>Ga0066376_10001131_pt1 | contig 25855 bp, 19 predicted proteins | sample Knorr_S15_td_Bot_FD_77009 | JGI IMG/M metagenome (GOLD analysis project Ga0066376, IMG submission 77009) | Marine microbial communities from Southern Atlantic Ocean transect - Knorr_S15_td_Bottom_ad_5009_LV_A | ecosystem: Environmental > Aquatic > Marine > Oceanic | place: Southern Atlantic... | reverse complement strand
TTCGCCTTCGACTTGCTCAGCAGCCCGTTTGAGGGCTTGATTCCGGGCATCCGGGACTTCCGCTCCTTCGCCGAACTCCGGAATATCTGCCAGGTCCACCGAAACCAGCATGCTCACCCCCCGTTTGCGCATGGTGACTCCAAAGAGCCTTTCACATCGGGACATGGTAATGCGGTTGTGAGTCACTACCATGAATTGGGTGCTGTCGGTGAAATCTTGAATGGCCTCAATAAAACGTTCCACATTGGCATCATCCAAGGCAGCGTCCACTTCATCCAGCAAACAGAACGGAGATGGCCGGGATTGGAAAACCGCCAACAGCAAAGCCAACGCCGTCAAAGTACGTTCCCCGCCCGAAAGTAAGTTGATGCTGCGAAGTTCCTTGCCCGGTGGCCGGGCGGAAATCTCTATACCCGCCTCTAAGGGGTCCATATCTGGGGAAAGGTGGATTTCGCCTTTTCCGCCCCGGAACAAACGTCGGAAAATTCCCTCAAAATTTTCTTTGACGATTTCAAAGGTCTCCAAAAAACGTTGCCGACATTGAGCATCTAACTCTTCCAAGGTTTGGGTCAAATGCCCTCTTGCCTCCAACAGGTCGGTACGCTCACGGTCCAAAAAGCTCAATCTTTCTTCACGGTCTTGAAGTTCATTCACCGCATCAAGATTCACCGAGCCGATGGCCTCCGTCTTCTTGCGAAGCTCCCCATATTCTTCGTGCATCGCTTCCTTGGAAAGACCGTCGGGGATGGGTGCGGCAGGTGAAATCTGCAAACTCAGTGCTAAGTCTTCCAAGTCCTGGTGGAATTCTTCATGAACGCCACGCACCAATTCCTCATATTGCATCCGTATCTTCTGCTCATCAAGGGCAAGAGCTTGGCGGTTCTCCATCAATCCATCAAGGGCGCTTTGTTCTCCCGACCTTTCTTCACGGGCGGAAAGCAATGCGGTCGACGCGCGCTGCAATTGCACATTGGCATCCTCCGCCCTTTCGTCCACATGGGCCCGCCTAGAGAGTAAATCGGTGCGACGAGATTTGGCTTCTTCAACCTCAAGATGAATCTCTGCAATCCGTTTGGACATGCCATCAAGCGAAACTTCTAATGCCAGCCTTTCCGCCGAAGCACGGGTGGCATGGCCTTCTTTTTCGCCGGCCAATTGAGCCAAATGTTCCTGCGTTTGCTCTTGGCGATTGAAAGCAACTCGGGCCTCTTGAAACTGAGAGCTAACCGCCTCGTAAACCACCTGAGCTTGCTCGGCATCAGCTTGGCGCGAGGTCAAAACCTCATTCTTTTCTAAGCGACTGTTTTCAGCTGCGTCTCTATCCACCGTAGCCTGAGTTTCTTCTGCCGAAGCTATTCCCAAAACCTCATTCAATTGACGGGATTCTTCTTGCAAAGATGAAATTTCTTCGGCGGCTCGTTGGCTACGGGTAAGTTGCTCTTGACTCCGAGCTTCGGCCCTTTCCACCTCCGAAAGATGAACTCGATAAGCCTTTTCGAGTTTGGAAATCTTGGCTTCTGTTTCAAGCAAGGTAGCGTGAATGCCAGATTCCAGTTTATGAGCTTGGCCATATTCGGCTTCAGCAGCCTGCAAAGCAATCCGAGCGGCGTTTCTTGCATTGCGCCTAGCCATCAAACCAACACTGTCTTCCCCGGTCAACATGCCGGTCCGCCGATAAGAGGCGCCGTGCAATTCTCCGTCGGCTGAAAGGAAAAGAGCGTGTGGATGTTGGTGAGCCAAAGCAGCTCCTTCGGCACCGGTTGCCACTGTGTACACCGCTCCTAAACGGGAGCAAAGCGCCGCACAACAAGCCGCATCCCCGGTTAACATTTCCTGTAAGGGAGAGGCTCCAGAAATGGGAGCTGGGGATTTTTTTTCTCCGGAAGGGAAGAAGAAGTCCAGAGTCTCGTTGATTGAAAATCCTTGTTCGGGTCGGTCAGCTGACCACAAAGAATGCTGAAGACGCCCTAATAAATTTTCCAGCAAACGATCCCAGGGAGCCGGAATTTGAATCTGATTCAATAGGAGTTCATAACCCCCTTCCTTGGCTTGCACCAATTCTCTTACTCCAGTCGGCAAGCCTTGCAAGTCTTCCTCTAAACCGGAAAGAGCTTCCAGTCGAGCACGAGCCGATGCGGCGCGACGACTGGCATCTCCGGCAGTTTCGGCGTAACCTTTTTCCTCTCCTTGAAGGGCGATGCGCTGGTCGGTCAGAATATGCAGTTGGCCTTCCGAAGTCCTTGCCTGGTCAGAAGCAATCACCAAAGCTTGGGTTTGGTTTGCGGCCTCTTCCTGGAGAATTTCCAAAGCGGGAGCCAATTCTTCCAAACGCCGATTCACCGATTTCAATGAACCGGCTGCTTCGCTACGACCTTTAGCGGCTTCGGCGAGACGATTGTTGCAACGAGTCCGCTCTGCCAGGGCATCTAAAATTTCGGCGCGCAAGTCTTCCAACGCCACTTGAAGGTCTTTGTGTATTTGCCGAGCCTGAGTATGGGCAGCTTCAGCCTCGTCAAGTAAGCGAGCAGCCTCTTCCTTCTCCTGTTGAGCTTTTGCCTCAGAAGCTTTTAATTCCACCACTTCCGCCGACGCCCCTTCCCCGGTTTCTTTTAACTCCACTAGGCGGACTTGGTCTTCCTCTTGGCGCTTGGCAATTTCCGCAGACTGGGCATCCAAACCATGAATGTGGCCTTCTAGGCGTGCGGTATTTTCTTTGTTGCTCGATGCTTCTTGGCGCAGACGATCAAAACTTTCACGCAAGACGGTCTCCTCATCATTCAAGGAATTCATTTGCTGTTCAGCGGTCTTGCGCTCATCGCGGAATTTCGCCAGCTGGGATTCCAACCGTTCTACTTGGGATTGAAGGTTCTTTTCCTCTTCCAAGTAGTGGCCTGATTCCACCAGAGCAACCCGCACCCGCAGCTCACGGTAGCGGTCTCGCATTTCCAAAAACCGTTGGGCTTTACCGGCTTGAATTCTTAAGGAGCGAACATTCTTTTGCACTTCGTCTAAAATATCTTCCACGCGAACCAAATCATTGCCGACGTGATCCAATTTCCGCTCGGTTTCTTTCTTCCGCTCTTTATAGCGACTAATCCCGGCGGCCTCTTCAAAAACACTCCTTCTCTCTGTCGGATTTGCGGCCAACACGGCGTCGATTTTTCCTTGCGCCAAAACCATATAACCCCGCACCCCCAATCCGGAATCCAGCAACAGGTCGTGTACATCCTTGCGCCGCACTTTGCGGCCATTCAATAAAAACTCAGCTTCCCCAGTACGGAAAAGCCGACGGCCGACGGCGACTTCTCCACCCGTCTCCGCCACATCACCGTCATCGTCCCCGAGAATAATCTCGACCATGGCATAAGGTGCACTTGCCCGTCCTTCGGCACCTTTAAAAATCACGTCGTCCATGGAATCAGCCCGCAGAGATTTGGCCGAGCGTTCTCCCATGACCCACATCAGGGCGTCAACCACGTTGGATTTGCCACAACCATTGGGGCCCACAATGCCGGTTAATCCCCTCTCGATGGGAATCACGGTGCGGTCGGCAAAGGACTTAAAGCCCTCAAGTTCGATTCTTTTTAAGTACATGAAGTGGTGTGTTTTGCGGCCCAAACCGGATTGTTCTGGACCCCAGAGGCCGGAAATTCCAGCCACGGTGCGGTGTCAAAAGAGCTGGCGGCGGGCAAGCCATTGGCCATCGGCAACCCCCAGCCACAAGAGTATGACTCATGCGGGGGTATCCCTTCTAGTTCCGATAAGCGAATTCCGGCAGTTCCGCTGTGTGGAGGAGCAAGGTCGGTGGGTCGTAGGCCCGCACCCCGTAAGCCACTTTCCATGGCTTGCCGCAAAGATAAAAGCAGGCGGCGCACCCGGTCACTGGAATAGGAATCGCCCGGGAATAGGTTCTCCAAGGCGGGCACCAAACCAGCCGGTAGCAAAGTAGCCCGAGGATAATCCCGACCTAAGCCCCGCGAAGCCAAAGCGGCCAGAGCCTGGGAGGCCAAGTTCGCTTGGTTGCGGACCCCCTTCAAGAACTGGTCGGCTTTCCCTGGCCCCGCCAAACGGGCTGGCCCGCCAAGGTTGATGACCGCCGCACCATCCAGGATTTGGTGAGTTTGATCGGCTGGGGGCGGCAAGCGCTTGGGGGGCTGCCAAATCAAGACACAGCGATCGGTAGCCGCCAGGGCATGGCGTAAATCCATTGCCGCCTGCAAAAAAGCGTTAAGGGGCATGCGAACCCATTGGTCCTTCATCGCCCATTCATATGCCAAAGCAGCCGAAGAAGTACCAAGCCGCAGTCGGCCAAAGCCTTGCAACCACTCAGGAGCTAGTTCACTTTGAGTAGACCAATCCCAGGAGCCCGGCAAAAAAATCTGGAGTTCCCGGCAATTCCCTTTGGCTACTCGGACGCGCGCCCAGAAATCATTCTCCCCTTCCTGCGGACTTGGGCGAAGACGGATACGCGCCGGGCGTAACCAGTCCCCAAGCTGAGGAAGGAAGAAATCACCTCGGGCCAAGGCTTCGGATTCTTCCGTCCCCAAAACTTCTTCGAGAGCAAAACGGGCCAAAACTTCTTCACCAAGTAGTACCCTCGAGTCAGACCCGGGCGAGGACAAGGTCAAAGAAACTCCCCCGCCACCGGCGCCGGTAATCGGCAAGCCATCACCACCTAACCAAGCACGAAGTTGATTCCGCTCTACGCCGACGTAATCCTGGTTCATGCCTTGGGAAGACAATCCCAAAGTACGGCATTCATTGTCGGCGGCAGCAGCAACAAATTTTCCAGTCAAATGGACTTGCCCAGAAAGCGCAAATCGACGTTCCACCGAACGCGCCACTAAGCGGGCCGTAGCATATTCCAAATAACGGTCCTGGACCAATTGTCTTGCCAATAGCGACCGATTCCAAATGGCACTGCGAGTCTGTCGCCCTTGTCCGGTATGAACCCGCATTTTGGCAACCGCTTGTTCGCTAGCACACCGGTATTCGGCATAAGAATCTGCCGCCTCCGCTAAACCGGAACTGCGCAATAGAGCTTCACACATTCTGGCCATTTTTTCGGTTTCCACCGCCTCTCCACGCTGACCCAATTGAGTGCGTATTTGCCGGACCAGTTGCCCTAACCAACCGCCTTCAGGAATCCAATTGTCGGCCGCAGCTTGCAAACTTTCCGAGAGCCTGATGGCATCAAAGCTCTCTTCAAACCCGTCTCGCTTACGAACCCGAATTACGTTCTTTTCCATGGACTCCGGATTCGAGAAAAGGCTTCAGCTCTTCCATGAATTGTTGGATATCTTTGAATTCTCGATACACGGATGCAAAACGAACGTAGGCGACATGGTCCAAGTCTTGTAGTGCATCCATGACTAGCTGACCGATGTACTTGCTGCCCACTTCACGGTCGAACATCTCCATTAATTTGCGTTCAATACGGCTGGTGATTTCCTCCAAGGATTCCAAAGACACCGGCCGTTTTTCACACGCCTTGAGCATGCCGCGCAATATTTGACTGCGGTCAAAGGGGGCCCGGGAACCATCCTTTTTCACCACCCTCAGGGGAGTTTCCTCCATCCGTTCATAAGTGGTAAAGCGTCGACTGCAGTCCAAGCACTCACGCCGACGTCGAATGGAATAGGCATCCGCCGAAGACCGTGAGTCAATCACACGGTCATTGTCCGTTTTGCAGTAAGGGCAACGCAATTTCCTAGGGGTGGTGGCAACCATGCCACGCTAGGTGTTTCTACCACAACCCCTTGTGGGGAACCAGCTTAAGAAAATGACTATTGTCTAAATCGGGAAGCAAACAATCCGCAAGGGGCTATTTTCCGACACAAAATTCGCCAAATAGCTGGTCCAGCAAATCCTCAGGGGTTTTATCCCCGACCAGCTCCCCGAGTGCCAGCACCCCGGCGCGAAGTTCCTCAGCCACTAAATCGGTGCTTTCCGGAATATCTAACAAAGCTGTGGCCTTTCTGACGGCTCGGAGACCGGCTTGAAGGGCGGCCGAAGTCCGCGCCTGGGCACCGGCCCGCCCACGAATCTGCTGGCCAGCTTCATCCACGCCAGCTTGGGTTGCCGCCCTAAGGGCAAGGGCTGATTCCGTTTGGTTCTCAGTTAACCAAACCACCGGGCCTAGGGCGGAGCAATGGGCAAGGAAATCCGCGCTTAACCGGTTGGAATGACCAGCATGGGTCAACACAGTGACGCTCGGTAAGGCCCACGGCAAAGTCGCCGGTGGGTCCGGTTTGCTTCGGTCAACCACCCACCAAAGCATGTCGAATTTATCCGCCTCAAATCTTTTCCTAGCCAGAAAATCACGTTCATCAACTACAGCTCCACCCAAGCCAGGTCCATCGACCAAAATCCAAGGGAGCCCATCGGAAGCGCTGGGCCAAAGTCCGCGTCGAGCATCTCGGGTGGTGCCAGGCTGGGGAGAAACTAATGCTTCCTTTTTGGTAAGGGTTTGAAACAAGGTGGTTTTGCCAGCGTTGGGTGCTCCGGCCAAAACGATAGTCCATTCATCGCTTAACCGCACCAGATGTTGTTTTTGAAAAGTTTCTCCATCTCGCAACGACTTTTCTGCACTTTCCAGCAAAGCGTAAATCTCACCAGGACGCAAATCTTGAGAATCCCCCTCTTCAAAATCCAAACTCGCTTCTACTTGCACCATAGCATCAAAAAGAAGGTCGCAAGCAACTTGCACATGATTTCCCAAATCTCCGGCCAAGGCTTTGGTCGCGGCTTGGGCTTGGGCAACGGTCCGACTTTGCACCAAATCCAAAATTCCTTCCGCTTGAGTTAAATCCAACCGCCCATTGAGAAATGCACGCCGGGAAAATTCACCTGGCTCAGCTAAACGAAAATCCCCCGCTTGGAAACGTTTAAGGAAATCGTCAAGCAAAGGCCGTGAGCTGGGTAAATGCAACTCCAGCACATCCTCACCGGTAAAAGAATTTGGGGCAGGGAAAAACAGCAACCACATCTTCCCCCATCGCCGACTAGTCCGCCGGTGACTTCCTCGAGAAGAAGAAATGTTTTCCATGAGGGATGGAAAACTAGCCGACATGAGCGGCAACAAGTTCGGACCACTGACTCGGATGACGGCACGCTCCGCCGGGCCAGGCGGAGTGGCAATCCCGACTATGGCGTCATTTTGACTTTTTCCCATCTGCCGATGACACAGGTACCGGCACCGGCCACTTTTTCTTAATGACCTTGGCCTCGAAAATTCCAATTCCTGAGGAAACAATCATGTAAAGCGACAAACCTGCTGCGTAATTATAAAGCATGATGCCAAATAACACCGGCATCCAAGTCATCATCTTTTGCATTTGGGCTTGTTGAGGATCCGCCTGTTTGGGCATCGACTTTTGATGAATGACCCACAACACCACCATCAAAATGGGTAAAACATTGAGGGAAGTCACACTCCTCAGCAGGAATACATCCACCAAAGGGCCATGAAAATCAATCATGGCATCGGGCCGGGATAAGTCGGTAATCCACCCCACAAATCCTTGTTGACGCAACAGGATGCTTGACCGAAGAGCGGCGAACAACCCGATGAAAATGGGCATCTGAATTAAGATGGGCAAACACCCCCCCAGTGGAGGGGAGATTTTGTGCTCTTTGTAGAGCTTCATGGTCTCCTGCTGTTTGCGTTTTGGGTCCTTGCCATAGCGTTTGTTGATTGCCTCCATAAGCGGCTTCACCCTCTGCATTTTGACTTGGTACTCGGCCATCTTCAGTTGGCTTTTTCGGTTTAGAGGCATCAATGAACCCCGCACCAACATGGTCAGCAAAATGATGGCTACCCCCCAATTGCCAACGAAAGACTGGAAGAATTTCAAAATTCCCATAATGGCTGGTGCTGTATACGGAGTTAAAAACAATTTATAAAAGAAAGAAGATCCAAAATCGGCAAAGTCCGCCGAAGAAGCTGCTGCGCCATAGGCGGCCAAAATGGCCGGATCCTTCGGCCCTAAATACCACTGGAAATGCTGACCCTCCGCTGGATCCTCCGGCAAATTAAGATGTAAGGAAAATGCACCGCTAATGGAAGCCTTATTCCAGAATTCGCCCGCGCTGGCGACTTGCATGCGTCTACGTAAATCCGCCAGTACACCTTGGGTTTCTAAATTGCTCAGTCCAACGGTGCTGGCAAGGTCGGCACCCGTCGGCCATGAGCTAGGGTTTTTTTTGCGCCAATCCCACTCCGCAATGCCTACCGCTTGGTATTTTTCTCTTATTTCGGGGGTGAGACCCTGGAATACTGCTTCTTCCCGAGCAGCTTCATCCCACAAGACTTCCGCTACTGCGCCTCGAAAGGGCTTATCTAAAGCTTGAATGAAATTGAAAAAATACTTCGACCCTTCCAAAACATAAGGGATTTCTCCGGTCCATCGGGCAGCCATGTCTCGCCGCTCGGGTATGTCGCCGTCAGGATAATGAATCTCAAATTCTTCCACTTCTCCATATTCAGTCAAGGCCGCCGCCACGTACGGGTTCCGATAGAAAGTGTCCTGCTCAGCCAACATGCCGCCACCCGTTCCAATCCGAAGGGCGAGATTTTTTCCGGCAGTTTCACGCAGCGTTGAATTGGCAGAAACATGAACATCGAAATGGTAAAGACCATCGGCTAAAGAAATATTTTTGCGAACCACCACTCCCGAGGGAGTTTTAGTTTCGAAAACTAGCCTCGAAGAGCCAGAGCGAAAATCCGCCGTCCAATTAGTAGCATCCAGGCTCTTGCCAAGGACTTCACCTGCTTCCACCATCCGCAAGCCTAAGCGCTTTCGATAATGGATTGAACTCGGCGGGGAACCCGCAGGAGGAGGCATGTCCGCCACTGCAGAGAAAACCGTGAGCCATTCATTGGAACCTACTTCCACAAAGTGGTTTTTCATTCTCACCTCTAAGCAGGCAGCGCCAATGCTAGTCCACTCTGACCACAACACATCGTTCTCTAATACGAATGTTTGTTCCTCGCCAGAGGGTACCGAAAAATCTTCCGCATGAAAGTCCAAACTTCCTTGGTCCGAAGGGGCAGTACTTTCCGGGTTACAAGCCCGAACAAGAAGGAATGCAATGACTCCCCACAGGAGTAAGGTGAAAACGGTGCGCATGTTCATGGTTTTATCGTCCGACGAGCAATCTTTCGCCGAGGCTGTTAGGCAACCCTTCGGCATCGAAAATGCTTTGGGCAGCCCCTTGGTTGTCGTATTTCAGTCGGCGCCAACGAATGCTCTCGCCATCATAAAGGGCATAGCAAAGACGGGGATCCCCGTCCCGAGGTTGGCCGACAGAACCGACATTAATGAGGTAAGGCAAATCTGGTTTCAATTCGAAAGTAGAGTCACCACTGGTGGTGCGAATAAATTCTGCACCGGGTGTAAAAAACCCAGGGTGATGGGTATGCCCAAAGAAGGTGAGACGGTGATGGGCTTCGGCAAAATTCGCCTTTAACCGCTTGTGGTCCACCGGCAAGTTAGGAAGTAAGTATTCAGAAAGGGGTTCGCAAGGACTGGCGTGAACAATCTGGAGCGATTCTCCAAACCCCGGGTCTAGCTCCATGCTGGGGACCAAAGCTCCAAGCCAATCCCACAAAGGCCAATGCTCTTCCAGCTCAGGGTCCAAAGAGTGTCGGGTCCAATCAATGGCTTGCAAGGCACGCTCATGGAAACCGCGGGCACAAAGGTCATCCAATAAGGCGGCGTCATGATTCCCCTGCAAGGTGACTGGGCAATGCTCCATAATTGACTTACAAACCTTTGCCGGGGAAGCCCCATATCCCACCACATCGCCCAAACACACAATTTGGGAGACGTTCTGCTCAGCAATGTCATTCAAAGCCACTTCTAAGGCTTGGGCATTGGCATGCAAATCGGAGATGAAAGCAATCAAAAGGGAACTCGACAGGGAAAGCCGCCGGCCATTTTCCCCTCCTCCGGCCTCAGTCGCAAGGCGTGAAGCAAAACTCTTATCCTTAGGGCATGCTGGGCCCCCTACTCCTCATTTCTCTCGGCTTTCCTCTGCAACCCCAAGAGCCCATAATCCCCCCCCCTTTGGAGGCAGGGGTCATTGCTATGGTGGGGGAAAAGAGCTTCAGCAAAGATGAGTATTTCACCGCCTTGTATCGGCAATTTGGGAAACGAGGGGTGGAGGAAATGGTTACGGATTGGCTCATTGAGGTGGAAACGGAGAAATACGGAATCCAAATCAGCCCCCAAGCAGAAACCGAAGCTTTTCTCCAGCGTGAGGAAAGAGAACGCCGAGGCCAAACTGTAGAGGTGTTCACAAACACCCTAAAAGGCCGCGGTAAAGACCTTGCCCTCTACCAAGAATCCCTACGCCATCAAATTCGACAAGACCTTTTGCTCAAGGAACTCATCCGGAAAACACGCATCGCCACCGATGACAAGACCTGGGCGGCCTTCGAAAACCTTTATGGTCTGGATGGAATCAAAGTGGAGGTGCGACATATCCTCACCATGCCCAACGTTTTGCGTGCTAGCTTAATTAAGCAAGGAAAAAAGCCTACCGAAATCAATCGAGATGAGTTGATGGAACAAGCAAGAGAAATGGCCCACGCGATTCATTCTCGGCTTTTGGCCGGAGAAATTTTCGCCGACCTAGCCAAGGAACTTTCTCATGACCGAGTCTCCAAAGATTCTGGCGGCGCGCTTCCTCATTACAAAGGCAGATTGTATGGGCCTGCATTCCGCTCGGCAGTCGAAGACCTTGGCGTGGGCGAAGCCTCCGGAGTCATTCAAAGTGGAGCCGGATTCCACATTGTGCAACTCATCAACCGCACCACCACCGCATTCCAAACGGTACACGCCGACTTAGTCCAAGTAGTCCTTACCGCGGAACCAACTCTCCAAGAGATGACTCATTATCGGCAAGGAATTTTCCAAAATTCCAAAGCTCAGCTTTGGTAAAGCCGATGATTTTGGATGATTTCGAAAACTGGGTCGGGTAAGTCTTCGGCACAACTCTTTCCTTGGCCAATTTGTTGGCGAATTTCCTGCGAAGCTAGAGGAACTTTCTCCATGCTAAGCCAATGGCAATGAAAATGGGTACGGATCTCACCCTGAACCGCCGCCAAGAAAACTTCTTCAGAGCCAGGAGGCCAACCAGGGCGTGGAGCAATCAACCACTCGATTCGATTGCAAATTTCAGCCACATCTTTCCACTCCGCTAGGCCCGCAAGCGAGTCTCCGCCAATGACCAGAAAACTTTTCTGAACAGAGCGCTGCCAATCCAAAGACCTCAAGGTGTCTATGGTGAAAGAAGGCCCAGGCCTTTGCAATTCAAGCAGGCAAACCTCCTCACCTTCGCGAAGGTTCACGACTTGCTCAAGCATGGTTTGCCGTAAAGCATTCGGCGCCGGAATGTCGTCCAATTTATGAGGCGACTGGCTTGCAGGGAGCCACAGGAATTGTTCGGGTTGCCATTGTTTTTGCACCGCATCGGCAATGGCAAGATGCCCTAAATGCAAGGGGTCAAAAGAACCGCCGAACAAGACGCGAGTCATTCCGAGGCAAAGTTTCGGAGCTTGGTCAAAGCTTCTGCTTGGTCGAGGGTTTGCTCCTCGCGAGTCGTCATGTTTCTCAGAACGACTTTGCCCTGGGCTCTTTCATCGGGCCCAATCACGCAGGCGAATCGGCTGCCCAATTTTCCAGCCTCTTTGAATTGCCCCTTGGTCGACCTAGACCGATAGTCCAATTCAATGCGGCCAATCCCGGAGCCTCGTAAACAATCCGCCAAGACCAAGGCGGCCTGCCGATCTTCTTCGCTTACCGCAATGACATAAACAAATGGTTTAGCGTCGTCGTAAAGGTCTTGCATGTCCTCGACTTTGGGTAAACCTAACTCCGCCAAAGCTAATTCGGTCGGCGTCATGCCAATGGCAAAGCCGATTGCCGGAGTAGCAGGTCCTCCCATTGCTTCAACCAGTCCATCGTACCGACCACCTCCACAAAGAGCGCTCCGTGCACCAAGTTTTGGATAATGGATTTCAAATACCGTCCGAGTGTAATAATCCAAACCCCGAACCATGGCCAAGTCCTCGATTGGTTGGCGACCCAAAGCAAGAAGGGCTTTCCGAACTCGTCCATGATGCAAGCTGGAATCTTCTGTCATAACATCCGCTAACGGCGGAGCTCCATGATTGGCTTTTTGGCAAGCCTCCACCTTGCAGTCCAAAAGACGAAACACATTCTTGGCCAGACGATGCTGGCAATCATCACATCTGGCGGTGATTGCCGGTTGGAAAAATTGCCGAAGTTGCTCTCCCCATGCGGCGCGGTCGGCGGGGTCCCCCATGGAATTGATTCGAATCTCAATCCCGTCGGTCATCCCGAGGGCTTCAAAATAGCTGGCGGCCAAATGAATCACCTCGGCATCCAAAATAGGTGAAGAAGAGCCGAAGGCTTCCACTCCAAATTGATTAAATTGCCGCTCACGACCTTTTTGAGGGCGCTCATAGCGAAACATAGGGCCCAAATAGAACCATTTCTGTAACGGGGCCTTGCCGGCCAACCCCCCAGAAACATAAGCTCGAGCAACACTCGCGGTACCCTCAGGCCGGAAGGTGAAACTCGGCTTTTTGGATTCCCCACGCCGTGGGACGGTGAACATCTCTTTTGAGACCACGTCGGAAGTGTCACCCAAAGTCCGCGAAAAAAGAGTGGTTTCCTCGAACAGTGGGGTGCGTATCTCTTGGTACCCGAAGCACCTTGCCAATCTCACGGCGGTACGCTCCATGTGGTGCACGAGAATCAAATCCTCGGGAAGTAGGTCCCGTGTTCCACGCGGCGCTCTAAGGGGATTCCCAGCCATAGAGGCGAAAGGATAGCCTCCTCGGGCCCGCGAATCCCTCATGCCCACCGTTGACTCCCTCCGACAGCCCTCTTAACCTAAGCCTTCACCATATTGGTGACCCACCCCAATCCATCAAGATGACCAGCCCACGCGCTTTTCTAGCCCTAGTTGCCCTTTGCGGCGCCCTCCTCCTTCCTTCCTGCTCGGTTTTCTTGGCAGGTAGCAAGATGATGTCAGACAGCGTCGCCTACATTGTGCAACCCACCCACTATGTACACAGTGACGATGAATGGGGAACAGACATGTTTGGAAAAGCCACCAACCGGAAGGCAAGCGCAGAATTTCGGTCCCGCCAAGCCGCTTGGCGCCGGGACCTAGAAGCGATGAACGGTGACACCAACCGATTGTTGTTTAACTATGATAAAAACGATCCTTACATCCATTAAAGCTTAGGAATTCGTTTCCTTTAAAGTCCCGCTACATTGAGCGGGACTTTTTTATTTGGTCTGTAAGCAATCGGGGCCTTCCCAAATTACCGGCTTTTTTTCTAGCCGATGCAATTCCCAAAAAGGAATGAGGTTGATGGGTGAAATAGGGCGACCAGACCCCAAGACACCCGCCATTCCGGAAGACTTTGCTAACCACTGCAAAACATCGTCTGCAGAAAAACCAGCTTGACGTAAACCCCGCAGGGTGGTGTCGCCGTGCCGCTTAGCCAACCTCAAGCCATCCGTTCCGATCACTAAGGGAACATGAATAAACTCAGGCGGGTGGTCCCCGAAGGCTTGGTAAAGCAAGAGCTGTCGGGCAGTGCTGGTGAGAAGATCATCGCCGCGTAAAACCTGGTTGATACTTTGGCCAGCATCGTCGACGACGACCGCCAACTGATAAGCCGGTTCACCTCCTTTACCCCAAACCACAAAGTCTCCGAGTTCCTCTTGCATCTGAAAACTTTGTTCGCCTAAAAACCCATCTTTCCATTGGACCCGGGTGTCCGGAACCTTAAATCGCCAACACGGTTTCCGACCGCTACTCCTTTCAGCTTCATCAAAAGTCCAATCCTTGTCACGGCAAGTGCCGGGATAAATGGGGCCTTCCTCGCCCGCGTGGGGAGCCCGAATCGCATTTTCGATTTCCCGGCGGGTGCATACACACGGGTACACCCATTCCTTGGAAACAAGTTTCTCCAAGGCGCTCTGATAAGGAGCAGGGGAACTGCTTTGAAAGATGGGGCCGGAGTCCCAGTCCAGACCTAACCATTGCAAATCCTCCAAGACTTCAGCAACCGCACCTATCTTGATTCGCGGACTTTCCAAATCCTCAACCCGAAGCAAAACTTCGGCCCCAGTTTTACGAGCTTGCAACCACGCCAAGAGAAAACTCCGGGCATTCCCAAGATGCAAGGCCCCGGTTGGGCTGGGAGCTAAGCGTCCGCGCATGGGCTTAGTTTAAATCCACAGCCTTCACCACTCCAAAAAGGATTGGTTGGGGTCAACCCGAGCCAACACTACCGCACCATGGCAATGCCATCCCCGGCACTCGAGGGCACGTCGGGCCTCAGCCAAGGTGGCCCCAGTGGTACACACATCGTCAACCAGCCATGCTGAAAGCTTCGTCTTGAGCGGGCTTGCCGTCTTTTTCAAAAAAAACTGTTGCTTCATTTGGGCTCGGCGCTGACCCCCTGTCTTGCTGGATTGGCTTTGAGATTGGATTCCCCGGCCGAGCACCGGACGGTAATCCCCATTCTTTGCATGGCTAAGAGACCTAGCCAAAAAATGAGGCAAGGACCATCCACGCCAGCGCCGCGAAAGCCGAGCAGGAACTGGGACAAAAACCCCACCATGGGCTGGGATTTCGGTTACTGCCTGGTTGAGCCGGTGAGCCAAGTAGGTAGCGGGTGCGGACATCGCCTCCTCTTTAGCGCGCAAAACCAGATGACGCAATGAACCCTGGTAAAGCCCCAAGGCGAATAGATTACCCCTGAACCCCTGCCCCATGGCAGGCCACTGCTTTTGACAACTCCGGCAAAGAGGTTGGGAATCAAACAAGAGTTCCGGGCAACTCAGGCAGGAGGGGGCCGTTAAGGCGCCGACTATGGACGCAAGCATGACCCTGATGACGGCTCACGGAACGAAAAGTTACTCGCAGGACAGCTTTAGCGATTAAATAAACGGCTCGGTGGAATCTTAATCCCCAAGCTGTCTCTTACCTTCCTCACGTAACCCTCCAAAGTATCTTCCTGCGAAGAAATTACCCCAAAGAGGTCACCAATTTCCCGGGTAAGTGCAATTTGGTCCTCAAATGAAAACGAATGCTTTTGTAAATGATCTTTCACGGCGTTCCGCATGGCCCGAGTGACGTGGCTTTCTAAAAGTAGCTGCAAGCAAACGGCAAGCCCCGCCAACCCACCCCCACCCCAAAGGCTCAAGGAAAATGGAGGCTCCCATTGAACCCATGAAGAAGCAAGTAAAAACCCCGTCCCTAGAAGAAGGAAAACGGCACCGGTCTGGCCACGAGCTTTGGCATGAATGGCATCCCGAAGCACCTCCAAAGTGGTGGGGCCAGATTCAAAAATTTGGCGCAGGCGGTGGCGAGGGCGGCCTCGGCCTAAGGAGGACAAAAAGAAAAGTGCTGCCAAAACATGACACACCAAACCCAAAACCACCCAATCGGGATTGAGGGGAAGAGCTACATCCGGGGGAATGACCAACACCTCTCCATCCTACGCTTGCGCAATTGTTGCCTTCAAAAGAAACCGGGCTGGTGCCGAAGCACCAGCCCGGTTTGCTGTACCTTTTTTGGTTTAGAAGGTGTGCACCAAGACGTTCGTAACTTGGCATTGGGCCCATTCCAAAGCTTGAATGTAGACCGTCAACCCAGACGCCGCAGCTGGCACCCAAGTGTCGAATACTGCAAGTCCAGCTGCATCAGCAACGGTTGTCCCTGCAACCTTGGCATTCCGAATACTCACAACTTCGGCACAAGCGCCGGGAATGTTGGTTGTACCAGAGGCAAAGCCATACACGACGTGGGAAAGACCGCCAGGGGTTGCCCCAGAAATGTCAAAGTAATTCCGCGTGTTTGCAACACCAGGAGAGACTCCATTCAAAGTGTATCCTGGAGGCGCACCGCCACCGACCACGATTTCATCAATGGAAATCCCATCACCGTCACCGATAGGGTAATTATCCTCTTGGGCAAACAACAGGTAAAAGGGACCGTCAGTGTCAACACCTACACCAGACAAGTCCACGCCTTGGATATGAGTCCAGGCGCCTACCGTCAAGTTTTGCCAGTTGTCAACCACATGTACCCAACTGTCATTGCTTCCATCTTGAGAAACCCAGACGCCATCATCGTTATTACTTTCTTCGCCGTGGTTGTAAACCTGGAAACTAAGTTCTAGTGGACCAGATCCGGTTCCATCCAAGCCAATAATAAGTCCATTACACACATTGGCGTGAGTGATAGAGAAGGGCTCGTTACCCATTTCCAATCCATAGGTTCCTGAATAGGTACCAATTGCACTATTACCACCCGCAACTGGGCCGGATTGTCCAATATTGCACCAAGCATCAGAATCAGGAATTCTTTGGAATGTGTTCAGCGCATTCACGCCAAAGTGGGAAGGAACCACACCAGCGTAAGACTCAAAATCATCAACATAACCACTACCAACTGGGAAGAAAGTGGTCGGGTAGTTGTACCAGTGAGGAGGAGGAGGAGGAGGAGCCGTGGTTGGGTCCCAAACACGGGTAATGCCGTTGCCTGGACCAGGACCTCCGTCATATTGCAGTCCACCGCTAATGACGTCTGGCACACCATCCCCATTGACATCGGGAGTCATCGACACCGCATAGCCCATGAGGTCGTGTTGGGCATCACCGAAAGCCGTCCAAAGCTCTAGGCCGGTGGCACCTGAATAGGCGCTCAAAGCACCCGCGTTGCCACCATTGGTATCTTCGTTGTAAATTCCAACAATGAAGTCATCGATGCCATCTTGGTCAATGTCTTGACCACCAGCAACGGCAGAACCGAAATAATCGGCTTGGTTTTGGCCGTACCAGGTGTGAATAGTGGAGCCATCCGCACCGGAAAACACCATGGCCATCCCACAGTAGTTTCCATTCGCACCCACTTGAGCATAACCACCGGCAATGTAATCCGGAACGCCATCTCCATTGACATCTCCACCGCCATGGCAGGAAATTCCAATCTTATCCTTGGCTGCAGGCCCATTGGATGTCACCAAAAGAGCACCGGTAGCACCAGAGTGAACGCTCACACTTCCGCTATTGGTGGCACCAATGTCAGTCCCGTAAGCCCCAATCATGAAATCAGGAGTGCCATCCCCGTTGATATCGCCAGCCCCACCTACCGAGTAACCTGAAAAAGCTTTGGGGTGTGCTCCAATAATGGTGTGAAGAACGGCACCCGTCGCACCGGAGTAAACCCGTGCATAGCCAGTGCCATCCCCGTTACCGGACAAACCGCCGCCATATTCCCAAGCGCCAGCAATGAAGTCACCGCGGCCATCACCATCAATGTCACCAATGCCGCTGACTGAACAACCTAAATAATCTTGGTTACCAATGCCATCGACGGAATATTGCAAAGCAAAGTTGCTTCCCGAGTAAACGAATACCCGTCCGCTGCCGGTGCCGTTGAAATCTGCATAGGGAGCACCAACCACAAAGTCAGGAATGCCATCGCCGGTTGCATCCCCAATCCCACTCACCGAATAACCAAAGGCATCTCCACTGGCCCAGCCAAGAAGTTCATACATACGGAGACCGGAGCCACCAGAGTAAATGCGCACCATTCCCGCATCAATCCCGCCAAGGCCATCGCGTGGAGCACCCATCAGGACGTCAGCAGCACCATCGCCGTTGAGGTCACCAAGGTCGGTCACCGACTCACCAAGACTTTGGTATCCGACATCGCCATACCAAGTGTGAATCCAGCCTTGAGCTTGGACTACAGGAGAAAGGAGGAAAAAAGCTGACAGCAAGCCAGCCACAGAGAGCAGACGGGAAAAGTGCATGGGGATTCTCATGGAGGGGACGAGAGAGATTGAAGTGGCGCAAGAATGGAGGCCGAAAAGCCACTTTCTAGTTATACCCCATCCTGCCCGTCCTCCCAAGTCTTGGCAAGCACTCAACCCGCTTCTTTCAGGGTAAAACCGGAAATCCACGGGAAATTAGCCGAAATTGCCCAAAAAAGGCACTTAGGGGAATTATTCCCACTCAATGGTGCCAGGTGGTTTGGAGGTAATGTCCAAAACGACTCGGTTAATCCCGCGGATTCCGTTGATAATGCGGTTGGAAATGGCCTGCAGGCATTCACGGGAAGGGTACACCCAATCGGCAGTCATGCCATCGCTGGATTCCACACAGCGAATGGCGCAGGCTTCCTCGTAGGTCCGTTGGTCACCCATGACTCCAACCGAACAAGCCCCAGTAAGCACCGCGAAATATTGCCAAACTCCTTGGTGTTCGCCGCGGCTTTCCATTTCTTCGCGCACCACTTGGTCTGCCTCGCGCACGAGGGAAATTCTTTGTGGGGTGCACTCACCCACACAACGCACCGCTAAACCAGGTCCCGGAAAGGGTTGGCGCTCTACCATGGCAGCCGGCAAGCCCAAAACTTTGCCGAGCTCCCGCACTTCATCCTTGAACAACAAACGCAAGGGTTCGACCAATTCCATTTCTAAATCATCAGGTAAACCACCCACATTGTGGTGCGACTTGATCACTGCAGTCACCCCACCGTGAGCGGGCACGGATTCGATGACGTCGGGATAAAGGGTGCCTTGGCCAAGGAAATGGGCGTTCTCATGTTTTTGAGCTTCTTCACGAAAAATTTCCACGAACTCATAGCCAATAATTTTACGTTTTTTTTCCGGATCAGTGACGCCGGTTAATTTTTTCAAGAAACGGTCTTCGGCATCAATCACCGTCAAGTCCAATTCAAAGTGGTCGCGAAATGTATCTTCTACCCATTGACGTTCACCAGCCCGCAATAAACCATTATCCACAAAAATAGCGTGGCAACGGTTGCCGATGGCGGTTTGACAAAGGGCACCCACCACCGAGGAATCCACTCCGCCAGAAAGTCCCAGGACAATTTCCCCCTTTTCACCCACTTGGTCTCGAACACTTTGGACCAATTCTTCAGCTAAATCTCCAGGAGCCCAATCTCCCGTGCAAGCGCAAATGCCCTTTAAGAAATTACCTAAAAGGGTGACCCCCTCCTGAGTGTGGGCCACTTCCGGATGGAATTGAAGTCCATACCAATGGCGGGCCTCGTCCCCAATAGCCGCCTCCGGACAATCGGCAGTCTGGGCCAACCGGGCAAAACCGTTGGGGAGTTTTTCTACCTTGTCTCCGTGACTCATCCAAACCACCGTGGATGGTTGCACCCCTGCAAAAAGGGCACTTCCTTCGGCGACGTTCATTTCGGTAAAACCAAATTCCCTTTGCTCGCCAGGCGCCACCTTGCCATCCAGAAATTCGCAGAGCCATTGCATCCCGTAGCAAATTCCTAATACCGGAACTCCGGCCTCCACCACCGCCGCATCTAAAGAGGGGGCACCTTGTTCATAAGCGCTTGCCGGACCGCCCGACAAAATAATACCGGCTAGGTCATCGCCCAGATGCTGATGGGCTTTGTGGGCCGGAACAACTTCGGAAAAAACTTGGTGCTCCCGAACCCGTCGAGCGATGAGTTGGGTGTACTGAGACCCAAAATCAACAATGAGAATGCGTTGATGCATAGGAACGGGCTATTCGCCAGTCCAATAATTGGGAGCTTCTTTGGTGACCCGCACATCGTGAGGATGACTTTCCTTGACCCCGGCTCCGGTAATCCGCACAAAACGCGCCCGGGACCTAAAGATTTCCATGTCGTCGGCGCCGACGTATCCCATGCCAGCCCGAATGCCGCCCACAAACTGATAAAGAAACGGAGCCAGAGGTCCTCGGCTGGGGACCATGCCTTCTATACCTTCAGGCACTAACTTTTGGCTTTCGTGAATGGAAGCTTGGCCGTAACGGGCTTTGCCTCCTTCCATCATGGCGGCCAAAGAACCCATGCCACGGACTGCTTTAAAGGAACGACCCTGATATAAAAATGGTTCGCCTGGACTTTCGGCGGTGCCGGCAAACAAGGAACCCAGCATGACCGAACTGGCTCCTGCGCCCAAGGCTTTGACAGCATCACCAGAATGCCGAATACCGCCATCCGCGATGACTGGAACATCCGCGGCGGCGCAAACTTGGCTGACCCCGAAAATTGCCGTGAACTGCGGCACACCCACACCAGCGACTACCCGCGTGGTACAAATACTCCCGGGCCCGATGCCGACCTTAATGCCATCGGCACCAGCATCCACCAACGCTTGAGCAGCCTCTTCGGTGGCAATATTGCCCGCCACCACATCTACCTCTAGGCGACGTTTTAATTCCCGCACCGTTTCTAAAACATTGGCGCTGTGACCGTGAGCGGTGTCCACCACCAAGACGTCCACGCCGGTGTCCACTAACTCTTCGGCCCGCTCATAGTCATGCACTCCCACGGCGGCACCCACCATCAAGCTACCCTCTGAATCTTTGGCAGCATGTGGGAATTCACGGCTTAAACGAATATCCCGCATGGTAATGAGACCGGTGAGACAGCCTTCCGAATCCAGCAGCAAAAGCTTTTCGACTTTTGCTTTTTCCAAAATGGCTTGAGCTTCGGCCAGGGAAGTGTTGGTTTTAGCCGTCACCAATTCCTTGGTCATGAGTTCGCCGACCTTGCCCTCTTCTCCACCTTGGAACTCCAGATCTCTACGAGTCAAAATACCCACCACTCGATTGCCATCCAGGATGGGAAAGCCCGAAGTCCCCTGTTCTTCCATGAGGCGACGCGCATCGGCGACAGTATTTTCCGGGGTCAAAGTGAGCGGGTCCTGAATAATGCCGTGGGCAGAACGCTTGACTCTTTCCACCTCATTCACCTGCTCCACAATAGAAAAATTACGGTGAATCACGCCGATGCCACCTTGCTGAGCCATAGCAATAGCCATGGAGGATTCAGTCACCGTGTCCATCGCGGCGGACGCCACCGGAATATTCAATCGGACATTGCGGGAAAAACGCGTCCGGGTGTCTGCCTCCGTAGGCAAGATGTCTGACTCCTGCGGAATGAGGAGGACATCATCAAAAGTGAGGGCCAAGGGAAGGTCCATGGCCCATTCTAACAAAGCAGTCTAATCTGTTTCGACTTTTAACATGTCGGCAATGGTTTGCCGGAATTGATCCACCTCATGTTGAGCAATCACATAGAGAAACGGGAGCCCCACAATTTGCGCATACCTTCGGTTCATCCCAGCCGGACTCCCCAAGCGCAGTTCAAAAAGGTGATCCCCAATCCCGACCCGAAAAATGTCGGTCGTTTTGCCAAAGCGAGGGTCATCTCTTTGGTTAGAAACGATTTCCTCGGCGCGTAAATTTCGCAAAGAATGAACCCAAGAATCACCGGCGAAAGCGGGGATTTCTTCGGCCAAAGGAGCCACCATTTTCCAGCCGACCTCTTCCTCTGATTTTGCCGTGCGTACGATTTTCCAAGATTCCTTGCCGTCATGGTCCACTCGCTCGGCACTCCGCACATCCTCCTTCTCCACTTCCCGAAGAAACCAAGTGTCACACCAGTAACTGGGAGACGTCGATGCGGCGGAATAATCACTGGTGAGGTAAACGGTATCCGTTTGGGTAGGCCGGATATAAAAAGCCAAGATAGCCCGATTTCCCGCGGTAGGGTCTTGCTTGCGCAGGCCGCCCCCCAGCAAGTCGGCCATGACTACACCACGGTCATCCAACACTCGCACCCGAGTGGATGCGCCCTCCTCCACTTTGTAAACCTTGTGGCTAGAAGGTTCCACGGAAACCACATCTCGGGTGGTCAAGCTAGCCAGGCCGTCCATGAGGTGTTGAATGCGCACTAAGTCAACTGGATGACCAAACCGGTTCACCACCTTCCAAACGTAATCCGCTTGAGCGGAGTCCCCTTTTCGCAAAGTGACACTGCCGTCTGGACCAGAAATTTCAATCACCGCCGTACGGTGCGCATTGAAACCTAAGGCCGGAAAAAGTGGCCGAATGGTGGACGAGGTTTGACTGTGAGAATCACCTTGCCAGGGCCTTTGCACCCCGAGAGCAACTGCGGTGAGCAACAACCAAACCAAGAAAAGGAAGCGGTTTCGGGTCATGAAGCGGTCTCACTGGATTGGAAAGGCAGCTTGGCGCGATGGCGGCGATAAGCAAAATGTCCCAGGGCTGCAAAAAGCATGGCCATCGGAGGAAGCAATACGTTATTCCAAGCAATTTGCCGGTGCGCTTGCCGACGTTGAGCTTTGGCCTGCCGATCCAATTCTCGGTTTTCGACATCCGTGCCGGCCGGACCTCCAAGTGCGGCCATGGTCACTTGATAATAATCTTTGATAGGACGAGATTTTCGGCCGCGAGAACGGAGTGGAATCAGGGCTGCATCTTGAGCCAACCAATCCACCAAGTTCATGGCGAATAATGCATTTTCCGACCCAGGCGGAAGTGAGCGATTATGGAATAAGTCGGCGTCACCCAAGACTGTCAATACGCCATCCACACCGCCTTCTTTGAAGGACCCCGACAAGGTCGTGGCCAAGGCATAGCGAGAAGGCGCCCCTTTGGCTGCCGCAGTGGCTTTTAACAGTTCAAGATTGCCACGCGACATGGCCAACCGAGTATCCGCAGGTAGCGCCCACGCTTGACTTGAGGTGCGCAACAAATTCTCGGCTTTCAATCCGGGCATGGTTTGCCGGTAAGAAATCGGGTGAGCCCACATCATGGCGACCCGGTCCAACCCACCAGTCACTAAATGAGTCGATGACAAGCCGTCGCCCTCAATCAGTGGAAAGAGTCCATAGGGCATGGTGACTATATTCCGTGCCCGGCGACCATCGGGCAAAGTCACAATTTCTTCTCCTACCGGCAGGACCTGGGCACGAAGGTCAAATACAAACTGAGCGTGAACTGTGATTCCATAAGTTGCCAACCAAGCATCCAATCCAATGTTTTTTGGAGTCACCTGGAAACCTTGTTGTGGATTCACTTTCTCATGGTCCATGAACACCAACACATGGCCCCCGCTTTCTAGGAATTCTTGAATGCCAGCCAATTCTTGAGGAGTCACCTCAGCAGGAGAGGCCACGATGAGCGCCGCCAAATCTGGGTCCAAAGTAATTTCGGCATTCAATTCACGATAGTCGCGAACGGCGTAACGGCTGCCCAAGATTTCTCGCAAGCGTTCGTAAATTCGGCCGGCCGATGCCTGTTGAGGGATTCCAGGAATGGGCGGGCTGAGGGCTGGCTCACGTGAGAAAATTCCCACCACCGGACGCTTTCCACGCAACAGGGAAGACAATCGAGCAGCAAATGCGAATTCAAGTTCGGCGGGAACCACGAATGGAATGACCGCCGACTGGTCTTGGTAGCGCATCTCCAATCCTTGATAGAGGCTTTCCAGACTCACCCCGCCGACTTCTCGGTCAGTCACCGTAATCGGGGTAATACCGACGTGTTCGGCATCTCGAGCGGCCACCAAATCCACGGTTGGGTCCACCATTTCAAGCACCACCTTGCCATCGGCATGCTGAGCAATCTCTTCGAGTAAATCCACTAAAACCTTTCGTGATGGCAACAAGTGTTCCGCCCCAGAAATGTTTTGATTGAAATAAAGTTTAACCTGCAAGCGGTCTTCCAAATGGTCCAATAAGTCTTGGGTTGCCGGCGCCAGAGTGTAAAGTTTTTCTTCCGATAAATCCCACCGGAACCGCAATCCATCTAAAGCAAAGAGGAAGCTGAACAGGCACGCGGCCAATAATGCGGCGCTGGTTTTCGCTTTGTGATTCATCCTTTTGCCTTCCTTTCCAAAAGAAGTCCATTCCAACATAGGCAAACCACGGTCAAGGAAAAAAAGTAGAGAAGGTCACGGACATCCAATACTCCCCGACCCATAGCATGGAAATGAAAACTTAAATCGGAAGCCACAAGGGCCGACGCCAACATCGGGTGGATATCCGCCGTAGTTGCGGCCAAACCAGTGAGGTTAAAGACCAACAGCAGCACGCTAGAGACCAACCAAGCAACCATTTGATTGCGGGTGGCGGCAGAAAAACACAAGCCCACCGCTAGGCAAACCGAACCGAAAAGCAAACTACCCGCGTAAGCGCCAAGCACCGGGCCCCAATCTAAGTCCCCCAACCAGGCAACTGTAAGAGGGACAGCACTGGTCGCCAACAAAGCGAGCACCAACAATCCAAAGGCTCCAAAGAATTTTCCCAACACCAATTGATGGGTTCGAATGGGCCAAGTCCGCAATAGCTCTTCGGTTCCTTCCCGTGCTTCTTCCGACCACATTTTCATCGTAATGGCCGGACCCAATAAGGCTAAAGTGATTGGCATCAGAGAAAAGAAGTTGCGCAAAGTCGCCTCTCCTTCGGCAAAAAACTCTCCCGTCACAAAAAAGAAAGACGCCAAGAGGGCCGGAAAAGCTGCCAATACCACATATCCTGAAGGGGCATCGACAAAGCCCCACCATTCTCTTTTTGCCAAATGAAAAATCAGTTTCATGAAGGGAGTCCCCCGTCTTGCAAACGATAAAACAAAGCCTCTAAATTGCCGGTCCGAGGGGTTAGTTCAAGCAAAGGAAAATCAAGCTCGCTGGCGGCTTTGGCGATCAAGTCCCCACTTTCAATCTGCATCAATCCAGCGGCAATTTCTGGTGAAGAGGTCGGTTGACTTTCTATCCAGATTGCCCCAGACTTTTCGGCCAAAGACTTTAAATTTGCCGAAGTCCCGCTTATGCAAACTCGAAAAACGTTCCCGTCGTTGGATTGAGTAACCTCCTGCAAACTACCCTCCGCATTTTTCAACCCTTGATGAAGAAGGATCACTCTATCAGCCAAGACCTCGACTTCGGAAAGCACATGAGTAGTTAAGATCACGGTTTTTTCGCGGCCCAAAGTACGAATCAATTGCCGAATTTCAACTACCTGAATCGGGTCCAAGCCATTGGTGGGTTCATCCAAAATCAGAAGTGACGGGTTCGACACCAAGGCTTGAGCTAAACCGACCCGTTGCCGATAACCTTTGGAACATTCGCGGACCCGGCGCCGAAATACCGAACTCAAGCCAGTCTGGTTTACAACTCGTTCCAGTTGGGCCGCCTTGGACCCCACCTCGCCTTGTGCAACCCAAGCAAAAGCTAAAGTTTCCTCCACCGTCATGTCTTGCCAAAGCGGATTATTTTCCGGCAAGTAACCAATTTGTTTTTTTGCCTCTAGCGGATAGTCGGCAACACAAATTCCACCGACTTCCGCCCGCCCGGCATCGGCCAACAAAGATCCTGCCAAAATCCGGATTGCGGTGGTCTTTCCGGCGCCATTGGGTCCTAATATGGCGGTGACACAACCTTGGGGAATTTGAAAATTCACCCCGTTCAATGCCACCACATCACCAAAGGACTTTTTTAGTCCTTCTACTTTGGCGGCCAAATTGAGCTTATCAGGAAGCATCGTCTAGGGAGAACGCAGCAAGGAAGTCTTCGTTCGACGGATATTGAGCTATCCGATCAATCAGCATTTCCATCGCTTCCCGCGGCCTCATTCGACTCAACACGCGCCGCAAAATGTTGACTTTGCGTAAGGTGTTTTTTGAGAATAACCGTTCCTCTTTGCGAGTACCGGTAGATTCAATACTAATCGCAGGGAAAATCCGCCGATCAGCAAGCATCCTATCTAAGGTGATTTCCATATTGCCGGTGCCTTTAAATTCTTCAAAAATCACCTCGTCCATTTTAGAGCCGGTCTTCACCAAAGCCGTCGCCAAAATGGTCAGTGAGCCAGCGCTTTCAGTGTTCCGCGCCGCCCCAAAGAAACGTTTTGGTTTGGTGAACACTTTGGAGTCCAAGCCACCCGACATGATTTTGGAATCCTTACCACCCC
>Ga0066376_10001130_pt1 | contig 25877 bp, 18 predicted proteins | sample Knorr_S15_td_Bot_FD_77009 | JGI IMG/M metagenome (GOLD analysis project Ga0066376, IMG submission 77009) | Marine microbial communities from Southern Atlantic Ocean transect - Knorr_S15_td_Bottom_ad_5009_LV_A | ecosystem: Environmental > Aquatic > Marine > Oceanic | place: Southern Atlantic... | reverse complement strand
TGGCGAGCGGGAATCCCCCGCGGGGAGGCCAGCCAGCGGCTCCGGACCGAGCTTCTCAGCGGTAAGGGCAAGAGCAAGGGCAAGGGCAAGGGCAAGGGTTCCACTCAATTGAGATTACGCGCGGAACTGAAACGGGTCGAGGGGGAAGAAGGAAGCGAGCTCGGCACACTGGTCTCAGTAAGAATTTCGAGGCGTCTTACCGGCCGCGACTGGATTCTCCACTTGAGCCGCTTCAAGACCGAATCGTACAGCACCAGGATCTACGAATACGAACACAGTCTACCTGGATCGGTAAGCCTCCCCCCGCTCTACGGCGACGGCTGGCGAGTTTACGCGCTGCTGCGACCACGGTCGCGTGGCACCCGGATCGCCCTCCGCTACCGGCGGGAGTGGCGCCGCGGTCAGAGTGCAAGGCACCGCGTGGGGATCCAGGTCGATCTCTGACCCTACCGTGCTGGACGCACCCTCACTTTCCTTTGACAGGTGGAATGGGACAGAATAACTTGAACATGACTGCCACCACGAGGAGCGGCGCAAGATTGATCACCACGCAGCCATGACCATCGCGATGCTCCAGTTGAATCCCTCTGCGCGGGATCCAGGCAGGGAATCGCTGCCAGCATATCGATATTCGCAAGCAGGCGGCGTCAATACTTGACTGTCGCGGCGCGTCCTTGCCTGTACCCCACAGCCAGAGCGGGGCCATCGCAGTCGTGCAGGCGGCGGCATCCCATGGCTGTGGCTGTGGGGTTCTGGATCATAGCATTGTTCGCCGCAGATACCACGCCAGCCGCCGCCGCTCTGTACTGTGCTGAGAAGGCTCTGGCCGTTGCCCGTCCTGTCCAGGTCGGGCTGCAGTCGACGGGTGTCGTGCGCGTCCTGGCCGTTTTCGCCCGCTTCCGCGACGAGAGTGACGGGTCTGAGGCGGCGCCCGAGTTCGCCGGACGGCTGTTCGATGCGGAGGTCCCCGGCAGCCTGACACACTTCTACAACGAGATGTCGCGGGGTCAGTTCCTGCTCACGGGGACGGCTCTGCCCCGGGTGTACACCTCTCGAGACGCCGCGGCATCTTATCTGACCAACTCCGGAAATTCGGGTCAGTTCGGGCGCTTTGTCCGCGAGATCCTGGATGCGGTGGACGCGGACACCGATCTGAGTCTGTACGACAACGACGGCCCCGACGGTCTGCCGAACTCCGGCGACGACGACGGCTACGTCGATTTTCTCTTTGTGGTCGCCCGCTCGACGCCGACGGGGTTCATTCTCGGCCAAGCAACCGGCGTCGCCGGGTTGGGCCTGAGGGAAGATTTCGTCTCCGGCGACCGCGGTCCTTTGGGCAGCTTTATTCGGATCCGAGGGGACGGGCGCCAGGAGGGCATCGGCGGTGTTCTGCAACAAGGTCAGTTCCTCGCCGAGACCGTGGGCAGCATGGCCCATGAGTTCGGTCACGCACTGGGTCTGCCGGATCTGTTCGACACCGATATCAACTCTTCGGGCACCGGCCTGCATCCAGCAGAGGATTCGGGTGGCATCGGTTATTGGGGCCTCATGGCCCACGGGGCGCGAGGTTGGAACGACCGGGGTGGACCGACGCCGTTCTGCGCCTGGAGCCTTGAGCAACTGGGCTGGATCGGCATCGACAATGGGAATCTCGTCGACGCGCCGGTCCTGCTGCGGGACGCCATTTTCGCCGACGTGAACGCCGGGGGGAAGGTGTACCGGTTGCCCACCACCATACCGAAAGTCTACTACCTCGTCGAACACCGCGCCCGCGCCTCCAGCTACTACGAGCGCGATCTGCCCGCCGAAGGTCTGCTGATCTGGCGCGTCAACGGCCTCGTGAGCGCCAATGCTAACGAGGCCAACAAAGCGGTAGATCTGGTCTGCGCGGACGGGAGGTACAGCGACGCTGGATTTCCCGCTGGCGAGGACTCGGCGCCCGAAACGGGCGGCGACAATCTGGACTTCTGGGCTCACGACGTCGACTACAGCCGCGATCACCATGGCAATCTGGGGGACGCCACCGATCCCTTTGACGGCGACCTGTTCACCCAGTTCTTCGTCGCCTCCAACCCCTCTTCGGACCGGGGCATCAGCGTCACGCGAATCCGCCGAGCGGGTAGTGTGATGATGGCCGACCTGAACCTGCGAGACCGCCGGCGCGCCGGACGGATAGACCGAAACGAGAGCTGGGCCGACACGGTCGAGGTAGTGGCCGACGTGGTGATCTCGCCCGCGGCCCGCCTCGACATCGAGCCGGGGGCCGTCGTCCTGTTCAGCGAAGACCTCAGGCGGTCGGGGGAGGCCCCCGATCTGTGCGAGCTGGTGGTGAAGGGGGCCCTGTCGGCGCTGGGGCATGGACGCGGGGGTCAGATTCTGATGACGTCAGCTTCGCCCCAACCCCGCTCGGGCGACTGGTTCGGCATCGTCGTGGGCAGCTCGGGTCGGGTCCAGTTGCAGCAGACGACAATCGATTACGCCGTGTACGGACTATCTGGCAGAGCGGTGATTCAGGGCCAGCTGCTGCAGGATGTCGTCATCCGCGCGGGCGAGAAGGATGGGATCTGGCTTGAAGTGACGGGAGGGGTACACGCGCTGACCCGCGTGGAAGTGACCGACTCCGGCGGCGCCGGGGTGCGGATAACCGGTCCGGGGCAGTTTCTCCTGGAGCAGTCACTCCTGGCGCGGAACGCCGGAGGGGGCGTGGTCAGAACCGGAGGCTTTGTCCAGGTAAGCGACAGCGAGTTCATCGACAACGGCGAGGGTGAAGAGGCCGCCAACCTGGTGTTGGGGCGGGACTGCTTCGGCGCGATTCGCGGCAACCGCCTTCAGGGAGGAGTTGGCATCCGCTGCGATCAGGCAGGTGATGTGGTCATTGCCAACAACGTCCTGCAACGTCACCGGATCGCCCTGGTGTCGGCCAGCTCCAGACCGAGTTTCGCGAGCAACACGATCTTCGCCAGCGAAGTGGCCATGCAGATTTCCGGATTCCAGGTGCCGGTTCGAATCGAGCTCAACTCCGTTGAGGGGAGTGGCAGCTTCATTCGAAATCTGACCAGCCTGCCATTGCTTGCCGACAATAACTGGTGGGGCACCGACGACGTTGAGGTTATAGCGCGAGGCATGGAGGGGACGGTTCAGTACCGTCCGTTCCTGAATTTCGATCCCCGATTCCCGGTGGCCTTCGAGCTGCGGCAGAATTTCCCCAACCCCTTCAATGCCAGCACCGTCATCGACTACACCATCGGCGTCATGGTGGCCTCCCTCGGTCCGGGCTCCGTAACCACCCTGGACGTGCGCCACGCCGCCGGTGGTCTGGTCCGGCGACTCGTGGACGAGGACTCCGCGCCCGGTATCTTCTCCGTGACCTGGGACGGGATGGACGACGATGGCCACGGTGTCGCCAGCGGCGTTTACCTGTATGAGCTCCGGGTGGGAGGGGTCCTGTTGGCTCGAAAGCTCACGTATATTCGTTAGGAGGGCGGAACACGCGTTGGCGGCCGCGGCCTGGACACTCTATTCCGACACTCTATTCTGGCAAGGGCAGGATTTTCCTCTCGCCGCGCACGGACGTCTGGCCTGGGAATTCAACGGGCAGTCTGGGCCTTCAGCGGGCGGTCTGGGCCTTCAGCGGGCGGTCTGGGGATGTGCATCACCTGAGACCACGCGGGATGGTGGTCGGCAGCCGACGATATCCCACATATCGACTTCTGGATCCCACCTAAGCGACTTCTGCGCGTCTTCCGCAACAGCGCGCCCGCGTCGAGCAACAGCGGATCTACAGCGTGGATTTTTGGAGTAACTCATTTATATTACTAAAGATATGAAGATTCTGTCCGATTATCTGGTCATCGGCAGTGGTGTTGCTGGTCTCTATTTTGCTATCAAGGCGGCAGAGCACGGATCGGTGACCCTCGTCACCAAGAAGGAGGCGAGGGAGTCGAATACGAGTTACGCGCAAGGAGGCATCGCCTCGGTCACTGACGGCGACGATTCCGCCGAGATGCATGTGCGGGACACGCTGGCTGCCGGCGCGGGATTGTGTGATCCGGCGGCGGTCGAGGTTGGAGTTACAGAGGGACCTGCCCTGGTCGAGGAGCTCATCGATCTGGGGACCCGCTTCTCCAGGATGAGTGGCGGAGAGTTGTCGCTGGGACGCGAAGGAGGTCATTCGCGGGCACGGATCGTCCATGCCGATGACCTCACGGGACAGGAGGTCTCCAGGGCCCTGCAGGCGACGCTGGCGTCCATGCCTTCGGTGTCGATATTCGACTACCACCTGGCAGTGGACCTTATCGTCGATCAGACGCCCAGATGCCGCGGTGTCCACGCACTCGACACAAGGACCGGTCGAGGCGTGGCGTTCACGGCGCCCGTCACTCTTCTGGCGACAGGAGGAGCGGGCCAGATTTATGCGAGCACGACCAATCCCGCCGTGGCCACTGGAGATGGCATCGCCATGGCCTACCGGGCGGGGGTCACGGTGGGGAACATGGAGTTCTACCAGTTCCATCCCACCATGCTCTGTCACCCGCGGGGGAACTCCTTTCTGATTTCGGAGGCCCTCAGGGGCCACGGCGCCCAGCTGGTCAATCACGAGGGTGTGGCGTTCGTGGACAGTCATCACCGTCTGGGCTCGCTGGCCACGCGGGATGTAGTGACGCGGGCGATTATGGAAGAGCTGTCAATGAGCGGTCGCGACTGTGTTTACCTCGATGCAACGGCACAGGATGCCGAAGAGACGCGCAGGCGCTTCCCGAATATCTATCGGTTTTGCATGGATTTGGACATGGATCTGACTCAACAACCTATTCCCGTCATTCCCGCCGCTCACTACCTGTGCGGCGGAGTCAGGACCGATCTGTTCGGCAGGACCGATCTCGCTGGCCTCTACGCCGCCGGCGAGGTGGCCCTGACCGGGTTCCACGGAGCTAACCGGTTGGCCAGCAATTCGCTTCTCGAGGCCCTGGTATTTTCCCGCCGAGCGTTTGAGACAGCCCGTCGCGGCGATGATGGGCCGGTCAATCCCTCTTTCCCCGCAGGAGATCGACAGCGGATGGCTGGTGGTGAATCACAAGCGCGTGGAAAGCTGACCAGCGAGGCGCTGGCCGGGCTGCGGCACCTGGTGCGGCACACGACCTGGGAGAAGGTCGGTATCGAGCGAACCGACGCTGGACTCGAGCAGGCCTGCCAGACGCTGGCTGACGTGGGCCAGGAGATAGAGCAGCGCTTCGGCGACGGCGAGGATCTGAACGAGGAGCTCGTGGAGTTGCGCAATATGACGGCTGTCGCCCATCTGGTGGCGCACTCAGCTCGCTTGCGCAAGGAGAGTCGCGGCGGACATTTCAACAGCGATCACCCAGTGCGGGACGACGCAAACTGGCAGCATGACAACCTTATCAAGGGCGGGCCGCTGACGACAGGAGCCACACAATGACGCGAACAGGTCGCACCCTGGCCCGGTTGGCGCTTGCCGCCGCCCTGGGGTTGAGCGCCGCGGCGAGTCACGCCGGCGAGGGCTTTGTCACCAAAGTGCGCGGGACGGGGCTGACCATCGACAAGGGAGCCGACGACGGGATGGTGGTCGGCATGCCCGTCACCATCATGCGGTCGCCGGACGATCCCGTCATTCACCCGATTACCGGCGAGAACCTGGGGTCCCCGGAAATAGAGATCGCCGAAGGGAAGATCACCAGGGTGTCGGCCCGGGCATCGTCAATTCGACTGCCAGGGCCAGCGCTGCTGCCGATCCGCCCCGGCGATGTTGCGCGCTACACCACCGTCGACGAGCAGATGGTGATGGAGCAGGAGATGTCTACCGAAACCTCGGAAAAAGCCTCAGATGAACGCCAGGTGATCCGCGGGGAGGCCTCCAGGCTGGCGCGCAACATCAAGAACATCCAGGCTACCATCAAGGGTTTAGAACGCTCGATCAAGAGGCTCGACCGCTTCGACAAAGACGTGGTTCAGCCCCAGTTCAACCGGATCAACAAGGATATTATTGCCATCAAGGATGAGCTCAGCCAGCTCCGCGAGTCGGTCCTGCTCCTGGGCTCGGTCCCGGACATCGGAGACATGATAGGCGAGATGGCCGGCGATTTGTCGGAGGCCGAGGTAGACAGACTGAGAGAGCTGACCCGCGAGGTGCACGGCCGGCTCGAGGCGGTGCAGGCGGTGCAGGCGGAGCAAAAACCCGCGCTTCCGGACGCCGGCAGCTCTCCTCCGGCTGAGGGTCCGCCGGACGAGAACGGTTTGGGTGACGCTGATGGCGGTTCCTTCTTCGCTAATTTCAGTCCCTGGATCCTCGCCATCGTCGGCGGCATTGGCGCCGCTGGCCTGGCCTTCTGGTTTATTTTTACGCGTCTGGGGGGCGACGAGGGGGACGAAGACGAAGAGGATGAAGAGGACGACGAGCTCGAGGAAGACGAAGACCTGGAAGACGATGACGATGACATCGAGATCGAAGATGAAGAGGATGACATCGTCGTCGAAGAGACGACTTAAGTGCGCGAGTGCTGACGGTGCGCGGAAGCTGTCGGGGATAAGCTGAAATGGTGAAGCTACTGAGCAGATGGCGAGTGTTGGACCTGGCGATAGCGGGGGTGTTAGCGACGGTGTCGCTGCCGGCTGTCGCCGGAGCGCAGGGCGCGGGTGCGCCCACAGGGCTACGTCGTCGAGATCCTCAGCGGACGCCTGGTCTTGATCGACCTGGGTGCCGCCGACAAGGTCGCCAAAGGCGACTATTTCGACATCGTTTCGTCCGAAGTCCTCACCCACCCACTCACGGGCGACACGCTGGCGGTAAGCCCCAAGAGCGTGGGCGCTTTGCAGATCGTGCAGGTGTTGGACAAGATGTCAGTGGCGAGGCTACTCGAGCTGACGCCGGGCGAGAACGTCATGTCGATGCCTATAGTGAGAGTGCAGCACGCCGAGAGACTGGAGGAAATCCAGCGCTTGTCGATGCTGCAGATGTACCAGGGAATGTCCACGCCCTTGCGGTTGGCATTGATACCCGGCCTGTACCAGCTGAAGAACGGCCAGAAGATCAAGGGGCTGTCGATTCTTGGTGCCCAGCTGGTAGCTGTGGGCCTGGGAGCCGGGTATAGATTCAGCAGCAACGACGCCTTCGACCAACACCTCGCCCAGACCGAGGCCAATTTCAATTTTTATTTCGATCAGGCCTCCGACCGACGCTCTAAGAGCAATCGGTTCTTTCAGTTGGCTGTGGCTGCCTATGTCTACAATTGGGTCGATGTGCTGTGGCTGGGAGGAGGAAGGCCGATGGCGGCTGCCGGCGCGGCATCAGGCGCATCTGGCCGGCAACTCAGCGTCGATCTCACGACCGGTCGCCAAGGCCAGCCCTTGCTGGCATTGACACACAGGTTCTAGGGTGATCACCGTGGTCAGGATCTCGTTTGGCGCAATAGTCTGTGCGGTCATCTCCCTTGCCCTCATCGGGTGTGGAGATCTGAATCGCAGTAATCCCCTGGAACCCGCAAGTGATCGGCGGCGGCACGCTTCAGGGCTCGCTCATAGGTATCTGGAGCCGAGACGATGGCGAGAAGAATGAGATCTATGTCTTCAGAGCTGATGGTCGCGTCGAGCTCAAGGACTACATCGCGCTGGATGGCGGTGTGGTGGATCGAAATGCGCCCTTTCCACAGACTCGGGAACGCAACTTCGCGGGTACCTACAGCCTCGTCGTCGATGTGCTGACGATCGGCTTCACCACAGCGGTGTCGAATGATCCGGACGACATTATCTCGCCTCCCACCAGGGACAAGGTGGTGTCGATCGGCATCAGAGGGCGCACGCTGACCCTGAACGAACCCCGACGGCAAGCGGCTGTACACCCGCCTCGACTGACCCCCTGACAGCAAGCGGCCCGGTACCCAGGTCGGGTACCAAGGCGTACCCAGGTCGGTACCCAGATCGGCACCCAGATCGGCACCCAGGTTCTCTGTGTCAGGGTATCCATCGCGACGGCTCGCATAAGCGGCGCCGGCGCTTGCCCGCCGCCATGGGCAGAGTATATTCTGTCTATCCTGGCAAGCAGTCATCAGCATCAGCCCTCCCCCCAACCCTCTCCCCGAAGGAGCTATGCCTTGAGTAAGGGCATCGTCGTTCTCGACTTCGGCGGACAGTACGCCCACCTGATCGTCAATCGCATTCGGCGACTCTGCGTCTATGCCGAGATCCTGCCACCCGACACAGAACCAGAGCGCCTGAAGGACGCTGACGGCATCGTTCTGTCCGGCGGGCCATCGAGCGTCTACGCGTCCGACCGGCCGCCATTCAATGCGGCCGTGCTGGATATGGGTCTGCCGCTGCTGGGGTTGTGCTACGGACACCAGCTGCTGTGTCTTCACCTGGGTGGTGAGGTCGAGCCTGGAGACGTCATGGAGTACGGGGCGGCGGCACTGGATGTGGCGGCGCCGGAGGGCATCTTAAAGGGACTGTCGAACAAAGAGCCGATATGGATGAGCCATCGGGACCTGGTAGCGGCCGTGCCACCTGGATTCAGGATCCTGGGAGCCACCCCCAACTGCCCGGTCGCCGCCATGGGAGACGAGGAGCGCAAGATCTACGGTCTGCAGTTTCACCCGGAGGTCGCCCACACCGTCTCGGGGATGCAGATCCTGGAAAACTTTGTCGATCTTTGCGGCTGCGAGCGGTCCTGGACCATGGAGAGCTATATCGAGGAGTCGGCTGAGGCCATCCGCAGGCAGATCGGGAAACGCAAGGTCTTTCTGCTGGTCAGTGGGGGCGTGGACTCGACGGTTTGTTTCCTCATGCTGAATCGGGCGCTGGGTACAGACCGGGTCCGGGGCCTGCACATAGACAACGGATTCATGCGAAAGAACGAAACTGCCCTCGTCGAGCGTCTCCTGGGAGACTGGGGCTTCACCAATCTCAAGGTCGTCGACGCCAGCGCCGAATTTCTGCAAGCCGTGGAGGGCGTGGCGGAGCCCGAGGAGAAGCGTAAGATTATTGGCGAGGAGTTCATCCGCGTGCGCGACCGCGTGCTGGAGGAGCTTGATCTGGACCCGGACGACTGGCTGCTGGGGCAGGGGACCCTGTACACGGATACCATCGAGTCGGGGGGGACCGCTCACGCTGCCGTGATTAAAACCCATCATAACAGAGTCGGGGTGATCGAGCAGCTCCTGGCCGAGGGGAAGGTGGTGGAGCCCCTCAGCCAGCTGTACAAGGACGAGGTGCGGGAGCTGGGAGAGAAACTCGGCCTGCCGCATCACCTCGTCTGGCGCCATCCGTTTCCCGGTCCAGGGCTGGCGGTCCGTGTGCTGTGTGTCCAGGGGGAGTCGGGCGATGAGTCGGCGGCGGAAGATGCCGGCATCGCGGCACAGCTGAGGCAGAGCGCGGCGTCAGTGGCCGGGCCCGAATACCACATCGACGTGCTGCCGCTGCGCAGCGTCGGGGTGCAGGGCGACGGCCGAACCTACGCCCATCCGGCGCTCGTCACCCTGGGCTCCCACCAGCGGGCCTTTCTCCCCCCGTCCGCAAACGGGGATGGCGACGGCTGCCGGGGTGTGGCGACAGGGCGCGACGGGATCGACTGGGAGAGCCTCGAGGGCATCTCAACCGCGATTACGAATTCGGTACCCCAGATCAACCGCGTCGTCATTCAATTGGGGCCCAGTCACAAGCTCAACCAGAAGCTGAAGGAGGGTTATCTGACCCAAGAGCGTCTCGATCTACTCCGCGACGCGGACTCCCTGGTCATGGAGGCGTTGGACCGACACCGACTCATGGATCAGGTGACGCAGATGCCAACAGTTCTCCTGCCGTTGTCGTCGGACGGCGCTCAAGAGAGCATCGTCCTCCGACCGATCACGACCGACGATTTCATGACGGCTCGCTTCGGCCGGCTTCCCGTCGACTTTCTCGAGGATGTGACGATGCGGCTGCTGGCTTTGGAGGGAGTAGAAGCTGTGTATTACGACATCACCCACAAACCACCGGGCACGGTGGAGTGGGAGTAGGACCGGCGCCTATCGGTGTACCTGACTCGACGGGGGGTCATGCGCCGGAATCGAGAAGGACTTCGTCCTTCTCTCCTGTGGTGCGGGCTCTGCTGGCGCTTTCCGGTGTACCTGACTTGACGGGGGGTCATGCGCCGGAGACGAGAGCGACTTCGTCCTTCTCGTCCGGGGGACCGGCATTTGTCCTTCTCTCCTGTGGTGCGGGCTCTGCTGGTCTCAGCGCCGCTTCCTTCGCCGCGGCTTTCTGCCGCGTGGGGGGCCGCGCCTCTCTTGCACTTCTCTGACGTCGAGCTCGAAGCCGAGTAGGGTTTCACCGTTCAAGCCGGCGATCGCTTCCCTGGCAGCCGAGTTGCTCGACATGTCGACCATGCCGCGTCCTCGCGAGGCCTGCACCTCGACGAAATTGACTTTGCCGAACAGTTCAAACAGGGTCCGCAGATCATCGTCTGTTGCATCGGCGGAGAGATTGTTTACAGATATCTTCACCTATCCTCCAAGTCTGTGGCCGACGTCGGCCGGGTCCAGTTCCTATAAATAGGCCAGTTAATATAAAAAGAACAGGGCGATGGGGAATACCACATCGCCCTGTCAACCTATTTCTCCTGTCAGTCTATCAATACTATCTGCCTGTCAAGCCACGAGTGTGACGCCCTCAGCTGCCGGGCCCTTCTGGCCCTGCACAACCTCGAACTCCACCTGCTGACCCTCGGCCAGCGAACGGAAGCCCTCGCTCTGAATGGCGGAATGATGGACGAAAACATCATTCCCGCCTTCGACCTCGATGAATCCGAAGCCCTTGGCGTCACTGAACCACTTTACTGTTCCTGTCTGGCGCTCGGCCATGATGAAAACTATCCTCCCTTGCTATATAGCAAGTAACAAAGTTGAGCAGAGCGTCCAATACCGAACTGGGAAAGGGTATACCGGGTAGGAAATACTCAGAACAGTGCAGTGGCGAACGACTGCCGAATTAGACCCCTCGCTAACGTGTGCGGGGGCTCTGGGACAACTAACATACACAAGAATTACAGGATGTGCAAATAAGTTTATCCCCGTCCCCATTCGCGATGGCGCGAGGTGGGGACCAGTCGGGCGTTTAGGGACTCTCCAACGCACTCTATCAGAGCAGGTTGCAGCGAATTGATGCCACTGGGTGACGGCGTGGTTGGCATCTACTTAACGAGGAAGTATTTGTTTTTCCCTCTGCGGACGACGGTGTACCTGCCGTGAAGTCCGTCCACCTTGCGGACGCTGTGCCCCACCTCTGTACAGCGGTGTCCATTGAGGTAGATGGCGCCATTGCCGATATCCTGCCGCGCCTGGCGCTTGGAGGAGGAGATACCGGCTGTTACCAGAAGATCCACCAGTCCGAGCTCCGCCTCATTCATATCGTACGTGGGCACGTCACCGAAGCCCAGCTCGAGCTCATCCTCGGTCAATTCGTCCAGTTCCCCGTAGAACAGCGCCCGTGAGACTTTCTCCGCCTTGCGGGCAGCCTCCGGTCCGTGAGCGAGGGTGGTCACCTCCCGGGCCAGCACCCGCTGGGCTTCCCGCTTCCCCGGGTCCTGCTCGAGGGCCTTCGTCAGTTCGCCAATCGCCTCCGGGTCGAGGAAGGTGAAGGTCTTCAGATAGTCGATGGCCGACTTATCATCGGTGTTGATCCAGAACTGATAGAACTGATAAGGCGAGGTCCGCTCCGCGCTCAGCCAGAGTGTGCCGGCCTCGGTCTTGCCGAACTTGGTGCCGTCGGCAGTGGTGACGAGAGGGCAGGTCAGGCCGAAGCTTTTTCGACCCCGGGCGCGCCTGATCAGGTCGCAGCCTGCCGTGATGTTCCCCCACTGGTCGCTGCCACCGACCTGGAGCTCGCAGCCCATCATCTCATTCAGCTTCAGGTAGTCGTAGGACTGCAGGATCATGTAGCTGAATTCGGTGTAGGAGATCCCTGTCTCCAAACGGGACGATACCGATTCCTTTGCCAGCATGTAGGACACGGGGAAGTGCTTGCCGACGTCGCGCAACAGCTCGATGGCGTTCATCTGGCCCAGCCAGTCGAAGTTGTTCACCAGCCGCGCCGGATTGTCGATTCCCGGACCGAAGTCGAGGTAAGGTTCCAGCTGGCGTTTGATCTTCTCCGACCACTCCGCCACCCTCTCGACTGGATTCAGCGTTCGTTCTTCCGCCTTGCCGCCCGGATCGCCGATCAGTCCTGTGCCGCCACCCACCAGGGCAACGGGGTGGTGCCCGGCCTGCTGGAACCGACGAAGGAGCATTACGGTCACCAGGTTGCCGATCTGCAGACTGTCGGCGGTGGGATCGAAACCGACGTATACTGTCATGGGGCCGCTGGCCAGTCGTTCGGCCAGGCCGTCGCGGTCGGTAACCTGGTAGATCTGTCCTCTGAATTCGAGCTCGTCCAATAGCGTCATAGCACGCCGCCTCTCGCATATAATAAAAAAGCCCCCGATTTTCATCGGGGGCCTGGTGAAGTCATATCAGTTAAGCGCAGATACGTCCGTCATCCCCCCTGTGCCTGGCGGTAAGACCGGTAATAGCGGTATCTGCCTATACTTAGTCGTTTCACGGCTCTGAATATATGAAGGCACATCTGGGCGGTCAACCGACGCCATAGCAGTGTCAGGCCTGCTAGCGGGGGCGGTGTCCGTGGCGCCTGGCGTGGGGCGTCTCGATGCTGTGCTGGCGACACAATCTGGCGAAGGCCTGGGGAGTAATGCCCAGGGCACGGCACGGCTCGCGTCGCTGTTGCTCTTGTACATGCGCGCCACCCGGGTCAGCGAGTCGAGAGGAGTTTTTTTCATGGCCGGAGAAGCTCCGTTCTTTTTTCAGGAATAAATTTTCAGGAACAAAAAAAGCCCACCTGTCTCCGTTTCCCACTGGGGGGAAAGGAGTCAGGCAGGCGTCAGATCGATCGCGAAGCGATCGGGACTGGGTCAGACGGCTCTACCGTGTATTGCCTATTGTTTTTTCATCAGGCCAGTCAGTGACAAGATTATCGGTCGTCCACAACAGTGTCAAGGGATAATCGGTGGTGGTGCAGGCTTTGCCTGACGGGCGGGCAAGGAGTACCTTTCTTTTACTGGTTCGCCCTCAGATGTATAAGATATTCGGGCGATTAGCTCAGTTGGTCAGAGCACCTGCCTTACAAGCAGGGGGTCGCTGGTTCGAGCCCGGCATCGCCCACCATCTGGAAGGCCCTGGGACTGCACGATTACAAGTCCCAGGGCTTTCTCTTTGAGCATTGTGTAAGTCGTTGTATAACGCCCGGGCGTCCTCCGACGTTGACGCTGGAGGACGAATCTGTGGTGGTAGAAATCGCCAAGATGCCTCCCCGCGCGTTCGGTCAGCCGTTCAACCAGTGGTCGTTGCGCAAGCTGACCGACTGTCTGGTGGGACGGCAAATGATTCCCAAGGTTTCGCATGTGACCATCGGGAAGATCCTGGACCAGCATAAAGTCACCTACCAGCGTACGCGCACCTGGAAGGAATCGAAGGACCCAAAGTTTGCCTCTAAAAAAAACGCATCAACCGACTCTACAAGCGGTCGCCGAAAGACACCGTCGTAGTCTGCTTCGACGAGCTCGGACCGGTCCAGATCAAGCCGCATGCCGGCTCTTCCTGGGCACCGCAGAAGCGCCCCGTCCGGCATCGGGCAACCTACAGCCGCCGTGCCGGCGTCAGCTACTTCTTCGCAGCCTACAACGTCCATGAGGACATCCTGTGGATGCATCACAAACTCAAGAAACACGCGTCGGTCGTGCTCAACTTCCTCCAGGCCATTCGGCGTCGCTATCCCAAGGCGAAGCGGATCTACGTCGTCATGGACAATCTATCGACGGACAAGACACCCCCAATCCTTCAGTGGTGCCGACGAAACCAGGTCACGCCGGTCTTCACCGCCACCAACGCTTCATGGATGAATCGGATCGAATGCCACCTCACAGCCGCTCATTACTTCGTCATCAAGAACAGTTGACCCGAACGATCATCCTGAGGTCGGCCAGCGCATGCAGGAGTACCTGAGATGGCGAAACAAGAACACCGACAACGCCAAGCTGGCCAAGGCCCAAAACTCAATGCCCACTCTTTAACAGAGCACTAGAGACACGATCGCCACGTCAGACTGGATTCAGCACACCCTTCGCAGAAAAGTGGCCAGTGACAGGCTCTTTCCGACCGCTCAGCGTTTCTGAGGGCAGAGATGTGATCTCTGTTGTCATTGGATGAATTCGCGAGGGGCACAACTACAGGGGTGTCAACCTGTGAGGATGCAGGTCAGGGTGCGCAGGTACACCCCCAACGTCTACCGCTCGAGGAGGAACGTGGCCGCATAACCGCATCCTGGGCCGAGGTCGTCGTATAGCTGCGAGCGGGGCATGCGGTTCCAGAAGTGGCCGATCATTACTGATAGGGGAAGCGGTGCTGCCTGGAAGATGTGGACGACACCGCGGGTCTTTTGCGTGTCGGTTCTCATTTCCGCAGAGATCCGGCAAGCCAAGCCGAGGCCTTCTTGCGGCCCAACGATGGAATCGCGACTGGCGCCTCTGCTCGGGGAGTAGTCGATGAGCCGACCAACTGGCAGGCTTCGTGATCGTATGTAATCGAGGACATCTGACCTGGTTTCCGCGCTAACACTCAGACATAGCGCGACGTCATCACCAGCACCGAGCTCGACCTCCTCGCGACGGAGCTCCACGCCGACCCGTTCCCCTGTGCTCGACCACTCTCCCTCGCGCCCGCGGAGCGCAACGCTGAAGCCGGCGACCTCTGACAGCTCGACTTCGGCCAGGAGGCCAGTCGAAAGTCGCAGCGTCCCAGCCAGAAAGACGTTGCGATATCCGAGTCGCCGGATGTCAGCAACCGCTGCCCGCAGATCTGGCTTCAGGCGCATGTTCCAGTCGTCGGGCTCGCGCAGCTGTCGTCGTGAGTAGGCGTCTTCGCCTTCGAAAAGGTCAACCCAGTCGACTGCTGCGGTCGCCGCCTCGGGCCAGGGATCGGGCTCAAGGGACTGGACCAGGAGGGTCGCCTGCTTTTTCCCCGCTAGCAGTCCCTTGGTCTGCCCGATTTCCAGCATTGAATCTGCGTCGAGCACCCGGACGCCTGTGCCGATGAGTCGTCGGATCTGGGCAACGCCGATGTCGACGGCTTCACGATCGCCACGGAAGCCCACCGCTTGCATGAGCCATGTGCACTGCTCATGTAGCCGGTCCAGGGAGTCGTTGCACGGACGGATCTCGAAGTGTTCGAGCATCTCGAGTAGATCTTCTTCAGCGATCTCAAGGTGCTCCGCCCATTCGGCGCGGACCTTCCCGGACGCCGAGCCGGCAAGTGCCTTCGCGAACCGTGCACGCACTTTCCCTCCCAGGGCGAGCCACTCCTTTAGGCTCGGCACATCATTTAGCGTTTCACTCAGAACGGTCCTGATAACGTGGGCATCGGCGCGGTCGCTGGGACGCCCGTAGTTCTCGACCAAGTCTTCCTCTTCGTGCGGCACGAGGATTGTCGATGCGAAAACGTCGATGCCCAATCCGCGGTATTCTTCACTCAGTAGGCTGACAACTCCGAGCAGATCTTCGCTTTTCTGCATCCCCAGCGCCCGCGCCCGCAGCCGCTCCAGGGCGTTCTGGATAGTCAATTCGCGGTTCTGGCTCTCGACCTTCTGGAAGTCGAGGAAGCGCAGGAAGCCCAGTTCCAGCCCCCGGGCGATGTCGGCGATGATCTGGTCGTGCTCGGTGTGGTGTTCGCGTTCCCGATAGCCGATCATGCCGTAGCGGAAGGGGACGTTGGTGACGAACCAGTGACCGTGGACCAATTTCAGGTAGACTGGCAGCTCTTCTTCACTCAGGCCCAAGGCCCGTCCCCCCGCCAGAAAATAGTCTGGTATATCCTCGCCGATCTCCTCCTTGCGTGTCCGGGTCTCTCCATCCTCGCCCAACCCGAGGGCCCCGGTGGGTGTGGGGAGCGTCACAGCGAAGATGATGTTGTCACCGGCAACCGCCACACCCTCCGAGCCTGGCCGGTCGGGAGACCAATCGAGACCGGCGAGCCGAGGGTGGGGACGCAGCGAGAAGGAGCGGCATTCGGGGGATGCCTCATCGACCAGGAAGATACTGGCCCCGGGAGTCTCGATGCCGAGGTCGAGCATCCCCTGGAAGAGGACGGCGACGACCCGGCGCAGATCTTCGGTGGAGCGCATGTTCATCGCCTCGGTCCGCACCCGTTCGACCGCGAGCTGACGCTCGACAGCGGACACATCAACCCCTGCGACCTTCTCGCGCAGATCGGTGTTCTCGCCACGCAGATCGGTGACTTCACCGCGTGAAGCCTCCAACTCCTCGATGAGCTGGGCCTTGGTCTTCTTCTGGTCACTCATGGCGGGATTGTCCTTACGGCTTCGCAAGCCCGGCGTCGCCAAACTGGTACCGTGCAACACCCACGCTCACTTCGCCCACGACACCTGCCGCCTCACCCATCGGTATCACCGTAAACTGCGTATCGCCAACCGAGACCGTCTCCCTGCCATCTTTTTCCAGACGACGCGAGAGCGCATCGACCGACTGCCCGGGAAGCTGCGTCTGAAGGACGACACCGAGATTTCTGCCCGGCAGCGGCCTGAAGCCGGAAGGATGCTGCGCTCGTGACTCGGCGTCTGTCACTTGATGCTGCAGGAGGGTCGGTGTAAAGCGGAGATGATACTGATTGCGCCACTCGTCATTCCGCTTGGCTTTCATCGGGGGCGGATCCCATCCTTCGCTCAGACTGAAGAACCCTTCGGGATGACACATGATCACGCCGGTCACGGCGCTCTCCCCCCTGCTCCATCTGAAGGTGCGCTCTCGTTCCTCTACCTCGAAGGGTTCCCAGGAGTGGAGGTTCCACTGCAAGGAGGAGAAGACGCCCGGCTTGCCGGCGACTTCGTCAACCAGGAGGAAGCACCCGGCCCGCTTTGCGTAGATCACGTGGCGCCGACATCGCTCCGCGCGGTCGGCGTAGCTCGCATCGGCCACGCCGCACATGTAGGTGATCGCATCGTCTTCGTAGGCATGGACGATGGCACCGGTGGATTCGGCCGAGCGCATGAGCTGGGGCGCATCGGAGAGGGTTACGCAGTTGTGCGACTTTGTATGCCAGACATAGTGGCCGTGGTGCGAGGAGGCATAGCCGGCGTAGTACCCCGCCGGCATGGCCATGACGCGTCCGCCTACGTGAAGAATGAAATCATTGTTGTTGGCGTGGGAGTGGCTGATGGAGCCATATGGTGAAGAGCGAAAGATGAAGGCAACATCCTTGTCGCTATCCTCAGGAGCGGTTCGAATGGCTGCCCAACCGACATCGTCAAACACGTGGAGGATCTTGCCGTTAGTCTCTATCCCGCGCCGTCCTTCAGGAAGGGGAGCAGCGGTAAAGAGCTGCGAAAGCACACCGGCCATCTGGCGTTCGGACGGGGTTGTCAGCGACAACGCCTCCTGCCGCAGGGCGTCCACGTAGCCCATGAACTCGGGAGAGCGGGTTTCCCGAGCGATTATTTCCACGAGGTCCGCGGTTGTCTCCCAGGCGGAGCGCCATTTCTCGGAATGGTCGCCGAAGCCCATCCACTCCGCGTAGGCCGGCAGCATGAGATAACGCCACCGGGCGTGTCCTTTCCAGAACGGTCTTTGATAGAGATCGATTCCCGTGGCGCGCTTGAGCGCCGACGCGAACATGGTCATGACGGTCACATACGGATTTGAGTAGGACAGCCCCTGGGCCCAACCGCCGTCATTGCCCGCCCAACTCGGCCACATCCCGCAGAGCACGGGTCGCAGCCATTCGAGCCACGTCGCCGCCTCCTGAATGTGATCGTGAAAGACGATGGCGAGGTTGGCGAGGAAGACGATCTCCCGACCCGCATGGGAGTCGAAGCGGGTGACCCCGTACAGTCCCTGATCGTGCATGTGTTCGAAGGTGATCTGCCCACGCCGCCTGTATTGATCGATCACCAGCACGCGTTCTTCATCGGTGAACAGGTCCCATACCCAGTCGCAGGCGTGAGGACCGTGCCAGATCACCGCCATATGCGCTTCATCGTTGTGACCGAGATAGCTCGAACCTTCGGGGTCCCAGGCGCAAACCGACACCATGCGCTCGCACGCTGCTCGGCCGAAAGCTTCGTCGCCTGTGGTCACATAGGCTAGCGCCAGCGCCTCGGCGCCTTTCACGAACCCGCGCGTACCCCACATCGTCGGATAGTGGATGCGCCAGAACGCCTCGTAATCTGCGAAACGATCCGGAAGAAATTCGGGCTCATCGATCGAGTGCGGCTCGGCCAGCACCTTCCTGGCACTGGCCAGAAGCTTGTCGAATCCGGGCTTCAGATCTCCAGCGCACCGCAATCTGAACGCATCTACACCCCCCTCGGTCACGTACAGCCTTGGGTGCCCCGAAGGCAGCTCGGGGATCCATTTGGAAGCGAGAGGAATCTCGATCGTCACGGCATCCGCCGGAATCTCGAAGCTGAAGGTTTCAGCCCAGTCCGCGCCGTCACCCCATCTCCAGAACCAGGTGCCCGCATCCAGTGCCACTTCGGGCAGGTAGATCGGATCTTCCAGTCCCTCCACGCGAAGGGAGGTGTCGGCGAATGACGAACTCCTGGCGACCTCCAGAATGAAAGCACCATCAGTCGCTTCGGGTTTCCAGGCGAACACGGGCGGGTTCGTCTCTTCTCGTGCTCCATCACGTGGACAGCGGGGATCGATGTGCGGATGTGGATGGCGTGTTTCTTCAATCAATAGTTTGTACCTCATCGGGCTTTCAAGGCGGATGTTGCGCGGTCGGGCGACCATTACCTTCGGATATTACAGGCTTGGGGTATGATAAGGAGTTTACCGGACCCCACCAAGTCGTTGAGACCCGGGAGGCGGTTGTCCTTACCTTTCCGAGAGAGGTAACACCCCCAAATTCAGGAGAGCGGAGGTCACATGCTGATCGGAGTGTTCTCAGACGTGCACGACAACATCGAAAATCTCAAGAAGGTCCTGTCGCTCTATGCCGATCGCCAGGTCGAGACGCTGGCCTTCTGCGGAGATTTCTGCTCCCCGATCCCGTCTCGCGTCATGGGGGAGTCCGGTCTGACCATTCACTGCGTCTTTGGCAATGGGGACGGCGACCGCTTCACCATGCACCGGCTGGCCACCAGCCAGTTTCCCAACCTGAAGCTCCACGGGGAGCACGCCGAGTTGGAGATCGGTGGGCAGATGATTGCCCTCACGCACTACCCGCTGTACGGCGATGCCCTGGCCAGAACCGGCGACTACGCCGCCGTGTTCTCCGGGCATACCCACGAGCTCAGGCAGGAACAGCGTGAAGACTGCGTCTGGCTGAATCCCGGAGAGGTGCTCGGGGGCATGGGCAGGGCCTCCTGTGCCATCTACGACACCGACACCAGTGACGTGGAGATCGTGTACCTGTAGAGCCTGAATCACCGGGCCGCCAGGCTGGCGCAGATGAGCTCCTCGTCGTTGCGGGCGAAGATGTGCCTGTAGGCGAAAGCGGGATGAGACCAGACCACACCGCCCCGCTGGTTGAGCTGGCCCCTGGTCGGCTGAATGAGCTGGGCGCGGCTGTGGATCTGGACGCCTTGCGGTGAGAGCGTGACGATGAGCAGCTCGCCCCGCTCGTTGAAGATCCAGTAGCGCTCGCCGTTGCGGACGATGTGGGCGGTGCTCCAGCGGGCGCGCGGCACAACCTCCTGGCTCTCCCACACGCGTTCGCCGGTCGCCGTCGTCAGACAGCGGAGCTCGCCGTAACTGTCGATGCCGTAGATATGGTCGCCGTCAATCACCGGGGTGGAGATGATGGAATGGAGACCGTCAGTCTCGAGCTCTGAAGCCCCGCGGCGACGCCAGACCTCCTCGACGGCAAAGGTGTCAGGGTCGGCTCTGAGCATGAGGGCGCCATCGTAGAAGCCGGTGAAGAACAGGCGGCCGGCGGCGAAGACGGGCGTGGCGACCGAAAGCACCACCTCCTTCGGGGGGAAGGGGAACCTCCAGCGCACCGCCCCCGAGACCGGATCCAGGCCATTGACGCTGTCGCCTGTCCAGCACACCAGCACGGACACACCGGCCTGGTCGATCAGGATCGGCGCCGAGTAGCCCGCCTGGTCGTCCAGGGCGCGCCACATTTCGCGGCCGGTCTGGCGGTCGAGGGCGACGACACAAGCACCCGGAGAGCCGCCGATCTGGAGGATGAGCGCATCACCCACGACGATCGGGGAGCTGGCGATTCCCCATATCGGCATGCGGATGGAGAAGAGAGCTCCCAGATCCAGCGCCCAACGCACCTCACCGGAGGCGGCGTCGAAGCAGTGCAGATTTCCCATGGTGCCCAGGGAGTAGGCGAGTCCCTCGTGGACGAGGACCGACGCCCGCGGACCGGCCACATAGCTGACGTCGCGGTAATCGCAGGCGTACGAGTGCGTCCACAGCCGATCTCCCGTCTTCCAGTCGAAGCAGTGAACGCGCTCGACCTGGGTCGGTTCCGTCAGTCGATCGGTGACGTAGACGCGCCCCTTGGCGACTGTGGGTCCGCTGTAGCCGCTGGCTATGGGGACGCGCCAGCGGATGGGGATTTGAGCGCCGTCGAAGTGGTCGACGAGTCCGCTCTCTCGCCAGGCTCCGTCGCGAGCGGGCCCACGCCATTGGGGCCAGTCGTCTGCCGCGGCGGGGAAACCAGAGGCAGCCAGGGCAAGGAGGATCAGGACGCCAAGCGTCCATCTTCCAGACTCCCATTTTCCCGGCGCCCACCTTGTCGATGCCGACAGAAATTCCCGAATTCGATTACTCTGCCGTCGTGTTTGCATCTTCATCGGCTGCCCTCCTCGGTCAAACCCCTCCGCTGTCAAGGTGTGGCCGTGAGGACCCAAGGGGCGTCCTCACGGCGTTGCCGCCCTGCGGGGTGATGGTGTAGATACGCGTGAGCCGTTACTTGTACCACGATAGATAACCCAGATCAGATAACCCAGATCCGACAGTTTCCTCAAGTCGTTCTGCACGGTTCGCCGAGAGTGGCCGGCGCGTTCTCGCGCCCAGGCCGCCGCCGCCATCAGCTTGGCGATCTCCGTTTTCCCCCCCTTTTGCCCCCTTGGGCAATAAGGGCGAGGATCTCTCTCTGTCTGAGGTTGAGTCGGGGAACAGCGGCGGTCTCGACTTCCACCGAAGCCTGAAGGCGCGGCGCTCCCAGGGCTTTTGAGACATCGCTCTCGGTGAGCGTCTTCCCCGCGCATAAACGACGACGGCGCGCTCTACCACGCTTCGCAACTCCCGGATGTTGCCCGGCCACGTGCCCCTTCAATCGCTTCAGGGCGCCTCGCGAGAGGCCAGGCGGTGATTCGATCATGGTCTTTTTAAGGTCCGCTGGGGACCGACGCGAGCGTGGCAGCCCGTTACTTGGGGTCCCGTCATTTCAAGTGCAGGTCCAGTGTGGCCGCGACCCCGGCGTGATCGGAAGGCCACAACCCTGATGATGTCCGCAGTGCAGGATCGCAACCGACGAGCTTTGCGGCTACGGCCTCGATCGCGACGCCGGCGGCATCGCGGATGAAGATGAGGTCGATCCGCTGGTTGAGCTCGGAGGCGGGTTTTCTCAGGTCTTCGGCGTGGCAGCAGGTGGGTCCTGCATCGTGGGGATTGGCAAGCTGCCAGACATCCTTGAAGCCGGCGTCGCTCAGGACTCGGTAGGCGGCGGTGTTGTCTTCGGGTTCGGCGTTGAAATCTCCGACGAGGATGACGGGGAGCGGACAGTCGGCCAGATGTTGAACGAGCTCGTTGGCCTGGGCGAGCTGAATGGCGGGGAAATCGCCGGTCTCGAGGTGGGTGCAGACGAATCTCAGTGCCTGGCCGCTAACGTCGGCATCGACAGACGTCCAGGTGCGCACGACGGTGACTGGCGGCCCCGACGGTCCGCCAAGACGGATGTCCGCATTGGTGTCGAAACTCGTCGCCCGCGGGTTTGTGACGGCGATATCGGCGCGGGCGAGCACGGCGTCGCTGTCTCTGGCGCGGATTTCATGGCCGCTGGCGCCGGGCAGCCGGAAGTCGCTGGCGGCGGAAGCGGCGACGACGGAGTACGTCCCTTCGCGGTGCTCGAGTTCCCGCAGGAGGGCGGATAGAAGATCCAGCATTTCCCCATCTACCGGATCCACCGACTGGCAAGAAGCGGGGAGCGCCGCGCGGTGGAGCGTCCAGGCCTCCTGCAGGCCCACGAGGTGAGGTTGCAGACGATCGATTTCATCAGCCAGGGCGAGCGCTCTTTCGTGGGGCCTGGTCGCGCAGGCCATCGACCACGCAGCATTCATGAGGTGAGGAATATCAGCGAGGGATTGCGCCGCCAGAATCGGATCGATAGAGGCACCCAGATACAGGTTTCTGGTCAGCACCTTCACCAGCGGCACGGCGCAGCTCCCCGTTCGCGATGGAGGCTTATCCCACCCGCCATCATCTCGATCTCTCCGATCATCCCGTGTCCCCAGTCAAAAGGCTGAAAATTGGTGCGACTCTCAAGGTCCGTCGGAACCGCGCGGCGCCGATTGCGTGCAGTCAGCGCAATCCGTGCGTAAACATACGCAAACTCGCGCAACGAGTTCTCTGAAAGGATGTCCGCCGCAAGCCGCTGCACAGGTGACGGTAGATGTGCCCGGACAGTCAGAAAGTAAGAATAAGTCATTGAATATAATGTACTTAAGAAGACCAATGAAGATAAATGTCCAACTGCGGCGGAAGGTGGCCCGCCGCTTGCATATACAAAAGGGGGGAAGCACCAACCAATGAGGAAGCATGGAAATTCCCACCGGATCATTCCAACGATCGCCGACAACCATCTTGTCGATGCCAACACACAGGTTGTCGATGCAAACACACAGGGTTAAATTGAAAATCGCTGGAATCATAAGACACACTTTCGATGGACGTGATGCTGTGCGCATGAGCCGACGACTGAACAAAGAGATCTGGGGTTGGGCTTTCTACGACTGGGCAAATTCCGCCTATGCCGTATCCGTTCTCGCAGTAGTATTCCAGTTTTACTTCATCGACCATCTCGCTACCAGCGGGAGGAATGCGTCTGGTGAGTTGATCAAGGAGGTGACCATCCTCGGGTATACCTTGCCCGGCGCCACGCTCTGGCCCTGGACCGTGTCCCTGTCGATGATGGTCGCCGTGGTCATGTGTCCCCTGGTTGGCGCGATCGCAGACTATTCGGGCAGGAAGATGCGCTTTCTCCTCTTCTTCTGTTACATCGGAGCCGGCGTCACCATGCTGATGGTCTTCCTGAGCGTGGGGATGTGGCAGCTGGGCATGCTCCTTCTCATTCTCTCCACGATCTGCTTTGTAGGTGGCAACGTCGTCTACAACGGACTGTTGGTCGAGGTAGCTCCCACAAAAGAAGATCTCGGGTTTGTTTCCGGTTTTGGTTGGGCATTGGGTTACATGGCCAGTTTTCTGATGCTGCTCGCCAACCTGATTGTCATCAAGTTTGAGATACCCAACCCGGAGTGGTCGGTGCGGTTGTCGCTCCTGAGCGTAGGTGTCTGGTGGGCGATTTTCGCTGTCCCAACTTTCTTGTGGGTCACAGAGCGAGCGCAGCCCAAGCCTCTGCCCCCAGGCCAGAGCCTGCTGACTGTCGGTTTTTACCAGATCAGGAAGACGGCCAAGAGCCTGCGACGGTACCCCGAGATGCTGTTGTTCCTGGGCGCATTCTTCCTCTACAATGATGGCATACAGACGGTAATTTCCACGTCCGCCACGTTCACCAACATCGCCCTTGGCGCCACCCTCGAGGCTATTATCCCCGCCTTCGTGATGATCCAGATTGTGGCGTTTTTCGGCTCTCTGATCTTTATCCGCATCGAGAAGAGAATCGGGACCAAGAGAGCCCTCATCTACTCCCTGATGTGCTGGATACTCCTCATTGGGTGGGCCCTGGTGATGCAAACGCTCGAGGAGTTCTACGTCATGGCTTTCCTCGCTGGCTTCGTTCTCGGCGTGTCCCAGTCGGCGTCCCGAACGATCTTTGCCTTGATGGCCCCATCAGGTCAGGCGGCGGAGTTCTTCAGCCTCTACGCTATCGTCGGCAAGGTTGCTTCTCTGGTGGGTCCACTTCTATTTGGCCTGGGGGCCATGTACGCAACCCGCCTTGAAGGCGTCCCGGTAATCAACTCGATGGCCGGCGCCATCTTGCCCTTGTTTCTGATGGTTCTGATCGGTGCGCTCCTACTGATGAAAGTCGATGTCGCTAAGGGCGAGAAGGAAGCGATATGAGTTGTGACAGGGTACTAAAGGGTCCGCCATGGTAACTCCGTCTTCAGGGACTACACAGGAGCGTCTCGAGCGCCTTGAGCAGGCGGTCGCCGGGATTCAGGCCAGCCTCGACAGGATAGCCGGCTCCCCGCCGCCCGAGTCGATCTCGGCAACGAGCCAACCACCCGCTTCGCAGGCGGGCCCCTGTGAAGTGTCGGCGCTGCCGCCGCGGCCACCGGATCTCCCTGACCCCTCAGATCCCCCAGATCACTCGGACCCCTCGGACCCCGGGGCGTTCAAGTGGAGCGCCGCACCTCGATCCCCCTCTCCCGCGGCAACCGCAAGCCGCGGCAGGAAGGTTCCTCCAGCTGCCCGATGTGATGCGGGAGAGCGAATACTGGTTCAACAAGATCGGCATCGGCCTGCTGCTGCTGGGCGTGGTGTTTCTGTTCAAATACTCCATCGATCAGGGCTGGATCACGCCTGTCGTGCGGGTGGCATGCGGTCTGGCTCTCGGCGCCGGCCTGCTCGTCATCGGTCTGCGCATCCACGGCAAGCGGCGCCCTTTCAGCCAGGTCCTGCTGGGCGGCGGCGTCGCCGTGCTGTACATCAGCGGCTTTGCGGCCTTTCAGCTTTTCTCCCTGGTCTCTCACACCACGGCCATGGCTTTCATGGTATTGGTCACCGTGCTGGCGTTCGCGCTCTCGCTCAAACAGGAAGAGGCGATGCTGTCCGCGATCGCCGCGATGGGAGGGCTCGGCACCCCGTTTCTGCTGTACACCGGGGAAGGTGATCTGCCGGGTCTGGTCTCCTACACCTGTCTGCTGCTGGGCGGGGCGAGCGCGGTGTACTTCTGCCGCGGCTGGCGCACGCTGCTGTGGGTCTGCGTGTGCGGCGGCTGGGCGGTCCTCTCCATCGGCCTTCAGAGGATTCCCGATTACCCGCGGCAGGCTGGTTGGGATCGCTGGGCGCTTCAACTGGGAGTAGCCTTTACCTGGCTGATATTCGCGGTCGTGCCGGTGTTGAGGGAGGTCGTGAGCGCGGTGCATCCAGCGCGGTGGCCACGGCCCTCCTTCGGACTGGCGGCAGGTCTTTTCGAAGCGGGACAGTTAGGACTCCTGCAGCGACACGTTCACGTTGTCGCGGCCTCCGCGCCGTTGGTGGCACTGGCGATGTCGATGAGCACCTGGGCCTTGCCAGACAACGACCTCTGGGGATGGATCGCACTGGGCGTGTCGCTTGTGTACGGTGTCGCCTGGCGGATCCTCAAGTCCCTTGAAGGCGTCGGGGAGCTGGCCTACACGCACGCCCTGACCGGTGTTCTGCTGTTGACGATCTCGCTCTGTCTGCTGTTGCAAGGGGATACGTTGTTGATATCGCTTGCGGCTGAGGCTCTCGTCTTGCACCTCGTCGCTAGGAGACTGGCGGACGGAGTGCTGCGTGCGGCCGGACATATTCTGTTCGTCATCGTCGGAGGGTGGCTCCTGCAACGCCTCCTCGATGCACCCGCTGGTGACATGGCGGTCGCAAATGCGCCGGCACTGACCGACCTCGGGGTCATCGCCGTCGCCATAGTGGTAGCAAAGGT
>Ga0066376_10001129_pt1 | contig 25889 bp, 22 predicted proteins | sample Knorr_S15_td_Bot_FD_77009 | JGI IMG/M metagenome (GOLD analysis project Ga0066376, IMG submission 77009) | Marine microbial communities from Southern Atlantic Ocean transect - Knorr_S15_td_Bottom_ad_5009_LV_A | ecosystem: Environmental > Aquatic > Marine > Oceanic | place: Southern Atlantic... | reverse complement strand
GCCGGGTCTCCTATGTCATGGCGCGGCCCGACAGCGTCGCCGAGATGGCGGCGGCGTTGCGCGATTACCTCAATCGGCTGATCACCGATGCCTGCCAGGAAGCCGACGCCCTGGCCGGCGACATCATCGAGGTGGTGCTGGTCGGCAACCCGATCATGCATCACCTGGCGCTCGGCCTCAATCCGACCGAGTTGGGCGCAGCACCCTTCGCCCTGGTCACCAACGCGGCGGTCAAGATCTATGCGGAAGACGATCTCGACCTCGAGGTCTGCCTCGGCGCGCGGGCCTATTTCCTGCCCTGCATCGCCGGCCATGTGGGACCGACGCGGCGGCGGCGGTGCTGTCCGAGAGCCCCCATCTTTCCGATGAGATTACCCTGATCGTCGATGTCGGCACCAATGCCGAGCTGATCCTCGGCAACCGCGATCGATTGCTCGCCGCCTCGTCGCCGACCGGGCCGGCCTACGAGGGCGCGGAAATCTCCTGCGGTCAGCGGACCGCCCCCGGCGCCATCGAGCGCCTGCGCATCGACAAGCAGACCCTGGCCGCTACCTATAAGGTCATCGATTGCGATCTGTGGTCCGATGAAGCGGGCTTCGAAGAGGCGATTTCCGCCACCGGGGTGACCGGCATCTGCGGTTCCGGCATCATCGAGGCCCTGGGCGAGATGTATCTCGCGGGAATCCTCAAATCCGACGGCGTGATCGATGGGGCCGCCGCCCAGCGAAGCGACGCCATTCAGCCCCACGGTAGTGTTTTTTCCTATCTCATCAGGCCGGGGACGCCGGAAATCCGCATCCTGCAAAGCGATGTGCGCGCCATTCAGCTCGCCAAGGCGGCCCTGTTCGCCGGCGCCCGGCTGCTGATGGACCATATGGGCATCGATCACGTGGATCGAATTTCCCTGGCCGGCGCCTTCGGCAGCCATATCGACACCAAATACGCCATGCTGCTCGGCATGATCCCGGATTGTCCCCTCGACAAGGTCTCCGCCGCCGGCAACGCGGCGGGCACCGGCGCCCGTATCGCCCTTCTGAACACAAAAGCGCGTGATGAGATCGAGCAGCTGGTGCGGCGCATCAAAAAGATCGAGACCGCCGTGGAGCCGGGTTTCCAGGACCACTTCATGAAGGCCATCGCGATTCCCCATGACGACTTCGAATTCCCCCATCTCGCCCGCTTCGTCACCCTGCCGGACCGCGCCCGCGACGATGGCAAGGCGCGGCCCGCGACCGGTGGCCTGTCGCGCCGGCAACTCCGCAAACTCCGCACCGTCGGAAAGTCCCCGGCATAACGCCGCGCCGTGGTGGTATGCTCGGCCTCATGAACGACGGTGCCAAAAGAAACTCACGTCATTCGCCGAATGATCCCTTCCTCGAGCAGTTCTTCTCGCGGCTGCCGGACGGCCTGGAGGCGGACTTTACGGACCGCCAGCTCGCCGCCCTCAAGAGCGACTTCGGCGACGCCACCCGGAGCGGACACGGCTACGATATCCGCCTCAGCCTGCCCAGTCCCCTTCCCGGGCGGGGCGCATACGTGGTTCTCCTCGGCGGGCGCGACCGGCGCGGCGACAGGCCCGTCCGCCGCTCCGCCAAGCGCTTCGGCTGGCGCGGCCTGGTTTTCCTCGTGAAGCTGGTCGTCGGTCTGCTGTTCGTCCTCCATATCCTGATTGCGGCGGTGGCCCTGATGGTATGGCTCCTCTGAGCCACCGCCCGGGAAAAAGCTGGACCGATTGATATTTAGAATTAAGATCCGGATTAGGGAAATGCTATTGTGACTGAATTCAATAGGGAGGAAAAACACATGTCTAGAATCAAACTCATCGGCTCGGCGGCCGCGGTCGTATCGAGCGTGTTCCTGGCTGGCCTGTTCCTGGCCGGCCCGGCAGCCGCGTTTACCGGCAAGAGCGTGAGCGCCGCGAACTGCGATTACGGCGGAAAAATCAAATCGATCGAAGCGACCGCCGAATTCAACGTGCGCTTCACCCTGTGCGCCCCCGATCCGGCGTTCACGGCGAAGGCGGCCTTCACCCCCTTCGGCATCCAGCCGGAGGAGCATCTCGCGGCCACCGGCGGCGGCGGCGACATCCTGGAAAACCCCATCGGGACCGGTCCCTGGAAGTTGCAGAAATGGTCGCGCGGCGACAGCATCATCTTCAAGCGGTTCGACGATTACTGGGGCAAGAAGCCGGTCTACGAGACCCTGGTCATCCGCTGGTCGGACAGCGGCGCCGGACGGCTGATCGAATTGCGTTCGGGCACCGTCGATCAGATCACCAACCCGAGCCCGGACGACTATGAGTCGATCCAGAACGACGCCAGCCTGAAGTTCATTCCGGTATCGAATCCCAACATTCTGTACCTGGCCATGACCAATACGTTCAAGCCCTTCGACAACGTGAGGGTGCGCCAAGCCATTGCCATGGGGATCGACCGTCAGCGGATCGTCGATAATTTCTTCCCGTCGGGCTCCGAGGTCGCCTCGCATTTCACGCCCTGCTCGATCGACAACGGCTGTGAAGGCAAGACTTGGTATGATTTCGATCCGGAACTGGCGAGGGCTATATTGCACGATGCCGGTTACCCGAACGGCTTCAAGACCAAGATCTTCTTCCGCGACGTGTTCCGCGGCTATCTGCCCGAGCCCAGCATCGTGGCGGTCGAGTTCCAGACCCAGCTGAAAGACAATCTCGGCATCGAGGCCGAGGTCGTGGTCATGGAATCGGGACAATTCATCGACGAATCCACCAACGGCCGGCTGGACGGCTTCTATCTGCTGGGTTGGGGCGCGGATTACCCCCATGTGACGAACTTTCTTGATTTCCACTTCGGCGAGAAGAACCCCCAGTTCGGCAAGACCCACCCCGCGATTTATGAGATCCTCAAGGAGGCATCGACGATCTCCGACAAGGCGGTGGCGCGGCCGCTCTATGTGAAGGCCAACAATACCATTCGTGACTTGGTTCCGATGGTTCCCATCGCCCATGGCGCCTCGGCCTCGGCCGCCCTGGCGGGTGTCAAGAATGCGCATTTCCGCCCGTTCGGAGCGCCCTTGTTCCATCTCGCCGATCCGGGTAAGGACACCTTCGTGTTCATGCAGAACGCCGAGCCGATCAGCATGTATTGCGCCGATGAGACCGACGGTGAATCGCTCTCCGTCTGTCAACAGGTGGTCGAGCCGCTGCTCGGCTATGCCATCGATTCAGGCACCACGGAGCCCCGCGTCGCCACCGGCTGCACGGGCAACAGTGACGCCACCGTGTTCAATTGCACGATCCGCAAGGGCGTGAAATTCCACGACGGCTCATCTCTCGACGCCAACGACGTGATTGCTTCCTGGGCCGCGGGGATCGACGCCAAGAACCCCAACCACAAAGGCAACACCGGCGCTTTCGAGTACTACACTTACCTGTGGGACAACTTGATCAACGCCGAATAGGGTTAATTCGGACCACTGCCCCGGGGGTGCGAGGCCGCGGCATCGTACCCCCGGTTTTTATAGCCTCGGATTCAAGGTAATAAGTACGGATGCTCGGATACATCTCCCGTCGGTTGTTGATGTCGATTCCCGTACTCATCGGCATCCTGCTGGTTACCTTCGTCCTGGCGCGTCTGATTCCGGGCGACCCGTGCAAGGCGATGCTCGGCGAAAAGGCGAGCCCGGCGGTCTGCGAGCGGTTCAAGCGGATTCACGGGCTCGATCAACCGATCTACGTGCAGTTCGTGGTCTATGCCGGGCAGATCGTTCAGGGCGATTTCGGCAAATCGATCCGCTTCAGCCGCCCGGTCAGCAAGATCCTCATCGAGAGGCTTCCCTTGACCATCGAGCTCGCCCTGGGCGGCCTGATCGTCGCGCTGATCGTCGGCGTCGGGCTCGGCGTCATCTCGGCCATGCGCCACAATACCGGGGTCGATGTGATCACCATGATTGCCGCCAATATCGGCATCTCCATGCCGGTATTCTGGCTCGGCCTGATGCTGGCCTACGCCTTCGCCCTGCTGCTCAAGGGGACGCCGTTCTGGTTGCCGCCCTCGGGGCGGTTGACCGCCGGGCTGGTGTCGACGCCGTTCTTCGAGGTCTGGGGCTGGATCGCCGCCAAGGACTCGGCCAGGGAGGCGTTCTACAATTTCATCGCCAATCACTTCATCTTCAACGCCCTGATCACCGGCGACTGGAAAATATTCAACGACGCGATCCGCCATATGATCCTGCCGGTGATCACCCTGAGCACGATCCCCATGGCGATCATCGCCCGGATGACGCGCTCCAGCCTGCTCGAAGTGATGGGGCGGGACTATGTCCGCACCGCCCGCGCCAAGGGCGCCGGCGAGCCCCGCGTCATGACCCGCCACGCCCTGCGCAACGCGCTGCTGCCGGTGGTCACCATCGTCGGGTTGCAGATGGGCGGGCTGCTGGGCGGCGCGGTGCTGACCGAGACGGTGTTCGGCCTGGCCGGCGTCGGGCGCATGCTGTTCGAGGCGATCACCGCGCGCGACTATCCGATCATCCAGGCCTTCACCGTGGTCATCGCGGTGTTTTACATGCTGATCAACCTGGTGGTTGATCTGAGCTACGGCTACCTCGACCCCAGGATACGAATCGAATGATTGGAACCTCCCTCAAGCGCAGCGCCGAAGCCTTCGCCGAGTTACAGGACGAGGAGACCCTGCTGCGCAGCCCGACGACCCTGTGGAAGACCGCGCTGGGCAGGCTGTTTCGCCGCAAGACCGGCATCGTCGGCATGATTCTGGTGGGTTTCATGCTGTTCCTGGCCATCGCCGCGCCGCTCATCGCGCCCCATGATCCGCTCAACGTGCTGATCGGCAAGGAAGACGGCGTGCGCAAGCGCTCGGCCCCCTGCATCCATATGTTCGGCTGCGACACCGCCAAGCCGCAGCATATTCTGGGTGTCGACGGCAATGTCCGAGATCTGCTCAGCCGGATCATTTACGGCGCCCGCGTAAGCCTGTCGATCGGCTTCACCACCGTCGCCTTCGCGGTCACCTTCGGGGTCATTCTCGGCGCCATTGCCGGCTATTGGGGGGGCTGGATCGACAATATAATCATGCGCGTCATGGACGTGATTCTGGGCTTTCCCTCCCTGCTGCTGGCGATCGCCATCGTCGCCGTGCTGGGGCCCGGCATACGCAACGCGCTGCTCGCCATCGCCATCGTCACCCTGCCGGCCTACGCCCGCGTCATGCGCGCCAGCGTGCTGACTATCAAGGAACTCGACTACATCGCCGCGTCGAAGGTGGTCGGCTCCAGCAAGCTGCGCATCCTCCTGCTGCGCGTGCTTCCCAACGCGCTGACGCCGATTGTGGTGCTCTCCACCCTGGGCATCGCCGGCGCCATTCTGGACGCCGCGGGGCTCTCGTTTCTCGGTCTCGGCGCCCAGCCGCCGACCCCCGAGTGGGGCTCCATGCTGGGCTCCGAGCGTAATCAGGTGTTCAGCGCGCCGCATCTGGTGTTCTTTCCGGGCTTCGCCATCATGATCACCGTGCTCGGCTTCAACCTGCTGGGCGACGGTATGCGGGACGCCCTCGATCCCCGGCTGAACGATTGATGGCCGGAGCGCCTTCCACCGAGCCCCTGCTTGAGGTGCGCGACCTGAGCACCTGGTTCCACACCCGGCGCGGCATCGCCAAGGCGGTCGATGGGATCGATTTCAAGGTCGAGCGGGGGCAGGTGCTGTGCATCGTCGGCGAATCGGGCTGCGGCAAGAGCGTGACCGCGCTGTCGATCATGCAGCTCGTCGCGCCGCCGGGACGTATCGAGAGCGGTGAGGTTCGGTTCGATGGGCGCAACCTGCTTGAACTCGACGCGGCCGAGATGACGGCGCTGCGCGGCGAACACATATCGATGATCTTTCAGGACCCGTCCTCGTCGCTCAATCCGGTCACCCAGATCGGTCTGCAGGTTTCCGAAGTCTATGAGCTGCACAGGGCGGCGCGGCGGAAAGCGGGCCTCGACGCGGCCACCGATATGTTGACCAGGGTAGGCATTCCCGACCCGGCGCGGCGCGCCAAGGCCTATCCCCATGAGATGTCCGGCGGCATGGCCCAGCGGGTGATGATCGCCATGGCCCTGGCCTGCGAGCCCCGGCTGCTGATCGCCGACGAGCCGACCACGGCGCTCGACGTCACCATTCAGGCCCAGATCCTCGACCTCATGCGCGGCCTGCAGGACGACTCGGGTATGGCGATCATCCTGATCACCCATGATCTCGGGGTGGTCGGCGAGATGGCCGACAGGGTGGCGGTGATGTACGCCGGCGAGATCGTCGAGGAAGCCGACGTGGCCACGCTGTTTTCCGATCCCCAGCACCCGTATACGCGCAACCTGCTGGAATCGATCCCGGTGCTGGGCCAGACGCGCGATACCCTGGCGGTGATTCCGGGGACGGTTCCCAACCTGGTCAACCTGCCCAAGGGCTGCCGCTTCGCCGCACGCTGCCGCGCCCGTATCGAGCACAAGCTTGAGATCTGCACCGAGCAGAGGCCCGAGCTGGTCGAACTCGACACCGGCGATGGCAAGCATCGCGTGCGCTGCTGGCTGCACGGCGGGAGCAGCCCATGACCGCTCCCCTGATCGAGGTCCGCGGCCTGGTCAAGTCGTTCCCGGTGAAGGGCGGCATCCTGCAGCGCACCGTCGCCACCGTGCGGGCGGTCGACGGGGTCAGCTTCGAGATCAACCAGGGAGAGACCCTGGGCCTGGTCGGCGAAAGCGGCTGCGGCAAGACCACCCTGGGCCGTGTCCTGGTGCGGCTGCTCGATCCCACGGCGGGGCATGTCCTGTTTGACGGCGAGGATATATCCACCCTCGAAGGCGACGCCCTGAAGCGGATGCGCAGCCAGATGCAGTTCATCTTCCAAGACCCCTACGCATCGCTCGACCCCCGGGCGCCGGTCGGCAACAGCATCGCCGAGGGGCTGGTGGTTCACGGCGTCGCCGATCCGGATGAACGTCATCAGCGGGTCAGCGACATGCTCCGCCTGGTCGGTCTCCAGCCGGCCCATGCCGAGCGCTATCCGCATGAATTCTCGGGCGGCCAGCGCCAGCGCATCGGCATCGCCCGGGCGCTGGTGCTGCGGCCCAGATTCATCGTCTGCGACGAGCCGGTGTCGGCGCTCGATGTCTCGGTCCAGGCCCAGGTACTCAACCTGCTCAAGGAGATCCAGAAAGACCTCGATCTCACCCTGCTGTTCATTTCGCATAACCTGGCGGTGGTCGAGCATATCAGCCATCGCGTCGCGGTGATGTATCTCGGGCGGATCGTCGAGATGACCGATCGCGACACCCTGTACAACGATCCCCGGCATCCCTATACCCAGGCGCTGCTCTCCGCCGTACCCCAGTCGAGCCCCGGCGGCAAGACCAAGCGGGTGACCCTGGAGGGTGACGTGCCGAGCCCGATCGACCCGCCGTCGGGTTGTCATTTCCATCCGCGCTGCCCGATCGCGGAAGGGTTCTGCGCGACCCGGGATGTGGCGCTCGGCGCGGTTGAGAACCGCCCCGATCATCGCGTCGCCTGCCACCTGCGCGCCGGCCCGGCGCCGGCAACCAACCGGGGGGGACTATGAATGCCGATTGTACGGCCTTAGCCGGTCGGGAAACTCCCTATAGCCGCCTCAGATACCAATCATATTCAGTCGGCGTGATGCGGGCGTTGAAGGCCTTGAACTCGTGCCATTTACACAGGCTGTAGACGCGGCAGTATTCGGCCCCGAGATAACCCGGCAGCAGGGCGGCGTCATCGAAGGCGCGCAGGGCATCGAGCCAATGGCCGGGCAGGGTCGGCGCATGTTGATCATAGCAGTTGCCGGTGATCGGCGGCCCCGGATCGAGTTCGTTGGTCAGGCCGTGATGGATGCCGGCGAGCACCGTCGCCGCCGCCAGATAGGGGTTGGCGTCGGCGCCCGCGCAGCGGTGCTCGATGCGCCGCGCCAGGCCGCCGCCGGGCGGGATGCGCAAGGCTACGGTGCGGTTGTCGAACGCCCAGTGCTGGGTCATCGGCGCATAGGTGTTGGGCCGCAGGCGGCGATAGGAATTGGCGTTGGGGGCGAAGATCGCCATGGATTCGGCCATCATCGCCTGCAGCCCGGCGACGGCGTTTCGCAGGCTTCGATCACCGCCCTCGCGGGTCTCGTCGAAAATATTCAGACCGTCGCCGGCGATCAGGCTGACATGGACATGCAGGCCGTTGCCCGATTGCTCGGCGAAGGGCTTGGCCATGAAGCTGGCCTCGAGGCCGGCGGCGCGGGCGACGCCCTTGACCGCGCGCTTGAGCAGGAAGCCATGATCGGCGGCGGCCAGCGGGTCGTCCTGGTGGGCGCTGTTGATCTCAAACTGACCCGGCGCGAACTCGGCGGAAGCCGCGGTCGCGGGAATCGATTGGGAGCGGGCCGCGGCGACCATGGCGTCGATTACCCCCGCCGTGTCGTCGAGGTCGTCCATGCTGTAGACCTGAGCATCCTGGGGCCGCCGCCCGCTGAAGGGAGAGGCCGCCGGCCGCGGGCGGTCCTGTTCGTCGCGCTCGGCGTCGAGCAGATAGAACTCGAGCTCGATCGCCATCACCGGGCGCAGGCCGAGTTCGCGGAAGCGTTCGACGACGCGGGCGAGCACTTGGCGAGGGTCGAGGAAGAGCGGCCGCCCGGCGTCGTCGTGCATGCCGGTGAGCACCTGGGCGCGCCCCGGCCCGGCCCAGGGGACCGGCGCCAGAGTGTCGGCGACGGGCCGGCACAGGCTGTCCGGGTCGCCGTCGGTCATGCCGATGTCGAGGCCGTCCACATTGCCGCCGGTGACATCGAGGGCGTAGGTCGAGCCCGGCATGGCGATCCCCTCATCATAGAGCGTGGCCAGCCCGGCGCGGTCGAGACGCTTGCCGCGCGCCATCCCGCACATGTCGCAGATCAGCATGTCGATGGCGGTCACCTCGGCGTCGAGGGCCGGGGCGGAACCGGGCGGAGACGCGGCATCGGCGGCCTCGCCGGCGAAGAAATCATTGGCCTGGACCGCGCCGCCGCTGGCCGCGACGATGCGCCGCAGGATGGCCGGGCGGGGCAGGCGCTTGCCGGCGGCGTAGCGTCCCAGGGCGGCCTGGCTCACCCCAACCATTTCGGCAAATTTACCCTGCGTTAATCCTGAAACGGTCAGATATTCAGTCAATTTCATCGAATTCGTGGATTGATCTGTGAATCCAGAAAATCTTAATCCGTAACGGTTATACCGTAAACAGTTTTGGACAAAGAAAAAACCCCACCATTCCGGCGGGGCCTTCCTCTCGGATCATCGCTGCCGGGTCACAGCATGGATTCGACCCATTCGAGCAGCTTGTTCTTGGTCAGGGTGCCGACCTTGGTGGCGGCGATCTGGCCGTCCTTGAACAGGATCAAGGTGGGAATACCGCGCACCCCGTATTTCGACGGAGTCGACGGGTTTTCGTCGATATTGACCTTGGCGATACTGAGGCGGCCCTCGAGATCGCTGGCGATCTCTTCCAGGGCCGGGGCGATCTGCTTGCAGGGCGCGCACCACTCGGCCCAGAAGTCCACGAGCACCGGGCTGCTCGCCTGCAGAACGTCGGCATCGAAGGATGCGTCGCTGACGTGGGAAATGCTCATCATGGTCTCCTCCAGTGCTGCCAGCATCGTCGCCCGATCATGATGCCGCGATAATTTTATCTCTGGAATCTAGGTGCGCTGTGGCCAACCGTCAAGGCGCGTAGCGTTCGATAATCTCGTCGCCGAGCGTCATGAGCCTCGGGCCGTCTGTCCAGAGCAGCGCGCAGAGAATTGTTTTTCCCGGATAGATTTGCGACAGAACCGCCTTGTAGGCGGCCATTTGCGCCACATAGACCGGCGCCACGCCGGCCTCGTCCCGGGGCGGCCGCCGGTTGGTCTTGTAATCGATCACCATCACCCGATCGTCGCCGACCACCAGCCGGTCGACCTGGCCGGAGACCACCAGATCGCCGATCACGCCGATCAGCGGCGCCTCGGCGCGGCTCCCCGGCGCGAACAGATCGCGGAGCCTGGGATCGTCGAGAACGGCGAACACTTCGCCGGCGATGGCGTCGCGCGCGTCGTGCGTGAGCGCCGGGGCGATCCGCGCGAGCAGCCAATCGCAGGCCGCCCGGCGCCGCGCCGGGGCGATCTCGGGCAGGGTCTGCAACAGGCGGTGAATCACCCGGCCGCGCAGGAATCGACTGTCGTCGGCGCCGCCGGCCAACGGCGACAAGGCGCCCGGTTCGCCGGGTCGCGCCGCCGTATCCCCCTCGTCGGCGGCGCCATGAGATGGCGCCAGGGGCCGGGGCGGAGCCGGCTCGGCGGGCGGCGGCGCGAGGGCGTAGGGGGGCAGGGGATGGTCCGCCGCCACCGCCTCGCCGGCCAGGGGGCGAGGTTTAGCCGGGGCGGTCTGGGGCTCGGCGAGCCGCGCCCCGCGTCCCTCCCAGCCGGCGAAATCGAAGGGCTTGGCGATGGTCGACAGCGCCGCCTCGACGAGGCGGTACCAGCAGCCGTCGGGGATCGACTTGCGGTCCTGCCAGCCGGCGATATAGAGGCGGTCCTCGGCCCGCGTCATGGCGACGTAGAGCAGGCGGCGATATTCCTCCATGTCGCGCTTCTTGGCGGCCGCGCGGGCCGTCCGGCAGCGCCCCTCGTCGAAGGCGGCGCGGCCCGGCCACAGCAGGGCGGCGGGCCCGCCGCCGGGATCGCCCTCGTGCCACAGCAGCTTGGCGCCGCCGGCGTAGGGCAGGCCGGTGGTGTCGGGCATGATGACGATGGGCGCTTCCAGGCCCTTGGCGCCATGCACGGTCATCACCCGGACCTCGTCGCGACCCTGGTCGAGGTCGCGCTTGACCTGGACGTCGCCGGCCGCCAGCCAGTGCACGAAGCCCTGCAGCGATGGTGTCGCGCCGCGCTCATAGGCGAGGGCCAGGGAGAGCAGCTCGTCGATCGGATCATTGGCGTCCGGACCCAGGCGGCCGACCAGCTTGCGCCGCCCGCCGCGGGCCCCGAGAAGATCGGCGAACAGCTCGAAAGGCGGCGTGTAATCGACCCGGGCGAGCAGCCCGGCCAGCGCCTCATGGGCCTCGGCGAAGGCGTCGTTGTCGGCTCTGCGGCGCTGCAGTTCGCGCCACAGGCGCGGCTCGTCGCGGCCCTGGGCGAGGTCATAGAGGCGGTCTTCATCGAGGCCGATGAGCGGCCCCTTGAGCACCACGGCGAGAGTCAGATCGTCCTCGGGCAGCAACAGAAATTCGGCACATGCGATCAGGTCCATGACCGCGAGCTGTTGGCTGAGCCTCATGCGGTCGGCGCCGGCGACGGCAACGTCGTGGCCCTTGAGGGCGCGCACCAGCTCCTCGACGAAGCCGCTCCGGGTGCGCACCAGCACCATGATGTCGCCGGCTCGGATGGCCCGGCCGCGGGACTCGAGCGGTTGCTCCTCGCCGATCCAGCCGGCGATCCGCTCGGCGATATGCTGGGCTAGGCGGGCGCGCGGGCTGTGGCGGGCGCGCCGCGTCACCGGCGCCGTCCAGGGCGCCGCCGGAGCCGCCTCGTCGGGCGTCGCCAGGGGCCATAATTCGACCAGGCCGGCGTGGCCCCGGCGGTGGGCGACATGCTTGATTTGATGATCCTCGAAGGCGACCCCGTCGCGCGCCGCGGGGCTGGCGAACAGGGTGTCGACCGCCTTCAACACCGTCGGCGTCGAGCGGAAGGAGGTCTCGAGTCCGACTTCGTCCCACACCGCCTCGGCTGCCTCGACGGCTTCGCGGAAGGTCCTGCGCATGATCGCCAGGGTCTCCAGGTCGGCGCCCTGGAAGCTGAAGATGGATTGTTTTTCATCGCCGACGATGAACAGGGTGCGCTCGACGTCCGAGGCCCCGGAGCCGGCGAAAAACTCATCGGCCAGGGCGGCGGCGACCTGCCATTGTTCCGGGCTGGTGTCCTGGGCCTCGTCGATCAGGATATGGTCGATGCCGCCGTCGAGCTTGTACAGCACCCAGGCCGCCGCGCCGTCGCGAGCGCACAGCAGGTCGTGGGCGCCGAGGATGAGGTCGTCGTAATCGAGCCGGGCGCGGGTCTTCTTGCGGCGGTCGTATTCGGCGAGCATGGCGCCGCCGAGCCTGAGCAGGGCCGCCGTGGCGCGCCCGACCATGGCGGCGTTGCGCCGCTCGATGGTGTGTATCAGACCGTTCTGTTCTATGAGCAGGGAATCGAAGGTCTCCGCATGGCTGTCGCGCAGATCCTTGGTCATCAGGTTGCGTTCGGCGCGCGGGGCGTTCTCGGCGGTCAGGAACAGCCCCCGGTAATCGTCGAACCCGGCCTCGCGTTGATGATCGGGGGCCGCCAGCCAGGCGGCCAGGCGCGCCCCCCGTTTGGCCTCCGCCGTGCCGCCGCCGGCCAGAACTCGGGCGGCGGCGGTCAGGGCGTCGCGGTTGAAGGCGCCCTCGGCGCAGGCCTCGGCGATGATCCGTTCCGGGGTCTCGTCGGCCTCGACGCCGAGCAGCCCATGGAGCCGCTCGATGGCGGCGTCCAGGCCGCCCGCTCCTTCGATGACCCGGCGCAGGCGGCTGCGTTCGCCGCGCAGCTTGGCCATCAACTCGATGAAGGATTCCTCGCCCGCATGGAGCGCGATCACGTCGAGGGCCTCGGCCAGGGCGTCGTCGTCGCCGCCTCGGGCGCGGGCCAGCACGGCGGATTGCGAGTCGGCCAGCAGGCTCGCGGTCTCGCGCTCGTCGAGCACCTCAAAATGGGGCGCGATGCCGGCCTCCAGGGGAAAGCGCCCGAGCAGGGATTGGCAGAAGGCGTGGATGGTCAGGATCTTGAGCCCGCCGGGGGCGTCCAGCACGGTGGCGAACAGGCAGCGCGCGCGGTCGCGCAGGGCGGCGTCCGGCTGGTCGCCGCTCAGGGACTCGAGCGCCGCGTCGAGGTCGCCATCGGACTGCATGGTCCATTCGCCGAGGCGGCGGTTGAGGCGCGCGCGCATCTCGGCCGCCGCCGCCTTGGTGAAGGTCAGGCAGAGCAGCCGCTCGGGCGCGGCGCCGCCGAGCAGCAGGCGCAGCACCCGGTCGGTCAACGCCTTGGTCTTGCCGGACCCGGCCGAGGCGGCGACCCAGACCGAGGATCGCGGGTCGGCGGCGCGGCGCTGATCCCGGGTGACCGAAAGGCTGGTCTCGGGGCCGGTCATTCGCCGCCGTCGCCGAAGCCGTGGTCGGACCATTCCTTAAGCCGGGCGAGATGGGCGTAATCGCTGAAGGCCGGCGCCTTGGTGATGTCGGGGACCGCGAGATAGGGGGTGGTGGGGTCGTCGAACTCGGCGATCAGCGTCGTCAGACCCTGGACCGCCTGCTCGACCAGGGCCGCCACATCCAACGACAGCGGCTTGATCTCGCCCGGCGGATCGCCGCCGGTAAGCCGCCAGTAGCTCAACTCCTCGACGGCCGCCGCGGCCACGCCGTCGAAGCCGCCGGCCTCGGCGATCGCCGCCTCGAGGGCAAGCTGGGGGGCGAAGCCGGCGATGATATCGGCCTTGGCGGGGACCCCGCCGGTCTTGTAGTCGATCACCGACAGGGCGCCGTCCCGGCGCTGCTCGATGCGGTCGGCCTTGGCGGTCAGGGTAAACGGCCCGGCCGGCCCGGCGAGGATGAGCCGTCCTTCGGCCTCGCCATGGACTTCGGCGAGACCGCCGCGCCGGGCCTGCTCGGTGGCGATGAACCAGCTGGCGATGCGCTCGAAACGGGGCCACCAGAAGGCCCGTACGCCGGGCTGATCGATGACCGGCGCGAACACCTTGCGGCCGAGCTCGATCAGCTGGTCATGGGCGGCGGCGGGTAGAATGTCCCGTGGATAGAGCTTGACGAAGTCCTCGAGCGCCCGGTGGATGATGGTGCCGCGGTCGGCGGCGTCGGGCTCGGCGTCGAGCGGTTTAAGCGCCTTGAGCCCAAGGATATAGGCGGCATAGATGGCATAGGGATCGCGCCGCCAGACCTCGATGCGGGTCACCGAAAGGCGCCTCGGGCGCGCCGCGACAGGAGGCCTTGGCGCGGGCGGCTCGATGGCGCGAACGGCGTCGGGCCGATCCAGGCTGTCGGGCCAGGCGCGGACCTCGCCGCCGGCGTCCAGGGCATGGGCGCGGTCCCAGCCGCGCAGCAGATTGTCGAGCCGGGCCAGCCAGCGCGACGGCGCCGTGGGGGTGCCCTCGACCTTGGCGGCGCGGGTCAGCAGCACCTTGGGCGCCGCCGCGAACTGCACGAAGTCATGGGCCGACAAGCCGATCCGGCGTTCGGGCGCGGGCAGGCCGAAGCGTCTCCGCATGGGCCGGCTGAGCCACGGGTCGGCGGCCGCGTCGGGCGGCCAGCTGGTCTCGTTGAGGCCGCCGAGGATCATCTCGTCGGCATGCTGCAGGCGGGCTTCGAGCGGCCCCCAGATATGCAGCCGGGGATGGCCGCCGTGGCGCGGCCGCACAACGCGGCCCTCGATCAGGGCGTCGAGCAGCGCCGGATAATCTCGCCCCGCCAGGGGCGACATGGCCTCGGCCCCCTCGATCAGCTCGGCGAAGAAGGCCGCCGCGGCCTCGCCGTCGTCGCCCCGCCACAGCCGCTCCGCCCCGTCGTCGGTGTCGCTGGTCGCCAGGGCTTCCGCGAAGGCGAGATGGGCGGCGGCCAGGGCGCCGAGAGAAATCCGGGTCATCGCCAGCGCCTCGGCGAAGGGCGCGGCCATGGCGGCGAGACCGGCGAGCCAGGGCCCGAGTTCCGGCTCGTGTTTTCCGAGGGCGGCGGCGATCTTGGCGAAGCCTCGGCCGGGCCGCGCCCGCCGCAGTATCTCGCGTTCCAGCAGGCGCAGTTTGGCGCGGAAGACAGCGGTTTTCATACCCCCGGCGGCCAGGGGATGCTTGAGGGCGGCGAGCAGGGCGAGAGGTGCGGCGTCCTCGGCGACCAGGGCGGCGGTCAGGCCGAGAAAGCCGCCGCAGGGGGTATGGACCAGGGGCTTGCCGCCAGAATCATCCACCGCGATTCCCCAGCGGCCGAGCTCGGCGGCGACCCGCCGCGCCAGGCCGCGATCGCGGGTCACCAGGGCGGCGCTGCGTCCCGGCGTCTCCAGGGCGGCGCGCAGGCGCAGGGCGATCACCCCGGCCTCCTCGCGCGGGCCGGGGCATTCGACGATCTCGATGCCCTCGAAGGCGCTGGCCGGCGGCGGCGGCTCGGCGGCCCAGGTGGCGGTCGAGACGGCCGGCCGGAGAGCCGTGTTGAGCAGCTTCGCCCGGACGCCGTCGCCGGCATCCCCCCAGACGGCAACCTGATCGCGGTCGATCTCGAGGCGTTCCAGCAACCGCTTGAGGCCGTATTGCGGATGGCTCTCGTCGATTTCCCGCCAGATGGCGTCGGGGCTGTCCTGGTCGAGGCCGGGCAGCACCACCTCGCCCTCTGGCAGCCGGCAGATCACCGCCAGCAGGGCGGCGGTGGCGGGAATACTGCCGGTCGAACCGGCGGCGATCACCGGATCATCGGGGGGTGCTGCCCGCCAGCGGGCGGTCACCGCCGCTAGCATTCGATTACGCCGCTCCGCCGGGTCGATCAGGCCGCGCTCGGCGAGGATGGCGGGCCAATGGCCGGTGACGATGCCGAGGAATTCGAGGGTGCGCTGCCAATGGGCGGCGTAATCCTCGGGAACCAGATCCTTGAGCCCGTCGAAGGAGAGCTGTTCGGTCAGGGTCTGATCGAGCAGGCGGGCGAGTTCGGCGGCCAGGCGCGCCGCCTGATCGGGACGCCGGGGGGCGTCCTCGGCGGCGGCGCGGGCCAGGATCAGCCGGGCGAGAACCAGCTGGCGCTCGAGCCCGGAGATCGCCGAGGGTATCGGCTCGCCATGGTCGGCGGCCAGGCCCTCGGGCAGTTCCCCGCCGCCGCCGGGCTCGATCTCGTCGGCGTCGACATCGCCGAGCGGCAGGAGCCTGGGCAACAGCAGGGCAGCCCCGTCGCTGTGCCGCAGGAAGGCGTCGCGCAGGGCCAGGCAGGCGCGCCGGGTGGGCAGCAGCAGGGTGAGGCGGGCCAGGGCGTCCGGCGCGGCCCCATAGCGTTGCCGGAGGCCCAGGGCCAGGCTGTCGACGAAGGGCGCGCCCGGCGGGATGGTCGAGACCCGGGGGTTCACGACTCGAACCATGTCTGCGCCTGGGCCAGGCCCTCGGGGGTCGCCACATGGTGCCAGCCGTCCTCATGGACGACGCCGAACAGACGCCCCGCCGCCATCGCCCGGTCATACAGCAGGTTGAGCGAGAACCGCCCCGCCGGTGCTTCGTCGAACAGCCGGGGATGCAGAATCTGGATGCCGGCGAACAGCCAGGGCGCGGTCTCGCCGGGCTTGGGGCGCGCCGCGATGGCGCCGTTCCCGGCCAGGAAGAAATCTCCCGCGCCGACGTAGCCCCCGGCCCGCGCCACCGGCACCACCAGCAGCAGGGCGTCCATGGCGGCGTCGTCCCAGGCCTGGGCGAGCCGGGCCAGGGCGCCGGTCTCGCCGTCGCGCCACAGCAGCTTGCCGTTGACCACATAGAACGGATGGTCGCCGAGTTGGGGCAGCGCCTGGGCGACGCCGCCGCCGGTATCGAGGCGCTCGGGCTCGCGGCTGAAGGCGATGCGCGGGGTCTCGCGGCCCGCGAGATGGGACTCGATGAGTGCGCCGAGATGGGACAGATTGACCACGGCCTGCTCGACGCCGGCCTCGTCGAGGCGGTCGAGCACATGGTCGATGAGCGCCTTGCCGCCGATCTCGAACAGCGGTTTGGGCAGGCTGTCGGTCTGAGGCCGCAGCCTGTTGCCCCGTCCGGCGGCGAGCACCATGGCATAAGCGATCATCGGGGACTCCGGCGCTTGTCGCGGGGTATGGCCTGGTCGAACCAGGCCGCCACCGGGGCCAGGGCGGGATGGCGCAGGCTGTTCTCCAGCAGCCGCCACAGGCGCGGCACATGGTCGAGATAGCCGGGCTTGTCTTCGCGCCGCCACAACCGGATGAAGTTGCCCAGGTTGCGGGTCGCGCGCTGGGCGCCGAGCACCGCATAAGCCGTCATGAAATCATCACCATCGATCTCGGAGCGGCCATCGAGATAGCGCGCGATCATGGCGGCGGCGAGGGCGGGCTCAGTGTCCTGGCGCGGGTTTTCGAGCAGCGACACCACATCGAAGGCGATCGGCCCGATCATGGCGTCCTGAAAGTCGAGCAGGCCGACCCGGGCAAGCCCCCGGCGCTCGGGCAGCCACATCAGGTTGGGCGCGTGGTAGTCATACAGGGTGAGGCCCCGGGGGCACGCCTCGGCCAGGGGCAGGACCGCCCGCCAGGCGGCGAGAAAGCGCCTGCGCTGGTCGTCGCCGGCCGCCGCGCCGGTGATTTCGGGGAGATACATATCGATGAAAATCTCGACCTGGCCGAGCAGCCGGCCGCTGTCGAGGGCCGGTATGGCGAGGTCGCGCGGGGTCTCGTCATGGAGGTCGATCAGCACATCCAGGGCGGCGGCGAACAGGGTTCTCCGGTCGCCGTCGCGCTCGATCAATTCCGTATAACGATTGTCGCCCAGGTCTTCGAGCAGCAGCAGCCCGGCGGCCTCGTCGGCGGCGTGGATTTGCGGCGCGCTGTAGCCCCGCGAGCGCAGGTAACCGCCGATCAGCATGAACCGGCCGACGGGCTCGGTGGCGGGCGGCGCGTCCATCAGCACGGCCCGGCGCCGGCCGTGTGCGACCCGCTCATAGCGCCGGCGGGAGGCATCGCCGGCCAGGGCGCGCCGCCGGGCGCCGGCCCAGCCGTGGGCGGCCAGGAAATCCTCGATCTGGGCGTCCCGGTCAGTCATCGGTGATCGCCGCCAGCCGGCCGCGCCAATCGCCATGGGCCTCGAGGCAGGCGATGCGGCCATCCGCCGCGGCGCCCTGCAGAAGCGTCAGATCGAGCCGCTCGGCGGGTATCAGAGGCCCCAGGCGGTCGGGCCATTCGACCAGGCAGACGCCGTCGGCAAGGGCCTCCTCGAAGCCCAGTTCATAGACCTCCTCGGGAGTCTCGATGCGGTAGAGATCAAAATGCCACAGGGTGAAATCCTCGAACTCATAACTCTGCGCCAGGGTGAAACTGGGGCTGGGAACCTCCATGGCGTGACCGGCGAGGGCCTCGATCACATGCCGCGCGGCGGTGGTTTTCCCGGCTCCGAGCACCCCCCCGAGACCGACGAAATCACCGACCCGAAGCAGCCCGGCCAGACGCTCGGCAAGGCGTCGCGTGGCGTCTAGGTCGGCCAGCTCGATGCGGGCGGTTGCCGGCGGCTGTTCGGCGGCGCTCAAGTATCTTTCTCCATGGCTGCTTATACATAACGTAAATATCACGACCGCGCCGCATTTGCGCTATGGTTGCCCGCCCTGCTTCGAACCTCCAGGACGCCATGCCGCCACGCCGTATTATTATCGTTATCGCCGCCGTTTGTCTGACCGTGGCGGTCGCCTATGGAGGCTTCTGGTGGGTGGTTGCCGGGATGATCCGGGACGGCATCACGGACTGGGCCGAGGCGCGCCGCGCGGAGGGCTTCGAGCTGACCTATGAGACGCTCGCCATCGATGGTTTCCCGGGGCGCATCGCCGTCACCCTGACGCGGCCGTCCGTGGCCCGGCCGGAGAGCGGCGGCGCGGCGGGGTGGCGCTGGAAGGCGTCGCGCCTGGCCGCCGAGATGAGTCCCTTCGCCCCGGACCGCATCGCCATCACCCTGCCCGATGTGCAACGGCTCGATTACGGCGGCCGCCAAATGGAGATCACCGTGGCGCGCGGCGTCGCCGTCTACACGCCGCCCGGCGGAGCCCCCGAAAGCCTGGCCGTCGAGGCCGGCGGCATCGCCCTGGCGAGCCCCGGAGGGCGGTTTACCATGGACAGCCTGACGGGCCTGATCCGGCGCGGCGGGGAGGCCATGATCGTACTCGAGATCGACGGGCGGGGCCTCACCCTGGCGCCCCGGGTCGAGACCATCCTGGGGCACGAGATCAAGCTTGTCGCCGTCACCGTGTCCCATGACGGCGCGCTGCCCGAAGACTTCTCCGGCCCGGCCCTGGCGGCCTGGAGCACCGGCGGCGGAACGGTCGAATTCGAATGCCTGGACCTGGAATGGGGAGCCGTAGAGATCGCCGCCGAAGGCACCCTGACACTCGATGGGGAGCTGCGGCCCGAGGCCGCGTTCAGCGCCGAGATCGCCGGTTACGGCGGGCTGCTCGACGGCCTGGCGGAGAGCGGCAGGATGAAGCCGCGCGACGCCTCCTTCGCCAAGACCTTCCTCAACCTGATGGCCAAGAGAGAGTCGGGCCGCCGGGTCATCAAGGTGGCGCTCACCGCCCAGAACGGCACCCTGTTCGTCGGCCCCCTGCCGCTGATCAAGCTCGCCCCGGTCTATTGAAGCGGTGTCCGTGAAGACTGCTCCTCGGTATGATCCCACCGCAACCAAATCATTCCGCCATCCAGATCAATCCAGCGAGAGCAAGATGAACAGAGCAGAGAACATTCCCTATCTATCGGGCGACACCCTGTCGGGGTTGGGCATCACGACCGGCGATGTGATCGACTCCATTGAAGCGCTGATCCGCGGAATCGCTCAAGGCACGGTGTGGAACGCGCCGAAGGCGGTGATCATGCCCAGCGACGGCCGTTATATGATGGCGGCGCTTGCGGCAATGGATAAGCCATCGTTGCTGGCGGTCAAGACGATCGTGTTGAACCCCCGCAATTCAGCCAGGGGCCTGCCGCAGATCAATGGTCTGGTGACCATGCTGGATAGTGAAACGGGACTGCCGGTGGCGATCATGGACGGCAACTGGATCACCGCGGTGCGAACGGCGGGGTTGAGCGCCGCGGCGGCGAAATACATGGCAAATAAGGACGCGGCGGTGGCTGCTTTCATCGGCTGCGGGGTCCAGGCGAAAAGCCATTTGAGGGCCTTCGCCGACTTGTTTCCGCTGCGCAGGGTAAAACTATTCGGGCGTGGACAGGCCAACATTGATGGTTTGTGCCGGTTGGCGGATGAGCTTGGCCTGTCCTCCGAGATATGCCGTTCAGGCAGGCAAGCCGCCGAGGGCGCCGAGTTGCTCGTCACCTCCGTGACCTACTCGGGCCAACTCGAGCCGTTCATGGACGCCGACTGGCTGGCCCCCGGATGCTTTGCCGCGATAACCGACCTCAGCGCCCCGTGGCGCAAAGAGAGTTTTTCGGCTTTCGATATCATCACCATCGACGATATGGAGCAGGAGGCGGCGCTGCCCAACAAGCTTGTCGATCCTGACTATGTCACGGGCGACCTGGCGGGATTGATCCTGGGCGAGTTCAAGGGCCGCACGTCGGCCGATCAGCGTACCGCCTTCATCTTTCGCGGCCATGCCTTGGGAGATCTTGCCCTGGCCTCTCTGGCCTTCCGGAAATTCGGCGAAACGTAGAACATTCCGATCAGTCTTTGTCCGGTTCGGGCTCGGTGGATTTGAAGGTGCCGGCCTGATGGGCCTCGATGATGCCGCGGCGGATGGCCCGGGTGCGGCTGAAGGATTTCTCGAGCACATCGCCCTCGCCGCGGCGGATGGCGCGCTGCAAGGCGGTGAGGTCTTCGTTGAAGCGCCCGAGGACCTCGAGCACCGCGTCCTTGTTGTGCAGGAAAACATCGCGCCACATGACCGGGTCCGAGGCGGCGATCCGGGTGAAATCGCGGAAGCCGGCGGCCGAGAATTTGATCACCTCCTTCTGGAGATGATCGCCGAGATCCGTGGCCGTGCCGACGATGGTGTAGGCGATGAGATGGGGCAGATGCGAGGTGATCGCCAGAACCTGATCATGATGCGTGGAATCCATCCGCTCGATCAACGCGCCCGTGCAACGCCACAGGGCGGCCACCGTCTCGATGGCCACAGCGTCGGTTCCGGCGGGTGGCGTGAGTATGCACCAGCGGCCTTCGAACAGGCTGTCGAAGCCGGCCTCGGGGCCTGAATGTTCGGTGCCGGCGATCGGATGGGCGGGCACGAAATGAACGCCCTTCGGAACATGCGGCGCCACATCGCGGATCACCGAGGATTTGGTCGAGCCCACATCGGTGATGATGGCGCCCGGCTTGAGGCCCGGCCCGATGACCTCGGCGAGGGCACCGTAGGCGCCGATGGGCGTCGCCAGGACCACCAGATCGGCGTTGTCCACGGCGGCTAGAGGATCGTCGGTGGTGCTGTCGGCAAGGCCGAGCTGCCGTGCCGAAGCCAGGGTCTCCGGCCGGCGCGCGCAGACCGTGATATGCCCGGCCAGGCCGTCGCGGCGCATGACGCGGGCCAGGGACGAGCCGATCAGGCCAATACCGATCAGGGCGACGCGCTCGAAAAACGGACGACCGGCCATGGCTCAGGCGGTGCTCCGGGCGATGAATTCGGCCACCGCGGCGACCACGGCGCGCATGTCTTCCTCGAGGCCGATGGCGATGCGCAGGCAACCGGGCAGGCCGTAGCCGTCCATCTCGCGGGTGATGATCCCCAGGCTCGACAGATGGGCGCGGGCGGCCGCCGCGGCCGCCGCGCCGGCAAATTCAACCAGGATGAAATTGGCCACGCTGGGATGGACGGTGAGGCCGAGTCCGGTCAGTTCGGCGCCGAGCCAGGGCAGCCAGCGGGCGTTGTGATCCCGCGCCGCGGCCGCGTTATCCGTATCACCGAGGGCCGCCAGGGCCGCCGCCTGGGACGGCGCGGTGACGTTGAACGGCCCGCGTACGCGGTTCAGGGCATCGGCCACGGCGGCCGGGCAATAGGCCCAGCCGAGGCGCAGGCCGGCGAGACCGTAGAGCTTCGAGAAGGTCCGCGTGACCACCACATTGTCGAACGCCTCGACCATGCGCAAACCGTCGTCATAGTCATCGGCAGTGACGTATTCGGCATAGGCGGCGTCGATCACCAGCAGGGTCTCGGGCGGCAGGCGGCCGTGCAGCTCGCGCAGTTCGACGGCGGTGATGTAGCTGCCCGTCGGATTGTTGGGATTGGCCAGGAAGACCAGCTTCGTATCGGCGCCGACCAGGCCGGCGACCGCCTCGACATCGACGCGCAGTTGCCGCTCGGGCGCGACCACCGGGGCAGCCCCCGCCGAGCGCGCCGCGATCGGATAGATCAGGAAACCGAACTCGCTGATCACCACCTCGTCGCCGGGGCCGGCGTAGCATTTCGCCAGCAGGGCGAGGAGTTCGTCCGAGCCGTTGCCGCAGACGATACCCGCCGCGTCGATTCCGTGATGTTCGGCAAGGGCGCCGCGCAACGCGCCGACCCCGCCGTCGGGATAGAGATGCAGGCTGTCGGCCGCCGCCTTGAAGGCTTCGATGGCGCGCGGGCTGGGGCCCAGCGGCGATTCGTTGGACGCCAGGCGGGCAATGCGCATGCCGGGTTGCGCCGTCGCTCTCGAAGCGCCGCCGACATAGGGCTTGATGTCGAGAATCCCCGGCAGCGGAGCAGGCGCGCTCATGGCGGGGACTCGCCGGCGCCGCCGCGCCCGATGGGAACGGCGTATCCGCCCAGGTCGGTGATGCGGATGATCTGCTCGCCGTGGGCATCGGCGACGGCGGCCATGCGGGCGTCGTCGGGCCTGATGTATTCGGCGATTTCGATGAGATGAAGATGACTCGCGGCGGAGTCGGATTCGCTCCACACGGCGACCGTCCTGCCCGGAATGGCGGCGGTTACGAAGGCCTCCTGGATGCTAGCCCGGCTGAACCCGGCGGTGGCTTCGACGACGAACAGGGAAACATCGTCGCCGCTCTCCCCCGGCATGGTCCGGGCGATGGCCAGGGCGCCGAGGTCTTCGAACCGCCCATTGTCGTTCTCGATGAACGGGACGCGGGCCACGACGCGCGGCGGATTTTCACCGTCGACCACCAGCCTCGGCCACCAGGGAGCGGCTTCGTCTTCCACCGGCAGGGGCAGCAGGCCGACCGTGACGCCGCCGCTGAACACTGCGTTGAGCACCGGATTGGCACGCCTGTGCAGGCTCATGCGCGTGGCCGAGCCGTAGTGATCGCGCGCCATGTCCCAGTAGCCGACGGATTTCTCGGGGGCGTGGACGGCGACGCTGAACGGCCCCTGCAGGCGCGTCGTCGAGGCCAGCAATTCCCGCCAGATTCGCGCCACCACGGCGGCCGGGAAGCGGCCCGAATGGCGGCTCACCAGGCGGCGCAGGATTTGCGCCTCGCGCTCGGGGCGAATGTAGAGCCCGCCCGGCGCCGCGTCCTTGAGGACGCCGATCCGCTCGACGATCTCGACGCGGCGCATTAACAGATCATGCATCTCGTCGTCGATGACGTCGATGGCGCGGCGTAGTCTTTTGATCGCTTTCAATGGCGCGGTCATGGCGGGGAGTGTGTCAGCTTGGAAAAGGCGCGCAAGTTGTATCCTCGGCGGCGGTGAAAATCAAAGGAAAGCTTCGCTCTGCCCGCGTTGCAATGCCGATCGAACGGACGTAAATTGCCGCCCTTGTGGGCGGTGTAATGGAGGATCGATAAAAACATGCCGATTAAGATCCCCGACAATCTGCCCGGGCGGCGCATCCTCGAGCGCGAAGGCGTGTTGCTGATCCGCGAAAACGATGCAATCCGCCAGGACGTTCGGCCCTTGCGCATCGCGCTTCTCAACCTGATGCCTGAAAAAATCAAGACCGAGACCCAGCTGGCGCGAGTCATCGCGAGTTCGCCGTTGCAGGTCGAGATGACCCTGCTGAAGACCTCGAGCTATACGCCGACCAACATCTCGGCCGAACATATGCTGGCGTTTTATGTGCCCTGGGGCGACGTCGCCCATGAGAAATTCGACGGTCTCATCATCACCGGCGCGCCGGTCGAGGAAATCCCCTTCGAGGATGTCGATTACTGGGCCGAACTCACCGAGATTTTCGACTGGGCGCGCGTCAATGTGTCGCGCAGCCTGAATATCTGCTGGGGGGCGCAAGCGGCTCTCTATCACCACTACGGCGTCGCCAAGCACCCCTTGGATGAAAAGCTGTCCGGGGTCTATGAGCACGGCATCGTGACCCCCCATTCGTCGCTTCTGCGCGGCTTTCCCGATCGGTTTCTGGTGCCGGTGTCGCGCTATACGGAGACCCGGCGCGACGAAATCGAGCGCGTGCCGGGCCTGGTCGCACTCGCCGAATCGCCCGATGCCGGCCTCTGCCTGATCGAGGACACCACGCTTGATAACATCTATATGTTCAACCATCTCGAATACGACACCGAGACCCTGGCGGGCGAATACGCCCGCGACACCGCCGCCGGGCGGGACGATGTGCCGATTCCGCGCAACTATTTCCCCGATGACGATCCCAGCCGACCGCCGATCAATTCGTGGCGCGGCCACGGCCATCTGCTGTTCACCAATTGGATCAACGAGATGTACCAGAACACGCCGTTCGATATCGAAGATATCGGGAAGGGGTGAGGTTTTAACGGTCGCCAAGAGGCTCCTTGCGTTCAAGCGCCACGCAGGCTTACGCCGGGTTGCCGGCGGCTCGCGGTTGCTCGCTTGCTTCCACGACCGATAAAGATCGGTCGGAGAATGCTGCTGAGCCAAATATGAGACTCATCAGGGGTCATGCTGGGCGTCTGCGGGTATAATGGATCGCGGCGCAGCCGCCCGCCGCCCTGGCGCGGCGGTAAGCCTGCGTGGCGCTTGAACGCCAACTTCTTAATAAGTGGCGCGATTGCCAAACGTCTTAAAAACTATCGCTGGCCCTGTCCCGCCGATGGGCCGGCGCGGAGCCTTTCATGAGGGCGCGGTAGGCGCGCAGCCTGGCGGCCGAGAGCAGCCGTTCGGGTCTCGCCGCATAGACCTGCTTGCCGGCCTCGAGGATCACCGCGCCGGCAAAGGGCAGCCCCCAACGCTCACCCACCCGCTCCCAGGCGCCCGCTGCGCGCAGCATCATGCGTGATTTCAGGGGCGGCATGAAGAGCGCGGTCTCGGTGGTCAGGGGGGTAAACAGGCTGTCGCGCAACAGGCGGGAAAGCTGCGGCGGGCTGAACGGATGGCCGCTGCCGAAGGGTGTGCGCTCGAATCGCGCCCAGACGCCGCGCCGGTTGGGCACCACCACCAGCAGGCGGCCGCCGCCGTCGAGCACGCGCCAGATTTCCCGCAGCATGGGGCGCAGCTGCTCGCTGCTCTCGACCGCATGGACCAGCAGCGCCCGGTCGATCGAGCCGTCGGGCAGGGGCAGCTCCGCTTCGTCGGCCAGGGCGACCCGGCGAGCCTCGTCGGGTGGCCAGGCGATCACCCCAAGCGTCGCCGGCATGATCGCCAGCACCCGTGACGCCTCGCCCTTGAAGGGCCGCAGATAGGGCGTCGCGAAGCCCAGCCCGAGCACCGACTGGCCGCTTAGGTTGGGCCATAGGGCGCGGATTCGCCGGCGGATGATACGCCGCGCCACCTGACCCAGAGGGCTAGCGTAGAAGGCGTTGAGATCGATGATGTCCTGCCACATGGCGGGCATGGTATCAGTTTATTCTATGCGTCGGCGGGTGATATAGAGAAGGCCGGATCGCCCTTGCCCCCAGGAGACGTTTAATGAAATTACGCTTGTCCCCCGCCTCGCCTTATGCCCGTAAGGTTCGTGTCTGCGCCGCCGAACGGGGCCTCGCCGACAACATCGAGTTGATCATCACCATGACCGGCGATCGGACGAGCGGCCTGGCGGCGGACAACCCCTTGGAAAAGGTTCCGACGTTGATCACCGATGACGGCATGGCGCTCTATGACAGCCCGGTGATCTGTGACCTTTCCCGCCTATAGAGGACCAGTACGATCTTTCTTTACGCTGCCATAGCCTTCATCTCGGCGTAGGCCTGAACGGGTGTTTTGTATCCAACGCCTGAATGCAAACGTTGGCGATTGT
>Ga0066376_10001127_pt1 | contig 25948 bp, 23 predicted proteins | sample Knorr_S15_td_Bot_FD_77009 | JGI IMG/M metagenome (GOLD analysis project Ga0066376, IMG submission 77009) | Marine microbial communities from Southern Atlantic Ocean transect - Knorr_S15_td_Bottom_ad_5009_LV_A | ecosystem: Environmental > Aquatic > Marine > Oceanic | place: Southern Atlantic... | reverse complement strand
TTATCAAAGCCTTGAACATGCATTCCAAGTTGGCAATTGGGATAGTGAAAAAGTTGAGTTCCACCTACCTTACATCGATGGGGATAAAATTACTATTCTTAGGGATGCAGAGCAAGCAATAAATAAATTGGGCTTAGATTTCAATACTGTTTTTAGAAATACAAATACCTCCTATAATCCCGATTCAGATGGGCGCTCTTCAGGAAAATCAGGTGCAGATATCGAGAGAATTCTCGCCTTCCATGCAATCGGTAGAAAGGATCCAATCGAATATGTAGATGAGTGGCAAGTGGTTCTTGAACATGCCATCAAAGTCGAACAGGAGATGAAAACATGACTACAATAATTCGCCGTTGGGTTGAGACTGACACAGGACATAGAGTGCCAAATCATAAATCAAAATGCCGCCATATGCATGGGCACCGCTACCGTTGGGAAGCAGAAATAGAAGGCGATATTATCACTGAGTCAGGAGTTTCAGAAGAAGGAATGCTAATCGATTTCTCAGATGTTTCGGTGATTTTGAACAAGTATATTCATGATATTGTTGACCATGCATTCCTTGTCTATTCAGGTGACCAAGATGGGTTAGCAGCATTGGAAATGTTAGGAGACCAACATCGGACTGTAATCATGGAGTTTATTCCAACAGCAGAAAATCTCGCCAAGTGGGCATTTGAAGCAGTTGAACCTCATCTCAAAACAGCCTATGGAAACCGCTTGCGATTAGTGGCGATTCATGTTAGGGAAACTCCGAAGTCTTGGGCGTCTTGGAGGAAATAATCATCAAAAGAAATTGTTTGGATTTTTTATTCTAAACGCCTTCTTCTGCCACGCTTCCACTCTTCATCTCCAGATACTTTCTGAAGCGCCGTCGTTGCTTCAACCAACGCACCAATCAATTGTTGTGCTTCTAGGTCGTTTGGTAATCCTTTCATGATAATGCGATCTAGAGTTTTTCCAACCATTCTCGACTTTGTACCTTCATATGATAGTGCAGTTGTATAGTCTGAAATCGCTTCCTTTAGAGTGCTTCTTATCCCACCCGTTAGGGATTCTTCTTCTCTCCTTTCCGTTTCATCCCTAGAAAAATCGTAAAGAATCAAGGCAACAGCATGAGACAAATTGCAAATTGGATAACCCTCCCAAGTGTTAATTGTCATCAATAAATCGCATAAATCCAATTCGGGAGTTGTCAATCCGACCCCCTCTTCACCGAATACAATGGCAACTTTCCCTGCATGCTGAACTGCTTTTGATGCTGCATCTTCTGGAGAAATCAAATGCCGAAATGATGTTTTTAAACCACCTTCTTTCTTTCCACTCGTACCAATTACTAAGCCGATATCATGCATACAGGAATCCCAAGTTTCAAAAATTCCGACATTATCTAAAATTGAACCAGCAAATTTCGCACGTTTTCTTGCTTCTTCATCTGCTTCGCAATGGGGATCTACTAATCTTAATTCTGTGAAGCCAAAATTTAGCATGGCTCGACAAACTGCTCCAAGGTTCCCAGGGTGTGAAGTTCTAATCAGTACGATAATTGGCAGAAAACCAAAATTAGGTAGGGGAACATCTGGTCGAGCACCCAAATTCATTCCTCCTCTTTGAGAGCCAATCTCTTTTCATCCCACGTTATTATCCAGCGTGGGTCAAATGCTTGGTAAATGAAAGCAATAAATCCACCTTGATGCCTATCGGGCATGGAGATAGAGCGTTTCCTAACATGATGTTGATTTCTCAGATAAAACAAACACGAATCTAGAACAGATTGGTCTAGGTGATGAATGCTAACAGGGTGGTGGTCCAAATTGATGAGGACCTTGGGCAATTGCCCACCTCCTTTCAGTCTGTGCGGCGCAGGCGATAGCGGGTGACATACCCTGCTATCCAGTTGCGCAATCGCTTGTTTGGAACGTCGGTTAACTTCTCAACCATCTTCTTGTTATGGTCAAAACACTCGGTAAAATGCTCTCCGTGGTCCTTGACCAAACGGATGGCACGAATCTTAATGAATGATGGACGAATATTTCCCATGTTTTTCACTCCTCTACTAATTTTACTTCGATTGGAATGTCTGGCTCGTCGTGGCGAGTTATTTCCAAGCGGATTTTACGTGGTGGATTTTCTATTCCATTTTTCCAGATTGCCTCATTAACGGCTTGGTCTATCCAAATTTTCTCATCTTCCTTGACCTTTAGGTGGCGGATTACTTCGTTGCGGATGATTTTGATTGCTCTTGGGCTACGCTTGAATCGAGTGATATTCCATGCCTTGCGGAGTGGAACAACCAACTCACTAACTGCTGCTCTTGCCATTCTTAATCACCTCTGAAGTTTACTGCGCCTCCAGTGGTGGCGCTTTGGATGAGTGGTCATCTTACGTGCGGTCTTCATCATGACCCACACTGGAACCCTACGGTTCTGGTTAGTAACCTTGTTGAGACGGATTTTCTTTGCTGCGGGCTTATTCTTTGCCATCTTCATCACCTCAGATACGTCGAATCGACGAATTATGTTTTTTCTCTTCTAGGCCTGCTAGAATCTTCTTCAAGGATAAATCACTAACAGGTATAGAAATTCTCCCTTCTTTGTCCAAATCCGCTAATTGCTGGCGTACTTGCTCTACCAATTCTGGACGGGATAATTCTAAGCGGGCTAACCTTTCTCTTGCCTCTGAGGAAAGGACGGTTTTCATAGCCGTTGCCAAATTAGATTTGCTTTGTGCTTCTGTTGCAGCTTGTTCTTCTTCTTGCATTTGCGAAAGAGCTTGGCTCTCCATTTGTTCGCGCATTTCAACAAGACGCTGCTGCCTTAGACGAGTAAGTTCATCGTCTTGTGCTGCAGTCATTGTACTCAACCTCTCACATCCCTCAGTAAATCTCGAGCCCTGGGTAGGATTCTTCTGCTTGTACACGAACTTGGTGGGCGATTTGATTGAGGAGTTTATGGCCTGCTGGGGTGATTATTCTACCCTTGTAGATAGTTTGTTCTTCATCATCGATATTCTTGATGGTTTTCTCCGCCACCTTTTGCAGCAGACCAGCGGCCTCAAGTTGAATCAAAACTGTGCGGATGATTTTACGGCTTCCTTGAGCGGCTCTATTTGGTGCAACATCGCGCTCACGTTTTCCTCCGAATGACTGTGCTAGGAGGTTTGTTCCGATAGGTCCGTCTCGGCCAACTTTTCGCAATACTGCGGCGCTGCGTTGTACCCACCAATCATCTTGAGCAGGGGGGCGCTCTCGATGGATTCCAGTCTTCACTACAGATGCCCATTCAGGCATCTCAAATCCATCCATATCAGCAAGCTTAGAAGCAAGGGCTGGAATCAAGAAATCAGCAGGAACATCGTGGAACGTGGTCATGACAGGCACCGAGCGTCTCGCCGACTGACCTCCCCTATTTGAAGGAAACGGGGAGCCAGAGGCTTAGCAACCGAGGTATCGAGTGTTTTTTTAGTGTTGAGTTCTTATTCCTTTTTGTTAGGCTTAAAAGCAAATCTTTGAAAGATGTATTCCTGTGGGTACCTTCGATGAGGAAGGCATTGGCACAGAATCCAAATCTGCTTCGCACCATAATTGGCTTATCTTTCACCCTCGTATTCGTATTATCCTATGCGGTATATGGGGCAACAATTGATACGGAGTACTACGTTTATTCCACTGAAAGAAATGAGTCTGCGGCCGAATTAACTCTGCTCCATAAAGACGTCTCTCAAGATGATGATGGAGATGAATGGACAACTTGGCTTTGGCAGGCTGACGTCAATAGAACCAATCTGACTTGGATTAACTCGAGTTTATCCGGTGCACCAACTGATTCAGTATTGAAAGTTATCAATACTGCTGGTTGGTATAGTCATGAATTACTGGGAGAGAAGACCGACTTGTCATTCAATTGCGCAATCGAATGTGAGAAAAAAACTTCTCACTTTAAGACTGCCAAAGACGGAAGTGCAATGATTATTGGTTTGATTCATACCGATCCAGCCCGCAGAGATGGAGGAACCGTTCATGCGGATAGTGAGGCTGAGGCACTAGATATGGTTGATGAAATTCTCAATCGAAGTTACCCAGAAGGAGTTTGGCAAATCCAAGTAGTTGCACCTGGAAATCACAGTATAGAGCCGCAGATTGAGTTGCTTCATGTCAACGAACAATTCGCCTCAATGGAACCATTTGCTCTCGATACAGCAACCGAAATGATGTGGTCGTTAGCTGCAGTTATTGGTTGCTTTATCATCGTTCTAGTGCCATTGATGACGATGTTCATAATCTCAAGAATGCGGGAAAAGGGCGAGGTGGAAATTACCCTTTCAGATGCTGAAGAATAAATTATTCCGATGACAATACACGGTTAGGGTTAATTATATTGTTGTCAGAAGGCGGAGCGACGACGATGCGTGAAGCCTTATTCCTGTGTTTTTTGATGCTTGCATCTTCATCAGTTTTGATGGTGGATAATGCAGAATCTGCATCAGGTAGATCTGGAATTGATGTATATATCAGCGATTATTCATTTGATTATGTAAATAGTGCTGATGTAAATACCTACAAAATGTTCAGTAGCAACTATCCCATATCTGGATTCAATAAACCCGAAACCCTGTTTATTACGGATGGGGTATTAGGTGCTGACTTGCGTATTTCCTTTACCATCTCAAATGATGGCACCAGTGATTCTTCTGGATTCGCTGCAAATGTTGTTATCCTGCACGATGAATATATCGAATTTAGATTACTGAACACCACTGTTCAAGTCTCGAACGTCCCAGCACAAGGCACTTCAACCGTTTCTTTTGATTGGGTTCCAAACTATGCTGGAAATCATAGTCTAGTCATCAATTTAGCAAATACAAATGATGATAATTATGCAAATAATGAAAGAACTCGTCATTTAACAATCGCTTGGCTTTACGACAATTGCGATGATTTGTCCCAATGGTCTGCAGGAACAGGTTGGCAAACTAGTAGTGATGCAACTATTTCGATGAACTCTGCATGCCATGTAGGCAATGGAGAATCCAGTACCTATGGCGATGGTTGGTCTACTTCACTTGACACACCAGTTTGGGACTTATCTGATATTGCTACGAATCCAACGAGAGTTGTCGGATACGGATTTTTCTACACCGGGTCAATCCTAAGTGGCGATTCAATATCACTACAGGCAAGGAAAAATGATGGCTCTTGGGAAGAACTGGGAAGCCTGACGGGAATAGTTGATGCCAGTTTTCAAGATGGAAGTACAAATTGGCAAACATTCTCCAACACTGTAGGTTCCCAAACTACTCCAGTCATTCCAATGCAACCTCGGCATTTCCATACATCAAGTCAATTAAGATTCCACTTTTCATCCGACTCATCTGGCAGTGCGATTGGTTATTGGATTGATGATATCGTTTTGCTATACGACCAAAAAGCAAAGGTGGAAGAATTTGATTGGGATATCGGCACTGTTAGTTCTGCTGCAGTACAACGCGGAAAATGGTCAGATCAAACTATTGTCATCCAAAATAACGGCAACCTTTCTGACAAATTCATCCCTAGTGTAAGTGGCCTACCTGATGAATGGGAAGTAATCTATGCACATGAAAGTGGCTCTAATATTGATGCTCCAAATGGAGTTAGAGTTGCGCCGGGGGAAAGCAAGAATCTACATATCAGGATAAAGCCAGGTCCAAATGCATCGTTAGGAGTTGAATCCTATGAGTTGGATATCAGGAGTATGGAACAAAGTAGCGTCTTTGATTCAAGAAGTGTCAGTATCACCGTTTTAGCAGACTTCATTCCTTCTATCCAACCTCAAAGCTCAACACCTGTATGTGCCGCAGGAAATTCATGTGAGTTCTTTATCACTGTAGAAAACATCGGGGATAGTAGTGATACTTTCGATCTTGAAGTTTCACCATTTGATGTAAAGGCAGGCTGGTCGCTTGGTCTTGCCTGGGACCAATCAACTTCAATCGTAGTTGCACCTGGAACTCCAGAATTAGTCAAAATGATGGTTAGTGTTCCAGAAGGGGAAGCACCCGACGTTAGCAGTAGTGTTAATTTCCAAGTGACCAGCAGAACTGACCCCGAAAGAAGCGACAGCATCCAAGTTTCAGCGGCAGCAGCGATGGTGTCGGCAGCAGAATTCTCACTAGAATCTGAAAATATTCCGAACAACGGATGGGAAGTAGAACCTGGTGAAAGTATTGTAATTAGATTCACACTTTGGAATAATGCCAGCCGCCAAGATACCTTTTCTTTCAGCCTTGATGTCCAAGGTGGGCGAACTTGGGGTGTAGATGTGCAAGACTATCCTAACCTTCCCATCAATTCAGGAAGCAGTGCGACATATATTGTAACCATTACGGCACCAACCGCTGCTCAAGCAGGAGACCCTGGTCCTGTTTTGACCCCTCAGGCCAACAGCATCCGTTCAAATATGAATGCAAGTACTTTCCAATTTTCAGAATTAAGAGTTAGTACCGTGCATGATTTGCTATTGAGAGCCAGTGATATGCCCCTATATATTACACCCGGAATTGGCACTGGCTTCAATATTGAAATTGAAAACGATGGCAATGGGCCAGTCGATGCGATTCTGAGTTTGCCGGATTTGCCTACAACTTGGCAGTGGTGGTCGGTGGTTGACGGTGTCAATATAACGGGACCGATTAGGCTTAGTCCATCATATGAACAAATGGATATCGCTTATGTTGAATTGTTTATTCTAGCACCGGCTGATGAAATTGCTGGAGAAAGACTCGAATTCAGCATCGTCGTTGAACCTTGGGGAGGCGAGGATGTTGATTTGACAAACAATAAAATCATTCACGAAGTTATCACTTCTCAAGTTCGTCAACCAGTACTCTATCCACCCGAAGAAAGTGAATATAGAATGAATACAGATGGTGCAATCACCATTTATTTCAATGTCTTAAATCTGGGAAATACCCACGAACCCGAAATGAAGGTTAGAATTGACCATACGTCAACTCCAGTCGCAGCCGACATTACTACCTTACTCGAGAGAGGTAGTAAATCGAGTGCTTCGGGACAATGGTTGACTAGTAGCGTATTGGCTGGTCAACAAGTGGAATATATGCTAACGATAATTGCTGATTCCGATCTAACTTTAAACACCAGATTAAATTTGAAAATCACCGTGGTTGGTGGATTAGATGAATTTTCTCAACCACTAATGTTAGAATACGAGTTCTCTATTCTCGCAGATGTTCGCAGAGATGTCACCGCTAAGTTACTGGCTCCCACGGATGGCGAATCCCTGAAATCTGGAGATGAACATGTTTTCACTGTTGAATTAGAAAGCCACTCCTCAATTCCCGAAATAATAACTTTAAATTTTACAGGCACAAGGACTCTTATTTGTAATGGCAATCCAATAAATTCTGGAAGTTATTCTATTACTCTACAACCACCTCCAAGTCACACCTCTACCTTTGACAAGGTGATTTGTAAGGCGACACAGGGAGATAGCGGTGAAGGTGGCGAAATTCAAATCACTGTCTCAATTGAAAATAACGAAGTTACAAGTTGGACAATTACATCAGATTGGCAGCAAAAACAAGTTGCTAGCAAGGGGTTCCTTGGGGGTGTAGGTGAAACAGAATATATCGCAGGAGGTGCTGGAGTTCTTCTCCTCGTTGTCATAACTTTACTCGTATTAGCCCGCAAGGGAAGTGAGGAGGAAGAAGAAGAATATGAGGGCGAAGAAAATAACTATTCGGCAAAGGTTTTGGCTCCGATTGAGCAGAACTACCAGACTTATCCAACAGCAGCGGTCGTCGAAACAATTCCCTCGGGACCGCCCACCACCCAAATCATGTCGGTAGTACAAGAGCCAGTTATTCAGGAACCAAAACAATGGTCTCGTGAGGAGTTATTGGCATCTGGTTGGATAGATGAACAGATAGTTGCATCTTATCCACATTTGGCAGTAGCAAGTACAAGTTCATTGACCAATGCCTTTGATTCTCTTGGGGGCAATACTGCACCACAAGAACAGGAGCAGGAAGATGGGTCGGCTCTTCCTGGTGTTAATTGCGTTATTACTGGACAAGAATTGACCTCAAATGACCAATGGGCCCAATGTGCTTCATGTGGTGCTTGGGCAGAAGCGACAGCAAAAGCAGGCTGTCAAAATTGCCCACGTTGTCGAGCAGCATGGTGAGGCGACAGCATCATCAATAAACAGCAACAGGGTGAATCGATGGCATTACCTCCTTTGTGGTATGCTCTCTTTGTTATCGTCTCCTTTCTTGGGATAGCAACTTGGTACCTGAAAAATTTCTCTAATAAAGTCAATTTAATGCGCTTTTGCGCCCTACTTGGTTCAGCATGTATGGCTAGTTTGGCCATTTGGACATGGCAGATGGAGATTTAATCATGACAGAACTTCCTGGAGTAGAAGAGCATGAATTGGCCTCTACCTACCCTACCCGCCTTCCGGTTTGGTGGGGTAGGGAAGGAGTAGCAGGCGTTTCTCCTGATGAAGCAGGAACCACTGGCCGAAAAGTGGTCTTGAGGTTCGAGAAAAAATTTGGGAAATTAGAAAAATTAGTCTTCAAGTTTCTTGGAGGAACAAAAGAAATGAAACGCCCCCTCGATAACCTCAACAGCATGCTTTGGGAATTATCTGATGGCAGCAGAACTTTTGCAGAAATTTGTACAATCATGGACTCACTCTTTCACGAAAGGGTCGCCCCAGTCCAAGACCGAACAGCGCTTGGCTTGAATCAATTTCAACAACTCGGGGTACTGGCAATTATGAAAGCTAAATTCGATCAAGGATGGCCAACAGGACCTGGAGTTATCCCACCTTCACAAACGATGACTAAAAGGCTTGATGGCATAGATTCCGAACCCTTAGAAGGGGAAATTGTGGAATGGCCTTTAGAGTCCTAATACATCTTCAGGTGGCCTGCCAATGACTGCTAATTTACCATTATCATGAATTGGCCTTTGCATCAATTTTGGGTACTCCACAATTAATTTCGCAACCACATCTGCATCATCCAAATCTTCTGTGGAGACCCCACTTTGTGAAAATTCTTCTTCTCCGGTTCTAATCAAGGTCCGAACACCACTTTGAAGGCGTAATGCAAGGCTTCTCAGTTCATCAAAAGTTAAAGGTTGTTTGAGATATTCAACTACAGTAAATTCAATGTCACTCTCGTTTAGCAATTGAAAAGCCTGTCGAGATTTTGAGCAGCGAGGATTGTGGTAGAGAGTTCCCATGGTCAGGCCAAGAGGAGTTAGTTCACAACTCTTGCCAAAGAATCCTCAGTCCAATTCCGTCTGAACACTTGTCTACTGGAGCAGAAGCACGGGCGCCACATCTTGTTGCTTCAGATTCAGTGAACCATGAGCCACCTTTGTGAACTCGCCTACCTGCATCACCTCCTCCAACTCTTGGGTTCCCATCTAATGGTAAGGCTCGATGATTTGGGTGCCAATTGTCTAAGCACCATTCGCCAACATTTCCACAAATATCATGCAGACCCCATGGATTAGGTTCTTTTTGGCCTACAATATTGGTTTTCGCCCCTGAATTTCCTGCATTCCAAACATGTTGGTGAATTGCATGGTCTGCATCACCACAATACCACTCTGAAGTGGTTCCAGCCCTTGCCGCATATTCCCACTCAGCCTCACTAGGTAATCGGAAAGTGCCCCTTGTATGCCATCCTTCTTCGCCTAAATACTCATGCAATTTAGCTCCAAACTGTGATGCTTCAAGCCAACTTACTCTTTCTACGGGCCTTAATCCGGCTTCGAATCCTTGCTGAAATTTACTTGGATTAAATTCCATTACAGCAGACCAAACGCTTTGAGTTACAGGCCTTGTAGAAAACCAATAATCTCTCTTTATCTTAACTTTTTGAACCGGCCCTTCGCTTGGAGATGCACCGCTTCCTTCTTTTCCCATCAAAAAAGAACCTTTAGAGATGAGAATGAAGTCTTGACCGAGCGAGTCGGTCTTAGTTTGCATATCATTCACCATCGCGCAATAATGATGCATGTTTAACTACTGAAGCAACTAATTTTTCCAACCTTTCAGTATTATTTTCATCTGACAGGTATCCATCTTCAGTAAATGCTTCTTTGACATTGCCAATGGCTAATTGTTCGGGCACAACCCAGCCATGTAACCAACGGATGCAGATTCTCAGATGGTTGAGAGTATTGGAATTAGTAATTCCTCCTAATGTCGACATCAGACCGAAAACCTTGCCCCCTACATGCTCAATGTAGAGCCAATCAAGGGTGTTTTTCATGACTCCTGACATAGTACCGTGATATTCAGGACTGGCAAGGAGAAAGCCGTCGCAACTACTGGCCAAGGCCTGAAATTCCTTGACGGTTTCATTTTGCCAACATCCATCTTCTCCTACAAGAGGCAAGGGCTTTTCAGCAATGTCCCAAAAGATGACTTCAGCACCTAATTTTTCTGCCTCTTTCAGCGCTAATGATACCAGCATACTGTTTTTTGAGGTTGAACCATAACTTCCTGATAAACCGAGAATCTTGCTACCCATATAGACTGGGAAAGATACATCCTTCAAAGAATTTGAGATGAACTTGATTCGGTAATGCTTATCTCAAGTTCAGTGCGGTTGAGTAATTGGTGTCCACTGTGACTGTCGATGAGATTCCCGCCGCCGCGCCTGACCTTGAAGGTCCCAGCATCTCAAGCAATGCCCTAGAAAGTGCAGGTTTAGGTAGCATGATTATCGGAGATGCAGAACCTGAATCACTCGAAGAGGACCCATGGGGAATGGGCCGCGACGATTTTGAAGAAATACCCAAAGTTGCAGTCGTAGAAGTCAAGGATGATATCGAAGAAATCGCCTTTCCAGATGAGGACAATGAAGTCGAAGCACTGATTGCAGAAGGTGAAGCCCTAACTCGTGATGGCAACAATAAAGAAGCGCTGGCATCATTCAACAAGGCAATCGCTGCTGACCCAGGTGCAGAAATGGCATGGTTCAATCGCGGCGTCATTCTTGAAGCCCAAGACGATACCCGCGGCGCCCGCCAATCTTTTGGGATTACATTGGACCTTAATCCAGAACATGGTCCTGCGGCGGCAAACTTGGCTATCATCCTCGATAGAATGGGAGATTCTCAAGGTGCCAAGCGCTGGTCTGAAGTCGCTTTGGAAAGTTTCCCTGGGCATCACCTATTGCTTGACTTGGTTCGCAATAACACCAGCCAAAGTCAGGGCATTGTTTCAGGTGCCAAAGATGTAGATGTCAAGATGATGGGGCAAGCTCAGGCTTCAGAAGCAGCACCAGAGCGCGCAGATTTAGTTTGGTCCGAAGATGATGTCGCATCGGCAATGCATGCACATGGTTTGAGAGATCGTGAGGCAGTCTTAGAAGAAGCAAGGTTGCATGATGTTGATGGTAATTTATACCTCGACAAAGAGGAATTACATTCGGCTGCTGGTTTGGTTGCTGCAAAGCAGGCGGCCACTGTTGAAGCTGAAAGTAGGGCAACTACTAGAGAAGAAATCGCACCAACTCCCGAGGTAGCACCTACCGGCCCTGATTTGGATAGCCTTTGTGAACAAGCTACAGGATTGCTCCGCTCTGGAGATGCTCGCGGGGCCTTGGCTATGCTGATGGAGCATCTGCACTCGGATGCAGCACAGCACCCTTCCTGTTGGCGAGTTGCTGCAGGAGCGATGGCGCGCTTGGAATTGAATGATAATGCAATAGACGCTTTTACTCATGCTCTAATTTTGGATGATGCCGATGCCTCAGGCTGGTATAATTTAGGTGCAATTCACAAGCGAAAGGAAGACATGAGTTCCGCAGTTGACTGTTTCAGTAGGGCGATTGCATTGAAGCCGGACTATAGTAGAGCCTGCTATGCATTAGCAACTAGTTGTTTGGATATTGGAGATGTAGAAGCCGCTGTAAATGCTTGGAGAAACTTACTAACAATCGAGCCAAACCACGATTCAAAAGAGGATTTTGGCACATTATTGGTTGAACTCGGTGAAGGTGAAGCAAAAGTACTGGAACTATCAGGTGGATTACCGCCAACTATGCCTGAGGGCCCAGCCCTTGCAGAAGAGGCAATCGCTTACATCAATAAAGACACACCTTTGATGGCACGAGCTCTCAGCGTTGCAGGCAAGCATACCGAATCAGTTCTTTGTTGGAAAGAGTTATTGAAGGTTGATAAGGAAAATGCAGGTTGTTGGCTTGGATTAGCAAATGCATTGGCAACGGCTGGAGATGATGCTACGGCTGCGCGATGTAGACAAAAATACGAGGTCCTTTCTGGTGCTTCACCTTCTGTCGAAGTAGCAAACGAAACCATGGCTGCCCAGCCACAAACAATGGTAGAGGACCGTCCTCAACCTGAACCAGCACCGGTAGAGAATGTTGCACCAATCGTTGACCTGCCAATGCCTGAGCCAAGCCCTCAGCCAACTCCAGCACCAACTCCAGAGCCATCCCCTGAAGTGGATTTGGCTAAAGCGGCTCTCGCTGCTACCAAAAAGGCAGCCTCAATCCCAATCATAGAGTCTGTTGCTTCCAATGCAATAGCAAATCAAGATGTTGAATGGTATAACAAAGGCTTAGCCCTTTTATCCGAAAAGAAGTATCAACAATCGCTTTCATGTTTTGATAAGGCACTACCTCTGTTTACTCACGATGATAATATGGTAATTAGAATCCTCAACGCTAGAGGAAACTGTTTTTACTATCTTGAAGAATATCCAAAATGTATCGAAAATCACCACAAAGCTATGCTAATCGAGCCAACCTCGGTAACCGGAGCGACCCTCTACAACATGGGTACTGCCTATGGAGAAATGGAAAGGTTCCCAGATGCAATGAAGTGCTTCGAGCAAGCAATTCCTCGTGGATTAACCAAAGAACAGCAGAAATTAGCCAAAGAACAAATCCGCCGCTGTAAATTACTTCTCAAAGAACAAGAGAAAAAAGTAAACTGAATGGTGTATCTTATGTTAAATCCTGCTGAAGAAGTAATCCAAAGATTAGTCGATGCAGGATTGGATGAAAAAGAAGCAAATATTGCAGTTTCCATGGCCGGCCGTTCACCGATGAAAGCAAGTCAAATCGGTAAACTTGTAGGCGTTAGTAGAATGGACGCATATAACACTCTAAAGCGCTTACAGGAGAAGGGGATGATTAAATCCACCGTCGATAAACCAATGCGTTTTGCGGGCTTAACTATCGCAGAAATATTCCATCAACTAATCAACAGGGAAGAAGCAGAATTACGTAGACTTCGAAACCATTTGGAGGAATTGGAAAGTGGCCCTACAGAGGCTTTCATCAGCATACCACCTGAAGTTAAAGAAGCCACATTCACGGTAATCAAAGATAGTAACCACATCCAAGCAGCAATGGAAAGAATGGTCGATGATTCAGAAGATGAAATCATCATGATGCTTGGTCGCTGGGGGATTCTACATCTCGTTAGGAGTGGTTGTATCGATGCTCTAAACAATGCCGCAGCGCGTGGGGTGAAGGTAAGGATAATTGCAGTTCTTGATGAAAAGAACTCCAAGTTCTTCGATAAATTGGATGATTCTATCGAGGTCAGGCATTGCAATGACTCCAATGCTGGAATCTCAATATTTGATGATGATGCGGCTGTTCAATTAATTTCTATTGAGGAAAATCCTGTCGGACGAGGTAAGAATGATAGTGCCCTAGTTGTAGAATCTCAAGGCTATAACAAGGCGCAACGAGAATTAGTTGATGCCTTATGGGCCGATGCGATAGACATAAACAGCGCCAGAAGTAAAATTCTCCAGGGAAATTTGATTGAACCCCTTAAAGTGGTTTTAGGAGATGGCTCATTCTATCAAAGATTGAGAAATGGAATTCGGGAATTATCTTCTATTCCGAATGCTGTACTGCGAAATAAAGGGGAAATGATTGGAATAAATCCGCAGAATATGACTTTGGATTTAATGGGTATTTCTTTTGCTGATTTAATGCGCGATATTGGTAATAGAATAGGAGAAGAAATTGCAACTTCAGCCTCATCAATAGATAATGAAGAGAACTTCAACAATGAATTACAAAAAATATGGAATGAATTGGGTATGGGTGAATTAATTCTAGAGGGAAACCCCCCCAGTTCAATCACAGTTATTGATTCTAAAGCATGTCAAAACGGGGTTGAAATGGGGCGACTATTTTGCCACTTAGATGAAGGTATACTTGAAGGGATAATGAAATCAAGACATGGCTCTTCCAGTATCTCAGTAAAACGAAATTGTCCGGTTGATGGCTCCGTCTCCTGTCAATTTGAAATTCAGTTACTGAATGAATAATCAACCCACATGTTGAAGAAGGTCCGCTTCTTGGCTCAGGGTGATAATCATGGATTGTGGCACCTGTCCGAGTAGTGAAGCGATCACCATTGAGGTCCCCAAAGTGGTCCCATGCAATGTTACGATGAGCGATTCCGCGGTTAAAATGCTTGCCGATGCTTTCGGTGAAGATCGCACTTCAGCACTTTTAGTTGGCGTACTTTCAGGTGGATGTTCAGGCTATATGTATGATTTACAAATCGTAGAAGAAACCGATATAGATTGTCAAGAGCATATGATTGAAGGCTTCAGAGTACTAATTCCAAACCATGCAAGCCATATGCTTGATGGAATCCGTATCGATTATATCGACCGCTTGATGGGGGGTGGATTCAAAATTGAGAATCCCAGTGCAGAGCGCTCCTGCGGTTGCGGAGAGAGTTTTGGATGAATGGCTTCAGTTTTGAAGAACGCACCCTACTGATTATCCGAGGTAAGAATAGATTATCGTTCATCAATAACCTATCCACCAACAAGGCTGATTGCTTGGAAGTAGGACAAACTATTGAAACCATTTTCACAGATATCAATGCCCGAATAATTGACTTGGCAATAATCGGTCAAATGGAGGAGTCGACTTTCATTATCGGCCATCTAGCTAATCATTCAAGGCTGCTAACTCACCTTTTACAACGTTCAAATCTAGATGCAGTAGAGATGACTGATTCAAGCACGTTAAACCTATTTATCCGTCTAAATGAAAACCACGATAGGGAAGTTTGGACAACAACAAATGGCGCTACTTTAGTATCAGATGGTCCATTTACATTAGTAGTATTATCGAAACAGAAATCAACTTCCATATTTACGGAAGGACTTAATGAAACTTGTTTAGAAGAAAAAAGAATCAGGGCATTGCGACCTGGGCCTGCTGAATTAACTGCAAAGTTCACTCCTTACAATATTGGATTGAGTCACCTTGTTAATGAGACAAAAGGATGCTATCTTGGGCAAGAAGTATTGGCAAGAATGCAGAGTCGAGGAAAAAAAGGAAAACAGCTAATTCTTGTAAAAGGCGATGATCTGCAAGTAGGAATAAATGGAGTCACCAGTACCGCAAATAACCATGGTTTGGCGGTCATCACTCCTCTTGTGTGAGGAATGAAAGGTCTGGACGAGTTGGTATTGGAGAGTCCTCTGAATCTAGGCGACTGGGTAGATTATCGATCATTCCAAATGTTACAGCATCACGTTCTTTGATGACCGCTTTGCCCAATAATCTATCTCGCATCGAACATTCCACATGCAATAATAATCGGTCTTCATGACGATTGAATGAATATGATACTGGGTCAAGAACTTCAACGACCTGTTGAGCAAAAGTATCCCTTACTTTCTTACCCCGCCTTTGAGCATAACCAATTTCTACTGCCATTCCTACAACTGTAACTGAAAACAAAACCAATAGCACTGTCAGCGCGAAAAGTATGGAATTTCCACCTCTGGCTTCTGCCATCAAATCTCTTCCCAAAAGGAATAACAATCCGACTCCAACAAGTGGATTGATGTATGATTCAGCCCAAGCCTCAACTTGCATTAGACTGGTTCTTGAAGCATCAGCAAAAACTAATTCCGCAGCGATGGCATTGGAAATTACTTCCAATACTGACAACATCACGAGATAAACAACTCCCGAAATTAAAAATTCTAACCAAAAATCACCTCTAAAACTCCAGTGAACGATTAACCAAGCAAATAGCCCCAAGAATACCGAGCGTGGCATGCGGTGAAATGAGACTAAATCCTGACGCAATTTATCATGATCTCTATGCACTTGCGGAATATGAATAATCCCCCACTTTGTCCAATCCTGTAGATATTTCAGAGAAGATACCAACACTTTCCTTTCAATTAATACCCATTCAGTAAAGGCCATCAAAGGCAATACAAGTAAGAATAATGGTGAGGCAAGTAATACTGCAACCGGCAAAATAATCAATGCTGGAAGTAAAATAAAATGATGAAGACCGAGTGGAAAAAGAACATCCGTTTCGATTAATCTAACACGTTCAATAGTAATATTACGTTGTCTTGCCTCATCATCCAATTTTTCACGGTGTCTTTCCAATGATTGACCGCTATCAAGAATTGCCCTGACATGAGCCCTGTATTCTTGCTGGTCAAGGGTCTTACCAACATACATGTGCCAAACTAATCGAGCTGGAACAGCCATCAATAAAGGAAGAGCTAATATTGCAATTGACCAAAGCAGAGCCTCGAGATTAAGTTCCTGCATGTTAATGCGTAGTGCTGTTATTTGATGAGGCTATTGGCCAATGCCAAGGTTCATCGGCATTATCGAAAGCCAACGAGTTATGGCACGCATTGCAGTGGTCGATGGAATGGCTAGTCAGGCAGTAAAACATCTTGAATCATTGGGAAATGAAGTAGTTGAGGGATTTATCGAAAAGGAGATGCTATCATTCGGTGCCTTACAGGGGTTTGATGCAATTATCGTCAGGTCTGCAACCAAATTAACCGGAGAAGTGATTAGCGCGAGTAAAGGTCTGAAGGTGATTGGTAGAGCCGGAGTTGGAGTAGATAATATCGACCTAAATGCAGCAACTGAGGCTGGAATTATCGTTGTCAATGCACCACGTGCATCAACCAAAAGTGTGGTTGAATTGACCATTGCTCACCTATTGGCCTCAACAAGAAAACTAGCAATCTCCAACCAAGGTCTGAAAGCAGGTTTATGGGAGAAGAAACAGATGAAAGGTAGTGAGATTTCAGGGAAAGCGCTTGGCTTCGTGGGTTTTGGAAGAATAGCCCAAGGGGTTGCAATGATAACTAAGGCTTTTGGTATGGAAATTCATGCCTATGACCCATATTTGCCAAAACAAATTGCTGAACAACTTGGGGCCCGTATGCACGATGATGTAGATGATTTATTCAGAATGTGCACTCATATCACCATCCATTGCAACCTGACCGAAGAAACATATCATTTAGTCAATGCACAAAGGTTGGCTTTGATGCCTCAATTAGGCAAGGATGGTGTTGCATGTGGTAACCACGTGGTGAATTGTGCCCGTGGAGGTATTGTCGATGAAGATGCGGCATTGGCTGCCTTGGAGTCTGGTGAATTGACTACTCTTGCTCTCGATGTCTTTGAGGTTGAACCGGTTGACCCTGAAAACCCACTATTACAACATTCAGGCTTCCATGGTACCCCTCATATCGGGGCAGCAACTTTGGAAGCTCAAGTCAGGGTGGGAATGGATATCGCCGATGCCGTCAATGCTGCCTTGATTGGTGAGGATGTTGCTACTCGCGTCGCTTGAAAAGCGTCGAAACATAAGGTCGCTCACCCCCTGAGGGAGTTGAATGTACATGCCTCTTGAACTGAATCAATTCAAATTCTAAACCCAAAAATTTCTCTAGCATTTCCGCATCATATCGTTGCAATTCTAAGCCTGAACATTGCGGCACAGCTTCTGGTGAGAAAGTCTCGATGATGACAAAACCGCCCCTTTTCACAACCTTCTTTAGGTTCTCCAAATAACCTTGTTTTTCTATTTTTGAAGTGAAAAAATGCAACACTGCTCGGTCATGCCATAAATCAACAGAATTTTCTTCAATCTCCAAAGGATGGGTGATATCTGCAACTTCCCATTTGATTAAGTCTGCTAATCTTTGCTTACTGACTGCCAAAGCAGAAGCACTGATATCCATCGCTACAATATTGCTGTAGCCTTCTTTCAACAAGTCATCAAGCAGAGTAGTGGCTCCACTTCCTACATCCAAGATTCTTGCATTTTTGACAATTTTTGAGTTGTTAATGAATTCTATACTAACTTCATGCTGTGCCTGAAACCAGCCTACTTCTTGGGCTGATTTTGATGAATATACGGATTGCCAATGTTCCTTTGTTGAATCACTTCGCTTAGCAACCATGATTTGCCATCGTGGCTGAGTTGATGAATACTTTCACTTTCAGTGCCGCCCCCTGCGAAACAAAGGTGGAGCCTCGGCTGGCAAAGAATCTCATGGGAAGAACAGTGCCAACTTGGCGAGGTCGCATCGAAGAATCCATCGAGAAATTGGCACCATCTCGCCGAGCCTCTGGCTGCTTGCTAGTTGGCAAAGAAACACTACGGGTAATCCTGAAAGTGAAAGTGTTCTATGTGCGAAGCCCCTGTTGGCTGCATGGACGGATTCATCCCACTACAGTTTAACGAAATGGAAGTGGAAGAAATGCTGCGATTGGCTGAGGCCACATATGGCGAAATGAAGGAACGCAGAACTACTCGGCAATTCAGCGATAAAGAGGTACCTAAGAGATTATTAGAATTGGCGATTAAAAGTGCTAGTACTGCTCCAAGCGGCGCCCATCTCCAACCATGGACATTTGTAGTAATCTCGAATCAAGAGTTGAAACAAAAAATTAGAACTGCGGCAGAAGAAGAAGAAATGAAAACGTACCAAAGCAGAATGCCCGATGCCTGGGCTGAATTATTGAAGCCCTTAGGCACAGACCATATCAAGGAACACATCACCACCGCGCCATGGTTGGTTATTCTATTCAAACAAAGCAAAAGGTTGCGTGATAATGGAGAATGGGGGCCAACCTATTACGCTACAGAATCGGTTGGGATTGCGGCTGGAATGTTCATATCAGCGATTCATAAAATGGGTTTGTGTACGTTGACTCATACTCCTTCACCGATGGGATACTTGCGTCAAATTCTCGAGCGCCCAGAACACGAATCGGCGATATTATTGATGCCTGTTGGATATCCTGCAGAAGATGCACAAGTACCAGACTTGCAAAGAAAATCCCTTGATGAAATCAGTATTTGGTTTGAATAGAAAGGTGCTAATCGTGAATGAAGAGCGAATTATCATCCATTGCGACATGGATGCTTTTTTCGCTGCAGTAGAAACTCTGCACCATGATTTGGACCCTGAAGTGGCGTTAATTCTAGGCTCAGACCCTCAGGGTGGCCGAGGGCGGGGCATCGTCTCAACTTGCAATTATGCTGCTCGCAAATATGGTATACATTCAGCGATGCCAATTTCAGAAGCATGGAGACGTTGCCCCGGACCACCCCATGGAGCCGGATTATACATGATAAGTACGCGTGGATTATATCGGCGGGCGAGTCGTAAAGTCATGGAAATATTAGTTAGATGTGCCGATAAATTTGAGCAAGCGAGTATTGATGAGGCATATTTGGATGTGACTGATTATGTCAAAGGTGATTGGGATAAAGCATTGGCACTGGCAAGACAATTACAATCAGAAATAAAAGAAAAATTGCAACTTGGTTCAAGTTTTGGCATTGGTCCAACCCGCATCGTTGCAAAAATGGGAAGTGAAGAAAACAAACCCGCAGGTATCCACATTACAAGGCCTGAACAGGTGATGGAATTTTTCACACAAAGAGCCTGTCGCGCCGTGCCTGGAATTGGTCCGGCATCAGCAACTCGTTTGGCTGAATGCGGAATTGAGACGATGGATGAAGCTTATTCGATGGGAGAATTAGCACTTAGCAGGGCTATTTCAGAAAGGAGTGCAAAGTGGATGATTAAGGTGGTAGAAGGTAACACCTCCAATAAAGTTAGCCCACTGAGAAGTCGAAAATCAATTGGTAAAGAACATACATTTTCCAAAGATACTACTGATGTGGAACTTATTTTAAAAAGACTTGATAGGTTAATCGATGGAGTCTTTGAGCGAATGAAAAAGATGCAAATCAGTGCTCGATTGGTAGAAGTTAAAATTCGCTACAAGGGCTTTGAAACCCATACGGTTCATCGTTCAATTCCGGTTGCCATGGATGAAATATCGGTATTTCGCAGGCTTGCTCATCGCTTATTTGCAGAAAATTGTGAACAACAAAGGCCGGTTCGTTTGGTTGGCTTTAGAGTTGGCCAATTAGATATGCCAGCAAGCAAACAAACTATTCTTTTCAACGAAGAAGAATGAGTCACTCAAGTTTGTGCATGGCGGTCAATACTTCGGTGAAGTCAACTAAATCCGCAGGTATTAAGATTCCTTCAATCGGCGCATTCAATGATAAACCTGCATCCTTTTTTTGCTTCCATGTTGTACTGTTAAACTCTTGAATTGAATTACTTAAAGCACATAAGTCCGAATCACATACTATTGGCGTTTCAGGGAATTCTCGAACGTCTACAGCACTACTCTCGTACAGAGTTGTGGTGATGTGATGGCTGAAAAATGGACACACAGGGGAGAAGGCAGCCATGAAGTCTCGAACAATTCTGTGAATAGTCCATGCAGCAGATTGGTCGCCATCATAAAGACGAGTCTTGGCCATCTCCAACCAATGACTCGGTAGGATTCCAGTGCCGAAATTTTTCAATGCTTGAGTGGCACTGTAAATATCCAATGTTGACCAACTTTCTTGAACCTGAGACATGCACATTGAAAACTCTGAGAGTATCCATCTATCCTCAATATTGAGTTGGCTTGGGGTGCTATCTAAATCATCAGGAACTTCAAATTGACTCGCAAAACGTGCCACATTGAATAACTTGGTCAAGACTCCAAAATACTTGGCTTCGATCTCTTCAGGATTGATGTGGAAGTCATCTCCAACTTGGGCATCACATGCCTTCCAAAGACGAAAACATTCACTACCAATTTTATTGGCCTTTAATTGCACTTGCTTTCCATCTGTGCCCCTGATTTTCCAACTTCCAGTTCGCCCACCAGCGCCGCATTCTAAAACCGTATCAGCATCAATTCCATTGCCAAGAGATTTACTCATTTTACGGCCCCAAGGGTCCATTCCAAGTCCATCGATCCAGACATTTAAAAAACCTGGTTTATCGAGTAATAAGGTGCTCTTAAGCAAAGTATAGTAAAGCCAAGTTCGGACAATTTCTTTTCCTTGTGGCCTCAAACTAGTTGGGAATGCCCTGTCAAATATTTCCGGTTGATTTAGATAGCCACTGACGAAAAGATTGGAATTAGATGAATCCATCCATGTATCAAATACCTTGGACTCACCAACTACCTCACCTAAATCATCCTTCAACTCAGCCCAACTTCCAAGCATTTCTCTGCTCTCTCTGTCGAGTACTTCCGAACCAGGAGGAGGTTCTTCTCTCCATGGTTGAACATAGGTGCCAGAAGGAGCGATTATGATTTTACTTTCATCCTCGGAATACCAAATTGGAATTTCAGTATGATACCAGCGTCTTCGACTGATAGGCCAATCAATACTAATGTTTTGCATCCAATCTAGGAGGAGTTGCTTATTCCGAGGCGGTACGAAATTTATTTCCTCGATATGCTCTTTCATCCTTTCCTGAATGTGGGTTTGTCGCACATACCATTCCTTGAGTAAGATTGTTTCGACGGGGTTTTTACCTCGCTCACTGACCGGAACTTCTTGTTCTTTTTCTTGGATTTGGTGAATGCGCCCTTGTTGTTCTAGGCTTTCAATAACCGATTCACGAGCATCCTTTACTTTCATTCCAGTCAAAGGACCGGAAATTGAAGTCATGCATCCATCGAGGTCAATAGCCTGAAATGGCTTCAATGCAAGTTCACGAAAAACTGCAACGTCATTTTGGTCGCCAAAAGAACAAACCATCAAGACTCCACTTCCAATCTCGGATTTCACCGAAGGGTGTGTTACTATGTTTACGAAATTGTCTCTGCCTTCAACTTCTACTGGCAGGATGATTTTTTTACCAACAAGGTGAGAATAACGGTCGTCATCAGGATGAACTGCTACAATGCCGCAAGCACAAATCAATTCTGGTCTGGTGGTTGAAATAATGACTTCCTCAGCATCTTCAGTTTGCCATTTTACATCGACCAATTTGCTCATACGGCTAATATGCTCAACTTCAGCATCTGCGATAGTGGTCTTTTCAACTGGGTCATAGATATTTGGCCGTAAATCTTCGATGATTTCTCCCATCTTAAATAATTTAGAAAATATTGCTTGAGTTACTGCTCGGTATTCAGGTGAATCCGTCAAATATTCCTTTGAAAAGTCACATGAAAGGCCCACTCTTGCTGCAGTATCGCGCATTGCTTGAGTAAACTCCTCAATTGTCTCTCTACAAAGGTGGATGAAATCACCTCTATCATAGGTTCTCATCTTCTTGCCATGCTTCCTTTCAACAGTAAATTCAATGTTGATACCATTTCTATCTACGCCCCAAGGGAAGAACACTTCCTTGCCCAATAATCTTTGACTCCTTGCGATAACATCAATCATCGAATATTGTGCAACAGCGCCAATGTGCCATGTGCCAGAGGGGTATGGAGGGGGGGTATCAATAACAAAGATTTCTTTGCCCGAATCTGGATTGAATCCATATCGAAGGTCATATCCTGAGTCAGAATAATGCTCTTCTTGGATTCTCTTTTCAAGGTCTACGGTCCATCTCTTCTCAGGCAGGCGGGGCTTTGCCATCCATCTCACTCCAAGGCCGATAGGGCAGTCAACGCCTTACGTCCACGGCCGGCTCCAACCAATTACCTATGAACCCGCCGCAATGCTAAGGAGTTATCAGATATGGTTGATTTGGGGGCGTGTCATCAACATGTGTTAAATCGGCCTTGCCAACGCCAACATGGGCTTGACTATGGCGGGGGGGGAAGATGGTAGTTCACCAAAGGGCGACCGAAAGTATTCTGCCAAGGCCAAAGACAGGCTTTCAAACCTAGTTGGGCATGGCAAACAGAAAGCTGGAAAGATTGGCTCACAGATGGCCAAAAAAGTGAAAAACTTTGATCCTAAATCAGCCACACAAGCGGTACTACACGCCCCAAATGCTTTGAAAAGAGAATACAAAAGAGGCGGCCCTTCAGGCGTCATAACCAAGTTTCCAGCCTTAACTATCGCCATCTTCCTATTCGGAACATTATTCTTTGTTTATCATAGCGGATTCATGGATATAGATGATACAAATCCTCGGCCTTGGCAAATCAAAGGAGAGCCAAGTCTCAACGTGAATGGCAGTCTTGAAGTCTACTTGCCTAAAGGAGACCCTGTTGCAGATGCTATCAGAGAAGTGCAAAAGGACTGGTCGACCAATGTTTTGATTATCTACGTCGAATTAGAAGGTTCATCGAGTAATATCACAGACCGAGGAATCCTTCTCGAAATAGACCGGCTCGAAAAGAAATTTAATTACCTGCAATCTGATCCAACCGATGATGTAGATTACATCCTCTCTCTATCAACTGTAGTAAAGGAAGTTAATTCCAGTGCACCAAGAGTTGTCAAGGCCTTCATAGAAGAAGCAGGTGAACTTGGCTGTAATAATAATGATGATTGTTTAACCAGAGATGTGGCAGGCCAACTATCTGAACAAGTGGATGATTGGGATTGGTTGCTTGGTGAGTACAGCATTCCAAATCAAGATAGAATTGGCCAAATAATCGATCAGATGTATGATTGCTATGAAGAAGATGGAGTTGAAAAGTGTGAACCAACTCCTGGACTTGACAAACTTGCCAGAGATACCGATGGCGATGGAAACCTAGACAGAGCCGTCATCATCATCGCGGTCAATGAAAGCATTCCGACCAATGTTTTGATCAAAGGATATCGAGAAAATATTACGGCCCTCGCAAACTCTCCAAGGCCTTGCGACCCTGAGGACCCAGGAGGGAGTAAATGTACTTGGGAGGATCGTGGATTGCAGATGTCATTAACTGGCCCAGTTCCAATCACCAATGCAGTCACAGAATTCTCCTTCAAGTTATTCTGGCAAATATTCCCTATAGCAGTTGTTCTAGTCGCTTTGGGTCTTTTCGTATTTCATTCTGATTTACTTCAAACTGGAAGCATTCGCGTAGTTCAAGGAATTAAAGTCATCATTATCGCTGGACTTCCAACCCTTTGTTCAGTATTCTGGACCTTGGGGATAATCGGTTGGCTGGACTATGAGGTGACGATGACGGTCATTATTGTCGGACCTATTTTATTGGCATTAGGGGTATCTTATGGTTTGCATATTACCAATCGTTATGCCGAAGAAAGCGGTGACCCATATGAAAAGATGAGAATTGCCTTTGCTTCAACAGGAAAAGCCGTTTTCCTATCAGCAATAACTACTGTTATTGGATTTATTTCACTAACCTTCACCCCAATGGCTCCGATTGCCACGGTAGGATGGGCTTTGAGTGGTGGAATAATCGTAGTTTACTTCCTGACGATGATAATGGTCCCCAACCTGACAATTTTGTTGGATCTAAAGAAGGCCAAACATCCACCGTTACCAGTTTTCGATGCAGTGGTCAATATTCCATTGAAATGGAATGTCCCCGTCATCGCTGTCTTCATACTTCTCATTGGAGTATCAGGCACCTGGGGGATGGAAAATGTTGAGGAAAACATCGACCTTTTGGGAATGGCTCCCGAAGATGAACCAGCGGTACAAAAGATGAAACAATATAGTTCGGAATTCGAAGCAGGTCAAATTGGTATGCTCCTCATTGAAGGATATATCAAAGGAGATTCAGACGATAGCATTCCAGAAAACGATGACCCATTCAAAAATTTGCAAGGCATTGAGAATTTATCTGCAAAATTAAATCTCGTAGACCATACCACAGCAGTCAGTATTGTTTTCCTAATGAAGTCAGTTGGTGTGTCAGTCAATTTATCTGGGACAGACCTGCAAATACCTTGTGAATTACTTCCTGATGGAATCGACGAATTGTGTGAATTAATTATTGGTAATGAGGTTGATGACGACCTAACATTCTGGCGACTGCTAGAAGATATCGACAAGAACCCAGCCTTCACCGAGAACTCCAAACAAAGACAACAAATTTTCCTACTCAACGTATTCTACAATAGTCTAACCGATGAGACGAGGTACCTATTCACTGAATCTACCTATAGCAAGTCACTAATTTACATCGATATGCCATTTTTACCGGTCAAGGATACCGAAAAATCGGTTATTGACATCAACCAACATGCATCGATGACTTATGCAGAAGGGAATGTTCGAAGTGGCGAACTAACTGGTGTTGCTGCTGTTGCGATAGCAGTCAACAACCTCATCGTTGATTCCCAATGGTCATCTCTTGCTTTCGCGGTCATCTTGACTTTGATTACCCTTGGAATTGTATTCAAGGATTTGCGATTCGCCTTATGGACGACGTTGCCCGTGGTGGCGACGGTTGCGATGCAATGGATGGTGATGGCATATCTCGAAGTTTCGCTGTCACTAGTTACCGTTATGATCGGTTCAATTTTGGTCGGTGTCGGAGTCGATTTCTCAATACATATAGCTAACCGCATACGCGAATTGGGAGGAGGAATAGAAGCCATACGGACCGCAACCGTTTCTACTGGTATGTCATTATTCGAAGCAGCAACTGTCACTACATTAGGATTAGTAGCCGCTTACCAAATTCCTATTCCCGAAATTCAGCCATTCGTAACTGTGGTCATTGTGCTATTGTGGATTGCCGCCGCCAGCGCATTATTACTACTACCTGCAATTTTCGTCACCCTCGAAAAATTAGGCATGGGAAGTACTGGTGGAGCCGAAGCGATGATGAGAAAACTAGGATTGACAGGTTCTCAAGTTGCAGCCCGCGACGGTTCAAT
>Ga0066376_10001124_pt1 | contig 25967 bp, 37 predicted proteins | sample Knorr_S15_td_Bot_FD_77009 | JGI IMG/M metagenome (GOLD analysis project Ga0066376, IMG submission 77009) | Marine microbial communities from Southern Atlantic Ocean transect - Knorr_S15_td_Bottom_ad_5009_LV_A | ecosystem: Environmental > Aquatic > Marine > Oceanic | place: Southern Atlantic... | reverse complement strand
TTCCATTCAAACAAAATATTTGTTTTTATTTCCATTATTCTTTGTAATTAAATATATATTATTATATTTAATCAATTTTTTATACATTTTTTCCAGTCCATTTATGTAAATAATTATTTTTCTTTTTCGATAATATAATGTTAGAACAATTTTATGCAAAAGAAAAGAAACTTCCATACAACTCTTTTGCTGCATCTTCATCTTCTTGAGAATATCCGTTGTTTGAATTTACATCCCATTTCCCATCCTTTTTGGAAACATGTACTTCTCCCACAGTCGCGTGGGCGATATTTGTTCCAATTTTGTAGGAAATATGGGGGATATTATTTCTGGTGAGATGAGTGCAAGGGCAAAGTCCTTGATAACCTTGAAACCAGAAGTTCCCATAGTTTTCTCCATCGTTGACTTTATTATTCCAAATATTCTCACCAATTGGTGGTAAAGAACAGTTGCAAATAACCCTTGTCATATTCTCCTTTCGAATACACCCCTGTCGACTTGTTCGAATCGGGCTGGGGCTGCAACTATACCAGTAACCACAACTGGGGGTACGACTACGACTACGACTACGACTACGACTACGACTACGACTACGTTTTCGGCATTTCGAGATATAACTGTGATTGCGATATTTTGGGCTATAAGGTCTACTATCACTATTGGTGATAGTCATATTGCCCTATTGTATTAGTTCTCCTAAAATCAATTTTCTTTTGCTTTTTCATTTTTTAATAATTTATTTGTATAAATAAATTATTAAAAAATAATAAATAATGAAATTTAGACAGATTTAGCAAAACCGATTCTTTCTTGACCAACATCAAAAACAGTATAATATTTTCTAATAAAAGGATCTCCAATAATAAATAATGGACCATGTGGTGGTGGTACATCAATTCCAATAAAACCTAAGATACATATATTTTGACTAAACATACTAATTTTTAAAATATAATCATCTGGTGTTAATTCAAAATCTTGACATTTACCATTACTATTACAAAGATTGATATTCATATTTGGTAAACTACTCAAGCTTTCACATGGTAAAGTAAATTCATTTGGATTTAACCAACTTGCTGTTGCACCAACTAATGAAGCAATTTTTTTAACATCAGCCGTTGGTCCAGCAAACAAAGAAGTTCCAGTATCAACAATAGCAGTTTTAGTTGAAATTACTTGTTCGCCATTCATTGTTAATCCATTCATATTAATTGCCCAATAAGTTTCTGATGATAATGGAACATAAAAAAGTTCTCCAATATATTTTTCCGAATTAATTCCACCTAAAGTCATTTCGCCATCTTGACCAGAAGTTGATGTCAAATAAAAAGAAAATACGGGTTTATCAACTAATTTGTTATTAATCATTTGATTAAAAATTGGTTCAATTCCATCAACAGAAATCGATTTCCAAGCAAGTCCTAAAATACCATCAAATTTCCCTCTTTGAAATACTTGTCCTGGTTCATCAGTAACTTCAGCAAAAATAGCATTCGATACCGGTATTCCTCCCATATTGACAGTATCTTCTGATACAAACCCTTTAACAGAACCAGAACCATATCTGATTTCAAAATCAGTACCATTAGATACATATGTACTGGATTTACTATGGTCGTATTGTTTATGACTACCACAAGAAGAACAACTGGATGAAGGAATCCACAGATTACTGGATCCAGTATCAAAAATAACAGAGAATATTTCTGCAGGAGTTCCAATACTTATATCTCCATAATATTGAGCATTCATGTAATTTTTAATACTAATAGAAGATTTCGGCATTAATCCACAAACTATTTTAGTTGGAGAACCAGTAGAAACACATGATAATTCAAAATAGTCGTGTGGATTATTTTCAAATTTATTTATTGGAATTTGAAAACCACTAGCTATGGTAAAGATAGATACAAAGATAAAAAGAAATTTAATTAAATAAAACATATTTATATAATAAAACTTATATTCTTATATCGAACTAAATTTTATAAAAAAAAAAAATAGATTTTATTTTAATATTAAAAAGAAAATGAATAATTTTGATAATCAATTAACAGATATTCCAATTCATTGTGAAAAAAAAGATAATTTAAATGAATTATCTGATATCCAAATTGACGACGGAATTGGGAACGATGAACAAAAAGATGATGAACAAAAAGATAATGAACAAAAAGATGATGAACAAAAAGATGATGAACAAAAAGATAATAAAATTCAAAAAACAACAGACAGTTTAAAAAGAACAGTGGTTAAGTCTTTAATTTGGCGAGTAATTGCTATTGTATCTACAATTCTACTTGCTGTATTATTATATAATGATTTAGAAAAAGCAACAATGTTAGGAGTAATAGATAATTTAATTAAATTATTTTTACATTTTATATTTGAATTAGCATTTAATCGATGGGCATGGGGATTGGTTCTTAAATAAAAAGAATTCATAATTTTAGCCAGTCCAATTCAAAATATAAATTTAATATTTAATTACTGAAATTTTCTTCACTAATAGTTTCATTTTCAAATAAAAAATCAATAACAATATAAGATTTTGATTCTACGAAATTTAAATTTTGTAGAATATTAATAATTTGTTGTTGTAATCTATTCCTCTTATTTTTCCAAATAAGCCAATTAATTGTTTTAGCACTTTGTATATTATGTAAAAGAATTCTCTTTGGAGCTAAATCCAAAGAATTCTTTGGAAGTTTATTTTTATACATATTTTTTGATTGATTTGAACCAAAATCAAAAAGATAATTTAATTGAATTATTACAATTTCTTTTGAAAAATAATTCAAAAGACAATTCTTAGTTTGTAAATAATGTGCTTTAGAAATAATTCCATCTTTATTCCAATATCTACCAATCCACCATGTATCTTGATCATTACTATAATTTTCGTAAAAATCATCACTTGGTCTAACACAATCATAACATTTTGTTATACCATATCCAATAGTTTCTCTATCGCAAATGGTGCAATGTTCATGACAACTTCTTCTTAAAATCGGCATTGTAAAATTTAATGGTTTAGATTTATACTTATAAAATTTATCCATTCTTTAATAATATATAATGAATGAATAAATATTTTTCAATTTTTTTAAAAAAGAAAAAGGTTAAAACTATCATTTTCATTTTCTTTTTCTTTTTTTTTTATTTTTTTTTTATATTTGTTATATAAAACTTTTAAATTATTATCAATAACATTATTTATTATATCAATTTGATATAATAAAATATTTATGTCATCTTTTTTTTGAAAAGGAATTTGATATTTATCAAAACTACAAATAATATGACCTGTTAATTGATATATTCTATTTACAAGTGGTGTTATAAAATTTCCAATTTCAATCGTTAGATTATTGTCAATTTGTAATAAATTATTTTTTTTATTAAATTGTTTTTGCATTTTAAATTTTTGATTTCTTACAAATTTGGTAATATCATACTTATTATGTAAAAAATAATCAAAATAAAATATACGATGTATTTCTTTATATTGATAAATATCATCATTTATATAATCAAATGTTACATCTACATATTTATCATGAGTATCATTTACCAAATATTTCAAACCAGCTAACCATATTTTTCGTTCTATCTTATTTTTACAAGTTATATATATATATTCATTTTCATTTTGTAAATTCTTATATTCTATTTTTAATGAAAGATTAATAATATTATTATTATCATTATCAAAATTAAAAATAAAACTAGTATCAATTAACATCTCTTTATTTGCTTTTTTAATTTTAACTATATCTGTTAATTTAATACAACTTGATAAATATTTTTTATTTGGTGAAATCCAACATAATTGATTGTTTTTATAATCAATATAAAAATATCTAAAATTAATTCCTACTTGAGTTCTACAAAACTTTAATAAAATATTGCCATTTTGTACATATTTTAATACATCAATTACATATCTATCTTTCCCAAATTGTATTGAAATATTATTTCTTTTAAATTGCATAAACGGTTGTACTATTAGTAATTTTTTTTGTAAATATCCATCATATCCATCATATTTATCAAAGCAAGAGTTGGATTGTTCTTGATATTCATAATGTAAATCATCTTTTATATTATCTGATAAAATAGTGTATTTAAGTTGTCTATCTTTGATTTTATTTAAGGATTTTTCAAATTTTATTTTAAGCTTATTAAACTTCATTATAAGTTTAATATACAATTATTTAGATTACAAAATTTTCAATTTTACTTAATAATTTTATAATATTTTAACAAGTCCAAAATAAAATTTTAAAAAATTTTATTGCAAAATATCTTCTGGATTTGTAATAATGCCAAAAGATGAAACATCATAATCATTATCTTCATATATTTTTTCTTTTTTATGAAAAAATATATGATGATATTTCATATGATATTTCAATATATATTTTGAAATATTAACATTTATTGCTGTTATTTTAAATAAACATTTTTGTGTGGCAGAAAAATCATCATTCTGAATATTATTTTTTTTCTCCAAAATATTAGTTTTATCTTTTTCATACATCATTTTTAAATTCGTTTTCAAAAGTATTGACATTTTGAAATTTGTTTACTATAGATAATTTTTCTTTAAGGTAATTATAATTGAATAAATTACGATAAAATCAATTTTAATTTATTTATAAATTACTTTATAAATTTCTTTTAAAACATGACCAACATTTGCCTGATGGAAATGATTCATTATCTTCATTCATATGTAGATAATATCCATGATTAAAATATGAAGAATTTTTTATCCTGTTTGTTGGACAAACATAATCTTCACAGACTTCACAAATAAAATCAAATGATTTTAAATCTTTATCAATAACTTTCCATAAATCTGTAGGTAAAATATTTTCAATATTTTTTGGCAAATTAGAAATTTCAGGTGATAGATTTTTTGTCCATTTTATACAAGAAATACAATAATTTTCATTGCATTTAGATTTTAGTAATTCATATTTGTCTAGTTTATTGTTAAAAACAATACATTTTCCATTAAATGTTTCTGCCAAAAGTTTAGGATTAATATTAAAATATCCCAAAGTACATAAATTACATTTATAACGAATCTTAGGAATAATATTAAACATATAAGTACCTAAATCGGTTGGATTATCAAATAAGTATTGAGTTTGCGTTGGATATTCATGACATATGTATTTGTTACCATATTCTGTCATTTCATAAGTAAAATTATAAGATAATGCAAATACATAATAAAAAGGTGCTTTCATTGGAAAAAAATTTGTTTCTTTCATTAATTGTCGAAAAGTAAAATCACGAAATTGTTTTTTAACAACAATTTCATCAATCAATTCAGCATATCTTTTAGTATTCATAGTAGTAATACAATATTGAATAAGAAAGTAAAATATCAATTTTTTATTTCTATATAAAATTGATTTTTTATTTCTATATAAAAAATAAAATCTATGATTAAAAATAATCATGAATTCTTTTTTAAAATATACAAATATTCGAATTGAACAACTTAAAAAAGAAGAAACAATTGATAAAAAATTAAAAGACGTTTGTTTCAAAAAATGTCCCTGTATTCTATCATCATATTTATTAACATATCGTTTAGTAAATAGGAAATTTTCAGATAAATTTCAAAAGAGTTCATTTTTCAATTATCCAAATTTAATGTCCGAAAATTTAACATATTGTGATGAACATTTAGATAATTTAGAAAAAGTAGTTATTTCTTATGATCCTTGTAATAGATTAAAAGAAGTAATAGAAAAAATGAAACAACAGAAAATTTAAATATTATGAGAAATTCAGTCCAATTGATAAAACGATTATTTTTGTATAATTTTTGTATTATATATTTCATCCATATTTTGTAATATTGTATCAAATTTTAATTTAATATTTTTTTTATTATTTTTTGTCAATTTAGATTCATCATTATGCAATCTCATTACATATTTAAAATGATTATTAAATTCAAGAACTAAATATCCATTTTTATTGAAAAATGTTTTTACTCTTGTAGGCAAACGAATATGTTGATTTAAAGTTCGAAATCGAATATCTTTTTTTTGTACTAAAATATTTACAAATTTAATATTTTTAGAATATTCTCTTGTATGTAAAAACTCAAAGAGAATATTTATATTTTTTTTATCCAAATTATTTATATATTTTTTAACTAATTTATAAACTGGTTGATAGATATCTTTCTTTGTATTTTCAACATTAGCAAACACATTATAATGTTTATTATTATTCCAAAATATTGTTGTAATATTATCATATTCAATTTTATACTCATTTGTTTCTACCACATTAAATCCACATTGTTTTGGTAAAGCACTAGGTCTTTGACTCTTGGCATAATCCTTAGTATGTTTTAATGATATATGAAAATTAGGATATCCCTTATATGTTTTAATAACAATATCAGCACAAACACCCTTGGTGCCCATATTATCATCTAACATACAAATATATCTAATATTTTCTTCAAAATTTTTTTTAAAAAAACATCTTTTAAAATTATTTACAACTATTTTCGCATTTTGTAAAAATTTTAATTTCTCTTCTTTATTTAGTTTATTCCAATAAATTTTTTTATATTGTTTAAATTTTTTTTTCGTTTTTTCATTAAATTCAAAATCTTTATGAAAAAAATAAGCAACAGTACATTCTAAACATCTTCCATATAAGTTTGCGTTTTTACCTTTTGATTTGGTAATAGTTTTATTACTAACTTTTAGTTTTTCTTTTTGATAGTTTTTATGATTACCACAATAGTTTCCAAATTTAGCTTTACAAATACAGTTTAAATTTTTTCTTGAACCTCTTTTAATAATTGCTTGACAAATATTCATATTTTATATATATCGTTAATTATATTCAATTTTAAATAACGACATCATTACTTAAAATTATAATTTCTTTGTCTTTTGATATTTTATCTTTAGACATTCCATATGCCCAAGAAGTAGGAATTATTCTGTAATCTTTATACAATGTCTTTATTTCTTTGCAATTATTATAAGATAATATCCATTTATCTCTTTTTTTTAACATTTCGCATAATTCATGATGTTCAAAATTACTATGTAAATTTCCTTTATTTCCATATAATTTTGACTTTGATTTTAAATAATATGGTGGATCACAATATAATAAAATATTTTCATGTTTTTTAATAGAATCTCTAAAATGTGATAGTGATACATGAATATTTGTACTATCAAAATTATTAACTCTTTCAATTGATGATGGTGTAAATCTTTTTTCACCAGATTGTTTAGAAAATCCACCAGATAAAGTTGAACCACTAAAAGATGATCTATTAATAACAAAAAAATATGCTGCTCTAACATATTCATTTAATTCCGCATCTGATATTTTTTCTCTTATTTCTAAAAACTTTTCTTTAGTGATTGGATGATATTTTTGTATTTCTTCAGATAATTTTTCTTTATCTTTTTTAACACATTCCCAAAAATTTGTTAATGGTTCAAATAAATCATAACCATATATTTTCATATTTAATTTGCGATTACAAAAAATTTCAAAAGATCCTCCACCAAAAAATGGACTACATAATTCTTTTGTATTTTCTGGTATAAATTTTTTAAGAATTTTGATGGCACGACTTTTTCCACCAGGATATCTTAATAATGTATTAACCATGACAAATTTAAATTAATATATATAATTAATAATCAATTTTTTATTATATAATAAAACTTACTAAATATATTCGCATTGTTTTGGATAATATCCATCTCTTTGTAAAATAATTTTGAATGGTTTGGTACATCCATAAACAGAATTTTGTTGTGATAGATTATCACAAATTGATTTAGAACTATGTGGATTTATTTGTGTATTATTATTTTTCAATACACCATGTCTAAAAATTTTACAATTTAATTCTTTTTTAGCAACTATAATATATAATTGACCGTCTTCATATGGGCATCGAAATGTTAGAAAAGTTCCATCATCTAAAGCTTTGTTTGACATTTATTATATAAAATTATATATAATATCGATGATGTATTTCAAAAAAGCTATAAATAATGATTTACATTTATAAAATTGAATTGAATTTAATTATAATTATATATATAACAATGATTGTGGATGGAAATAAAGAATTAAAATTTATAATACGAAAATGTCCAAATATATCAAAAGTTATTATTCGTAATGCATTAAAATCATATTATAAAATCATTTCAACAAATTACAATGAAAGTCCAAATCCGGAAGATCATTATGAAAGAATAGCAACTTCGGTAAATACGACAATAGCAGTTATTCGAGAAATATTCGATTATCAGTTAAAATATCTTTTACATATCGGAATAGCTAGCTAAAGCTTTGTTTGGCATTTATTATATAAAATTGATTTATATATAATAAAATATAATATACTAATTGATTTATAAATAATACAAATACAAATCAATCTAAAATAATGGTTTACATTTACATATTAAAATTAGAATCAAATAAATATTATATTGGTAAAACATCTGATTCTGATTTTAGATTCGATTCCCATTTACATTTATTAGATTCATCTTGGATTACAAAATATAAACCAATCAGTTTACATCAATTAATTCCCGATTGTAATAATTCTGATGAAGATAAATATACTTTACAGTATATGACAATAAAGGGAATTGGCAATGTAAGAGGTGGTAGTTATTATCAAATTAAATTGCCAGAAGAATTTTTAAATTTAATAAATAAAATGCCAAAAATTTTAGAAAATTTTGGTGATGAAAATATTCATTTAATGGTTACTAGAATAAATTCTGTATATGAAGAAATATTAACATTAAATATTAATATTGAGGGTACGAAACGTTTTAAATTCGATGATTTATTACAAATAAAAAAAGTAGCGAAAATTCAGAATAAAATGGTCAAATTAAATGCAAATATTCAAAGATTGCAGGAAATTTTTAATGAAAATGAAAATGAAAATAAAAATAAAAATAAAAATAATAATCAAAATAAAAGATTTCATGATTTAAATGAATTACAAGAGTTACATAATAACATGGATGAGAAAAGGAAAGAATACGAAAATTTAAGACGTGAATTTTCAAAAATATCAGTAGAGGACAATAATTTATCACTTAGCTATTATAAAAATTTTATTAATAATATATACGACAAATATATATCTCCAAAAACTAAGAATATCAATCATAATAAAGATATTGTAATAAAAATGCTTGAAATAATTAAATTTAATTTTGAAAAAAAGGAACGATTGAAAGAAATTTATGAAGAATATTATAGCGAAAATTTTGTTAAGGAATTATTATCAGAATTGTATCAAAGAGAAATAAAACTAATTGATAATCAATTATCTTGAAAATGATACAAATTTTTTCTAAATATAATTTTTTATTTTATAAATTTATAAAAATAAAAAAATTATATTTTTTTTAAATTTACAACTTTTTAAGGATTTTTAATTACGGATTTAAGTAATCGACTGAAATCAATTCGAGTAAAATTAAAGACGGGCCAGTCGTCTCCCAAATAAAAACGCTCGAAAGTCGCCATTTGGGACATTACTGAAACCGATTAAAAAAAGCCTGTTTTGAGCACTTTTTTTTTCAAAAAACAAGACTGGTCAGTCGTGACCCAAATCGTGAATTTAAAAATTTTACAAAAAAAATTTTTTATTTTTTTTTTAAAATAAAAATTTTTGTTTTTATTTTTTTTGGCATAAAAGTTTTTTTTTTTTTTGGCGACTCTCTCTCTCTGTATTTACTAATTTTTCACTCAAAAAAATTAGTAAGTTTTTTGGGTTTTTAGACTGGTCAGTCTTATTTTTTTATTTTTTTTTAGAAAAAATAGATATATACAAGTAATGGATAAATTAGTAAATAATACCTCCTAAATTAGTAAATTTCGAAAAAACGACTCAAAAATTTTAAATTAGTAAATTTTTTTCTTCAATTAAGTAAATAAATCTAACGTAGTGTATATATGAAAGACAAAACGTTTGTTTGTATTAGGTGTAATCGTGCTTTTAAATTAAAACATCATTTAAAGGCACATTTCAGTCGTAGAAGGTCATGTCATCGATCACTCACGAAATTGAGTGATCAATTAGTGATCACTCAAAAAATTGAGTCGTCGAAGATATATAGTTGTGATTACTGTGATTATAAATCGAATCGTAATCCTAACTTAAAACGGCATTTAAAAACTTGTAAAAAAAAAACAAAAGAAGAAGAAATAATTGACAAAGATTTAGAAATTAAAAATATAATAAAAAATTTGCAAAAAGAAATTAAAGAAACAAAAAATTCAGTTAATAAGACTACAAATAATATTATAACACATCATCATAATACAACAAATAATACATTAAATATAATAGTCAATGATTATGGAAAAGAAAATATAAGTTATTTAAAAAATTCAAAATATAAATCTCTTATTAATCAAATTTTAGGAAATGGAATGGGGGGATTACAAAAATATATAAAATATAAATATTGTAATCCAGAATTACCTGAAAATTTGACTATAAAATATACAAATCATAGATCAAATAAATTAAAAGTAAGGAAAGATAATCAATGGAAAACGCGTGATAAAAATGAAGTTATGGATGAAATTTATGATAGAGATAATAATGTAGAGGAAGTTTTAAATGTATATGAACATATAAATGATTTAGGGGATAATGGTCATATGGATAATATTCAAGTAGGGTTTATAAATCAAGTAAGCAAATTTTATGAAAATGAAGAAGATGATGATGAAAATAATAATGAAAATGAAGAAATGAAGAAAATAAAATCTCTTACATTAAATCAGTTTTATGATTGTTACAAACAAAATAAAAATAAATTTGATTTAATATCATGATGAGAAATTAAGAAATTAAAGAATTAAAATTTAATAATATTATTTATGACATATCATAAATTTTTATATGAAAAATTAGTTGGAGTAAATATTTCAGATGATATAATCAAAATTATTTTTGATTATACAAAATGTCAATACAAAGATTGTTTTGAATTTGGTAATACGAATTTAATTACATATGAAAAGTTGTCTGAATATGATGGTTTTTATTGTTTTGAACATTATAATAGTATATTAGATAATATTGAATATATAGAAGAATTTAATTTATATGACGATATTGAATATATAGAAGAATTTAATTTATATGACGATGATGAATTTGACAATGAATATGACGGTGGATTTATGGGATGGGATTTTGGAGTTTTTGTAGATATTTATAAAAAAAAAAAATTTATTTATAAAAAAATATTAAAAAAAATTGAAATATAAAAAGTCTAATTAATGGTCAGTTTAGGAATAAGATTTAGAACAAATCGTTTACGGATATTAAATAATGTAATTATTGCTTTAATATTATTATTTGTGATTTTATATTCAGTACAAGAATCATCGTTGATTATTGTATATATATTATTAGGATTAATCGTAATTAATTTTTTATTACTATTACTCCGTTTGTATTTTATTCATAGAAGTCGATTAGTAACTACAATAACTTATAATAATATAATATCAGAAGAAGAAGAAGAAGCAGAATCAGAAGAATTATTAAATAATCAAAATAGTGATACAGTAATAGTATCAATAAATATGGAAAATTATGAATATAATTTAGATAATATAAAAGATAATGTAAATACGAATTATTCATCACATGGTTGTTGTAGTATATGTATGAATGATTTTGAAAATGGAGAATTAATTTCGAGATTAGAATGTAATCATGAGTATCATGAAAAATGTATAGGACTTTGGATTTATAAAAAATCACAATGTCCATTATGTAAAAAAATATTAGTAACAAATATTCAAGAAATTTAATTAAAATTGATTTTATAGACGGCTATAAAAACAGTATTACATCGTCAATCAAAAAGACGCTGATACACATAAAACTCGAATACAACCCATTCTACAATAATGGGCTATTTGATCAGAAAAGGAAAGAACTATACTGGTGGAAGTTATACCAGTAATACTTCAAGTACATTGAAAGCAACTGCTACATTTGATGAAAATAATTTTAAAAAATTAGCAAGAGCCAACAATAAAACTTCAACAAGTAATTCATTTATGAATAATTTGAAGTCATTTGCGAATTCGCGAATAACAAAGGATAATCGTCCCCGATACATTATGTCTCGTGGTTATTAATCTTTGTAGAAACAGATTTTTTCTATAAAGGATAATCGCCCCCGATACATTATGTCTCGTGGTTATTAATCTTTGTAGAAACAGATTTTTTCTATAAAGGATAATCGCCCCCGATACATTATGTTTCGTAGACGATTATCCTTTGTAGAAATTGATTATCAAAAAGATAATTAGAACAGATTTAAATATGGAAAAAATATTTAAATATGGAAAAAATATTTAAATATGGAAAAAAAATTAAATATGGAACAAAAATTTAAATATGGACTGGATTATTATCATTATTATCTTCATCTTCATTTTCGATTTCATCGTCACTACTATAATTAAGCATATGATTATCATGATCTATTAAACTCCATAGTTCAATTCTCTGTCGACACATAGGGCATGAATTTTTTTTTTTAAACCATGTAGAGATGCAATTCGAATGATATATATGATTACATATTAATTTACAAGGGTTATTTGGTTTATCTATATATATCCACTTTCCAATTTGATTATTAGCTAATTTATAAATGGATTTTGGTTTTCCAAATATTAAAGATTTGCATATACTACATTCATTATTACGTAATTTTTCGGCATATATTTTTTGATTTTCAATTATTTGATTAACGTCTGTTTGCATCATTGAAGTATTTTGTATATCAAGTTCAATTAAATTAGCTTTATATTTTTTAGTTTCATTTTGTTGTAATTCTAGTATATTTTTTTTATTATAATATTCATTTTTAAGATTAATAACTTGTTTTTCCAAGATATGTTCTTCTGCTAATGATAATATAAAATGATTTCTGTGTTTAAGATAATTATTTTTATCAAAATTTTTTGCGAAAGTTTTATTTGAAAGACGAGAATCAGATAAAACGAAATTTTCATCATCAGTGATTAAAGTAATATTTGGTAATTCCATAATAATATAATATAACAAAATTTTTATTTATTGGATATAAATCGTACAGATATTTTGAAAATAAAATGGATTGTCCGGATGAAGAATATAGTAAAAAAAAATTGAATATAAAAATATAAAAATGAATCAAAAATGAATAAAAAATGAATAAAAAAATGAATAGTTTAAAAATTATAAGAGAACTTCTTGGTATGAATAATAATTCTTTACCTGGGGATTTAAATAATATAATAATTAAATTTTTATTAAAGGGAAGTAGTTTAACTTTTGCTAGATATATAAAAAAGGAATGTATTTCTTGTAAACAAAATTGTTATAAATATTATGTTTACAAGGAAAATTTAGTTTATAATGGTAAATGTCGTAATTGTATGAAAAAACATTTAATGGATAAATGGGATTTTGTATATGGTAGAGAAAAAGAGATAGATAATGTCTTAGACTCAACAAATCCAACAGTATATATAGATGATAAAATAATTCCAGTAATAGATACTGATACAAATTGGGATATATATATGGAATTAGAAGATCCTTTATATTTTTTAAGAGATGACGAAAAGTAAAATTGAATATGTATATAAATCAATATAAATAAATATAAATAAATACATATAAATACATATATATAAATAATATTTATAACTTATATAATATATGTCATATTCTCGTTTATTAATAAATCGATTTCCCTTATGGAGGGGGCAAACACGAAAAGGAGTTCAATATGGTCCTGCGATATTAGAAAGTATTACTCGCGAAATAGTAAATACTCGCTATCCGATGATATCAAATTTTATAAATGCTAAATATTTGAATAATAGTAATGATCATAGGAGTAGTACAGTAGGTATTTCTGATTATTTTTTAAAAAATTTATCATTTAGAGAACCTGGGAAATTAATTTTAAATTTAGGTGGTGATCATGGGATTGCGATGGGGACAATTCCTCCGATGTTAGTAAAATATCCAAATTTGAAAGTAATTTGGATTGATGCTCATGCTGATATAAATTCACCGAAAACGTCAATGACAGGAAATTTTCATGGAATGCCGTTGTATTTTATAAGTGAATTATGTGATGGGAAGCATAAATACGGAACATTTGGGGATAAACTATTTCCGAATAAATTATTACTAAAAAATTTAACATATGTTGGTGTACGTGACATGGATGCTGCTGAAGAGGAAGTATTAAAAAAAAATAATATACGAAATTATATGCAAATTGAAATAGCTAATCGGGGAATAAGGGCTGTGGTAGAAGAAATTATTGATAAAAATAATTTAAATAGTAATCCCGTTCATATATCGTTCGATGTAGATAGTATAGATCCTAAATATTGTCCAAGTACAGGAACACGTTCGGATAATGGTTTACGAGTAGCTGATGTTGCTGAATTATGCAGACGTATAAAGCAAACAGGAAATTTGGTATCATTTGATTTAGTAGAATTTAATCCATTAATTGGCGACGAAAATGATGTCGAAAGAACAGTATCATCGATAGAAGAAATATTAGAAAGTGTTTTAATTGAGTCGACTCCGTTTATAAAATAAATTGATTTGGAACAACTTGTTCATAAGAAGGAGATGTTTGATATGCGGATGAACCAATTTTATTTGATTTGTTCATATCAAATTCAAGTAAGGAATCATTGTCACTGTCATTGTTACTATTACGGTCATTATTACTGTCATTATTACTGTCATTATTACGTTGTTGTTGGATATTATTATTATTAAGTAATGATTGAGATTGTTTGTGATTTTTAAAGAATATTTTTATATAAATAACAATAATAATGACAATAATTTGAAAAGATATAGGCAAAAATATAGCCCATAATTCGAAATATAATGAGTATGAAAATAGAAATGAAGAACCAATAAGATATGATAATATCCATTTCCATGAAATATTTTTTATTTTTTTAGTTCGGCAAGTTTTAATGCTATGAAGTATCATTTCAGAGATTAGGATAATATAACCTAATAATCCTAAAATTTGAAAAATTCCATCAGGTGATTCAAACCATTTTTTGATATCTTGAAACATCATGAATATAAAGAATATTAATTAAAATATAAAATCTATTTTAATTAGTAATAATATAATCATATATAAAAAAAAAAATAATCGTATATGAAAAATATATATAAAAATATATATCATAATCAATCGTAAATGGGGAATGTTTTACTTTTAAAAAAGAAAAAGAAAGCTTATTCATTTAACAAAAATTATCGTTATAGTTCATATTTAAAAGATAAAAATAGAAATAGAAATAGAAAAAGAAAACGAGATTATAAAAGATTATTAACAGAAGAAGAAGAAAATGAAGATGATGAAGATGATGAAGATAAACGATATATAAAATATATATTAAAGGAAGAATATAGTAAAACAATATATAAAACTGGTTATGAAACAAGATATGAAAGATATGAAAGATATGAAAAAATAAGAAAGATAAAAAGAAAATTAGAAAAAAAATATAAATGGAAAAGTAAAAAATGTAATGATATTTATGATATTTATGATGTTTATGATTCTGGTTATTATTCAGATTCAATATCTACATCATATATAGATATTTCATATTTAGATAATTACGATATGATTAGAAAAAAAATTTAAAATATAATTTATATTTTAAATTTTAATTTATTATAAAATATAAATATGATATATAAACAATTTAGTTTTTTGTCTCAAGATATTTATGAAATAATTGTATTATATGTTCCAGAAATATATGTTAAAGATTGTAAAACAGTAATAAAAAGAGTTCGTGATGAAATGTCTGAATTAGAAAATGAATTAAAAGAAAAGCGTAGAAAGGTAGAAATGTATGAGTCAAGTCTGAAAAATTTTTGTCCTCATAGAGAATTACACCAAGAGATTTGTTTTGATGGTCATAAAAATAAAAGATATCATACTTGTATATCGTGTAGTAGTGCCATCAGTTTTTCAGATTTATCCGAGATAGATAAATATGAAATTGTATCTTATTCTCGATTTTAAAAATTGAAAATAATTATATTAACAAAGAAGTGAATTTGCAACATATAAATGGATTTACAACGTTTAAATTTAATAAATAGCAGTGATAATATAGAAAGTAATCGAGATAGATATATAAAATTATGTTTAAATTTTATATATTATTTTGTAATATTGATTCTAATATCAATATTTGAAATAATATTTTATTTATATATTAAGTATTTACCAGAATCAAATGATTTATTTTGGATATTGACTGTATGTAGTCCATTCGTATTAGTATTATTTCTATGTATATATGATAATTATAAACTAAAAATGGATAAAAGAAGAATATCTAAATTACTAGATATAATTGTAAATAGTAAAGTTATGAATATCGAAGATGGAAATCGACATATATATTGTTCAATATGTTTATTAAATATAAATATAGACGAAAATTATAGTAATTTGAGATGTTTTCATAAGTTTCATACAAAGTGTATAAAATCGTGGTTTGCAATTAAAACAAATTGTCCATTATGTAAAGAAAGAGTATAAATCAGTCCATAAATTAAATTACAGCAATAATAGCAGCAATAATAATAACAATAACAATAACAATAGTACATAAAATTATATTATTGCATATATTATTAAAACGCGTTTTTTTTTTAATTTTTTTAGTTTTTTTTTTGAATATTTTGGTATTATTTTGTAATTTCTTAGATTTTGTTTCAAGTTGTTCAAAAATTTTAGATTCTTTTTCTAAATTGTAATTAATTTTTGCTTGAACATTATCTCGTGTCGGTATAATTTCTAATTCTATTTCTTGAAATGTATTTATCATGATTTATAATAATAGTGATTCATAGAATATTTCAATTTTTAAAAATAAAAAGTTAAAAGTTATTTATTTTTGAACATTTTTACGAAGAATATTATTAATATTTTGTCGTAAAGTGAAAATTATTTTTTCAAGTTTTTTAAATTTTTGAAATGTTTTTTTTTTTGTAATAAATTTTTTTTCTTTTTGTAAATTATTAAATGCTTTATTAAGATTATTTAGTGTTTTTTTTAAGTTATCAGTATGTGATTCAATATAATAAATTTTTTTTGGAGGCATTCTACAAGGGATATTTTTGGTAGGTAATTTGCAAGTTTTTTTTTTAACAGATTTTCTAATATCTTGAGTAGTTACTTTAATATCTTGAGCAGTTTTTTTAAAGTGGCTTTCGTAATAAGGAAATTTATAGTAATCATTTGATGGTAATGGTTGAAGTGTAAACATAATGATATATTATATATAAATTTTTTTTTTTGAAATAAAATCTATATATAATTTATAGAATAAATGCATTCGGTAAAAGATTTAAAAAATAAACAAGTAAAGAAAGTTGTTGGTAAAAAGAAAGTTGGTGGTAAAAAGAAATCATCTGCTGTTTCTATAAAATCATTTAATATGAAGAAAGAAGTAAAATTAATATGTGATATTTGTCAAACGAATGGATGGGCTGTTCAAAAAGCGACATTATCACGTGGACGTGTTGCTGCTTATTTTGATATGGAATGGATGTTTGATAAAACTGTAAGAACATGTACCTGTATAACATGTGGAAATATGAAGTGGTTTGCAAAGAAAGATTTTATAAAAACAACAAAAAATAAAAAGAAGTAAAAGAATTTTATAATAAAAAATCAGTTAAAAATTGAATAATAGATTAAATTATAAATAAAAATTATAAATAAAAATTTATTATGAAAAAGTTAATAAATATTTTGTTAATATTATTAATGAATGTATTTGTGAATGGAGTAACAGTAATAGAACCAGAACAGATATCAGGTATATATAATCATGTTACAGCTAATTTTGGACCATTGTCAAACAATTATAATATTACTAATACAGAATTAATTTTTTTGCGAGATAATATATTTGGTTGTTTAGATATTATACCAAATATAACAAATAAAGTAGTGATAGTAGAAAGAGGCGATTGTTCATATTTTGAAAAAGCGAAAAATATTCAAAAATCTGGTGGTATAGCGATAATAGTAGGTAATAATATTCCAAGTAGTGTAGTAAATTATTTTGGATATATACAAATGTCTGCTCTAAATGGTGAAGATAAAAAAGAAATAACAATTCCATCAGTTTTTATTCCAAATGAATTGTATAAATTTCTTTCAAATAGTGCTACAATAGAAACAGTAACAGTATCCATAAGTTCAATTGGTGAAATATATTTTCCAAATACTTCAAAATATTCAAATTTAATGGGGATAGTATCTGATATATTAACAATAATTGTAATAATAATATTGTCGTGTCTATATTTATATATATGTTTTAAGATGTGTAGTTTAATAGATATATGTCGTGATATATATCATCGTCGTGTAATGATGAATAATATAATTGAAATAGAATGGTCGGAATCTATTGCGAGGGAATATGATATTCACAATAATTCTTGTGCGATATGTTTATCATATTTTGATAGTAGTCGTGAGGAAGATAATGTAACGGAGAATAATGAAGAAAGAATTATAATGATAACCGAAAATAAAAAGATAAAGATATTTCGTTGTAAACATGCTTTTCATTCAGATTGTATAGCACCTTGGTTTGAAAGTCATAATAAATGTCCGTTATGTCAAGAGATATTTATTGATGAATTAGATACAAATTATAAGAGATTTATTCGTAGAATTGGTATGTATTATGAAACAATAACAATAATGAGTATAAATATTGAAAATCGTATGGATCAGATTGGAACAGATATATGTAATAGTATAACAAGTTGTTCAATGCGTTGTTATAATTATTGTTGTTGTTGCCGTCGTCGTTCAACAAGTTCGAGTGAAGCATATCAGGAATTGTAAATAAAATTATTAAATGAAATTATTAAAATTGAATTTAATATTTTTAAATAAAACTAAATGAAAAGGTCTTTGTCTGAGTCGGTTCTAATCCAGAATTCTGGAAAGAATATGGAAAATAAATACAGTATGATGGTAAAGAATGCTGGTTGGGATATTCATTCACATATACATCGTCATAGTTATGCTGAAAAACTTTTATCACGTAAATTTACAGTAGAAGATTATGGGATGTATATTATTCAATTATTTCACATATATGATACAATGGAGATTTTGATGGAAGAGACAACAGATCCAATCGTATCTCGTTTTTGGAAGAAATTTGGTAGTAGATTAAAACGAACAGATTTACTTGTTTTAGATTTGGAGTATTATTATGGTAATAAATGGAAAAGTAAATTAGATACTAATAAATTATATGCTACGGATTATTATACAAAACGATTGATAGAAGTTTATAATAAATCTCCTTATTTATTATTGGCTCATGCTTATATTCGTTATTTTGGTGATTTAAGTGGCGGTAAAATCGTAAGGAAGCGTTTTTTATGTAATAATAATTTACAAGAAGGTATGTATTTTTATCAATTTAGAACTGATGTAAAACAATTAAAAAGTGATTATCGTAAATTTGTAGATGAGCTTGGTTTATTATTTTCCCAAAAGGAAAGGGAATTATTTTTAAGAGAAGTAAAAGAAGGATATTTATTAAATTATTCATTATTTACAGATTTATTTATTTCAAATAGTGATGATATAGATAAATATAAAAATACAGACACAGACACAACATTATTACAGGTTGTTCAAACGAATAGTCCAGTTTTTGGAATGATGATGTTTGTTTTAGTATGTTGTTTTATGTATCCATTATCAATGTAATGATGGAATTAGTTCATTAGTGAAAATTTTAAATTCTTTTGTATTAGTATTTATTTTTTTAAAAATTGATTCGGGATATTTGATGTTAATATTTTTGATATTAACTTTTGTTTTTTTAAGCATTTCTTGACACATAGCTAACCATACATATATATCAGGATATAAAGTAGATGAATTGAAGTCAAGTTCCCAAGGTAGTTCAAAACCGAAGAAATGAATAACTGATATTTTTGAACATATTGTTGTTTTTTGTCTTTTGAAATCTATCGATTTAATGTCACAGCATTGATTTCTGTGCCAAGGTATAAATTGATAACATTGTGGTAGATTATACCAAGATAATTGTGGTCCATTTTTATAGATACTCATAAAATATGCTATAGATTGTTCATCGTGTCCAGAATAATTATTTTTAGAAAAACTATCAACCACGTTATTATTTTGAAGCATTATTTTAAAATTCTTAAAATAATTTTTATTCGGATGTAATAAAACAGCTGATGCAATTAATACGTGTCCAGATTTAGTTAATGCTTTTTGAATAAGATTTGGTGTTATAATTTTTTTTTGTTTATAAAAATCTTTAATAGTAGAGTGTTTAGTGTATTTGTTAGACCAAGGATTATAAAATGTCCCCCCAATGCGTTTCTGATTAAAAATTTTATCTATATTTTTGGATACGATTGTATCAGCATCTAATAAAAATATTTTTTTATATTGTGTAAGATTTAGTACATGCCATTTAGTATAAGAGATAGAAATCCATGCCTTATATAACAATTCTTGACGTTTAGTTTTTAATTTAGGTTGTTTTATTTGTATATAATCAACTTCAATCACTTTATCACAAACTTTTAATAATTCTTTTCGTCCTTTTAGACTCACATCTGGTGTAACAAGACATACTGTATCGTGTTTGGTATTTGTTCTTTTAATAGAATATGCGGAAACAAGTACGCCGGGAATATATCTATCTCCTTTAAATATAACCCATACATATGCATTTTTAGAAGACATAATGATATTTATAATAAATGGCTATTTTTTATTTACGAATGAATTAATAATTAAATTTGATTTTATAATATTATATATAAATCAAAATTTTTTACCGATGTCAATCGGAACTTGTCAAGGTATATGGAAAGTGGGTAATAAAAGTGGACAAAGATGTGATAAAAAAGTAAAACTGCGTAATTATTGTAATTATCATCATAGAATGGCGAAAAAAAACAATTTTATTTCAGAACAAGATAATCGCAAAGTGTCGATAATTGAAACTAAATCATATCGTTGTTTAGTATGTGAAAATAATATAGATAAAAGTTTTTCTCAAATTTCATTAGGTTGTGGTCATAAATATCATTATAATTGTTTTATGTTAATGATGGAAGATAAGAATGGTTTTATATTTAACCGTGGGAAATGTTTTCAATGTAATTATGATATTATAAATGAAATGAGTAAAGAATGTAGCATATGTCATGAGAGTTTAATAGAAGATATACATAAGACTGAATGTGGTCATTCATATCATAAGAATTGTTTAGATAGTTGGATTAAGAAAAGTAAAACATGTCCACTATGTAGAAAAAAATTATAAATATAATGTTTATAATATTGTCAAAATTTTTTATCCAGTCCATTATAACAAATGCATTAAATTATATTGGTAATCTTAATAAATAAAATATATTAACAATAATAAAATTATTAGAAGTATATCTATTATGTATATACCAACAGACATACAAAATTTGATTTGTTCATTTTTGCCAACCAAATGTGATTGGTGTTGTAAAGATTGTAATTATGAAATAATTGATTATAGAGTTAAAATTTTTTTGGATAAAGATAGACTAGATGATATTAAAGAAAATTCATATATCTGTCGTTTATGTAAAATAAGTAATTTTAATTTTGATAATAAACATTTATGGGTTCGTAATTTACCAAAATTACGAGAGCGATCTCTTCGTATGATATTATATGAATATAATTGTTATGGTGTAATCGTAGAAGAATCATTATATTCGATGACTGATATAAGTAAAGAATCTTATTATCTATCGTAATATTCAGTAGCATATTGAACATATATTTTTTACGTAGTTGCTTTAGTATGTTTCATCATAAGATAATCTCCAGCAATTACATCATCATATTTAGATTTTCCATTAATTTTACAAGATTCGAATGTTTGTATGAGTGCATTAGAATTTGCATTAAAGAAGAAAGCGATAGATTGTCTTCTATTATTAACACCGTTTTTGATTTGTGGATTAACTACGCGATGAACGGTAGATTTCCATTTATCATTTGTCCATCTTTTGAATAAATCACCGATATTAATAATAAAGCATTCTTGTGGTGATTTAATATCAATCCAAGAATTATTTTTGGATTGAACTTGTAATCCTCCGGTGTTGTCTTGTTTGAGTATTGTAAGTATACCATAATCGCTATGTTGACTACAACGAATTTTGTTTGGTTCATATGTATCAACGTGTGGATAATTAAGAAGTCGAAGAGCACTTTGATGACATTTAATTTTATCTTCGAACCAGTTTTGTGGCATATTTAATGATAATGCAAAAATTTCAAGTATTTTAGTTGCTAATTTACTCATATTATTGTAATAATTTGTGACAATATTATTCATATTTGATGGTGTAGTAGGTAATTTAGTATTAGTATTATTAATACAAAAGGAAAATGTTTCTTTCATATCAGGATAAATCTTGCGATTATCATCAAAAGATTTAGATAATATTTCACTTGCTTCATATCCATATGGGTAAGAAGGAGTCATTTTAATAAGTTCTTTAATATGTGTTGGTTGATCGAAATATTGTTTTGTAATATTCCATGTATTGTGTATATTACTATTATCAAATTGATGTCCTTTTATCATAAAAAATCCGATATTTTCCATAGCATCTTTAACAGAAGTAACGAGTTTGTTAATTTTTATTTTATCATTCGAGTAGATTGGTGTGATATCAATGATTGGGATAGCCATATTATTATAATAGCTAACGAATTAAATTCTTAATTACTAATATTATATACTTTTTTTTTAGCTTCTTCTGCTTCCATATTATGTTTTCTTTGATAATGTGCTTTGAGATAATTACGAGATAACAGTTTTTTATGACAAATATCGCAATTAAATGTTGTTTTTTCGCATTTTCCAGTCCGAATATGTTCTTCTAATTGTTTTTTATTTGGGCATGAGAAAGAACAATTCGGACATTTTCTTTTACGACATTTATTGATATGAGTATCTAAATGTCCTCTACTTGTAAAATTTGTATCACATAGATGACAGGGCCAATTATCTTTAGAACAGACATTTAATATATGAGATTTAAGTTGTCTTTTAGTACTCAATGATTTGCCACATTTATCGCATTTTAGTTTATTATTATTATTATTAGACTCCGATTGTTTAGATTTTTTATTTTTTTTTTTTTGTTTTAATAATTTTTGTTTTTCTTTTATTAATTTTTCAAGTTCTTGTATTTCTTCATCTTCATTATCATTTATATTATTTTGGTCTAATGTAATTATATTTTCAGACATTGTATATTAATATATATATATATCTTTATTAATTTTAATATATATTCTATAATTTCTATTTTGATAAAGATTTTGTTTAAGTTTTGCTTATGGTTTCGCCTACGTCGTATCAAGACATCGTTCGTTTTTAGTTGAAACGGTATAATATATTTATACTTTATAAATTAGTTTAATTATATAGTTTATATACAATCAATTATTTTTCATGGAGCATTTCGGCGAGGGTCACGAGGAAATAATGATGTATTACGTATATTAGATAAACCTAAAAATAACATTACTAAACGTTCTAATCCAATTCCTGCTCCTCCGTGTGGTTTAGCACCATATTTAAAAGAATCTATATATGATTTTAAACCAGTTACTTCCATATCATCTAGTGGCATTTTACATTCAATAGCTCTTTTGATTAATATATCAGAATCGTGGATACGTTGTGCCCCGGAAGTTATTTCTTCTCCTCTGAGAAACACGTCAAATGAATTAGTATAATTAGAATCATTTGGGTCTAACATTGTATAAAATGGTCGAGCCTCAAGAGGATAACGTTTTACGATATAAAAATCCACATCATATTCTTTTTTAATCAATTTTCCAAGTAATTTCTCATTAGATGTCGAAAAATCTTTATTTGGATTAACTAATGCACCTAATTCCTCAATTTTATCATTAGTTATTTTTTCAGATTGTAATCGTTTACATTCTATTTGTAATTTATTTATACATTCCGTAAATTCTAAGATAAGTATTTTATTATCTGATGTTAGGTATTTTACTGGTTCGAATGGAAATTGTGTATTTACTACATGTAACTCGTGTATGTAATTATCATTTAATTTATTAAAGATAAATGAAAATAACCGACCCAATACATCTAATACTTCATCATAATGTTCATTTATTGGCATTTCGAAATCTAAACCAGTAAATTCACATAAATGGCGATGTGTTAAAGAATTTTCTGCACGAAATACTGGACCAATTTCAAATACTTTACCTAAATCGCACATTACACTCATCTGTTTATATAATTGAGGTGATTGTGCCAAACAAGCTATATTGCCAAAATAATTGAGTTTAAAAACTTCTGATCCTCCTTCACTAACTCCATTAATAATTTTAGGAGTATGTATTTCCAAAAAATCCTCATCATACATAAATTCACGAAAATATCTACAAACTGCTGATTGTATACGAAATATTGCTTGTTTTGCATTTGTTCGAATATCAATCCATCTATTATCTAATCTTTGTGACATACTAACAATAGCAAAATTTTCATTATCATCTTTCTGATTTGCGTCATGAATTTGAAATGGTAATATTGGTAAAGATGCACTTACAACGAAAACTTTATATAATTCAAGTTCGATATCTTTTTGTGTAGCACTACTTATTTCTTCAGTTGTAACTTTAATCTTTCCATATACATCTACTACTGATTCGGGTGGAATTTTTTTAATATATTTAATCATCTGTCGTGATATATGTAAATTATCTTCTTCGGAATTAACACGTAATACACCTTGTATAATAGATAATTCAGAGCGTAATGACAAAAAAGCTAATTTGCTTGTTCCACGTACTTTATTTAAATGTGCTCTAATCCAGACACATTGATTTTCATTGATTTTACTTAATGAATGAATCTTTATCCATTTTCGATTTGTTTTATATTTCGATTGTATTAATTCATAATCTCCATATTGAAAATCATTGGGATTACTAATTGTAATTATATTACGTGTATGCATTATTTATTATATAATAAATTTATTTTTATTCAATTTTCTTTATTCAATTTTCTTTAAGTCAGTCCATATTTTAATTTAATTGTATATATAATTGTATATATAATTGATATAAACAATTAAAGAAGATATTCGAATTCTTCTTTTGCCCTTTGGTATCCTGGACCATTAGGTTTGTAGCGTAGTTCACGAGCAATTCGACGACCAAGAAAACCTCTAAAGGTTTTTTGGATTTGGATTGCCGAGAAATTTTTTATTCCAACTGGTTCAACAAGTCTATCATAATTATTTATCATTAAGTCGATTGGTGTTCCATCATGATATTGAGCAACATATTTACATACATTACGAATAATGGATATATTTTCACCTTGTGACATACATAAATGGATATCGTAAAATCGATTACCTGCATTTTCTCCCACATAGTCGCATAGTTGACCGAGTGTTTTTGTTCTTGATTGGATATAATTTCTTGCATTCCTATCAACTTGATTGAGGAATTCACATTCTTCTGGGGTATATCTATAGTTCGCGTAGTCTGTAGATGGTTCATAATCGTTTGATTGAGTCATAATAAAAATTTGTTAGTTTTTTGATAAACAATGTATAAGATAGTATAAGATAGTATAAAGTCAATTTTAATTGAATTATTCTCAATACTTATAAAGTTATAATAATAATTATATATTGATACTAATCCATTATAATTATTATA
>Ga0066376_10001123_pt1 | contig 26010 bp, 16 predicted proteins | sample Knorr_S15_td_Bot_FD_77009 | JGI IMG/M metagenome (GOLD analysis project Ga0066376, IMG submission 77009) | Marine microbial communities from Southern Atlantic Ocean transect - Knorr_S15_td_Bottom_ad_5009_LV_A | ecosystem: Environmental > Aquatic > Marine > Oceanic | place: Southern Atlantic... | reverse complement strand
CAACTGCGGATCCCCTCCCGCCATCACAGGCCCAGGATCATTCCGAACCTCAATATCCGGAGCGATCCCCGTAGCCTCCACATCCCACTCCCCATCCACATTGAAGAACCCACCTCGAGGGGCCACAAACCCACCCCCATCGATCAACGGCGGCGTATCCCACGTCCCCACCAGACCACCCCAGGTCTTCGTACCAACGAGAGGGCCCACGCCCTTGAACCGGAACAGATAAGGCATCAGATCCCCACCTGATCCGGCCCGCTCGTTGACGATCATCACCTTCGGCCCGAACAACCCAGCCATGGGCTGCGTCCACGGCTTGTGGTCCCCGACCTTCGAGTTGAAGTAGCCCGTCAGCTCGCGATCCATCATGTCGACGATGTAGTCGGCCGCGGAGCCGCCGCCGTTGTTGCGCTCGTCGATGACGGCGCCCTGACGGTCTTGCTGCGCGAAGTACATGCGGTTGAAGTAGCTGTAGCCGCCGCCCCCGGTGTTCGGGAGCCAGACGTACGCGAGCCGGCCGCCGCTCAGCTCGTCGACCCTCTTCTGGTTCTCGGCGACCCAGGACCACTGCCTGAGGCCGCCTTCGTTGCCGATGGGCTCGACGATGATGTCGTGAGCCGCGGCCATATCGGTCGTAGCCGAAACGGTCAGCGTGATCGTGCGCCCAGCCGTGCCCTCGAGCAGACGATACGGGTTCTGGGGTGCGCGAACCGGCGTGCCATCGATCGCGAGCAGGAAATCGCCTTCGGATACATCCATCCCCGGAATCGAGAGCGGGCCGCTCAGGCCTGGCGTCCAGTCCTCACCGGAGTAGATGCGCGTGATGCGGTAGAAGCCGCCCTGCTCCTCGATGTCCGCGCCCAACAGACCGGTCCTCGGGTTGTCGAGCTGGGGAAGGTCGCCGCCGCGCACATAGGAGTGCCCGACCCCGATCTCGCCCGACACGATGTCGAGGAGCTGGTTGAAGTCGGCGCGATGCCTCACGTCGGGCAACCAGGCGGAGTACCAGTCCCACACGTCGTCCCACGGCGCGCCGTGCTGGTTGTCGACGTAGAGGAAGTCGCGCATGAAGCGCCATCCATCGCGGAGCATCTGCGGGTACTCCTTGATGGGCTCGACGCGCACGCGCATGTCACCCAGCGAGAGCCGTCCATCGTTGCCATCAGGAGCGCTGTTGGTGCCTACGATGCTCCAGTTCGAACCCGCCCGGTACATCAGCTTCTTACGATCGGCAGAGACCGTCACCGCCGCCGCGCTCTCGACGAAGTCGTCCGCCTTCTCGTCCTCGAGCGAGTACTTGAGGAGCGTTGCGCCCCCGAAGCCCTCACCCGCCTCCGCCACGAACACCGTGCCCTCAGGCCCCGGCGCGAGCCCGAGGTAGTTTCTCAGGGGCAGTCCAGGAGCATCGATGATGCGACGCTGGATGCCATCGATATCGATCCGGACCGTGACCTCATCCGCCGACTGATCAGCGTCACCCGCACCCGCATCACCTTCCGTATCGGTATCGGAGTCCGACTCCTCATCGCCTGAACCCTCTTCCTCATCGGACTTCGGCAGGAAGGGAGACGGCTCATCCGACGCGAGCAGCGCGATATAAAGCGCACGCGTAATGGGCCGGTCCATGGAAGTCATGTCGAGCCAACCGGTGTTGAGCCCGAAGTCGGTCGATGCGAGGAAGTAGAGGTACTTGCCCGACTCGTCCCACACGGGCGTGATCGCGTCGGCCATGCCATCGGTGAGCTGATGCGTGTCGCCCGACTCGGTATCGTGCACGAAAATGGCGCGGTACTGCGTGTCGAGCCGGCGAGCGTACGCGATCCACCGCGAGTCCGGCGACCACACCGGGTTCATCGAGCGGTCGGGGTTCGCGTAGCCATCGGTATCTATGTGATCCACGTCCCCCGACTCGATGTCGAGCACGAGCACGCGGTAGTCCGTGTCGGTGAACGCGATCTTGGTGCCGTCCGGAGACCACTCGGGCACGAAGTAGAACGACGGATCAGCGATCTCGATGCGCCGCTGATTCGAGCCGTCCTGATCGGCGATGATGAGGCCGTACTCACTGTTCGAGAGATCCGCCGGGACGATCCGCGAGCCATCGGGTGACCACGTCGGCCCCGCACCACCGTCGCTGAACCAAGCGATACGCGATCCATCCGGCGACCACACCGGGTGCCTATCGGCCACACCAGGCGTGCCCGACAGGTTGCGCCAGGAACCTTCCTCGGCCGGCACGCTGAAGATCTCGCCGCGCCACTCGAAGAGCGCGCGCTTCCCCGTGGCAGAGAGCCGCGCGTCCCGGAGCTGCTGCGCGGGCACATCGACCCAACGCGGGAGCGACCAGCTCATGTCGGCCGCGACGGTGATGGGAAGCTGCCGCGTGCCCCCGGTCGACACGTTGTACTCGTGCAGATACCCGGCCTGCTCGTAGACCACCACGCCATCCCCCGCCCCAACTGACTTCACATCGAAGTCCGCGTGGAATGAAATCTGACGCTCCGTATCAGTAGCCGGATCGAACGACCACACGTTGCTCGCCCAGTCGCGCTCGGACATGTAGTAGATGAGGCCGTCCATCCACACCGGATCCATCTGACGCTCCCCCTCCCAAGGAGGCGTCGTCCGTTCCCACGATGAAGTCGATACGATGCTGATCGGCTGCGCCTGCCCACCCCGGTAGTTCCGCCACTCCGGGTCCCAGAATCCGATCTCCTGATACGCGAGATAGGCCCCATCCGCGGACAGCCCACCCAGGAACGCCTGCGGCGTACCCGTCGGAGCGGGAAGCCCACCCGAACGAGGCACCGTGTAGAACTGCCAAAGCTTCGTCGGCTGCCCCAGGCGCCCAGACTGGAAAAGGATCTGCCCATTCGGCGTCCACCCCTGCACGATGTCGGCGCTCGGGTGCCACGTGAGTCGCTGAGGCTGACCACCCCCGGCCGGCATCACGTACACGTCGGTATTGCCCCCGTACTGACCCGAGAAGGCGATCCACTCCCCGTCATCGCTGAAGGCCGGGTCGGTCTCGGCACCCTCCGAGCTCGTGAGCCGCATCGCATCCCCCCCGTCTCGGCCCACCGTCCAGATGTCGTTCGCGTGCACGAACACGATCTGGGTCGCGCTCACATCAGGTTGGCGGAGGAAGCGGGTCTGGGCGTTGGCTTCAGGGGCGGTGGCGACCAAGGACAGGGCGGCCAAGGTGGCCGCAATAGCGGGTGTCCAGCGAGACATCGGTGTGGCTCCTGCGGGAGGGTCGGTCTGTGCGTTCGCGGCCTCTTTGGGCCCACCTGGGGTCCCGAGAAGGCCGGATGACCAGAGTAGGTGGGAGGGTCTCAGTGCGCCATTCGGGTGGCTTGCCCGAGGCATGAGGTTGGGCCTAACTCAATCCTCAGAGTTTTGGCAGTTGTGCTCGAAGATCCGCCGCGTGGGCTCTCCTCACAGCGCGTATGCGTCGCCCCGCGAACAGCGCGCAAGTCCGAGGTCCACAGGCTGGCCGGCGAAGCCCGGCCAGCCCCGTCGAGCGAAGCGAGACAAGCACGAGCTCTGACGAAGTCAGGCGAGCGCGTCACGACCAAGTGGGCCTCGGCACGCAAGCGACAAGGCCCGCACTGACGCCAGCATGAAGACGGACGCCAAGACACCCGGACGACGGACATTAGCAGGAGCGCGACGAGGAGAGCCCACGCGTCGGATCCAAAATCCAGAAGGCAAAAAACAAAACAAAAAAGCGACCCCGCCTCCAGAAGTGGAGACGGAGCCGTCAGCCCGCCTAGCCCGCTACAAAGCCCGCCCCTACCCGTCCCCAGCCCCAGCAACAATCGCCAGCGGAATATCCCCAAACCCACTCTTCTGCGGATTCTGCTGTCCGCTCGTCGCCTGCCGAACGTTCTTCGAAACGTGATCGAACACCTCGGTGAACGTCACGATGCCATCGCCGTCGGCATCGGCCGCGCCCTTCAGCCCATCCAGGAGGAAGTGCGTGAACACGCCGTTCCCGTTCCAGCGAGCGTCTTCCTGTGCGAACTCGTTGGTGTCCGCAGCCGTCATCATGAGGCGCCGCGACGGGGTGAACAGTTGGGCGAAGCCGCCCGAGATCGCGTTCGACTCTCCACCACCGACCGTGTCACCGTCGGCCGTGCCGGCGGAATGACACGCATCCGCGATCACCAGCACCCGCTCGGACGAGATCTGACGACGTAGCGCCGTCTTCACGTCCCACATCGGGAAGCCCGTGGCAGCCAGTTGGTTCAGGTCCGAGTCCGTCGGCAGCAGGTACAGGTTGTCCGGGCGGCCCGGATCGGGCGCACCGTGACCCGCGAAGTAGATGACGACCAGGTCGTCCCAGTCCGCGCTCTGCAGCTTCACGAACAAGGCTTCGCGCATCGCCGCACCGGTGGCCTGTTCGTTCTCGAGGTAAATCACCTTGTCGAACGGCCCGGCCAGATCGCTCATGAAGAAGTCACGCATCGCGCGCGCGTCCTTCGTAGCACCTGGCAGATCCGGGATGTCCTCCGACCGGTACTCGCCGACGCCGATGATGACCGCCCACCGCTTGTCGATCCGAGGAGCGGCGACCGCATGCGTCGTCGCTCCACCCGTTCCCTCGGCGATGATTATGACGCTGTCCTGACTGATGGGGAGGTCGAACTGGCGCACGAACTTCTGTGCGTTGCCAGGATCGATCCCGAGGCGCGCCGCCTCGCCGGCCTCGAGCGGCTCGAGCACGGCAGGCGCACCGTTCACCTCGACTTGGGTCGTTTCGCCGATCACGACGCCTTCCAACCGCACCGTGTTCGACACACCCGCGAGGCTCGGTCCGCCCTTCTTGATGACGCCGATCCCGCGCGTGGCCGTCCCAACATTCGGAAGCACGTTCGCGCTCAGAATGGCAACGCCCGGGGCCTCGCCGCTTCCACCACTGCTGTTGTTGCTGGCGGTGTTGGACGTGACCGCGCCAAAGGACGTGGGCTCCAGCCCCCAATACGCGGCTTCGAGCCACGTCCGCTCCACCCAGTCGTTCATGACCGCGCCAATGAACTGACCGATCGCTTCCTGGGTGGCCGCCTTGATCGCCTTGGTCCTGGCGGCTTGATCCGTCGCGTCGAGCGCACGGGCGTCCGCCTCCACGGTCGAGATGACGTCACCGTGGTCCAGGCACAGAGCGCGGACCGACACGTTCGTCGTTGCGGTCACCAGCGTGCCGTCGACCGGGTCGGGTCGGGTCGCGTAGTCGGCGAACCCCAAGATGAGCACCTGAGCGCCCCAGTTCTTACCCAGTTCGGTCGCCGCAGCGTCGTTACCGGCCATCGCCGCTGCCACGAGGTTCTGCGCCGACTCGTCGATCGCGAGCGCGGGGTCGATGACGGGGAACCCCGCCTCTAGCAGGAACGTGGTCATTTCGCGCGCAGCGACCTTGCCCCGCCCCTCCTCACCTATGAACACCATCGTCCGCGGGAGCTCTCCCTCGAACGCAATCACCTGAGAAACGGCGGCGGTGGGCATCACCAGCAGCCCGGCCACCATGGCCGTCAGCAGCATTCCGTTTACCGCAATCTTGTCACGCATCATGATCCTCCCCGCAGCCGCTCGAGGGCTGGGACTCGCCGTCGCGCTCACGGCTGCGCCTGCCATGTCGCAGGCGACGATCGGCATTAGCGCCGACTACATGGGGCACACATTCGGGGACGGGCTGGGGGCTGAAGCTGCACAGCTGTTCATGCTCCCGGTTGCGGTTCGAATCCCGATCAGCGACAAGGTGTCATTCGATATCGCGTCCACGTGGGCGCAGGGCACCATCGAGCGGGACAACACCCAGTTCAAGCTTCAGGGGGTAACCGACACGCGCGTTCTCGCGACGTATCAGGCTTCGCCGTGGGCGATCGTTAGCTTCGGCGCGAACGTGCCGACGGGCCAGGTGAAGCACGACGCTCAAGAAGCGATCGTGGCATCCGTGCTTTCCACCGAGCTGCTCGGCTTCCGTGAAGCGACGTTCGGCTCCGGGCTCGCGCTCACGTCCGCTGTGGCCACCGCGATGCGTGCAGGCGGCTGGGGGCATCGGCTTTGCCGGCGCCTACTCGGTACGTGGCGAGTTCGAGCCGCTGGCTGGGGGCGACGAGCTTCGGTACCAGCCCGGCAACGAGACCCGCATCAGGGTCGGAGTGGACCGTAACATCGGCACGAACACCTTTACTGCCGGCGCAACGTTCCGGCAGTACACGTCGGACCAGGCGAACGGACGGAATCTCTTCCAGGCCGGTAACCGCCTTCGCTTCGACGCGACCTATGCGTTCAGGGCAAGCGCCGGCGTGTGGACCATCTACGGGGCAGGAGTACTCCGCGAGAACGGCGACCTGACGCTCTCGATCCTCGATGAAAACTCCGTGCTCGTTGGTGACACCGCGATCGTAACCGCAAAGCAAAACCTGATCTCCGGTGGCGTGATCGGCACGCTCAGCGTGGGTGGTGGCTTCGTGTTCCGGCCCCACATCGACATAAAATATCAGATCCGCACCGAGCCGGACGGACGGGATGAGGGCTCGGGCTGGGTCCTCGGGGCCGGCGGCGACCTACCGATTCACATCTTCGGCGCATACGACTTCTTCCCGAAGGCCCGGATTCTGTACGGCTCCATCAAGGATCCGACCGGCGCAGGAATCAGGGTGATGGGGGCGGAGTTTGCCGGCACCATACGATGGGCACTCGGCCGATGATGTGACGGTCATCCCGAAGGCGCCGCATCGCTCGCGGACCTTCGGTGGCAGGAACTAGGTTGGGCGTCCGGCTTCGGCCGGGCGCCCTTTCCTTATGTAGTGACAACCCCCGGCCAAGGCCCACATGAGCGCACAGATCCGTCGCATAGCGGTGAACACGGGTGGCGGAGACGCTCCGGGCCTGAACGCTGTGATCCGTGCGGTGGTGCGCTCCGCGATTCAACGCGGCTGGGAGGTGCTCGGCATCAGGGACAGCTACGACGGCCTCTTCGAAGAAGGCGGCGTCATTCGGCTCGACCGCACCTCGGTTCGTGGCATCACCCACCAGGGGGGCACGATCCTGGGCACGACCAACGCCGGGAACCCCATGAGGTGGCCCCTCGTCGCCGACGACGGTTCGACCACCTACGTGGATAAGACCCAGGACGTGATCGACGCGCTTGCCGAGCTCGATGTCGACGCCCTCGTCGCGATCGGCGGAGACGGCTCGCTCACCATCGCGCAGGCCCTGCACGAGAAGGGTCTGAACGTGGTCGGCGTGCCCAAGACCATCGACAACGACCTCGCGGCCACGAACCTCACGTTCGGATTCCTGACTGCGGTCGAGACCGCGACGGATGCCATCGACAAGCTTCACTCGACCGCCGAGGCGCACGAGCGCGTGATGGTCGTCGAGGTGATGGGGCGCAACGCAGGCTGGATCGCGCTCTTCGCGGGCGTGGCGGGGTCGGCCGATGTCATCCTGATCCCGGAGCTCCCGTATGACATCGAGCGTGTCTGCCAGAAGATCGAGGAGCGGTACGAGAGCGAACGGCGAAGGTTCGCGATCGTGGTGGTGGCGGAGGGCGCCTTCCCGGTCGGGGGCGAACCTCTGTTCAAGCAGGAGGACGGAGGACAACAAAGGCTCGGGGGCATGGCCGGGCGGGTTGCCGACGACATCGCCGAGATCACGGGTAGGGAGACCAGACAGCTGGTGCTCGGGCACCTACAGCGCGGCGGCGGGCCGAACGCATACGATCGGCTGCTGGCGCTGCGCTTCGGAGCCGCGGCGGTAAGGCTCGTCGGCAAGGGCGACTTCGGGACGATGGTCGCGCTCGACCCGCCCGATGTGTTGGCGGTACCGCTCGCCGAGGCGGTAGCGAGGATCAAGACGGTTCCGCTCGAGGGCGACATCGTGCAGACGGCGCGGGCGCTCGGGACCAGCATGGGTGACTGAGTAGCAGAGACCTACCTGGATGAGGAGTGAGGTGATGAAGAAGGTGCGCACGATGGCGGCGTTGGTTTTCCTGATGGTTCTGGCGCTGGACACAGGGCCTCTGGCGGCCCAGAGTTCTGCCGATTTCGTACCCGAGGCGGCGCGGGGGGAGCAGTTCGAGCTCTCGATCCGGAACATCATGCGCGCCCAGGAGCACGTGGGCACGGCGCCGGGTCAGGTCCGTTGGACCGATGACTCCGAGTGGGTCTACTTCAACTGGCGGCCCGGCGGCCTCGACTGGGACGCGCCCTCTTCGTTGTATCGCGCTTCGGCGGACGGCGGCGCGCCCGAGAAGCTGTCGGACGAAGAGGCAGACCGCGTTCAGCCGCTCATATCAGGGGGCGACATCTCCCGCGATCGGCGCTGGAGGGTATCGACGCTCAACGGTGACATCTATTTGGTCGACCGCCGGTCCATGGAGGCCCGTCGCCTCACGCACACGGAAGACGGCGAAGGCCAGGCGATGTTCAGCGAGGACGGGGAGGCCGTGCTCTTCCGTCGGTCGGACAACGTGTACCGGCTCACGTTGGATAGCGGTGAGCTGGAGCAGCTGACACGAATCGGTGGCCCCGAGGATGACGAGGATGACGAGGCCGAGGGCCAACGAGGCTTTCTGGAGGAGCAGCAACTGCAGCTCTTCGAGCACATCCGACGCGACGAACGGCAGAGTGAGCGCCAGGACTCGATTCGTGACGCTCGCGACGCACGGGAGCCGAAGACGGTTCACCTCGATGACGATGAGAACGTTCAGGGGCTTCAGCCCACGCGGAACGGGGCCTATGTGCTCGTGCGGGCCTCGACCCAGTCTGAGGACGCGAAATCGACAATCGTGCCGGACTGGGTCACCGCTGATGGCTACACACGCGATCTGACCGTACGCACCAAGGTCGGCGACAATCAGGGCGCATCGCGGGCAGGCATCATCGAGACCGCCACGGGTGAAGTACGCTGGCATGACGAAGCTCCGAGGGATAGCGACTCGGACCCGGCGCCACGCGTCTTCGGTAGCGGCTGGAACGACGCGGGCACCAAGGCGTTCATCTTTGAGGTCTCGTTCGACGACAAGGACCGTTGGCTTTGGTCCATCGACGCGGCTACGGGCAACACGACGCTACTCGACCACCTACATGATGACGCGTGGGTGGCCGGCCCCTGTTTCGGTGGCTGCGTCGGTTTCATTCCCGGCACCGACCGCGTGTACTTCGTCAGCGAGGAGAGCGGCTACGCCCAGCTGTACGCCGTGGACGCCGACGGCTCGGCCAAGCAGGCGCTCACCACGGGCGACTGGGAGGTGCTCAGCGTGACGATGCCGGAGGACCGATCCCGCTTCCTGATGCGCACGAACGAGGGTTCGCCGTTCAACGAGCACGTCTTCTGGATGGACTTCGACGGCGGCAACCGCGAGCAGCTCACCGAGGGTGACGGCCGCTTCATGGCGACGCTGTCTCCGGACGGCGACCGCATGGCGATCGTCCACGACGTGGCCAACCGGCCGCCGGAGCTCTTCCTCACCGACGCCGACGATGCCTCCGACATGGAGCAGATCACGACCTCGCCCACCGACGAGTGGTCGTCGTTCGAGTGGATCGAGCCGGAGATCATCAACTTCCGCGCCGAGGACGGCACGATGGTGCCGGCTCGCATCTATCGGCCAGCCGACCTCGGGGCCGATGCGAACGGTGGCGCCGTGATCTTCGTGCACGGCGCCGGCTACCTGCACAACGTCCACAACTACTGGTCGTCGTACTTCCGCGAATACCAGTTCAACCATCTCCTCGCGGCGAGCGGCTATACGGTGCTGGACATCGACTACCGCGGCTCGGCCGGATACGGCGCCGAGTGGCGCACGGGCATCTACCGTTGGATGGGCGGCAAGGACCTGTCCGACCAGGTCGACGGCGCCCGCTACCTGACCCAGAACGAGGGGGTCGACCCTGGGCGCATCGGACTGTACGGCGGCTCCTACGGCGGCTTCATCACGCTGATGGCGCTCTTCACGGCCGACGACACCTTCAAGGCGGGCGCCGGGCTACGGTCGGTCACCGACTGGGCGCACTACAACCATGGCTACACGAGCCGCATCCTCAACCTGCCGCAGGAGGACGTGGAGGCGTACGAGCAGTCGTCACCGATCTACTTCGCCGAAAACTTCCGGGATGATCAGCACCTGCTGCTCCTGCACGGGATGGTCGACACCAACGTGCACTTCAGCGACGTGGTGCGGCTCGCCCAGCGACTCATCGAGCTCGGTAAGGAGAACTGGGAGTTCGCGGTCTATCCGGTGGAGAACCACGGCTTCGTCGAGCCCACGTCGTGGACCGACGAGTACCGCCGCATCTTCGAGCTCTTCGAGCGCACGATCAGGGACCCGGGCTGCACGGACGACGGGGACCTGTGCTCGGTGAGGCGAACGGGCAGGTAGCGAGCCGGGTCGGGTCGGTCGATTACGTCGGCCGGCCCGCCGGCTCCCGCAGGCGTTGGGCCCGGTCGGCTGGCCGCAGTGGGGCGGTCCTTACGCCGCTACGCGTCCGCCTCACCCTCCGTCGATGAGCCTTCACCACCAGGCCGGTCGGCGAGCAGCTTCTCGGTGAACTCGACGTTCTCGGTCAGCTGCCTGACTTGATCCTCGAGAATCGCGATGCGGTCGTCCTGAAAGCCCCGCCGATCTTCTTCGAAGCGGTCGGGCGGCAGTGCGGACGCCAAGTGCCGGCGATTCCGCGATGCGATGAGCAGCGCCACCCCGCCGCCAACCGCGAGCGTCGCGAACAGTACCATGACGATGAACACGACACCCCAGTGCACTCGGCCCTACTCCCCTGAGTCGCTCGAGCGCTCGGTCAGCAGCTTCTCGGTGAAGTCCGCCTGATCGCTTAGCCGCTCGACCTCGTGCTCCAGGAGCGCGATCCGGTCGGCCTGCGCGGAGAGGTCGCGCTCGAGCTCGAACGATGGCTGGAGCTGCTGCGGTTGGTGACGTCTGCCGCTACGTGAGTTGGCGACGATCGCGACGATCACGATGATCAGGATGGCTAGGGTCATGGTCTCAACCTAGTAGAGCGGTGCTGGCCGCGCCTCTTCGTGGGGCTCGATGCGCCGTTCGTGCTGGCGTACTGGGTTCTAGGCAGAACCACCCGCCGGCCGGCGCCTGAGGCCAGCCGACGGGTCCTGGCGCCCGCGGTGGGCGCCTGCTTGCGCCGCGTCGGACGCCCGTCGAGCTTGCCGCTTCCTCGAGCCACCAACCCCCGAGAGCCGATGGTCGACGAGACACCTGACCCGAAGCCAACCAGCTCCCGATTCCGAACGACGCTGGTCCGCGTGATGATCGTGCAGATCATCGCATTGAGCGTCCTGATGTTTCTGCAGATCCGCTATAACCTGTGAGTCAGCGACCGCACGGAACCACTGCGGCCACTCACGCCCCCGGTAGAGCCTAGCTGATGCATTGGGTCAACTGGACCATCGTCGTCACCTATCTGACCTGGGTGGTGTGGGACGGGCTCCGGAAGTCCAAGGACACGGACACGATGTCCGGGTACTTCGTCGCCAACAAGAGCCTGCCGTGGTGGGTCGTAGGCCTTTCGGTCATGGCGACGCAGCTGTCGGCCGTGACCATGATCGGCACACCGGGCCAGGGCGCGACGGACGGCATCAGGTTTGTGCAGCTCTACCTGGGCCTGCCCATCGCGATGGTGATTCTCGGCGTGACCATCGTGCCGCTTCTGCACGGGTCGGGGGTCTACACCGCTTATGAGTACCTGGAGCAACGCTTCGACTCGAAGACCCGGTCGCTGACCGCGTTCCTCTTCTTGATCTCGAGGGCGATGTCCTGCGGAGCGATCATGGCGGCACCCGCGGTGGTTTTCAGCGCCCTCTTCGGAATCCCCCTGGTCTGGTCGGTCGCTCTGATCGGCGTACCGACCGTCATCTATACCATGGTGGGGGGGGTTCAGGCCGTCGCTTGGGCCGACGTGAAGCAGATGGTTCTGATCATCTTCGCTTTGATCGCGATCATGGTCGTGCTCATCGTCCAGATGCCCGTGAACCCGGACGAGGCGCTCAAGATCGCCGGCGCTACCGGCCGGCTGAAGGTGCTCGACTTCTCGTTCGACCTGACCGAGCGATACACGTTCTGGTCCGGCATCATCGGCGGGACCTTCCTCATGTTGTCGTACTTCGGGACGGACCAGAGCCAGGTTCAACGGTACCTCGCGGCGCGGTCCGTCGACGAAGCGCGAAGCTCCCTGCTCATGAGCGCCTACTGGAAGATTCCGCTGCAGGCTCTAGTGTTGTTGGTGGGGGTCGCGATCTTCGTCTACTACCAGTTCGTGCAACCGCCACTGCTGTACAACCCGGCGCACGAGGCGGCCGTGATGGCCGAGCGCGGCGCGGCGTACGACGCCCTGCAAGCTCAATACGCCGACGCGTTCACGCTTCGCGAGGCCGCTGCTCAGCGCGTCGCCGATGCTTCGGGCACGAGTGCCGAGACCGCCATGCAGGCCTTCGTCGCACGTGAGGCCGACATGCAGGTCATCCGGGGCGAGGCCCTGGCCATGGCCGAAGAGGTCACCGGCGAGGGCTCGCGCGACGTGAACTACATCATCACCCGCTTCGTGCTGTCCGAGCTGCCACTCGGCCTGGGTGGGCTGTTCATCGCCGGGGTATTCGCGGCTGCGATGTCGAGCATCGCCGCGGAACTGAACGCGCTCTCGACCACGAGCGTCATCGACTTCTATCGACGGTGGGTAAGGCCGGAGGCGGACGACGCGCACTACTTGATGGTCTCGAAGGGGGCGACTGTCTTCTGGGGGATCTTCGCGTGTTTCGTTGCCACATATGCGGTGTCTCTCGGGTCGCTCATCGAGGTCGTGAACCAATTCGGGTCGTTCTTCTACGGCTCGATTCTGGGCGTCTTCCTTCTGGCGATGGTGCCGGGAGCCAAGGCCCGCGGAGCGTTCGTCGGGCTCATCTTCGGGATGACCACGGTCGGCTTCGTCGCTTTCCTCACGCCCATCGAATACCTGTGGCAGAACGTGATCGGCGCGGTGGCCGTGCTGGCCGTCGGGGTGCCGCTGAGCATGATCGGCGAGGCGCGTGAGGCGTAGCGTCGACCGGACGGCCAAGAAATACAAGCTTTGCGCACGCCACGGATCGACTCGTATCGTGAAGGGGTGAGTCTCCTCCAAGCGGACTGATCGGTCACATGAGATTCCTGCGAATCGTCCCCTTCGTCGCGATCGTGCTGCTCACCGCCTCGCCCGCCTCGGCCCAAAACGAGTATTTGGAGCAGCTCGAGCTCCAGATCGAAGCGATGGACGAGACGATGGCGGACGACGACGCGTTCCCGGACCTCGAGTTCTTCACGGGCATGCTCCAGGCAGGCGCCACGGAAGGGATTCCTCTGCTCCTGGTCGGGGGAACCAGCTATCAGATCGTGGGGGTGTGCGATACTGACTGCTCGGACCTCGATCTGGTTCTTTACGACCGCGACGGCGAGCCCGTGGCTGAGGACATCCTCCCGGACGATGTGCCCATCATCGAGGTGACAGTTGCGCGAGGCGGCACGTATCTGCTGGACGTCTCAATGATCACGTGCGAAGCCGAGCCGTGCTACTGGGGTGTCCAGCCGTATTCCACCGTGGGCGGAGCGGGAGGTGGCAACACCGGGGGCGGCGACTCAGCCAGCGAGGAGCACGATGGCGAGCTACGATTCGGAGACTAGACGCTAGACGGCGGCGAGTACTTCGATACGTACCCAATCGCTGTGCGGGCGGGGCAGATGATCGAGGTCGACCTGCGATCGGACGACTTCGACACCTCTCTCATCCTCACCTCGCCCACGGGCGATGCTCAACAGAACGACGACTTCGAGGGTTCACTGAGTCCAGTCGCACATCGAGCACGAGGCGAACGAGACAGGTACGTGGGAGGTCCTGGTGACCTCCTATGAGGACGGCCTGACCGGCGCCTACTCGGTGGACATCATCGTGGGTGGTGCAGCTGCGGACGTCGGTGCAGCAGGGGACCTGCGCCGGGAGTCAGGCACTCTGGATCAGGGGGACGAGACGCTCAATGGCGGGGAGTACGTCGACTACTACACCTTCGCCGGCCGCCGGGGCAAGGAGGTCATCGTGGATCTCCGCTCGGCCGATTTCGACCCCTACCTGATCCTCATCGATCCCGACGAGGAACAGCAGGACAACGACGACTACGAGGGCGACGTGAGTCGATCGCTCATCCGCTACGAGCTTCCAGCGGACGGGGAGTACCAGGTGTTCGTCACCTCTTATGCGGCTGACGAGGTCGGCGTGTACGACCTCAGCATCGATCAGGGCGGGGCGGTTGACCAAGGCACGATATCCGAGAGGGGCGCGCTGGCGAGTGGAGACGAGACGCTGCGCACCGGCGAGTACGTGGACGAGTACACCTTCGAGGGTCGTCCAGGGGAGCGTGTGGTCGTAGACCTCTCGTCTTCGGGCTTCGACACGTATGTGATGCTCGTGGGCCCCGGAGAGTTCAGAGAGGAAAACGACGACTGGGACGATACCGATGTGGGTCACAGCGTGATCGAGGCCGACCTGGCGGATGCTGGGACCTATCAGGTGCTCGTGACCTCGTTCGAGGCCGGCGAGACCGGTGCCTACGCGCTGCGAATCGACCGAGGCGAGGTCACCGCCAGTGTGGGCCAGCGTGACGTACAAACGCTGGAGCTCCGGCGGCCAGCGTCGGGCTCCTTGGAGAGCGGCGACGGTGAGCTGGACTCGGGCGAGTTCCGTGACACCTGGGTGTTCAATGGCCAGGCCGGGCAGTCCTTTTCGGTCGAGATGTCGTCTGACGACTTCGACCCCTATCTGATCCTGTTGTCGCCAGACGGCGATGTGATCGATGAGAACGACGACTTCGATGGACGCACGGACCTTTCACGAATCGACGCCACCCTACCTCAGGCAGGGCGGTACCGCGTCATCGCGACTTCGTATGCTGTGGGCGAGTCCGGCGGGTATGGCCTAGCTCTCTCGTCTACTGGCACGAGCACGGGTCGCATGGCGGCCCCCGCTATGAGCGGTGCGGGTGGCAACGTATACGGCATCTTCGTTGGCATCAGCGACTACGGCGGGCGCGCGAGCGACCTCTCCTACACAGCGGATGACGCTGTTCGGGCCGCGGATGCGCTCAGGCAGGGCGGTGGGATGAACGCGAAGAATGCCATCGTACTCACGGACAGCGAGGCGACCGTCGACAACATGAGGGCGGCGTTTCAGGACATGGGCCGGCGCGTGGGGCCCGACGACACGTTCGTCTTCTTCTACTCGGGGCACGGCTCACGCGTCCCGCGCGATGGTGCAGAACGGTCAGATCCGGACGCATTGGACGAGACCATCGAGCTGTACGACGACGCGATTACCGACAACGAGACGAGCGACCTGTTCACCCTCATCGACGCGCAGGTGTCGCTGTTGATCCTGGACTCGTGCTTCAGCGGTGGCTTCTCGAAAGACGTGATCTCCGTACCTGGCCGCATGGGCTTCTTCTCGTCGGAGGAGGACGTCACATCACAGGTCGCTTCAAAGTTCAGAGCGGGTGGGTACCTCGCACAGTTCCTCTTCGACGGGGTGGGTGACAGGCTCGCCGACGCCGATGGGGACAACGCGATCAGTGCCATCGAACTGAGTCAGTACATCCACGAGCGATATCGGACGGACGTGAAATCAGGTGGCGTGAACGACTTCGTACGAACGGGCGGGCCGCAGTCCGGCTTCCAGCACTTCGTTGCGGACCGAGGAAGCATCGGGCCGAACGACATCATCTTCCGGTAGGTATGCGTCAGGCTTCAGTTGCCCGCTCGGAACTCCGCCCACTGCTCCGAGTCGAGCGAAATCAGGTTGGCGAACAGCCGATACGCGCCCGGCACCCGCCCCGCCCACTGCCGGAAGAACGCGAGAGCAGCATAGACGAAGACCCCGTCGCCCACTGGAGCCACGAGCAGCGACCCCCGAAGCGGATCCTCGCCCACATCGTTGAGCGCGAGCAGCGGGGTGTACCCGTCGCCCCAGCTCGCGGCGAAGTAGAGCCCACGCTCCTGCACCCATCCCTCGAAGTCGTCCTGTGTGATCTGGTTTGGCGTCGTGAAGACCGGCGAAGTCGGCTCGAGAATCGTGACGGTCGCGGTCTCTTCCGTTACACGCCCGCGCCCGACTTGGAGGCCGTTTACCCCGAGAGCTCCGAGCGGGCCGCGATTGTACTGCATGACGACGGTGCCTCCCGAGCGCGCGAAGTCGAGCAGTTGTTCGCCTGCGGCCCTTAGATCTGCCCGCACCTCATAGGCTCTCACGCCCACCACGATCGCGTCGAACGCGCTGAAGTCGCCCTCGCGGACGCGTGCCTCGCCGAGCATTTCGACTTCGGCGCCCATCTGACGGACGGCCTCGGGCCCATCGTCGCCGGTGCCCATGATGTAGCCGACCCTCAGCCCGTCGGTGACCGAAACTGGCACGACCGTCACATTCGCTTCCGCGTCCGTGTACATCGGCGAGCGCGGGACGTGATCGTAGTCGATGAGCGTGAGCCCCTCGGCGTAGGTACGCCCGTCGTCTGTGGTGACCACCGCCGCGAAGGTGTGCTCACCCGCTCGGGCGCGGCCGTCCGGACGCACCTCGAAGGTCAGGGTGCGCTCGGCGCCCGCACCCCCGAGCTCGAACGGCTGCGATGGCGGCGTGGCGGTCCACCCCGACGGGGCCTCGAGCGTCACGTCTCCCCGAGCGCCTTCGTCGTCCTCGGAGCGGACCAGGACCGTTACGCTCTGGGCCGCCGACTGATCGGCCGGCCACACCATGCCACGCGGGAAGACGTCCACCGAGACTGCGGGCACGACCAACACCGGCTTCTCGAACTCGCCCCGTGCCGGGTCGACTCCCACGTAGCGCCACGGGGTGGTGGCCACGACGCGGGTCCCGAGCTGGTCATCGTCGAAGACCTGAGAGAAGGTCACCGCCCCCTCGAGAGCCGGTGGATCTCTGGGCAGGCCCCAGAGCCCGGGCTCATTGGGCCACCTGTAGCGGGCACCATCTCGGGTCTCCCGAAGAAAGTAGAGGCGAGATACATCGGCATCTTCCGGGATCGTGAGGTTGTACGTCCACGACGCGAGCGTGCCGGGAGCGACGCCGGCATTGTCCCCTAAGCCCGTGACGGAAGTCCACTCGATATCCCATCCATCGCGCGATACCAACTGGATGCCTGCGGCCACGATCGGGGTCGTACCGCCGTTCCAGAGCTGCACCTCCACCTCAACGGTCTGTCCGGGCACGATCAGATCGTCAGCCGATCGTATGTCGAAGACGACACCCGCGGCGGCCATCAGGGCCTGGGTCGCGATCCGCTGTTTCTGCCGCATCACCTGCGCGTACTCGAGGTTTGCCGCGCCGCCGATGGCTCGGTTGGCCAGAACCAGGTGCTGGAGCGCCTCGGCCAGATCCGGGACGATGACACTGGGGTCGAGACCAAGGCCGTCGCGGGCCCGTGCGACAGCTTGCCGGTAGGCCTGGAGATGGGGGGCTGCGACCTCGGCGGCCTCCGGATCGATGCTCGCGGCGATGCCCACCAACGTCGTGTCGATACCCGTGAACAGGCCGCCCTCCTCTCCGCCCACACGTGAGTCGACGACGCTGACCCCCGTGCTGCGCGGACCGAACGGCTGACTCGCGCCCATGTTCTGAGAGCGATGCTGGCTACGGCTCTCCATCGAGAGTTGGAACAGAGACCGGCCGAGAAGTGGGTCCATCTCGCCCGTCGGGATGATGATGGCGTCGTCAGCCGCGCCGGCCGCGCCGCCGCCCCTGCCCCCGCCCCGTCCAAACGCGCGGCGGCGGGCCGACTGATAGAGCTTGAACGGTGCCCACGCCTCGACGCCCATCGAGAGCTGCTCCGGGAAACGGTTTGGGTCGCCAGCAGCGGCGAACACTTCGCGAGCCATGATCCCCGCGGCTTGATGCTGTCCGTGCCCGTCGGCGGGAGTCCCGCTGAATACCGAGACGATGACGTGGGGGCGGAACTTCCGCACGACCCAGGTCACGTCTTCCAGGAGCTCTTCTCGCGGCCACAGCGATAGCGCCTCAGCCGAACTCTTCGAGAAGCCGTAGTCGAAGGCGCGTGTGAAGAACTGGCGCCCTCCGTCCAAGGCGCGGGCGGACTCGAGCTCGCCCGTGCGAATCACCCCCAGCCCCTCCCACAGCTCCGGACCGATCAGGTTCTGCCCGCCGCCGCCCCGCGTCAGCGAGAGGTAGGCGGTCTCGACGCCCCAGCCGCGAGAAAGTGCGGTGAGGAAGCTGGTGTCCTCGTCGTCCGGGTGCGCCCCGATGAGCAGGACACGTTTCACGCCGTCCATCTTGCGGAGCAGGAGGCCGGTCGGAACCAGACCGGTGCCCTCCATCGACTGCGACGCGAGCGGAGCCGGGAGCCCCATGAGGACCGCCAGTGTCAGCGGAGCCAGCCAGCTCCGCCAAGTGCCGTGTTGCCGCATTGTCGCTCCTACAGGAGACACAAACGTTTGGAGCACAGAACGCCGAAGATAGATCGGGTGGTTCGTACTACGACACCCGGGCCGGACCGCCTGCTACATACGGTGTGGCATTCCGACGGTTCCCCGAGTCGGCCGAATGCCCGCCTAGTGGTCTTTCGGCCAGGGGAGTGCCAGCGCAGCCGGCGCCCGCGATCGCCCCACCCACCCAGCCAGTGCGGCCAGAGTGAGCAGGTAGGGAAATGCGAGGAAAAGCTGATATGGCAGGTCCAACCCCAGCGTCTGAGCCTGGAACTGGAGCGCCGAAGCGGCTCCGAAAAGAATCGCCGCGAGGAACACCAGCATGGGATTCCATCGGCCGAGGACGACGACCGCGATCGCGATGAAGCCGCGACCCGCGCTCATGTTCTCCGAGAACGTCCCGGCGTGCGCGAGCGCGAGGTGGGCGCCGGCGACGCCGGCCAAAGCGCCCCCGAACAGCGTCGCCCAGAACCGTGTCCATCGTACGCGAATGCCTGCCGCGGCCGCAGCGTCCGGCTCCTCCCCAACCGCACGCAGCTCGAGTCCCCAAGCAGTTCGATACACGAAGTACCAAAGAGCGGGCGCCAGCGCGTACGAGAAATACGCCGTCGGCGCCTGGTTGAAGAGCGCCGTCCCGATCAACGGGAGGTCGGCCAAGAGCGGAATCCGCATCGGCGGGAGCGTCGGAAGCGTGAGCGCGGTGCCGGTGACCCCGAAACGCGCCTGGTAGATGGCGCCGGTGAACCCGATGCCCCCCAACATGATCGCGGTGCCCGTGATGATCTGGTCCGCGCCGAGCCCGATCGCGAAGGCCGCGAAGACCGCGGCGACCAGCGCTCCAGCCAGGGCGCCCACCAGGATGCCACCGCCAGCACTTCCGAGGGCCAGCGCACCGAGGGCACCCCCCAACGCGCCTGCGATGAGCGACCCCTCGAGTCCGATGTTGATCACGCCGCTACGCTCGGTGATGGTCTCGCCCATCGCAGCAAGCGCGAGCGGGACGCCGAGTCGGACGGACGCCTCGAAGAAGGCGATGAGCGCGATCGTCTCAGGCATCGTACCGCCGTCTGATCTGGTCCGCCGCCAAGACGAAAAGGATCACCATCGCCTCCACCGCGCCGACCCAGGCGAGGGGGATGCCGGCCTCACGTTGCATCGCCGCTGCCCCGGCTTCCAGAGCGCCGAACAGCAGGCCGGTGCCAACGACGGCTGCGGGGTGGAGCCGAGCCAGTAGCGCGACCGCGATGGCCGTGTACCCCCAGCCGGGAGACAGATTCTCGTAGAGCGCATAGGTCACGCCCGACACCTCCACGCCACCCGCGAGCCCGGCGATCGCCCCCGACGCCAAGAAGGTCGCGAGCACGACCCGGTCCCTGCTGATCATCCCGGAGATTCGCGCTGCCTCAGGGGCGGCCCCGACCGCACGGATCTGGAAGCCGAGGCGGGTCCACCGAAGCGTGGCCCACAGAGCCGCTCCGGTGAGCAGCGCGATCAGGAACCCGGCGTGGAGGCGCGTGTCCGGGATCAGCAACGGTAGGCGCGCCGCGTCCGCAATCGGGTCCGTCTGCGGGAAGATCCCGCGAGCCTCCTGGAGCGGGCCGCGGACCACATAAGCCGCGAGTAAGATGCCCACGAAGTTCATCAGGATCGTCGTGATCACCTCGCCCACACCCAGTCGCACCTTCATGACCGCGGGAACCGCCGCCCACGCAGCGCCGGCGAGCCCGCCGGAGACGAGCACGGCAGGGATGAGCACCACTGCCGGCAGCGCACTCCAACTGAGCGCCACCCAGACCGACGCGACCGCTCCAGCGTAGAGCTGTCCCTCGGCGCCGATATTCCACACGCCGGCCCGGAAGGCGAGAGCGACCGCAAGCCCCGTGAGGATCAGCGGCACCGATCGGACCATGGAGGACATGACGGCGACCGGACTGCCGACCGATCCTCGCAGTAGCGCGCCCGCGGCATCGATGGGGCTGTACCCGCCGAGCCAGAGTGATCCGGCCGCAAAGACGGCCGTGGCGAGGAGGGCTCCGGCGGCGACTCCCAAAGGCTCGAGTCGGCGCACTACGCCTCCTCGGACTTCGCGCTCAGCATCAGCGCACCCACGCCATCTCGGGAGTGCTGCTCCGGCGGGACCGGGCTGAGGCGCCCCCGCACCAGTACGAAAATCCGGTCGCCGAGGTCGAGCACTTCGTCCAGATCTGCCGAGATCAGGACGACCCCGCAATCTCCGTCACGCGCGATGCGGCGCAGCTCTTCCCGGACGAAGGCGGTCGCGGTCACATCGAGTCCACGCGTCGGGTTGTCAGCGACCAGTAGATCGACACGCCGGCCGAGCTCTCGGCCTACGACAAGCCGTTGCTGGTTCCCGCCCGAGAGAGTGCCCGCGAGCGTCGCGACGTCCCGCGCTTGTACCTCGAACTCGTCGCGTACCTCGGCAGCCCGCACGCGAATCGCGTCCCACCTCAGCAGCACGCCTCGGCGGAACGCGGGGTCGCGGTGCAACGCCAACGCCATGTTCTCCGCTAGATCGAAGTCGAGCGCCAACCCCTCGGTGCTGCGGTCCTGCGGAATCAGGCCGACGTCTTCCGGGATCTCGACGACGCCCGCTGTGGCTTCGAGCCGGCCCGACAGGACCAACGCGAGCTCGCGCTGTCCGTTGCCCTCTACGCCCGCGATGGCCACTACCTCACCGCCCGAGACCTCGAGGTCGACGCCGTGCAGGGCCACCCCGCCACCCGCGCCGCGGGCATTCACCCCGGCTAGCCGTGCAACGGATCGCGCGACGGTGGAGCGTTCGGGGCGATCGCCAGACCCAGCAGGGAAGCCGGGCGTGCTGTCTGGGGGACCCTCGGGGCCTCGGGGTCCACCGACCATCGCCTCTGTCAGAGTCCGGGAATCGACCTCCGACCGAACCGCGGTCAGCACCGTGCGACCCCCGCGAAGCACGGTCACCCGATCGGCTACGGAGAGGATTTCGTCGAGCTTGTGTGCGACCAGCACGACCGAACGGCCGTCCTCCGCAAGGCGCCGCAGAAGGGCGAAGAGCTGAGCAACCTCGGTGGGCGCGAGAACGGCGGTCGGCTCGTCGAGCAGAAGGAGGCGCGGCTCGCGCAGGAGTGCCTTCAGGATCTCCACGCGCTGACGATCTCCCACGCTCAGGTCCTCAATCGCAACGTCGAATGGGACGCTCAGCCCGGTCTGCTCGCTGAGCAGCGTGGCTTGCTCGCGAATCGTGACGAGGGGCGACTTCCAGCCCGGCCCCACGTCCCTGCGACCGAGGGCGAGGTTCTCCAGCACCGAGAGCCGCGGCACCAGAGCAAAGTGCTGGTGCACCAGCCCGATCCCATGCGTCCAGGCCACCCGGGGGCTGGATAGCTCGACAAGCGCTCCGTCCAGCTCGATCGATCCGCCGTCGGGCCTGAGAAGGCCGCCGAGTACGCTCAGAAGGGTGGTCTTGCCCGCTCCGTTTTCACCGAGCACACCGTGCACTTCGCCGGCCCGCAGCTCGAGCGAAGCGCCGTCCAGCGCCGATATGTGCCCGAAGCGCCGGACGATGCCGTCGAGCCGAGCCAGCGGGGGGGTCACGACCCTCCGGTCTCACCCTCGACGAAGGCCACGCTCGGCACCCGAAGGCTGCCATCTCGGATTCGGGCGCGGGCGTCGTCCATGCTTCTCACGAAGTCCGGCGACAGCAGGTCCGCGAGCTCAGGGTTGAGGACGAAGTCGATGACCCGTTCGTTGGCCCCCGCATAGATCGGTTCACCGCCGATCTCTCCGGCCTGCCACGCGAGCGCGGTCTCGAGGAACGACAGAGGGATTCGGATGACCGCGCTGCCGACAATGACGCCGGGAGCGATGTGGTTCTGATCGCTGTTCATGCCCAGGGCCCACGCGGTCCCACCGGCTGCGACGACCTCACGGACGGCGTTGAATACGCCGAGCGCGGCAGCGTCGACGTTGTGAATGAGGACGTCGGCGCCACGTGTGAGCTGCGCCACCGCTGCCTCCTTGGCGGCCCCCACATCATCCCAGTTTCCGGTGAAGGCCTCGAGGACCTCGATTTCGGGGTTTACACTGCGTGCGCCGGCCTCGAACGCTCGGAACGTGCCCTGCACGGGCGGAATCTCGACGCCACCAACCATCCCCACGATGCCCGACGAGCTCACATGTGCGGCGACCATGCCGGCCAGGTAGCTCGCCTCCCCGAGCCGGAAGATCAGCGGCGCGACGTTCTCGGAGAACCTCCCGCCGCTGCTAACGATGAACGTCGTGCCGGGAAACTGCTCACCGGCTCGGATGGCGGCGTCCTGATATTCGAAGCCGTGTGCAAAAATCAGGTCGTATCCCGTCGACGCGTATGAAAGGAAGGCCTCATCGAACTCGGCCGGAGTACGCGTCTGCTGATGGCTCACCTGTGCACCGAGCGAGTCCCGAAGGAGCATGAGGCCCTCGTACGCACCGGCGTACCAACCCGCGTCGCTGACGGGACCGGCGGTGAGAAGTGCCGCGCGGAACGTCGGCTCGTCGGCCCCATCTGCCGACGTTCCAGCACGATCGTCTCCTCCGCAGGCGGAGCGCGCGAGGGCCACCGAGGCGAGCAGAACGAGAACGATGCGGCGCATGAGTCGGTGAGAAAGAGAAGGCCTAGGACCGGATTCGGTAGTGTAAACCGTTGTCTGTTGGGAGTTCAAAGCGCCCGGTATGTTGAGCGCCGCAGAGCAAGGCTCGACCGGGTAACAAGGTACAGAATCGGGCAACACCGAGAGACGCCACCCCTACGAGAAACGCGGAGCGGATCGCATGGAAGAGCAGCGCGGCAGCTGGAGCTCGAGCGCAGGCTTCATTCTCGCGGCAACCGGAAGCGCGATCGGCCTCGGGAATCTGTGGAAGTTCCCGTTCATCACGTGGGAGAACAACGGCGGAGCGTTCGTCCTCGTCTACCTGATCTGCATCGCCGCCGTGGGGCTCCCGATCATGATGGCCGAGCTGCTGATCGGTCGCAAAACCCAGAAAAGCGTGGTCGGCGCCCTGAAGGAAGCCATCGGTCCCCTGTGGGGCTACGTCGGCATATGGGGCGTCCTGTGCGCGTTCACGCTGCTCAGCTATTACACGGTGATCGCCGGCTGGTCGCTATTCTACTTCTGGAAGAGCGCCAGCTGGATGATCAGCGGGTTCCCAGCCGGTCTCGCCATGGGCGACCTCTTCGGTGAGCAATCATCGAACGGCACGCTTCAGTTCGGCCTGTCCCTCGCGTTCAGCATCGCGACCGTTTCGGTCGTGTACTTCGGCGTGCAGAAGGGAATCGAGCGGATCGCGCGGCTCTTCTTGCCGGTGCTGTTCGCGATTCTGGTGCTGTTGCTTTTTTCGGCACTCGGCATGAGCGGCTCCGGAGAGGCGCTCAGCTTCATCTTCCGACCCAACTTTTCGACGCTCGAACCGACCGGCGTCCTCGAGGCGCTCGGACACGCGTTCTTCACGCTGTCCTTAGGCTTGGGGGCGATGGTCACGTACGGCTCGTACATCGCCAAGAACCAGTCGATCGTGAAGGCGTCGGCCATCATCGTGCTGCTCGACACTCTGATCGCATTAGTCGCGACGGTGATCATGTTCTCGGTGATCTTCAGTGTCGCCGGCATGGAGGAGCAGATCGGCCAGTCCACGGTCGGGATGCTCTTCATCTCGCTTCCGGAGCTCTTCTTCACCGAGGTGCCCTTCGGACGCTTCCTGGGCCCGCTCTTTTACGTGCTGGTGGCGCTCGCCGCGCTGACGTCCACGATGTCGCTCCTCGAGGTCGTGGCGAGCTTCGTGATCGACGAACACGGGATCGACCGCCACAAGGCGACGCTCATGTGCGGCGGGGCGGTCTTCCTGTTCACGATCCTCGCGATCGTCTCGTTTGGCCCGGTTGCCGGCATCACCAACCTCCAGCTACCAGGTGCAGTCGGAGACATCCTCTTCGGTGGCAAGGTCGGCTGGTTCTCGATGGCCGACCACTTCGTATCCAACTGGATGCTCCCGACGGGTGGACTGGCGATTACCATCGCCGCGGGGTGGATCATGACACGAGATGAGACGTTCGCCGAGCTCATGGACGGCACCGAGCCGGGCTGGTTCAACTACAGCGCGTGGCGGTTCTTCATCCGCTTCGTCGCTCCGGTCGCGGTCCTCTCGATCATCATCGCCGTGATGTTCTTCGGCGTGGACTTCAGCTAGCGGCCTGGCCGCTAGGCGGACCCGGACAGCACGTCGGACTCGAGCCCACGCAGCGCGTGGGCGAGTCCGACGTGCACCGGCAGGAAAAGAGCGAACAGCATCCCAGTGTGTTGCTCCGTGACGGGCAGCACTTGAACGAGGAGTCCCAGCGCCGCTAGCCCCGCTGCGGAATAGCCGACGGCGCGCGCGCGCTTGGCGGCCTGGGGCCGGCCGAGTAGCGCCATCGGCACCAGCACCACCAACAGCATCGACAGCGGGTTGAGGAGAAGAAGATTCTCATTCATCCCCATAGACCAGTGATCGGTAAACAGCACGAAGAAGAGGACGGTCCCGCTCACTCCGGCGAGTAGGCTCCACCCACTCGCGATCGCCCCGAACAGAACACGGATGGCCCGGGCGCCACCGGCCGCCCGACGCCCAAGCCAAGCCAGCAGCCCGCCCATCAAGGATCCGAGCAACAGATAGCGGAGGAGCCAGGAGCCCGCTCGATCCGGCTCGGCAACCCTGGACGATGGCACCACTACCTCCTCGGACATGACCAACGGCACCTGACTACCGTCCTCGTCGGTCACGGCGACATCGCGAATCGCGTCGCGAAGCACCATCGGCACGAACATCTCCTCCCAGATCCCGATTGTCTGGTCGCCCGGGCTGCCCAACACGTAGTTCGTAGCCACGAACGCGATCGGATCGGCCTCGGTCAGGCGCCGTATATGGGTCCGGTACGAGTTGCCGGCCTCCACATCGCCGAGCTGCGCGAAGAGTGCACCTTCCAGCACCTGGTCGATCAGGTCCCGGACGCGGGTGGAGCAGTTGTCCAGGAGGGGGTCGTAGGCGTAGTCCCGATTCTCGGGCAGGGCGTTGGTCTCAGCGAGCGTCAGGAGGCGGAGCCGCTGAGCGGGCGTCAGCGCCAACTCCTGCATGACGACCTCGCGATCAGCGGCGGCGTACACGTCGATCATCGCCTGGGTCGCGAAGGGCGCCATCATGTAGAGCATCTCGCCTTTCAGGAACCGCGGCACAAAGCCCGGCTGGTTGAAGTCGAAGATGCCCCAGTTGTAAGAAGCGTCCCGGCCGGTCTCAGTGTTGAGGACTCGTAGGGCGTTGTGTCCGAAGAGCTCCCACACCACGTCGCCCTGCCCGAACGTGAGGAGCCAGACACGAAGTTCGGATCCGGGCTCGCGAAGCTGCCCGGCCGCTGCGACCGAGTCGCCGGGATTCACCTGCCCATCCAACTCGGACGACACCGGGGTCGATGCGACCCAAGCGAGCGTCAATGCAATGAGTACCCT
>Ga0066376_10001122_pt1 | contig 26024 bp, 25 predicted proteins | sample Knorr_S15_td_Bot_FD_77009 | JGI IMG/M metagenome (GOLD analysis project Ga0066376, IMG submission 77009) | Marine microbial communities from Southern Atlantic Ocean transect - Knorr_S15_td_Bottom_ad_5009_LV_A | ecosystem: Environmental > Aquatic > Marine > Oceanic | place: Southern Atlantic... | reverse complement strand
TCAGTTAATTTATTTAACTTTGCCTGCTTTCGATACCAAGAAATTTCTCGATTAATAAAATAAGTTAAAATGCTGGGGTGCAATTTTTTTGAATCTTTTATCTTAAGTAACACTTCAGATATCGATGGGAGATCTTGAAACTGATTTTTACTCATAATTGATCATAAAATTGAGGAGATTAACATCCAATTCCAAGAATAAACACTAAACCTTTTTTTTCAACAACCATGCTAGACCAATAGCGGGTATGAGTAAAATTGACAATGCAGGGAAAATTTTTGCTACTCCAAAATGTTCAGCAATTAGTCCGCCAATACCGGCTCCAAATCCTCCTGCTCCGAAACTAAAAAAGAAATTTATTCCATATCCTACACCTCTATGATTGCTATGAGTAATTTGAGCAATAAGAGAATTTCCAATGGGCTGCATGCTAAAATGAACAATACAAAAAATAATACCGGAAAATATCATCATCATACCCGGAGTTAATCCGATCAGAGCAAGAAAAGGGACATTCAGTACCACAATGATAAACAATAAATAAGTCTTGTCAAATCGACTTCCAAAATATCCTCCCAACAATTGCCCAATTACCCCAGATAAAAGTACAAGTGTTGTTAATATGCCCCCCCGAAGAGTAGGCGACCCGGCCCACTCAGCAGTCTGTAAGGTAAAATGTGTCGGTAAAAATGTTGTAAATCCGGCGAAAGTAATACCCATAAATATTCCAATGGAGTAATACAAAATCAGAGCCATTTTATTGGTGTCTTTTGTATTTTTATAATCTTCTTCAACGTCCGTATTTTTCATTATAGGAATGAGAAAAAAGGTAAAAAGTGCTAAAATGAAATTGACAAAAGCAAGAAACCCATAGGCAGCCCTCCATGAAAAAAAAGTCGTGAAACTTGCCGCGATAACTGGAGCCAGAGCCAGGCCAAGCGATCCGGCGATTCCGTGCAATGCCATTCCTTTGCTGATATTTGAAATCCTGCGGGATATCAATGTCAATCCTGCCGGATGATAAATACTGCAGAATAATCCGAGTAAAGCCAATCCCACTGCAAGCATCCATAACGATTGTGACATAACAATTACCATTGTGGCAATTATTGTTCCTGCCTGGTAAACAAGCAACAGAACCCTGCCCCCAACTTTTGATTCAAAATAACCGGCAGGAATTGCACCAACACCGAACATGAAAGCACTAAGGGTAGCTATAAATCCTAATATGTCCAGGCCCACCAAATATTCATTTTTTAAGACTAACAGGATACTTGGAAAAACAAGCATGAAACTATGAACTGATAAGTGGGAACCAGCTGTAAGGGTCAAAATTAATTTTTCGTCACGATTCATTTTATGAAAAAAAATTAAAGGAATTCTATCTAAATGAATAGAATAGAAAAATAGAAAACCCTCACTTTAATGTGAACGCGCGAGGGTATTAAAAATACATTAAAAAAGCCTACCTTTTTTCGGTTATTCTTGATGCTTTACCAGTCAGTTTTTTCAAATAGTTCAGTTTTGCACGACGCACTTTTCCACGACGGTCAACTGTAATGGAAGCAATCATTGGCGAATGCAGAGGGAAGATTCTCTCTACTCCAACCCCTCCGGATATTTTCCAGACTGTGAAGGATTCCTCTATCCCTCCACCTTTTCTACCGATTACTACTCCCTTGAAACGTTGAATCCTTTCCTTATCTCCTTCCACTACTCGAAAATCCACAGATACCGTATCTCCCGGACTGAAATCAGGAATGTCATTTTTCAATAATTCTTTTGTAACTTCTTGAAGCATATTCATTGTTTTTCTCCAAAGATTTAAATTTTATTCATTTTTTCAAAAAGGTCCGGACGTCGTTCATGTGTCCGGATTTCTTTTTGTTGCTTGCGCCATTCTTCAATTTTTTTGTGGTGACCTCCAAAAAGGACATCCGGAACTTTCATCCCATCGATCACTTTTGGACGGGTATAACAGGGTGTATCCAAATAATTTCCCGCGAAAGAATCTGTCATGGCTGACTCATAGTTATTTAGAACACCGGGCATAAGGCGGACAATACTGTCTGTCATGATCAAAGCAGGCAACTCCCCACTTGTGACAACATAATCTCCTAATGAGTATTCATGAGTAACATACTTGTCAATGATCCGTTCATCAATTCCCTTGTAACGGCCACAAATGAAAATCAAATTTTCTGCATTTGTATTCTCCACAGCAATTTGGTGAGTCCACTGCTGACCCTGAGGTGAAGGATAAATAACCCTCGTTTCGTTTTCCCCGCCAAAAGCTTCCATAGTATGGTCAATAGCTTTAAACATGGGTTCAGCCATCATCACCATCCCACTTCCTCCGCCAAATGGTTTATCATCAACCTGACGGTAATTACCTATTCCAAAATCTCGTAAGTTCACTACAATAAACTGTACTAAATCTCTTTCAACGCCTTTTCTCAAAATAGAATTCTGGATAAAAGTGTCGATACTTTCCGGAACAGGCGTGATAATTGCAATCTTTTTCAATTTAACAGACCATCCATAGGTGTAATAATAATCAGTTTTTCCTCCCAAAGAATCGCCTTCATAATCTCAGGAATAACCGGTATCAGGACTTCCTCTTCTCGGTTTCTGATCACATAAACGTCATTGGTTGGAAGCCAAAGAATTTCCATTAACTTTCCAATTAAATTCCCTGAATCTGTCTTCACAGTAAATCCAATCAAATTTTCAGCAATCCAATTGATTTGATCACTAGCTTCAACTGACGCAAAAAGATATTGCCCTATCAGAGATTCAGCTTCATCCCATGTGTTTACACCTTCAAAGCAATAGCGAATTTGTTTTCCAACACCAATTTTACTCCGAAGTTTTACTTCTCTGCTCAATAGTTCAGACATACCCAAATGCAAAGGTTTTTCTTCTACATAAACCCGGAAATACCTGGACAAAGGCCTAACTCGAATTTCACCATATTTTCCTGCTACTTTTGTAACCTGACCAATAGCAAACAATTTATCCATCAAGTTTATCAATCACATCAAGTTTGGCACGCTTCCCCTTATTTTTGGCATTGATGGCAAAAACGAGTGATCTCAGGGCAGAGATGTTTCTTCCGCCTTTTCCGATCACCTTCCCAAAATCACCATCACCTACGGTCAATTCATATATAATTTGTTGTTCAGTTTCAATTGGATTTATGGATACTTCATCAGGTTTATCCACCAGTTCCTTAACAACCATTTCAATAAATTTCTCCATACCGTATTCCTCCTTATCGCATGTTTTCAGTTAATTGTCACTATCGTTTTTCAATTTAGGGTCAGACGAATCCTCGTCAACCGTATCTTTTTCTTGTTCACCAGTTTCTGAAGAAACATCTTCTTCTTTTTTTAATTCCTTCTTATCTGATTTTTTTTCTACAATGGTCTTTTCAATTGGTTCCACTGGTTCCGAATCGACCGGTTCTTCCTTTACAGAATCCCCACCATCATCATTGCTACTGTCTTCTTCCAGTTCCTCAGCTTTTTCTTCTCCATCAGTCGCTTCAGCTGATTCTTCCTTTTCACTTTTTTCAGCTGGCGATTCTTCCGGGGTTTTCTCTTCTTCTGCGTCTTCTACTGTTTCAATTGTCTCTTCGGCAGGTTGATCTTCATCTGACTCCGAGGAAGCCTCATCTTCCGTAATATCTTTATCCTTCTCCTCACTCTTTGAATCGCTTTCTTCTTCAACTAATTCTTCGGTATCCGGTTCTTCATCCTTGGTTTTTTCATCATCATCATGACTGTCTTCCTCCGGTTCCTCAGCTTTTTCTTCTCCATCAGTCGCTTCAGCTGATTCTTCCTTTTCACCTTTTTCAGTGGGAGATTCTTCCGGGGTTTTCTCTTCTTCTGCGTCTTCTACTGTTTCAATTGTTTCTTCGACCGGTTGATCTTCATCTGACTCCTTGGGAGCCTCATCTTCCGTAATATCTTTATCCTTCTCCTCACTCTTTGAATCGCTTTCTTCCTTATCTGGTGTTTCCGCTGTCAATTCTACTTCAGTTGATTCTGATTTTTCTTCAATGGGGATATCTTCTTTTATTTCTTTTTGTTCCTCAATCAGTGCCTTCTGTTTTGCTTTTTCTTTTTTACCCAGCTTAATCTTTGCAGTTCTTCGTTTCTCAACTTCCGTTCGATCCAAAGCCCACTTCTGCATTTCTTTTTCAACGGATGCTTCATCCAGTCCTTGCTTCATAAGATGCCATTTATGAGCAATTCCTTCTCTTTTGAATAAATGATGAACAATATCTGTAATCTGAGCGCCTTCATTGAGCCAATATAATACTCTGGCTTCCTTGAGAGAATAATCCTGTTCCGATTTCCCGGCAATAGGGTTATACCATCCTAACTCCTCGATGGATGCTCCATCCCTTTTCTTCCGAGAGTCCATTACAACAACCCGGTAAAACGGTTTGTTGCGCCTTCCAATCCTTTTTAATCTAATTTTTGTAGCCAATTATATTCTCCCTTTTATTTATAAACAAATTACTCTATTATCAACTCAAACCAGACAACTTTTTCATCCCGCCTTTTAAACCTGGTATATTAAATTGTCCCTTCTTTTTCATTATCCTTTGCATCAGGGAAAACTGTTTCAGTAAACTATTGACTTCCTGAACTGATCGTCCCGATCCTTTCGCTATTCGTTGACGGCGGTTCCCATTAATAATATGAGGAATTCCTCGTTCCTTTTGTGTCATGGACTTTATGATAGCCTCAGTCCAAATCATTTGCCGGTCGTCAAAATTAAATTTCTTCATCATATTACGATTGTTACTTGGTAACATTCCTAATAATTGGTCCAAAGGTCCCATTTTACGCAGCTGTTTAATCTGAGTCAGAAAATCTTCAAGATCAAACCGTTTATCAAGAATTTTCTGTTCAATCTCTTTTGCAGAATCTAAATCCATTACAGCTTCAGCTTTTTTTACAAGAGAAACTGCATCACCAAAACCTAAGATCTTATCTGCAATCCGTTCGGGTTCAAACACATTCAAAGCATCAATCTTTTCGGATAAACTAATAAACTTTATGGGTTTCCCTGTGACTTCCGTTATGGATACGGCTGCTCCCCCGCGGGAATCCCCATCCATTTTTGTCAGGATAGTTCCTGTCAATGGGATGGCCTCTGAAAAAGCCTGGGCTGAATTAACTGCATCTTGACCAGTCATTCCATCCACAACAAATAATATTTCCGATGGTTGAATTTCGTCTGCAATTTTCTGAATTTCCACCATCATCTCTCCATCAACATGTAATCGGCCCGCAGTGTCCAAAATTACTACATCTATTTTTTCGGCTTTGGCTTCTTCTACTGCCTGTGTACAGATTTTTACCGGGTCACCTGATCTTTCCAAAAATACTTCAACGTTAATTTGTTTCCCCAGTTGATTTAACTGATCTATAGCTGCCGGACGGTAAACATCTGCAGCAACCAATAAAACAGATTTACCCTCGTCCTTTAATTTTTTTGCCAGTTTTGCACAGGCGGTTGTTTTTCCCGAACCCTGAAGGCCTGCCATGAGAACAACTGTTGTTGCCGGCGTGCTTGCTAGCGGAGATACATTCTTACCAAGTAAATGAACTAATTCATCATGAATTATTTTAATAAATTGCTCACCAGGTTTTATGGATTTGATTATTTTGGTTCCTTCCGCTTTGGTACGCACCCTGTCAATAAACGTACGGACTACCTGGAAGTTAACATCTGCTTCCAATAAAACACGTCGGACCATCCGGGATGTTTCCTGGATATTTTTATCTGTAATTTTTCCCAATCCCCGCAAATTCCGGAGAATTGAGTCAAACTGGCTTATGAGTTGATCAAACAATGGATTTCATTTCAATTAAAACAGGAAAAGTTAGATGTAATTGAATTTCCATACAATTTTTTAATTTAAACTAAATTTATTCCAGACTGTATAAATTATTAGAAACCTTTGAAATACCCTGAAAATAACTTTAGAAATGTCACCCTGAGCAATCCCGAAGAATGAGGGGCGTTATTTATCCACCGTAGCCTTAGCGTAGGCGGATCGAAGGGTTTATTCACCGTGGAGTTATCATCATATTTCGATGGACTCAATATGACATTCATTGGTTTTTCAAAGGTTTCTATTGCATCCTTATACTTAAGGAAAGTTTATTTTTCGTTTCAGTTGATAGCTATAAAGTTGTTTTAAACTACAGGGTTCCTCTATTAATTTATACTGAATATTATGGCTCCATTTTATGAAGAATTAAAATCCCTCCGAGAAAAACAAGGAATAGACCTCGAGGAAATTCACAACCGTACTAAGATCAATTTAGAGTCACTTCAAGCGCTTGAATCAGGACAGTTTGATATCCTTCCTACTCCCTATATACGCTTATTTCTCAAAGCATATGTGATTGAAATCGGTGGAGACACAAATGAAACTCTAAATCAGTTGGAACACCACTTAAATTTAATGGGAGGGAAATCATCAGGAGAATTAAAACGGAAAAGAATCGGAAAATTATCTGGACTCTCATCTGAACCTGATCAAAAACACCTTCCCCCAAAACCATCCAGATCTATGAGGTCCACTCTCACCAGAATTTTACCAATAGTGATTATTTGGATTTTTGCTATTATAATCATTAACATAATGAATCGGGACCCTGAAAATGCAGACTTCAGTGAACAAGAATTTGTAAATGGTACAAATTTCATTTCAGAAGAAAAATTACTGACAGATTATAAATTGCAAAAATCTGAAGAAAAAGTACTAGGGATAATACCACCTTTCTCTCTTAAAATAATTCCATCTCAGAACGTTGAGTTTTTAGTAAAAGAAGATACTCTTCCTTCTCATCAAGTCATAAATCATTCCGGCGAAGTGAGCACTTTTCTGATTGAAAACAGCTTGGACATATTGCTTAAGCATACCCTTGGAATAAAAGTCACTCTAAATGGAGAACCATTGAATGAAATTGCTTCCCAGCCATATCCTCTCAGGATAACTCTTTTGTCCGACCCGCCAATATTGGGATTAAAGTACTACTCTCCCATCGATTAAACTCATTCCTTAATACTAGGACTACTAAATCAATACCCTGATCACTCCAAAAATTATCGGGGTAGATTATTTCATGTATTGCTAGCCGATTTACATTTGCTAATTACATAAGTAAAATCTTTTAAAAAACTATTGACACATGTGGGCGATATGGTTAGAATTGTGGGTAGCTGTGGGTAACTATACCTTTCTAATCGTTCACAATGACAATAAGCAAGAACACATTTACAGGAGAATACTCCTATTCAATTGATGCAAAAGGGCGGATAAACATTCCAGCCAAGTTCCGACAGAGTTTATCAACAAATAATGATAACACTTTTGTGGTCACACGAGGATTAGATACTTGCATTTGGGTTTATCCCATCATTATCTGGCAAAAAATTGAATCCGAACTAAAAAACCTATCTTCCCTTTCTACTATTAACCGGAGTTTTACTCGAAATGCTGTCCGATACGTTGCAATTACCCCCTTTGATAAACAAGGACGAATTCTATTATCTCCTGCTTTAATACAATACGCAGAACTTGAAAAAGAAGTAATAATAATAGGGATGGTAAATAAAATTGAAATTTGGAATCCAAATATATTATATGAAACAGATAAACAAAATTTAAAACTTGATCCGAGTGCTTTTGAGGACCTTGCGGAAAAAATTATTCTCTGATGAACTTAAAGCAGGATTCCGAGCCTCAGCATATTCCTGTTATGGTGTCGGAAGTTCTGTCTTACCTCAACATCTGTCCCGATGGCATCTATTTCGATGGAACTATCGGTCTTGGAGGGCACGCCAAACATATACTCTCCCGATTGAACAAGAAAGGGAAACTTATAGGAATTGACCGTGACGGAGAGGCACTGGAAATATGTAGAAAAAATCTTCAAAATTATCCCTCTCCAATACTTCTCCTTCAAACCTCCTTCGACACAATCTCAGAAATCCTTAACCACCAAGGAATTCCTACAGTGAACGGAATTTTGTTAGACTTAGGATTATCTTCATTTCAGCTTGAATCCAATACCCGTGGATTTTCCTTTGCTAAATCCGGACTCCTTGATATGCGCTTTGACCCCACCTGGTCTAAAACAGTATCGGACCTTATACACGATTCAAGCGCCGAGGAAATTGCATTGATAATTCGAGATTTTGGAGAGGAGAGACACGCAAGGAAAATAGCAAAATTAATTAAAAAAGACGAAACCATTTGTACCGTGGAAGCTCTGGTGGAAGTAATCCGGCGAACCACCCCTCCTGCACATCGAAATCGAATTTATGCTAGAGTTTTCCAGGCATTTCGAATTGCTGTAAATCAAGAGTTAGATAAACTTAAAACTTTTTTAAATAATTTTATTGATTGTCTTACTGTAGGAGGACGGATTGTCATTATAAGCTACCACTCGCTTGAAGACAGACTCGTTAAGCACGCATTTAAAAACCTCAGTCTGAATAATCGCCTCTCTGTACACACAAAAAAACCGTTGACACCATCCGAAGATGAATGTTTTGTAAATAGACGATCTAAGAGTGCAAAACTTCGATCCGGTGAAAGGATATTGTAATGGGAAAAAGAAAAAAGAACCGACTTTCTATAAAACAAAGAGAAATCTTTCAGACTCTCATGTTCTTCGGAATAACCATTTTCTCTGTTGTCGGTTTAATCACATACCTATGGGTTTATACTGAAATCGATGGAACCCTAGTTGCAATTGAAATTCAAAATTCAACTGTAAATCAACTTGCAAATGATATAAAAGAACTCAACAATGATATCGAAACTCTTGCTCGTATTGACAATATCTCAATTCGCGCCCGATCTGAATTGGGGATGGTTCCTGCACAAGCAGAGTCCATTTTTGTCTACATAAATCCTCTCCAGAAAAGAAATGATGACTAAAACCTATTTAAAATTCCGCCCAAGAATTACTGTTATTTCCTTCTTAGTAATTCTTAGCTGGACAGGTCTTTCTGCACGTTTCTTCCAAATCCAGGTTTTGAATGGAAACACATATCGCCTCCAGGGGAAAAAACAAGGGGAGGCTCAAAAAATTCTTATTGCTAACAGAGGAAATATTTTCGACAGAAAAAACACCCCTCTGACACGAAATATCATTCATTACAATTTAGCTGTCCATCCTTCAAAAATTCAGGATAAAATGTCCCTAGCTGAAACAATTCATAAGTGTACCAAACGACCAATCGAACGCTACTTAAAAATGATGAATTCTGGAAAAAGTTTTGTGTACCTGGAAAGAAACCTGAGTAAAGAGACCTGCAGCAATCTCATAAAAAATCCAGTTCCGGGATTAATCCTTGAACGGAAAACACGCAGAAGCTACCCCCATTCAAACATCGCCAGCCAAATCATTGGATGTACTGATGTAGATGATAATGGTCTTACCGGAATTGAGAAGAAATATGATCACCTTCTCCAAGGAACTTCCGGATGGGTCATTAAACAAAGAAATGGCCTTGGGGATTTGAATCCAAAAACCAGTTTTCCGACAAAACCTCCTATAGATGGTTCCAATATTCAACTCACAATAGATCTTGAGTATCAATGTATCCTGCAGGAGGAGTTAGCGAAAAGGATGGAACAAACAGGCGCAGTTGGTGCAACCGGTATACTGATGAATCCCCATACTGGCGCTATTCTTGCGATGGTTTCACTTCCTGATTTTGATCCGAATCACCCCGAAAATTCCGAAACAGAATACCAGAAAATCAAATCCATCACGGATCAGTTTGAACCGGGATCCACCTTCAAGATTGTAGCAGCCACTGCTGCAATTGAATTGAAAACAGTTTCTCCCCAACAGGAATTTAACTGTGAGAACGGAAGTTATTTATACAATAACCTCCGAATTAATGACCACGAAGAATTTGGCATACTCAACTTTTCTCAAATTATGGCAAACTCGAGTAATGTGGGAATAATCAAAATTTCAGAAACTGTAGGCCAAAATAATCTCTACCGATTTGCCCGGCAATACGGTTTTGGCTCATTAACAAACATTAACCTCATGGGAGAAGTTGTTGGAACGCTTCGTAAAACTAAAGATTGGAGCAGAATATCGCTTGCAGAAATTGCCATGGGACAGGAAGTAGGGGTAACCGCTATACAATTGGCTTCAGCTTTTGCCGCTATCGCCAATGGAGGTTTTCTGATCAGACCCATGATTACCAATCAAATCATTGATGACAAAGGAAATCGTAGATATATAGAGCAACCCGAAATCATCCGAAAAGTAGCATCATCTGATGCAATGAATACCATTAAACAGATGCTTGTCAAAACTGTTGAAACCGGAACCGGCATTGAAGCAAAAATTCCAGGGTGGAATGTTGCAGGTAAAACGGGTACTGCACAAAAATTTATAGATGGAAACTATTCCACAACAAAGTTTATTTCAAACTTTGTTGGATTTTTTCCTGCTGATAACCCCCAATTGCTGGGTCTTATCCTTCTGGATGAACCGAAAATGGGTTATCATTGGGGAAGTGTGGGCGCTGCGCCTACATTTAAAAAAATCATGGAAAGAATAATTAATATTGATGATTCAATCAAAAGAGGAAAAAGACCCTCACAATCCCATGAAAAGGAACTCTTACTCGTCAAAAATAACCAAAATAGTTTTGACAAAACTGAAGCAGAACAACCTGTGTATTTAAAAAAGGATCAGAGTGTACACACCGATAAAATGATCACGCCGGATGTTCGAAACATGAGTTTGCTAAAAGCAATGAAAATTCTCCGGAAAAATGGATTAAGAACTAAAATAAATGGTTCAGGAAAAGTAATTTGGCAAAGCCCTAAACCCGGAACAAAAATCGCTGCTGGTTCTATATGTACCATAGGACTGAAGTGAGATGACACAAAACAATAATATACCATTTTTGAAGAAAAAACCATTAAACCAATTACTCACAGGACTCACCCAGTTAGATAGTCATGAATTTGCAGATGCTTCTATTTCTGGAATTTCATTGCATGCCGGTTCCGTTTGTAGTGGGAATATTTTTGTCGCTATTCAGGGAAATAAGTTTGACGGACATGATTTCATACCCGAAGCAGTAAAAAATGGAGCTGCAGCAATTATATCCAATGGACGAGATATTGGTGAATTGTCCATACCTCAGGTCAGGGTAGCAAACCCGCGACGAGCTGCTTCATGGGTAGCTTCGGAATTTTTCGGCCACCCATCCAGGGAATTAACCATGATTGGTATCACGGGGACCAATGGTAAAACATCTACGGCGACCCTTGTTGTTTCCATCTTTGAAGCCGCCGGATATAAAACTGCCCAAATGGGTACGCTTGGAATCATTGCAAAAGGAAATTATCCTCAAGAAAAAACTCTGACCACCCTTGACCAGGTTTCTCTTCAAAAAACTCTGTTTTATTTGAAAAATGATAGCTTCTCTCATGTAGTAATGGAAGTTTCATCCCATGCTCTCCAACAATGCCGGGTCGCCGATGTTGATTTTAATATTGCTGCATTTACCAACCTGACCCCAGAGCATTTGGATTATCACGGGAATATGGAGGAGTATTGCCATGCCAAAGCCAAACTTTTTAAAATGCTTCCAATCACAGCAACTGCAGTTATTAATAATGATGATGTCTATGGGAAAAAAATCATTTCTGACACTACTATTCCAATCCTCACAACATCAATTTCTACAAAAGAAAATGTTCATTATTCTTATTTTGAGTTAACTCTTAACGGAATCAAAGGAACCATCAAAGCCGGTGATCACTCTTATAAAATACAATCATGCTTAATTGGTTCACTCAACCTGGAAAATATTCTTACTGCCGTCGGGATAGCCCACGCAATGGGTATCCCTCCTCATTTCGTAACTAAAGGAATTGATTCCTGCACGTTAATTCCAGGACGATTGGAGATGTTTAAAACCCCATCTGGAGGAACAGTAGTTGTCGATTATGCCCACACACCTGACGCCTACGAAAAAGTGTTAGGAACTATTTGTAAAATGTCAGGCGGAAAATTGACAGTTATCTTTGGCGCAGGGGGAGACAGGGATGTTACAAAACGGCCTGTCATGGCAGCGATAGCTGAGAAATTTGCGGAACAGTGTTTTATTACCCCCGATAATCCACGATTTGACAATCCCCAAGCTATACAAGCAGATATTGTAAAAGGTTTTACTCGAAAGTGTTATACAGTTTTCAATGACCGGGGAGAAGCTGTTCGTAGTGCGTTAACTGAATTAAAAAAGAATGATATCCTCGCAGTACTAGGGAAAGGAAGAGAAAATTATCAGGAAATCCGGGGTGAAAAAATTCCATACTCAGATATAAAAATCATTCAGGAATTCTGCGATGAGAATTAATCTCCCCAGACCAAATTTATTTTCTCAAGTATTCAGGGAAGTAACAAGCGCTGAATTGGACTCTAATGTACACGGCATTGCAACAGACAGCCGTGAGTTCAAAGCCGGTGATCTTTATATTGCTTTGAAAGGAAAACGAACTGATGGACATACATTTTTGAAAGAGCTTGAAATTGATGGCTGTACCGTTGCGTTAGTCTCTGAAAAAAACAACGATTTAACATCTCTGAAGCAGGTAATCGTGGAGGATCCACTTACAACAATTGGTAATATTGCAAATAAATGGCGAAAACAATTTCAGGTATCCACCCTGGGTATTACAGGAACAAATGGTAAAACATCCACCAAAGATCTGGTACACCATATTTTCCATCCAACCCAAACGGTTCATGCTACAGAAAAAAATTTTAATACATCCATTGGGCTCCCGCTCACAATACTATTACAGACAGAGAAACACACAATTTCGATCCTGGAAATGGGGGCAAATCAACCTGGCGACATATCCTACCTTTGCAGGATTGCAGAACCTACCCATGGATTAATAACGAATATCGCCCCAGCACATCTTGAAGGATTCGGTACAGTTGAAGAAATTGCAAAAGAAAAAGGAGAATTGTTTCAATCCCTGGAGGGAGGAATTGCCTTTGTGAATCAAGCTGATGATAGAATAAAAAATCTTTCTATTGCGGGGGATAAAATCAGCTATGGACTGAGCCCGGATTGTGACTTTCCCGCTGATATTTATCAAGAAAAAGACGGAACCCTGACTCTGCTTATTAATACAGAAGAAGTAAAAACACAATCGTGCAATTTTTCATTTGCAAAAAATGTACTGGCGGCAGCGGCTGTCGCTATCACCATGGATGTAGAATGGAAAACATTTCAAAATCGAGTTTTATCTTTCGTGCAACCGGAGGGACGATGCCAAGTGAAACAATTTGATGATATCACAGTGATTGATGATACCTATAACGCAAATCTTGAATCTACTATTGCTTCCATTGATTATTTAAATGCGTTTAGCAAAAATGGAAGGCGGTTTCTGGTCTTTGGGGATATGTTTGAACTTGGAACTCATTCAGAAATAATTCATGAAAAAGTCGGGGAAAAATGTTCTGATGCACACCTGGATGGTGTATTTACTATCGGCACCTATACAGTGCATACTGATTTGAGATTAGAGAATGTTGAAATACATAAACATTTTAAAACCAAAGACGAACTGATTACACAATTAAAAAATACAATCAGGAAGGGAGACAAAATACTATTTAAAGGTTCCAGAGGAATGGCTATGGAAACAGTAATCCAAGGGGTTTTTGGATAATGTTATATCATTTATTATATCCCCTAAAAGAGTCCTGGTCTATTTTAAATATTCTTCGGTATATCACATTTCGATCTGCGTCTGCAGCAATATTTGCATTATTAATAAGTTTCCTCCTCGGTCCTTGGATCATCCACAAGCTAAAACAACTCCAGATCGGCGAAAATATCCGATCAACAGGACCAAAATCCCATCTGAAAAAGAAGGGCACGCCAACAATGGGAGGAGTACTAATCCTTTGTGCAGTTCTCCTCCCAACTTTCCTCTTTGCAAAGCTGGATAACGTGTATATACAGATCATTTTCCTCTCTACAATCTGGATGGGATTAATTGGCTTTTTGGATGATTACCTGAAAATAATAAAAAAATTTGAAAAAGGACTCATTGCCCGCTACAAATTGGCGGGGCAAGTTCTCCTGGGTTCTGCTGTAAGTATTTGGATCTATAACTCTCCGGAATTCACGGAAATCCGCACTATTACATCCATTCCCTTTTTAAAATCTTCAATTTTAGATTTTGGAATCCTGTATCCTGCTGTGATAATTCTTGTTATTACAGGGACTTCAAATGCAGTAAATCTTACCGATGGTTTAGATGGCCTGGCATCTGGCCTCTTGGCAATCGCTTTTACAGTATTCGCGGTAATTACCTACATCAGCGGGCGGGTGGATTTTTCAGAATACCTCAATATTCTTTATCTCCCCGGAGCAGGTGAACTATCTGTTTTTGCAGCAGCAATGGCTGGAGCCTGCCTTGGATTTTTATGGTTTAATTCGGCGCCTGCCCAAATCTTTATGGGTGATGTGGGTTCACTATCCGCTGGAGCTGCATTAGGGACATTAGCAATTTTATTAAAGAAAGAATTCCTTCTTATAATAATCGGGGGGGTCTTTGTTTGGGAAGCAATTTCTGTCATTCTTCAAATTAGTTATTTCAAATGGACAAAAATGAAATCAGGTAAAGGAAAACGGTTCTTGAAAATGGCTCCAGTCCATCACCACTTTGAACTTGTAGGCTGGCCTGAAACCAGGGTGGTGGTCAGGTTCTGGATTATTGGAATCCTGCTTGCATTATTTTCATTAACTACATTTAAAATTCGTTAATGAATATTTCAAATAGAAACACAATCAACCTAAAAAATAAAATGGTTACTATTATTGGTTTGGGTAAAAGTGGATGCGGAGCAGCAAAACTTGCACATTATCTAAAAGCAAATGTTTTTGTGAGCGAGCAAACGGGCGGCATTGAATTGAAACAAAATCTCAGAAAGATTCAATCAATCGGGATGGAAGGGGAAATAGAAGGTCATAGCGAAAAGATTTTTGATGCAGACCTGTGGGTGATTTCTCCCGGTATCCACCAAAATGCTTCTATCATTGTGAAAGCAAAAGAACGCAACATTCCAATTGTGGGTGAAATCGAATTTTCCAGTTGGTTCACATCAGCTCCTATCCTTGCAATAACAGGTTCAAACGGAAAAACAACAACAGCCTATGCCTTAACTGAAATGTGCAAGACGAAAGAAATTCACGGGGTTCTCGCAGGAAACGTTGGAATTCCTTTTTCAGAAAAAATACTCGAGGACTTGAAATCTCCTGATTCGAAACGAATTTTCATTCTGGAAATATCCAGTTTTCAAATGGAATTTATCCTTCATTTTAAACCCTATATCTCTCTTTTACTTAATATCACACCTGATCATTTGGACCGCTATGAATCCATGGAAGAGTACAAATCTGCAAAATTTAATATGATACAGAATCAATCTTCTGACGATATGATTATTTTTAATGCAGATGATCCAAGTTTTGACAATCAATTTGATGGATATCCACCTGTTAAAATCTCCTTCAGCTTGTACAAAAAAGAAAATGCAATTTTCAGTGTGAATCAATCAAAAATTTACACGAAGGAAAATGATAAACTTATCTATTTGAATGAAATTGTCCTCGCCGGTAAGCATAATCTGTCAAACCTGTTAGCTGCTGCCACTGTGGCTCATTTTATGCATATTCCAAACAAACACATTGAAAAAATAATGGCATCCTTCACAGGGGTTCCTCATCGCCTTGAATCCGTAATTACTTTGCAAGGAGTGGATTACGTGAATGATTCCAAAGCTACAAATATCGATTCAGTGAAAGTTGCATTAGATAGTTTTAACAAATCCATAATCTTAATTTTAGGGGGACAATACAAAGGGGGCGATTTCAAAGAACTCCTTCCACATGCTAACAACATCAAGACCGTCCTCGCTTACGGTCAGGCTCATCAAACCATCGAAACTGCGCTAGGGGATGCGGTGAGATTGTACACCTTTAATAGTCTCAAAGATGCAGTTTCGAAGAGCCATTCGCTTGCAAGTCCGGGGGACATTGTACTGCTTTCCCCGGGCTGTGCAAGCTTTGATCAATTTGACAGTTTCGAACATCGCGGTGATCTGTTTAAACAATGGGTTTTCCAATTAGAAGAACAGAAATGAATTACCTGAATGTGATCTCAAAAAAATATGACAGAGCTCTCATTTCTGCGGTAATACTGCTTTGTATCATTGGTACAGTCATGCTCTACAGTGCCAGTTCTATTAGGTCCCTTATGGAATCGGGAAATCAAACTGCCTCACTTTACTTAATTGCTCATTTAAAACGATTACTGTTAGGAGTAATCATCATGTTTTTAATGATGTTGTTTGATTATAGACACTTAAAAAAATATTATCTTCACCTGATTTTTGGTGCTATTGGATTACTCGTTATCACAAAAGCTGTTTTCGTTATTAAAGGAATTTCCACTCCCGCCAGGTGGTTTTATCTTGGGCCGTTTTCAGTCCAAACCTCGGATATTGCCCGGTTGTCGCTGATTATCTTTCTTGCTGCCTATATAGACAAAAAACGACGCCAATTGGATGATTTTTACACTGGTTTTCTACCTCCCGTTTTCGTGATTGCCATTTTAATGTCCCTCGTTATAATTCAACCTGATTTCAGTACTGCAATAATGTTGGGCCTAATTGGATTGTTTATGCTGTTTATCGGCCGAGCAAATTTTTCCCAACTATTGGCTACTTCTGTGGCAGGAATAGCTCTAGCAATTCCTGTATTACTGATGGCTCCCTACCGTTGGGAAAGGGTTCGTTCCTGGTTAAACAAAAACGAAGATCTATCTACGATTGGATATCAGGCTTATCAATCTCTAATCAGCCTGGGAAATGGTGGATTTAGAGGTCTCGGGCTTGGAAACAGTCTTGAAAAAAATATGTTCCTGCCCGAACCTCATACGGATTTCATTTTTTCTATCATTGGCGAAGAAATCGGATTTATGGGTACTTTTTTCATTCTGACTCTTTTTCTCTTGTTTTTTCAGCGGGGAATTCGCATTGCCAAAGAATGTACAGATCCATTTGGTGTCATGTTAGCGGTTGGAATTTCATTCAATTTTATTCTGTATGCTTTTGTAAATGCAGCAGTTGTAACTAATGTTTTTCCGGTTACGGGACTTCCCATGCCTCTCATCAGTTACGGTGGATCAGCAATGGTTGTCAACCTTGCAAGTATCGGCATTTTGTTGAATATCAGTCAGGCGAAACGATCCGTTGCGCACAGTAGCGATTGGAAACCGAAGTTATATGGATGACCTTCGAATAATCATTGCCGGCGGCGGCACTGGTGGGCACCTTTACCCTGCTATTGCTATTGGGGAAGCACTCCAGCAGCGGAATCCAAGGATTAATATCCACTACATGGGTTCTACTTTTGGAATTGAGGCAGATGTTCTTCCCGTAAAATCTCTTCCCCATACATTAATCCCTATCCGAGGTTTGCAGAGAAGTTTTTCGCTTGATGCGGTTGGGAAAAATTTAATTCTTCCCTTGAGATACCTGCGGGCATCCAGGAGAACAAAAAGATTATTCCAGGAATTTAATCCCCATGCTGTTGTTGGTACCGGAGGATATGCCAGCGCAATACCCATAAAAACAGCAATCAGACAGCACATACCTCTTCTTCTCCAGGAACAAAACTCATATCCTGGAATCACAACCCGGCTATATGCTGAAAAAGCCCACTCAGTATGTATTGCCTTTGATGAGGCAAAAAACTATCTGAAAGGTAACTGCATTGTTACCGGGAATCCCACACGGAAAGGTATCTTGAATGGACACCGTTCAGATGCAGCGAAAACCTTCAACTTTAAACCAGGAAAAGATACAGTGTTTCTCTTCGGTGGAAGCCAGGGTTCAGCAGCCTTAAACAAGATTATGAATTCCGCAATTGATTCTCTCCAACAAGAAGATATCCAAGTCTTATGGCAAACGGGACACAACCAGTTCTCTAAATTTCAGCATCATGAGTCTAATTCTGTCCGGGTGCTACCATTTATCAATCTTATGTCTGATGCCTACGCTTTATCAGATCTTGTTATTTCTCGAGCTGGCGCATTGACCTTATCCGAAATTACCGTATGCGGGAAACCAAGCATTTTGATCCCTTTTCCTGACGCTGCAGGTGATCACCAAATGAAAAACGCCGAAGTACTGGCAAAAGCAAACGCTGCACAATTGATAGAGGAAAAAGATCTCTCATCTTTCCTTTTAGTTGAAACCGTTTTAAGGCTCCTCCGCAATAAAGAAAAACTTGAACAGATGGCACATCAAACAAAAAATCTTGCAAAACCGGATGCAACTGAGACCATTGTTGACCAAATATTACAAATGATTAACTAAAATCAATGTTCAGGAAAGTGAATAAAGTACATTTTGTCGGAATTGGCGGTATTGGAATGAGCGGTATCGCTGAACTTTTGTTGAATCTTGGATTTGAAGTCTCCGGATCTGATCTGAAACTATCAAAGATTATTCAAAATCTCCAGGAAAAGGGTGCAATTATCAGAGAAGGTCATGATTCAACCAATCTGAATAATAGTGATGTATTGGTTTATTCCAGTGCTGTAAAAGAAGACAACCCGGAAATTATTGAAGCGAAAAAAAGAAGTATTCCTGTCATACGCCGTGCTGAAATGCTGGGTGAACTAATTGCAGTAAAACAAACAAGCATAGCTGTCAGCGGAACTCATGGAAAAACCTCTACCTCCTCAATGATTGGATCGGTACTTTCTGAAGCAAAAATGGAACCGACTTTGGTTGTAGGGGGTCTCGTAAAAAATCTTAATACTAATTCTTTATTGGGTTCGGGTGAAGTTATCGTTGTGGAAGCAGATGAATTTGACCGCAGTTTCCTCCTCCTGCGACCAACCATCGCTGTCATAACAAACATTGAATTAGAACATACAGACTGTTACGAAAACCTGAAAGACCTCCAAAACGCTTTTATTCAATTCAGCAATGCTGTTCCTTTTTACGGTGTTGTGATCGCCTGTCTGGATTCACAGGGAGTACAAGATATTTTATCAGAGATCAACCGGCCGGTTATTACATACGGAATATCTACCAAAGCTGATTTTCATGTAGAATCAATGAAATTTGATGGAATTAACACTCAATATTCTGTCCGGCACCATCAGGAAACTTTAGGGGAAATAGCGCTAAATGTTCCCGGTGAACACAACATTTTAAATTCGCTGGCATGTATAGCGCTCGGGATGGAAATGGGCATCCCATTTGAAACTATTGCCACAGGACTTCATTCCTACGGCGGTGTACGGCGCCGATTTGAAGTTAAGGGAATCGTGGATGATATTATGGTAGTTGATGATTATGCCCATCATCCTACCGAAGTGCGTGCTACCCTGCAGGCTGCCCGAAATGGCTGGAACCGACGGATAGTTGCAGTTTTCCAACCTCATCTTTTCACCCGTACCAAGGATTTTCATTCAGATTTTGCCCGTGCATTCAAGGACTGCGACGTGTTGGTTGTAACCGATATTTTTCCTGCACGGGAAGAACCGATACCTAACGTAACGGGTGAATTAGTGGCTCAATCTGCAATGAAACTCGGGCATCCCAATATCCATTATGAACCTGATTTAGATAATCTTTCAGATAAATTGGATACAATTGTCCAACCGGGTGACCTGATAATTACAATTGGCGCCGGGAATATCTGGCGTTATTGCGATTCCTATTTTAATCACCTGTCTGTGAAAGCAGAAGCCTGAGATGGAGTTTGGAGAAGAACTGGAAAAGATGGTAAACGGCACTTGTCTATTGAATGAACCAATGTCCCGTCATACCTCTTATGGGATAGGTGGACCAGTCGGAGCCTATATAACTCCGCTTGACCGGAAGGATTTAAGTGGAATTCTCCATTTTGCGAACGAACGGAGCATTCCTGTTTTTTTTATTGGATCAGGATCCAATCTTTTAGTGGCAGACGAAGGAATAGATGGTATTGTTATTACCTTGATTAAATCATTTAACAAACTGGAGATCAATGGTTGTCAAATTTACGCTGAAACAGGAGTTATGCTTGGTCATATGGTAAAACATTGTATCAAGCTAAAACTCACGGGACTCGAAACTATGATAGGAGTACCAGGCACATTGGGAGGAGCATTAATGATGAATGCAGGTGCATTTGGAAGCGAAATTTCAAATTGTCTGAAAAATGTTGATGTGATGACTTTAACCGGGGAAATAAAACAATACAGTGTCAAAGATATTGACTTTGATTATCGTCACTCTTCTTTTAAAAAAGATGAAATGATTATTAGCGCAAACTTTGTTTTAAAAAAAGTAGACAAGCAAGAAATCATGAATAAACGCGCCAAAGCCAGCGCAGGAAGAAAGAACACTCAGCCCTTGCGATTTCGTTCGGCGGGAAGCATTTTCAAAAACCCAAAAAAAGATTTAGCAGCCGGATATTTAATTGACAAAGCGGGATTAAAAGGAACACACCGTGGTGATGCTGAAATCTCCGAAAAACATGCCAATTTTTTTGTAAACCATGGAGAAGCAAACGCAGAAGATATTGTTTTCCTGATTCGGTTAGCACGTAAAACTGTGGAAAAAAAATTTGGTGTCAAGCTTGAATTAGAGATTAAAACATTAGGATTTATGCCTGGGGTATTTAAATCATGAAGAAAAGTTCAAATCTGGACAGGGATAGAATCATCATTGGAACCATGCTTACCTGTAGTGTTTTTTTATTGACCTGGGCTGCATTTTCATGGGCATCTTTTACTGATTTTCTAGTCGTTGAAGAAACTAGAATACACGGACACTCAATTATCAAGGAAAATGAATATCGCTCACTTTTAGGGCCAATTGATGGACAAAAAATGAATAGGATTGAGATTGACGATATCCGTATTGCGATTGAATCACACCCCTATGTTCAGGCTGCAAGGGTGAGTAGACAATTTCCAAACAGAGTTAACATTGAAATCCTGGAGCGAAAACCCATTGCAATTATAAGGATTAATCCTCCAGTACTTATTGACAGTGAAAAAATAGTACTGCCAATTGAAAACAGCAATGTTGAATATGAGGTTCCCTCCCTATCCAAATTTAATTCAGCAAAATCACTTTATCCGCTAGGAAAACCTGCTCTTTCCCAAAACGTAATAGATGCTGTCAGTTATATAAACCACATCAAAATAAATTATCCGAACCTTTATGAAAACCTTTCCGAAGTCAGGTTAAACCTGCAGGAGGAATTTGAATTGATCCTTGCAGAAGAGCCGACAATTGTAACGCTGGGTAAACTCAATATCACTGAGAAATTGTACATCCTTCAAGAATTTGATCTGACACTTCCGTTCCAAAGAAAATTAACTGATTACCGGTATATTGATTTGCGTTATAAAAATCAAATTGTTGCACGGGAATGGAGTATATGACAAAACTGACCCGGACCCAGGATAAGAACATCCAGGTAGGAATTGATGTAGGCTCCTCAAAATTCTGCTGTGCAATTGCTGAAATAAATCCTTCAAATCAAAATGTTAAGCTTTTAGGAATTGGTTCTTCCTCCTCTACTGGGATAAAAAAAGGATCTATAATCCACAGAGATAAAATTATCGAAGAAATGGAAAAAGCTGTCACCGATGCGGAAATTATGGCCGATATAAAAGTGAATCGAGCCTGGCTCACCATTTCCGGTGAACATGTCAGAGGAATCAATACTCAGGGAGCAATTGCTATCCAAAAATCCGGGCAGTCTCCCTCAGCAACCGATCAGGAAATCCAAATTGAGGATGTGTACAAAGTGCTGGAATTAGCAAAAGCAATTTCGTTTCCAGTTGACCGAAACATTCTTCACACTCTTCCACAGGAATATATTATTGACACAATGACCGGCATTAAAGATCCGGTGGGAATGTCGGGAAGAAGACTTGAAGGACGGGTGCATTTGGTTACTGTGGCTACATCATCGGCATCCAACTTTATAAATTGTGCTGAGGAACTGGGAATTTCCGTAGACGGTTTAGTTTTTCAAGGGTTGGCATCATCAATCGCTACCATTGACAAGGACGAGAAAGAACTGGGTGTCGCCGTTGTGGATATTGGCGCCGGGACAACGGACATCGTGGTCTACTTTGACGGAGGAGTTCGCCACACAGGAGTAATTCCCATAGGAGCCGATAGCATTACCAATGATATAGCGGTGATGCTTCAGGTGGGAAAGAATGAAGCAGAAGAAATTAAACTGAAATATGCTTCGGCTAAAGCTTCCATGGCATCTCCGGAATTGGAATTTGAACTTCCCGTAAAAAATGGGGGGATTTCACGAAAAATATCAGAACATGAACTTTCCCGTTATGTGGAAGCCCGCATGACAGAAATTCTTCAGCTTATATCCCGGGAAATTTCCAGAGCAGACATTCATCAGAAACTGACTTACGGGCTGGTGTTTACCGGTGGAGGAGCTCAGCTGTCAAACTTGGCGGGACTGGCTGAAGAAACGCTCAATATCCGTGCCCGAATTGGTGCACCAAAAGGAATTAGCGGAGTGGTTGATGTAGCCAGTACTCCTCACTACGCAGCCGCAATTGGGTTGATTCAATGGCCAGTGAATATTCAAGATGTTCAACAAGTGTTAAGTCCCTTCGGTGGTGTCACGGCAAAAAATGTAGCCAATCAGATTTATCGATGGTTTAAACAATTCTTTTAAAAACGAACAAATGCTTACATGATAAAAAACTCCAATAAAATTCATTTCATTATAATTCTTCAGGCTGTTTTTAGTTCGGGTTTACTCTCACAATTAGTTAAAAAACCTGATCATTTAATCTACTCTTTAAAAACGGGTAATCTTTATACCGGGACAGCCATTGAGTTATACGAGGATGGAACAAAATTTTGTGAAGGGTACTATGAGGACGGACTTATGAATGGCCTTTGGTCGTATTTCTATACGAATGGAGTCTTGAAAACAAAAGGAAGGTTTTTTCACGGAAATGGTGAGAATCGTCATAAAGTTTCTGGTGTACCGCAAAACGGAAGAGAGGGCAATTGGTTTATATATTATTCAACTGGGAATCTCCATGCGAAATATAATTATAAAAACGGAAATTTCGACAAAGAGCGGTTAGAATGGTATAATAATGGAAATAAAAAAATTGAAATGCATTATATAAATGAAATTCCTCATGGCCCCCGATTGGAATGGTATAAATATGGACAAAAGAAATTAATATATTTTTACTCCTACGGAACGAAAACCGGCACATGGGCTGCCTGGTATCCGGATGGTACGAAAAAACATCTGTATTCATATGAAAACGGACAAAAAAATCACCTATGGACTGTATGGTGGCCCAATGGACATAAAAAGATGCAGGGTAATTATGTAGACGGGAAAAAAAATGGCAATTTCATTACCTGGCTTCAAAATGGGCAAAAGAAATTCGAAATCGCCTACGAAAATAATGAACAGGTAAAAAAATGGTCCTATAAAAATTACAATTATGTAAATGGAAAATTTGACAAAATTGGTGGGGAATCGTTACATACCCAAATTAAAGAGAAAAAAAACCTTCAATTAAAACATAAGGAGATGAAATAATGTTATTTGAATTTGATCCATTAGCGGAACAGAAAGCAAAATTAAAGGTCGTTGGAGTAGGAGGAGCCGGTGGAAATGCCATAAACCGAATGATAAGCACGAACATGGAAGGTGTTGATTTTATTGTCATCAACACTGATGCTCAGGATCTGGAAAATAATGCTGCGGAACAAAAAATACAGATCGGGAGCAACCTGACGAAAGGGTTAGGTGCCGGAGCAAGATCAACAATTGGCCTGGAAGCAATGGAAACGGATAAAGACGCTGTTCAATCCTTGCTGGAAGGAGCAGATATGGTCTTTATAACCGCCGGAATGGGCGGAGGAACAGGTACAGGAGCCGCCCCGGTTATCGCTCAAATAGCCCGCGAATTGGATATCCTTACTGTAGGGATTGTTACTCTCCCATTCAATTTCGAAGGACCAAAACGAATGAACCGTGGTTTATCGGGAATTTCTGAAATGCGAAAAGCCTGTGACACACTTCTTATCATTCCAAATCAGAAACTAATGTCCATCGTTGATAAAAGTACCACACTTTTGGAAGCATTTCATCTCGCTGATTCCATATTGAATCAGGCAGCGAAAGGAATTTCAGATCTTATTAATGTCCACGGTATGATCAACCTTGATTTCGCTGATGTGGAAACAATCATGAAAAATATGGGTGAAGCCATTATGGGAACAGGGTTTGCCTCAGGAGAAGAGCGGGCGGTTCTGTCTGCGCAACAGGCGATTGCGAGCCCCCTGCTGGATAATGCCAGCATCAGCGGTGCCCAGGGGATCCTAGTGAATATTACCGGGGGGAAGGGTTTAACCCTTCATGAAGTGGATGAAGCAACTTCCATAATTTTTGAAGAAGCGGGAAATGATGCTAACATCATCTTTGGTGCCGTCATTGATCCGAACCTGGAAGAAGAAATCCAGGTTACAGTTATCGCTACGGGGTTTAATAACCATAAGTACAGGGAAGATTCAGACGAGACCAAGCACAGTACCACATCATCCAAACGGGAAGTCAATCGCCTCCTGGGTGAAAAGATAAACGTATCCTTAAGTGAGCAGAAAAACATCCCGGAAGCAATAAGCCTGGAAAATGAAAAACCTAACCCAAATATATTGATTGATGACGATAATCCGGTGATCTATGGCAATGATATCGAAATCCCCGCCTTTATTCGCAGGCAGCATGAATAACTCCATAAATAGCTATATCTACACTTAAACAGGTATAAAAAAAGCGTTTCCGTGATGAGAAAGGCTTTTATATAAACGAAGGAATACTTATTGTCCTAAATCTTTTTCCCCTTGGCACGGAGTTCATTAACCACCTTGCGAATCCCCTTTTTATCAATAGTCCTCATCCCCCGTGTAGAAACTTTCAGTGTAATAAATCGTTTTTCATCCGGAAGCCAAAACCGCTTTTTCTGAAGATTCACATCGAACCGGCGGCGTGTTTTATTATGTGCATGGCTCACATTGTTTCCAAACATGGGCTTCTTTCCTGTAACATCACACACTCTACTCATTGCATCCTCACTTTTGTATTCTAATTATATTTCTCTTACTAAAAAAGCAAGCAAATTTACACTTTATTCATTTAGGTGCAAATGGAAAGGTTTTGAAAAAATAACTGATTAACAGCAGTTGATATTTTTGCTTATTTGTATAAAACAGACTTCCTCAAAAAAAGAATATTGGGATTTAAAAGATTTGAAGGTGTAAATTGTTCAATAGGAAAATAATATCTATTGAATTACAGGAGAAATCGAAAATGAAGGCAAAACATTTACTGGTTCTATCGATTGGAGTTGTATGCTGGGTCATCTACGCTCAAATCGAGCATGGCGGACAGGAACATGGAGGAAAGGAACAGGGGGAAGTTAAAACCCAGGAACCTCAAAATGAAGATATTCGAAATACCATGAGCAAATATGTAAAATCTCAATCAAAAAAGACAGATGGATATTTTGAAGTGCAGGATGTTGATTTAGATATCGTAAGAAAACTGAAACTCCTCCGGGTTCATGAACGGGTTGGTAAAACCGGGGATTACTATTATTCCTGTGCAGATTTTGAAGACACAGACAGCGGAGATACGTTGGACCTGGATATTGATGTTTCTTTCAAAGATGGAAATCTGGAAGTTGCGGATGTCCGAATTCATAAACTAGCTGGTGTTGCCCGCTACACCTATGATGAGAATGATAACCGGATTCCGCGGGGAGATACAAAGAGTCACTTAGGAAAGGATAGTGCTCCTGACGAAAAAGAACACGGAGGGAAGGAACATGG
>Ga0066376_10001121_pt1 | contig 26037 bp, 22 predicted proteins | sample Knorr_S15_td_Bot_FD_77009 | JGI IMG/M metagenome (GOLD analysis project Ga0066376, IMG submission 77009) | Marine microbial communities from Southern Atlantic Ocean transect - Knorr_S15_td_Bottom_ad_5009_LV_A | ecosystem: Environmental > Aquatic > Marine > Oceanic | place: Southern Atlantic... | reverse complement strand
CGCCGTATCGGGCGGCCGCTCACCGGTGGTTCTAGACGGATCCGACACACCGCTCTCGTCCATGCGGCAGGCCATCGCACGGGTTACCGTCCGATCGAAGACCGAGGCCCCGCACTATTACGTAACGCACGAAATCGATATGTCGGCGGCGATGACGTTCCGCCGCCAGTTGAACGAGGCCCTCGCCGAAGAGGGCGACCGCGTATCGGTAAACGACCTGATCCTGATGGCTCTGACCAAAACGCTCATCAAGTACCCGAAATGGAATTCGTTCTTCGATGGCGACAAGTTGATCGGACACCCCAGCATCAACCTCGGGGTTGCCATCGCGCTGGATGAAGGGCTGATCGTCCCTGCGGTGATCGACATCCAGAACATGTCACTGGTCGGGATTTCCCGTGCAGTTCGCGATCTCGGCAAGCGTGCCCGCGGGGATGGCGGGAACCTGACCCAGGCGGAATTGACGCAGGGGACTTTCGGCACTTCCAATCTCGGGATGTTCGGGACCGACACTTTTTCGGCAATCATCGTCCCACCGAACGCGGGGATCGTCGCGGTTGGCACGGTAAAGGAAAAGCCGGTCGTTCATGATGGCAAGGTCGTTGTGGCTTCGATGATGAACGCCACGATTTCGGCCGACCACAGGGTTGGCGACGGTGCAGAAGCGGCGGTGTTCCTGGGCGAGTTCCAGAAGAACCTGGAAAACCCGGCACGGTTGATGCTATAGGCGCGTTGCGGTTGTAACGAGCAGGACCGGTGCTTCGGGGTGTCATTTTGTGCGCCTGTAGGGTTGGGCAGTCGATAGAATCACCGCACGATGTACGTACACGACGATTTCACAGCTGAAGAACGGTCGATTCTTGGCCGTTTCTTCACGAACACCGACGGTCCTGTTTTCGCTCTCATCAACCTGCCCGAGGTGGTGAAAGGCGCGCTGTTCGCCCGCTACAGCCGGTCGCCAAAATCGCTGCGACGTCTTTTCCTCGACGAGTTCTATAACCAGCCCGAAGTAGCTGTTGAAGAGGTTGGCGAGGACTCGGGCAGCGCATCGCTGGTGTCGCTGAAGCGCGCCGAGGGCCTGTACGACCGGATCTTCTCCCAGTATGGCGACGACTCGGTGGCGCAGTTGGGCGGTGCGCACATCGCCTGTGAGCAGGCCTCCAACATTCTTACCAAGGTCCTCGAATGGGGGCGTCTCGCGGCGTACCTGGAGCAGTCGACCCGGTACATCTTTTACGACGAGAAGCTAGGCGACCGCTACCGGTATCTTGCGCCGCCCGAGATCGAAGCCGGGCCGCTTGCCGGCGAGTACGAAAAAACCATGAACTGGCTGTTTGACGAATACTCGGAGCTGGTGCACACCTGTGTGCCTTACTTCAAGAAGCAGACGCCGAAACAGGAAGGCGATTCGAACTTCATCTATAACTCTTCGATCAGGGCGAATGCGTGCGATGTGGCGCGGGGGCTCCTTCCGGCGGCGACATTTTCAAACGTGGGCATTTTTGGGTCGGGCCAGGCGTTTGAGTCGATGCTGATTCGCATGAACAGTCACCCGCTGAAAGAGGCGCGGGTCTACGCGCAGATGATGCTAAATGAGCTCCGCAAAGTGATTCCGTCGTTCCTGAAACGGGTCGATCTGCCAGATCGCGGTGTTGCATGGTCGGACTATTTCCAGGAAAACCACGAAGCGATGGAGCGGATCGCCGCCAGAATCGAGACCGAACCTGAACCAACCGATGAGGTGACGCTGGTCGAATGGGATCCCGACGCCGAAGACAAGATCGCAGCAGCAGCGCTGTATTCACATTCAGATCTCACTGATCAGCAGCTTCACGCGGTCGTTAAAAACATGAGCACTGACGAAAAGTCCGAGGTATTCCGTGGCTATATCGGTAATCGGCGAAACCGCAGGCACAAGCCGGGGCGAGGGATGGAACGGTCGTATTATCGCTTCGATGTCCTTTCCGATTTCGGCAGCTTCCGGGACCTGCAGCGCCACCGGATGATGACGCTCGACTGGCAGCGACTGGGGGTCAAACACGGATACTCGACGCCCCCGACTGTCGAGCGGGTCGGTTGGACGCAGCGCTGGGACGATGCGATGGGCCGGATGGCCGAGTTTCACAACACAGTGAACGGTGGACATGGCCCCGATGTTGCGCAGTACGTCGTTCCGTTCGGGTTCAACCTGCGCTATTCGATGCAATTCAACGCTAGGGAGGCGTTTCACATGCTGGAGCTGAGAACCGCCCAGCAGGGGCACCCCGACTACCGACGGGTTTGCCAGGCCATGCACACGTTGATTCGGGAAAAGGCCGGTCACGGGGCACTTGCCGACGCGATGTCGTATATCGATCACAACGGCTACGACCTCGGGCGGCTCGAGGCCGAGCGCAGGGCAGAGAAGCGGCGGGCGAACGGTTCGGGTTGAGGGGCGGGCAGGTCACGCTACGAACATATTCCGTCTTTGCGTATCGGAGGTTTCACCGTCACCCTAGCCGTCGGGTCATTAGGTAAGCCGGGATCAGGGCCAGTGCCGATAGAGTTGCTGCGTACTGGTAGAACCTTGTAAACACGTCCATCGCGGCGTTCTGTGCTGATTCGACGATCTGTTCCTGGACCACGGGGTCGAGCGAGAATGCCGGGACGTCGGCAACGAGCTGCTGGAACTGCACCGTGCCGAGCGCCGTCAGTGCGGCGAGTCCCGCCGTCATACCGACCATGCGGGACACGGTTATCAGGGCCGATGCTGCGCCCCGTTGGTCGTCAGCCACTTTGAAGAGCGCGGTCTCGGCGATGGGTGAGACCAGGAGTCCCAGTCCAAGCCCGGTCAGCAGGAGATGGGCTGTAAGAGTCGGTTCAGCAACGTCAACGGCCCATCTGGACATGAGCAGGAACCCGACCGACGTGACCAAGAGGCCGACGAGGACCGGGACGCGCGGGCCGATTCGCTGAGTGATGATTCCCCCGACCAATGCCGCGGCACCGATTGCGACGGTCATACGCAGAAGTTGGAGCCCGCCTTCTATCGGTGTCATCCCAAATACGGTTGCCGCCATCAAGGGCACGGTGACCATGCCGATTATCAACACCGCTCCCACGAGAAAGTGGGTGACGTTTGCGAAATTGAACGACACGAGGTGAAACAGCGGTCGGGGGAACAGGGCGTCGGCGGACCGGGTGTTCATCAGGACCAGCAGCACTACCAGCACCGCCGTGACGGCAAGCGAAATCGCCATCAGGGCGTCGGGTTCGCCGATCCGGACGAGTCCCACGGTCAGCAGCGCGAGTGCCGCGGCGAACACGATTCCCGCCGGGACATCGACCCTGACGTTGCTGTTCCGCCTGCCGGGCGGGTTACGCATGATCCACAGCGCCGCGACGGCCGTAACCGGGATGTTGAGCCAGAACGCCCACTCCCACGACAGCCAGGTCGTGATTCCGCCGCCCCAGAGAGGACCGAACACGCCCCCGGCCTCGGCACTTGCGCCGATGAGCCCGTATGCGATCGCACGGTGCCTGCCGTCGACCAACTCGTTGACCGCAGCTATCGAGATCGGGATGATGGCACCGCCGCCGATCGCCTGGAACACCCGCATGCCGACCAGCCAGTTGAACTCTGGCGGTCCGCCGAAAAGCCAGCCGGGGATCTGCGGGGACATGGCGACGAGCGCGGAGCCGAGTGTGAACACACCCAGCGCCGCCAGGAATGCAAGGCGGTAGCCAGCGCGGTCGGAGATACGTCCCATCAGCGGCATTGCCGCGGTGAAACCGATCAGGAACCCGGTGATCGACCACGATGCGCGGTCCAGCTCGCTCACCCCGACGCGCAGATCGGCCATCATGTCGGGCAGCAGCGTTACGACCACCGTCATGTCGTCGGCCGCGATAAACACGCCGAAGCAGAGCGGCAGGAGCAGCCTGTAGGGGGATACGATTCGACCGGCTCTGCTGAACATCGGTTAGATCGGCTGCTCCAGCGAAACCGGCTTGTCGAAGTCGGAAAGCGTAATCACGCGTGTCGTGTTCTCGTCGTCATCCGGCTGGGCCACCCCGAAGATGACGATCTTGTTCAGCAGGTATGTTTCCGCGTTGAGTGACAGGGTGACGGCAGGGACCGCATCGGGGTCGACCGACCCCACGAGAGCGGCAAGAGTGGTTGCGGGTATTCGTCCCGTCACGGTCAGTTCGTTGCTCGAAACGGGGTCATCCGGGAATACTGCATCACGGGTATCGCCGAGTATGTCGGCAACCAGTTTTACCGGGTCGAGGAACGAGAATGGGCTGTCCTCCGGAGGAATTTCCGACCATGCCCCTGTGAGGGGGTTCGTCATCCAGGTCTGTTCGTCGATGACAATCGCCTCGATACGGACGAAGGCCCTGCCGATTTTGGCCTCGGCTTCAAGGTCGAGTCCGTCCTGGGCGACAACTCCTCCGGCTCTTGACAGTTCGAGGCCTCCAGACAGCGCCGTGAATCCGGAGTCGTGGGTCAATTCAAACCTGAAGCTTGCGAGATCCGTCATGGCCTCGCGCGCAAGTGCCACGGCCTCGGGTGCCGTGACAGGTGGTACGGGTGGCGTTGTGGCAATCGGTCGAACGGTCACTGGTTCGGTATCCGACGATCTCGAACAGCCTGCCAGGGCGAACACGGCCAGTGCCACCGCCACGAGCAGTGCCTTCGATATTTGTCGGGCCCGGAGTTTCGGGCGAACGGTGTTCATTTCTGAGCAGACAGCCTAACCCAGACGACACGCACTCGCCCGCGGTCGACGTACCCAGGCCGAATCACCGAAGGAACGTTTTACGGATCGTTGCAGTCCCGCATGAAGCCGCAGTTGTCGCACCTCAGCTTGCAGTGCAGTTCGATCATTGCCGCACCACAGCAGTCGCACATCCAGGTATGTGTACCAGACCGGGTTGTCGTGTCCATACGGTGAACCCCGGACGCCCGGGAGGAGACGTCATTGTGAATAGAGAACTGGCCTGTCAGTAGCGACGCGGGCGACCGCGCCGAAATCCACTACACCGAGAAGTCTAGAAATTCCCCAGAGTCAGCCATGGGCGATCAGTTTGCTTCGGCGGAGAGGAACTGCACATCCGAGGGCCGTGGTCCAATGCTGTCGACCCGCTCCTGGGTCACGACCAGGCTGGAGTACTGGAAGAAGGGGGCGGGCAGTATGAAAGCAACGGTCGCCGACCCGATCTCGCTGATTGCGAACTGCGTGACGGCAATAGGTTCCCCATTCCCAAGTAGCCACAGCGTGTAGGCAAATCCGTCGACGGGCTGTTCGAGCCCGTTCACCTGGAACATGGCCTCATTGCCGATCACCCGTACGGCGAAAATGCCTGAAGCGTCCGAAGTTGCCTGGTGATCGGCGAGCCAGCTTTCGACCTTGAATTCTTCTTTCATCGCGACGTAGGTCAGCCAGCTCTGATCGCGGAGCGCCTCTCTGAGGGCGGCGTTAGCCGTGGCCAGTTCCGAAACCATCTCTTCCTGGTGAACAAACATAGCGGTGGTGGCTCCGAACTCATCTTCCATCTGGTCCATTTCGCCCTTCATGGAAGCGATCCTGGTTTCCGAATCGACAAGCATTGCAGAAAGTTCGGCGTGCAGGCCGACAACCGCGGCTGCCTCGGCATCGAGATCGGTGCGGAGCAGATCGATCTCTTCGCCAAGCCTGCGGTTCTGGATTCCCAGCGCTCCGACGGCGACCAGGACGACCACCGCGGCCGCAGCCGAGGCAGCATATCCTGACTGGAATATCCGAGACCACCGTGTTGTCGACCGGGGTATCTGAATCGAAGGTATGGGGGCCGCCGGCGTGATCACCGGTGCGGTACCGCCGGTTGCCAGTTCAAGAATTCTCGCCTTCAGGCTGGCCGGGGGAGCGACCGGTGGAACGGCGATCGCCAGGAGGGTTGCCGCTTCGGTCAGTTCGTCAAATTCGGCCCGGGCTGCACTATCGGCTTCAACCAGCGCTTCAACTGCCGCGCGTTCCTCTTCATCGTCGAGTGCGTCGAGGATGTATGCCGCGAAGTTTTCGAAGCGGGGGTCCAACTCGCCACTGTTTTCAATTTCGTTTGAGTCCGTCATAGCTGTGTGCCTAACTCGGCACTAAGCGCCTTCCGTAATTTTTTCAGTGCCAACCGCATTCGGGTCTTGACTGTTCCGAGCGGTTGTCCGGTCTTTTCCGCAATTTCTGTCTGGGTGAGTCCTTTGAAGTAAGAGAGTTCCACTACGTTTTTCTGTTCTTCCGGCAAATCTTCCATTGCTGCTCGAATCTTGGCGTATTCCGATTGCGCTACAGTGGCATCGGCCGGAGAGACGTCTCCCGACTTCAGGTTGAGGTGATCGTCAATGTCGTCGTTGGTCCTGCTCAGGTCACGTCGTCTTTTTCGCAGCTCATCAATCGTCCGGTTGTGTGCGATCGAGAACAGCCAGGTCGTGAACTTTCCCTTTTTTGACACATATGTGGCCCCGCGCCGCCACACACTCATGAATACGTCCTGCGTCACCTCTTCTGCACTGACCGAGTCGCTCAGGATCCGTACGGCAAGTGAGAACACCCGTCGGCCAAACCTTTCGTACAGCGTCGCGAGGGCGTCTCGATCCTGATTGCTGATGTGTTCAAGCAATTCCAGATCCGTAAGTCCTCTGGTAGTTCAAGCGGTACACCTCGTCCATTCAGGACCCGACTGACCGTGCAGTGAATTCGCCGTGCGCGAACACATCTAGTCTTTCAGGTAACCATTAAGGGATTACGACCGATCGGGGACCGCGGATTTCACTATTCTGCGGATTCTTCGCTGCCGCGGGCCGTCAATGCCTTGAGCCTTCGCAATGCGCTTTCGGCCTGCTCGGTGTTCGATCCGGCCGGGGCGCGTTCAAGGAACCGGGTGAGGGAATCGACCGCGTCGCCGAAGTTGCCGACCTTGGTCTGGAGGTGGGCAAGCTCGCTCAGGTTTCTGAGGCTGGCCGGGTCAAGCATCTGGATTTGCTCCGATGCAGATAGTGCCAGGCCGTACTCCTTGTACTTTTCGTGGGCCACCTTCAGGTTGCTCAAGAGCCTGCGCAGTATGACTCGCTTTTTGACCCCGCTGAGGAACTTGCGCTCGAGTTCGTCGAGGTCTGCGCCGCTTACTTTCTCGCCGCAGAGCGCGCTGACCATGCATTCTTTACGCGACATCAGACCGCCGCTATGGAACGGGTCGATATACATGCGTTCGTCGCCAGAACCGACGGCTACCACGAAGTGCTTGCGCAGCGAAATACCATCGACCCGAACGCCTGCGACCCGGGCCACTTCGATGTACAGGATAGAGAGAGAGACCGGATTGCCTTTCTGGCGGTCGATCACTTCGTTCAGGTGGCTATTTTTCGGGTTAAAAAATTTCCTGGTGTCGCCACGGAAGCCTTCTTCTTCAAAAAGGACTTCATGCATAGCGTCCAGGAAATCGTAGTTTGTGTGCTGAACTGCGAGTTTTGATTTCACCCGTGTTCCGAGTTGTGCGATCCGTCCCTGGTAGGCGATCACGTCAAGCTCAGGATTCTCTCTCGCCGCTGCGTAGAGGCTGGCCGCCGCGAGATTTACCTCGTCATCCGGGCATTTGACCGCGCGGGCGAAGTGTTCATCCGGGGTGAGTGGCCTGGTTCCCAAAACTTGTGGCTTGTTTCCTGCTTCGTTGCCGATCTGGTTCGCCGCTGGAGTGACCGCATTCTAGCTGCGTGTCGGAAAACCCGCAATTAGCCCGGCGTGAAAATCCGGGAACATAAAAAACGCGTGAAATCACACGCGATTTGACATGTAATGGCGGGATTGCAAGACTTGCTGTTGCACAGAGCAGTTGCTCTGTATGTGTTGGAAGCAACCACATGGGGAGCTCGGGAAGCCGGGCTGAGAGGGCAGACGTTATTTCTCTGCCGACCCCTGAACCTGATCTGGGTAATGCCAGCGTAGGGAAACGGCCTCAGCGCCATGCCCAACGGCTAATTACCAGGTTATGTGAAGCAGTTAGCGGTAGTCAGGCGTGGTGATAATGGGTTCGATCTCAGGGTGGACGGGAGCTGTCGTCGGTCAGCGCTCGGGGATTTCCGGAGTGCCGGACCAGCCAAGCGCCTCACAGGATCCGCTCCTGGCCGTTTCGGGCGTCGGTTTTCAATACGAGAGCATAGACGTCCTTGAAGATATCGATCTTGCGGTCGACCGGGGCGAGTTTGTCGCGCTTGTCGGCCCATCCGGCTGTGGTAAAAGCACCCTGCTGAACCTGATTTCAGGTGTGCTTGCGCCCAGTGCGGGGCATATAGAGGTGGCCGGCGTCAATGGGCTTGTGAGTCGCCTTGGGCATGTTTCGTACATGCAACAAAAGGATTTGCTGCTGCCGTGGCGCACGGTTTCCGAAAACGGTCGGCTCGGGCTCGAGTTGCGGGGAGTGGGCGCTACCGAATCAGAAGCCGAGGTTGCCCATCTCGCCGAGTCGTTCGGACTTGCCGACGTGCTCGGATCCATGCCGTGGCAGCTTTCGGGTGGGATGCGCCAGCGCGTTGCGCTGCTAAGGGCGCTGCTGCCAGACAACGCGGTGCTGCTGCTCGACGAACCGTTCGGAGCGCTCGATGCGATTACTCGAAGCGGGCTCCAGCAGTGGTTGCTGAACGTGCTGGATCGCGCCGAAAAAGCCGTATTGCTGGTAACTCACGATGTGGAAGAGGCGATATTACTTGGCGATCGCGTACTGGTTATGGCACCGGATCCGGGCCGGATAGTCGCTGAAGTAGAAATAAATTTAGACTCGGTGGCAACGAACGGTCCGAGAATAACCACTGCACGAGATTTCGTCGAAACGAAAAGGCAAATTCTCGAGCTGCTGAGCAACGGGGCGGTGAGCCCGTGAGCTACCTCCGGAACAGTGCGGCAGTATGGGTGCCGACGGTGATTGCCCTGGCTACATTGCTGGTCGTGTGGGAAGTTGCCGTGTGGGGGTTCGGCATAGAAAGCTGGCTGCTTGCGCCACCGAGCGCCGTCTTCGGCGAACTGTACGACTCACCGGGGCTTCTGGTCGGACATGCCGGGACCACGTTGACCGAGATAATCCTGGGATTCGCCATATCCATCAGTATTGGGGTTGTGCTGGCTACGGGCATTGTCTGGTCGCGGGTCATCGAACGGTCCGTCTTCCCGATCATCATTGCTTCACAGACGATCCCGATATTCGCACTTGCACCGTTGCTGATCATCTGGATCGGGACCGATATTATGTCGAAGGTCGTCGTTGTCGTTCTGTTCACATTCTTCCCGGTCGTAATCAGTCTTGTCACGGGCCTCCGCTCTGTCGATAGCGAGATGGTCGATATGTTACGCACACTCGGTGCGACGCCGTATCAGACGTTCAGTAAGTTGATGGTCCCCACGGCGTTACCCAACTTTTTTGCCGGGATGAAAGTGGCCGCGGTGGTCTCGGTTATCGGCGCGGTCATCGGCGAGTGGGTCGGTGCGAGTGCGGGGCTCGGCTGGCTGATGAAGGTAACTCCGCAATATCAAACGGCGAGAATATTCGCCGCGATCGTAGTGCTGTCGGTTCTGGCGATGGGGCTGTTTGCCGCCGTCGTCCTCTGGGAGAAATGGGCGCTCCGGAAGTATCCGGCGACCGCCAACCAGGTGACTGGTTTAGGAGAGCCATGAAGAAGTTGTTTTTGCTGATCGCCGTTTTCACATCGCTCGTAATCGTCGCCTGTACCAGCGAGGGTGAGCCCGAGGACCTCGTTCTTACACTCGACTGGTTCCCGAATGCCAACCATGCCGGAATTTACGAGGCTGTAGATCGGGGATATTTCGCTGACGAAGGCCTTAACGTGTCCGTGGTGCCGCCCGCTGATCCTTCGGCAATTCTCAGCCTGGTAGCAAGCGGGCAGAGCGATTTCGGGATGTTCTACCAGCCCGACCTGATGCAGGCGCGTGACGCGGGCGTTCCGGTGGTTGCGATTGCGGGTGTCGTGCAAAAACCGTTGAATTCAATGATGGCCCTGAAGTCGTCAGGTATCGACCGACCCGGAAAACTGGCGGGCAAGAAAGTCGGCTACCCCGGCATCCCGTGGAACGAGGCGATGTTGACGACCATGCTGGAAGCCGATGGGTTGACGCGCGATGACGTGGAGTTGATCGATGTCGGGTTCGCCCTGACGCAGGCGCTACTCGCGGGAACCGTTGACGCTGTTGTGGGCGCCTACTGGACGCACGAGTCGATAGTGATGGACAACGAAGGCTACGAGTCGTACGTGATTTTGCCCGACGACTGGGGTGTGCCGACTTACTACGAATTGATTCTTGTCGCTTCTGAAGAGACGGTGCGCGACCGGCCTGAGATAGTCGAAAAGTTTGTGAAGGCCTTTAAGAAGGGCTACGAGCAGGCGCTTGGCGACCCGCAGGCCTCGATCGATGTATTGATCGAGGCTAATCCCGATACGATAGACGAGCTGGTTGACCGAGCGGGAGTCGATTTGCTGGTCCCGCTCTGGGAGTCTGAGGGCCAGCCGTTCGGGTCGCTTACCGCCGAGCGGTGGAGTTCATTCGCCGACTGGATGAAGGCGCAGGGGCTGATCGACCAATCGGTCGACCCGGGGGCAGCGTTCGACGCCAGTTTCGTGGATTAGTCGGAGGGTGGGTTGGACTGTGCACCTGGGTTGGTATTTCGCCGTCACCGGCATCACCCACACCCTAACCCTCTCCCTCCGAGGGAGAGGGGACAGGTCGAATTAGCGGAGGGGCACGATCTCTTTCACGATTCCACCGTCGCGGCGGGTCAATTTCGTGATGGATTCGACGCCGAGATCGAGCAGGTATTCCCGGCCGGTAGCAAGACCTGCGCCCACCCCGACAGCAGAGTGGCTGTCGTCGCCGAAGCAGAACGGCACGCCGATATCAGAGGCGATGCGGACTATCCACGGCGCGGGGTAGGGCGTTACAAGTTTTCTCGACAGGGCACCAACATTCAGATCGAGAATGCTCCCGGCTGTGCTGACTTTTTCGAGTACGTCCGCCACTGCGCCCTTCACCGATTCTGATTCCAGTTCCGGCGCGCCTTCAGCGAACAGGCGCGGCAGATCGAAGTGGCCGATCACTTCCGGGCTGAGTTGTTCGATCATCTGGCCGACCAGTTGGAAGTAGCGCAGCAGGAACGGTTCGAGACCGCCACGATTTACCACTGCGCGATCGAAATCTTTTTGAGACGTGTCGAACGGCAGCTCATCGACCCAGTGGACCGAGCCGACCAGGTAGTCGAGGTCGTTGTCCGCTTTGAGCGCTATGGCGCGATCGGCAAACGTCGCATCCGGAACGACCTCGACCTCTGCGCCCCTCAGCACCTCCATTTGGCCGCTGTACTTATCGATCAATGCTGAATTCAGTACTGAATAATCACGGAACTTCTGTGCAAGATCGTCGGCGCTGAATCCGGCTTCGATTTCCTCTTCGTAGAGAAACTTTGCGATTGCAGGGGGTGAATGCGGGGTTACGCCGAACGTCGTGTAGCCAAACGCAACCGCAGCATCGAGCAGCTCTCGCAGGGTGTCGGCACCGTGCGCGCAAAAGTCGCCGCTGTGACCGCCGTGGAGCGAAACTTTCCAGGACTGAGGTTCTGGCAATTAAAACCGCCGTTGTGGGAAGGCTAGGTGGCCGGTGTGACCGGTATCGTCGACCTGGTACACCTCGCCCCCCGCAAAGGTAACGAACAGGGTGCTGAGCGACGAACCGCCGTAGGTGCAGTTGGTAGGGCTATCGGCGGGAGTCGGGTGGGTGCGTACGACGCGGCCCGACGCCTCTAACTCGTACAGCATCGGACCCGGCCCTGAGTCGGACGACCCGGCGGTAGCAACGATAGTTCCCGTTGAAGTCAGGGTCATGCCGTCGATGCCGCGACTCTGTGCGAAATCGTGCAGGACATGGTAGTCGCCCAGCGTTCCATCCTCCTTCACCGGGTAGGCGCGCAACTGGCGCGGGTCGCCGGGCTCGTGGGTGCTTCCGGCCACGAAGAGCGTCTTCTGGTCGAGTGAAAGCAGAACGCCGTTCGGCTTCTTGGTGTCGAAAGTCACGCGGGTCGTGTTCCAGTTGCCGCCGAATGTGTGCTCGGTCATGTAGACCGACTCGTGCGGGAGGTTGTTGGGGTCGCCGGTGTAGTTGGGGTCGGTGAAGTAGACCCGGCCCTGCGAATCGATTGCGAGGTCGTTCGGCCAGTTGAGGGTTCCGCCGGCCGGGGGATTGCTGATGACCATCGGCTCGGCGCCGGGGTTTTCGGGGTCGAGCCTGGTCACCCGGTGGGCGTCGCCCTCACATACGTAAAGCTGGCCCTGCCGGTCGAACGACATGCCGTTGGCCTGCCCGGTGTTTTCTCGCCACACCGCGCTTTCATTCGCCTTGGGGTCCCACCTGAAGGTCGTGTTGGCGTAGCACTCGTTGTACAGCAACCCCGAGCCGTCCCAGACCGGCCCCTCGGTGAGCGTGGGGTGATCGGCTATTTGAGTCCAGTTCCACTCTGGCATTTTGTGTTTTCTTTCGGTCGCAGGCGGGTAGATATGTCGATATGGCAGAATTCTAATTAGGCCAGAGCAAATACCCGGTCATGCCGGTGTTGCGGGCGACGAGCAGGTGGCCTTCGATAGACGAAACGTAGAGGTCTTCGCCGACAAAAGTGCAGTTGGTGGGCCGCTCGGCTGGGGTCGGGTGGGTTTCGATGATCCTGCCCTTCGGATCGAAGACGGTAATCATGCCGCCAGGGCCGGATATCTCCCACCCTGTGCATGCAACGATGTTGCCTTCGCTCGACAGCGTCATGCCATCGATTCCACGGTGCGGGCCGAAGTCGTGCAGCACCTCGTAGTCGCCAAGTGAGCCGTCGTTGTTCACCGGGTAGGCCCGTAGCTGGCGCTTTTCGCTGGCCCGGTAGTCGCTCTGGGCCACGTACAGCGTTTTGTAATCGCTCGAAAAGAGCAGGCCGTTGGGCATCGACGAGTCGAACGTGCGGCGCACGGCAGCATAGGTCCCGTCATCCTGCGGCTCGGCGGAGATAATCGCGGAAAAGCGGATTCCCACTTCCGGATTCGTATCGCCAACGCGGTCGGAAAAATAGATCGAGCCCGAGGGCATGATCGCTAGGTCGTTCGGACCGTTGATGCGACGGCCTTCGAGCCGGTCGGCAATCGTCACCATGTCGCCGTTGGGATCGAACCGCACGATCCTGCGCCCGTCGCCCGCGCACCCGAAGAGCCTACCTTCGCTATCGAAGTTCAGGCCGTTTGTGCCTTCAGTGTTCTCGCGCCACACCTCGACCAGTCGCGTATCGGGGTCGTAGGTCATGATGCGGTTCATGATGATGTTGGAATACAGCATCAGCTCGCCGTTCCACGCGTTGCCTTCAGTGATCGAGCCGATAACGGGCGCAGCGTTCTCGAATTTCCAGCTCATTGGTTTCCTAACAGGGGTTTCCATTTTTCACAGGCATCGCAGTGGACGGTTAAGCCTGAAGTCGTGATGTAATGTCGTTCGCCCGGGCAGTTCGGGCAGCCGACAGGCGGTATTCTAGTTGCCCGCACCCGTCTGTCCACTTCTCATCACGGAGAATCGCCGCCGATTCGCCAGGTTGGAAATCCTTTGACCGTTACGGCACAACTGAAATCCGATCACTCAGCGTTGTGGAGTGCTGCGGTCGACCACGCCTTCATCACCGAACTGGGAGAAGGCATGTTGAGCCGGGAACGGTTCGCCCGGTATTTCGTTCAGGACTACATTTTCATCAACGATCTCGTGAAGATGGCGGGGATTGCCGTTGCGAAGGCCCCGGACAATGCCGCAGCCCGACCGATAGAGGAATTTCTGAGCGCGATACTGGGGGCGGAAGACGCCATGTTTATCAAGGCGTTTAAGACTCTTGAAGTGGACGAAACCCAGTATTCAGGGGCCGAGGCGTTGCTGACGACCATGGCGTTCGGAAACTTTCTTATACGGCTTGCCTACGAGGGCACTTTCAGAGAGATTTGCACGGCGATGCTGGTGACCGAGGGCGTGTACCTCGCGTGGGGCGACCGGCTCCGGGCCGAGGGTGCCGACCCTGCTGCCAGTGGAACCGAACTGGGCAGGTTCTACCAGGGCTGGATCGACCTGCATACCGACGAAGCACTGGGGCCTATCGTCGGGTACCTGACAGCGGTGGTTGACGGGGCGGAGCCGAGCGAAATGCCGCGGCTGGAGACGATCTACGCACAGGCCCTGCGCTACGAAGTGGCGTTCTGGGACATGTCGAACGAGGGTGAAAATTGGCTGTAGACCCGCAGGAAACAAAAGTTCCGGTCGTACTGACAATCGCCGGCAGCGACTCAGGCAGTGGAGCCGGTATACAGGCCGACCTGAAGACTTTTGCCGCGCACGGCGTCCACGGCACATCGGCAATTACCGCAGTAACGGCGCAGAACACCCTGGGCGTGACGGCAGTCCAGGAGGTTGATCTTGACGTGATCGCCGCGCAGATCGACGCGGTGGTCGAGGATATGCACCCGGTCGGCGTGAAGACCGGAATGCTGTCGTCTCCGGAGATCGTGCGACTTGTTGCGGCGAAGGCGAACGAGTATGGCTGGCAAACGCTTGTCGTCGACCCCGTTATGGTCGCTTCGTCGGGCGCAAGGTTGCTGCGCGATGAGGCCGTCGAGACCTACCGCACTGAACTTCTGCCGCTGGCGACCGTGACGACGCCTAACCTGCTCGAAGCCACCGAGCTGACCGGCATCGAGATCGCTTCCTCCGGGGACGCCCGTGAGGCAGCGAAGGCGATTTCCGTCCTGGGTGTGAAGTACGTGGTCGTAAAGGGCGGGCACATGGAAATGGCGGGGGAGAGTCGTGATCTGCTCTACGATGGCCGTGATTTCGTCGAGTTCGGTCTGCCGTGGATCGACACGACCAGCACGCACGGCACCGGCTGCACCTTTGCCTCGGCTATTACTGCGCAACTGGCGCTCGGGGGCGACATCGAATCGGCTTTTCGGAGTGCAAAAAAATTCGTGTGGGAGGCGATGAATGCTGCCTACCCGGTGGGGCAGGGGCACGGCCCGCTGAACCAAATGTGGCGCATGCCGCCAGAAGAAGACTGAAACCAGCGACTGAGGAATTACCCGACTTATGACCGCTATCAAACGACTGTATTTGACCGAGACTGAAGTGGACGGGCTGCTCGACATGGAGCTGGCCCTCGAAGCGTTGGACGATGTGTTTCGGGCGCGTTCGTCGGGCGATGTTCGAAATGAGCCCCGCAGGAGGCTGGCCACCGGGAACGGTGCCATGAATTTCATGGCCGCAACCTGGCCGAGCCGGGGATGGGCGGGCCACAAGTCGTACGTTAACGGCGATATGCGGGTGATGCTCTACGGCACGAACGGCGAAGGACTCCTGGCCGTTCTCGGGGCAGGTCGGATGGGCCAGGTCCGTACGGGCGCGGCATCGGGAATCGCTACGAAGTACATGGCGCGGGAAAACTCGTCGTCGGTCGGGATGATCGGCACCGGGAATCAGGCGGAGACCCAGCTTGAGGCGGTGTGCGCGGTTCGCGATATTAGCGAGGTCAAGGTCTTTTCTCGTACGACCGAACGACGTGAAAAATTCGCGTCGACCATGAGCGAGCGGCTCGACGTGAACGTTGTGGCCGTCGATTCGAAGGAGGCGGCTGCCGAGGGCGTGGACGTGCTGGTCGCCATCACCAATTCAGTCGAGCCGGTGATAACCGGCGACATGGTCGAACCCGGCATGCACATCAACGCCGCGGGAAACAACTCGTGGATGAAGCGTGAACTGGACACCATGGTGGTAGCGAAGGCCGATCTGGTGGCCTGCGACGATATCGATCAGAGCCGGATCGAGTGCGGCGAGTTGATGCGGGCGGTCGAGACGGGCCACTTTGCTTGGGAATCGCTGGTCAGGCTGGACCGGATCGTGGCAGGACTCCGAACGGCTCGGTATTCCGACGATGACATTACGCTGTTCGAATCGCAGGGAGTGGCGTTCGAGGACATCGCAGTGTGCGGTCGAATTTACGAGTTGGCGCTCGAGCAAGGCATCGGTACGGAGCTGCCTTAGTGCAGGCGGTTCCGAGGTTTCGTGAACAGCCCTGATTTCCCGACCGTAGCGGAGGGACCTCACTTGATAGCCCGATCACCGTAGAGCAAACCCCGCGCGCGCATTCTCGACCTTGCGCAAACTCGCAACGGCAGTCACAACCTCGCGCGACCCCGCCCCGGGTCCCTCGACTCCGGGTACTCCGCTCGGGACGCGTTGTAAGCAACAAATGGAGAAGGTCCAGGCCATCCCGCTCGCCGATCCGGCAGGTGCTACGCCAGCTCGATGTTCCGAAGAGCACGTACTACAGGTGGCGCACCGGGACCAGGGCGCCCGATCGTAGGACTCGCACGATCCCATGGAACCGGCTCACGGAAGGCGAATGGCAGACGGTACTCACCGTCGCACGGGCCTCGCCCGAATGGTCGAGTCGTCAACTCGCGGCATGGATTACCGACAACGAGGATTTCTCTGTCTCGGAATCAACCGTGTTCCGGATACTCAAGCGGGAGGGACTGGTCAGGCGCATCGAGGTACCCGTACCTGCCAGCAACGAGTACCGCCATAAAACAACGACCCCGCATCAGCTGTGGGCGACCGATGCTTCCTACTTCCGCGTTGCGGGATGGGGCTACTACTACATGGTGACGGTGATGGACGACTTCTCCCGGTTCATCCTGGCCTGGAGACTGCAATTCGATATGACATCGGCATCGTTGATCGAGGTGGTCCAGGATGCTGTCGACTTGACGGGCATGACCGACGTGCCGGTAGAGGACCGGACCACTATGTCGTCGCCGGGGGCCGTATTCAACGCCAGATAGGCAAGTAGGAGGTAGCGGGTTCGATCCCCGCTGGCTCCACCAAACGTAAATCAACCTGAAAATCGGGAGGGTTTTATTCCCTCCCGATGTTCCTTAAAACCCCTTAAAACCCCATGAAATCTGGTGAGGATGTGGTACCTGATGCTGTTCAACCTGCCGAAGCATCGCCCGGGATGCAGCACGGCGTTTCAATTTGGGTCAATTCATGGCTAATCGGTTAGTCCAGCTGACGCAGTTTAGGATCCAGCCTGTCCCGGACCCAGTCTCCTATAAAATTCAGCGACATGACCGTGAGAAAGAGTGCGAGTCCCGGGAACGCTGAAGTCCACCATGCGGTTTGAAGATAATCCCGGCCTTCGGAGACCATATTGCCCCAGGACGGTGTGGGTGAGGGGATCCCGGCGCCAAGGAAACTGAGAGTCGCCTCTGCAAGGATCAGCGACCCAACACTTAACGAGGCGATTACCGTTATGGTGCCAGCCGTGCCTGGCAATATGTGCCTGGCCAAGATGCGAAGTGTGGATGCTCCTGCAACTTTAGCGGATGCAACGTAGTCGCTCTCTTTGAGAACAAGAACATCGGCGCGCACGTTACGTACAAAGCCACTCCAGGCAAGTAAAACCATCAGGAACATCACGACCGTGAAACTGGCCCCTACCGTTATAGCCACCACCAGGGCCAGCAGCAAAAAGGGAAACCCTAGCCAGATGTCCACAATGCGTGTTATAACCTCGTCGACAACACCTCCGGCGTAGCCAGAAACAAGACCAAGGGTTGTTCCGATGATCATTCCTGCTGTCATAGCGACAACCATCACCGTCAAAGATATTCTCGCCCCGTAAAGCCCACGGCTAAACACGTCTCGACCAACATGGTCTCCGCCGAGCAGATACGGGCTACCGTCCTGATAGAACGGTTTCACAGACCGTAACGGCAGGTTCTGTTTAAGGGGGTCGTTCGGAGCGATCCATGGCGCACCGACGCCCAAAACGAGCAATGCGCCCAAAACAATCAATGGCAACACCGGCCATCTGCGCAAAAACCACCACGCCTGCCCCAGAGCGCTCCTGCGGTACGGGACGCCGGTACTACCCGCCATACTTTGACCTCTCCCCTTTTAGTCGTACCTGATGATGGGATTCAGATATACGTATGCAATATCCGCTATTAAGTTCATCACTACGTAGATTGCAGTCAGAAAAAGAACCGTTGCTGTGAGCGTGGGAAACTCGTTATTCCAGACGGCCTCCATAGTCAGCTGCCCGATGCCGGGCCAGGCAAATATTCGCTCGATGACGACCGCTCCGGTAATGAACCCGGCCAGTGTCAATGCTGCTACCGTCAAAGGCTGAAGGATCGCGTTACGGAAAGCATGCTTCCAAATGACTTTCCTGGAACTGACGCCCTTTGCCCGGGCTAATGTTATGTATTCAGCATCCAAGACATCCAGCATTGAAGAGCGAGTAAGCCGTAGAATGGCAGCTGCCGGCCCCCAGCCCAGGGCCACAGCAGGCATCACCAGATATTTGAGTTTCCCCCAGCTCAAATATGGAATGTCATCCGGACCGGCGGTACCCACTGGCAACCAGCGGAGCTGCACGGCAAACAGCAGTATTGCCATGAGCGCAAGCCAAAAAATAGGAGCTGCCTGACCAACGAGCGCGATAGTTCGTCCCGCGTAGTCCCAGATAGAACCGCGCCTCACCGCCGATAAAATCCCGAGCGGCACTCCCAAGAAGATCGCAAAAATGAACGCCGCTGATCCCAGTTGAAGCGTTGGAGATATGCGCTGACTTATCAAGACACTGACCTTGGACTCGCTCACGATCGTCTGGCCAAGATCTCCTTTAAGGACACGACCAAGCCAGACCCCGTACTGGACAGCCAGGGGCCTGTCTAAACCCAACTTTTTTATGAGATCCGCTCGTCGTTGTTCAGTCATCCCGTATCCGCCCGGCTTTGCGTACAGCATCAGAGGATCACCGGCCAGACGCGACAGACCAAAAACAATGACTGTCGAAGCCAGGAGAGTAACAACGGCGAACAGGAATCTCCTGATCAGGTACCGTCCCATATAAAGTGTGCCCTCTTCGCCAGGTTGCCTGCGAAGATAAGACCTCTTCGCTTTGCCTTTGAACTTTCAAACGCCCAGAGTCCGCAACTCACCCTGCAGCAGTCGCCCGCGTTTCACGCGCTTATCGCCCTGCTCTGGATAACTGGAGCCGAAGAAGCGGGACCAAACTCACCCGGCAAATGGTGTGCCGGTTGTTATCACGAAACAAGGCCTCCGCAGGGGCCTGGCCGGTCTTCCCCGGACAGGCCCCTGCGAAAAGGCCTTGCTTTCACTACTTGAGGACGATGTTCTCAGGTGAGTTGTAGCTGTTTCCAAGATTCATCGGCCATTCCTTGATGTGGTTAGGATTGGCGTAGAAGGCGTTGGGAACCGTGATGTACCCGGGGAACAGCGCCCAGTGGTGCATGTACTCGAGGTACTCCTTGTTTATTGCCACCCGCTTATCCATGTCAGCTTCCTTGGCAGCAGACTGGTACCAACCAAGGATGTCAGGCGATTCGAACCCACAGCTAAAGCCGCCGCGGGTCAAAGTCGTCTGGACAAGGCCCTTCGGCCAGTCAAACGGGTAAGTCTCCTGGCCATCATCACACCCGGTAAGCATCGGAACCACCGTCGTACGACTTACAAGACCTGGACGGAAGACCCCGTACGCGTATTTCAGGACCTGGACGTCAAGGCCAAGTTCCTGCCAGTAGCCGGCAATTGCATCACCGATTTCACCAGCCGGGCCGGCGCCGCCTCCGAGCTCAGGCCCTACGAACAACGGAATCTGGAATCGGATTCCATCGTCCCCTTTTGGGTAACCGGCTTCATCCAACATAGCGTTGGCCTTGGCCACGTCGTACGGGTATTCCCACTTGGAATCCCAATGCTTGTTCTTGGTACTGAAGTAGGTGACGTGGACCGGTGTACCAACTCCACCGACAACGTACGTGTTGATAGCGTCCCGGTCGACACCGCGGGCAAGCGCCTGACGTACCAGTCGCGCCTGCTCCATGTCATCCATTCCTGCCGGATTATCGCCGTCGTCCGGAGTCCATGGGTTTCCGGTCCACGGCTGCGCTCGAACGTAAACACCGTGCGACGGTAAGTCGAGCACTTCCCCTGTAATCGCGTTCGTGGACTCCCAGAGGTTACCCGGGAACATAATGCCTTCCTGCTGACCCTGACCGGCAGAAACCTGCATGTACCCGCCGCCTGCCATCATCTTCAGGTCTTTGGGGGCGATGTATGCCACGTCTATCTCACCGGTCTGCATCATCGCGACCCTTATGGACTCTTCCGGAACAGCGAGAAGCGTGAACTCGTCGATAGAGGCATTCTTACGCCAGTGATCGTACGGGACCTTTTCCATCGTTACGCTCACCCCAGGCTTGAATACTTTAACCTGCATCGGGCCGGTCCCGACAAAGTTGTCCTTCAACCAGTCCTTACCTTTTTCATCAAATGCCTTCTTTGACGTGGCAAAAGTAGTTAAACCACCTGAGGCTTCCTGGTTTAAGATGTTGCTTGCCCAGCGAACGTCAAAGTTTTCGAAAGTCCCTGTGATCGTGTTACCACTTGCTGTCACGGGAGTGTCACCGAACAAGGAAGTCAAGTTCGCAGCACTTGCAGCGATTGATTCCGGATTAATAGCTGGGTTAGTTCGGTTAATAACCCACGCCATATCTTCGGCTGTCACATCACCCCAGTCCCCGTGAAACTTCACACCGTCACGTATTGTGATGGTGACCGTGCTCTGGTCTGACGCCAGTTCCCAGTCAGTAGCCAGCTGCATATCGTCGAAGTTGGCTGTCCCAGGTGCAAACAGGCTCTCTGCTACCCCAAGCTGCCTCCCTCCGCCAAACGGCACATCGGGCAGACTGCCGCCGGCTGTACCCAGTGCTCCGAATCCAACAATAGCCATCCTCACCGTCCCGGCGTTGGCATTTGAATCGGGCAGATCGGCTGGGTCCAGTGTCATACTAGCCGGCACGGCAGCAGCAGGAGTCGCAGTGGCGATGACCGTTACTATTTTTTCGACCTCTACTATCTTTTCTACTTCTACTATCTTTTCTACTTCCACTATCTTTTCGGTACTACACGCTCCCAGCACAGTGCTCAGCGCCAAAACGGACGCAAATATAAATAATCTCATTGGAGTCAGATTCTGCAACATCTTAGATACCTTTCACACCTTTCCAGCTGGTCGGAGGGCCCAGTTCGGATAACGTTCACAGGCACATATGGAACGCGCGAAGTACGTTATACGGTGCAACGGAATAAATCAACGTAATTTTCCATGTCGGCCTAATTCGATCCAAACATCACCGTTTTCGTACGAAAGCCAGTATCTAAATCAGATTCGCCTGGCTGACCACGATATGCGCTAGCTTAACGAACCCAATCGTCAGCGAAAGCGAAAACAATAATTGGACGCAAAACTAGCTCCGTGAGCTGTGAGGAGTCGTACGAATCAGAAACTCATCATGACTAAAAGAGGTTCAACCGAACACTTCGAATAGTCTGTCGGCAAGTAAAACAGGTTCTCCGGGTTGGAGATTAACAGGGTCCACCGACTCCCGGCATGCCAGACGAGCCAAAACCTCTTCTCCTGGATCAGCGGCTCTTTGCAGTGTCAGGGATAATGCCGAAACACGCGAACGGTTACCGATGAGCGGATGCCTGAGGCGTACGGTTTTATTGCATTGCGGTTCTTGGTAAGCGAAATTAGTCATAAGGGATTCAGTTCTTTGAGGTGGTGAAGTTATGACAACGGTTGGTGAAGGTAAATATCGGTACGAAGTAGACACCGAATGGCTGCGTCATAAACCGGCGTTCTGGGAGTTAGGGCAGTGCGCGGATGTCGCTGTTGACTCACAAGACCGAGTCTGGCTCTTTAGTCGATCAAAACATCCCGTTTCCTGTTGGACTTCGGAAGGTCGTTTTATAGGTTCGTGGGGTGACCACGGACTGGAAAAAGGGGAGTTCAGAGTTCCGCACGGGATTTTCATTGACGCGGAAGATCACATCTGGCTCGCAGACCACCAGACTCATCAGGTGACCAAACATGACGAAAACGGTGATGTTTTGATCGAATTAGGTCGACATGGATACGCCAATATTACGGTGACAACGGTGAACCATGATCCGGTCATAGCCCCGCACGCGACCGGGCAAGGGGGACCCTTCAACAGCCCAACCGGACTTGCAACTGGTACCGATGGACGCCTCTTTGTGTCAGACGGATATGGCAATCGCAGGGTCCACCGATTCACTCCGACTGGTGAACTTGAGCACTCTTGGGGAGAGGCCGGTATTGGTCCGGGCCAGTTTTCGATTTTGCATAAAGTCGGCGTCGACAATAACGACAGGGTATACGTCTGCGATCGCGAAAATAACCGTATCCAGATCTTCGATGCGGAAGGCGTTTACCTGGAGGAATGGACAGACCTAATCGGTCCCGGTGATATCTTTTTTGCCGGTGACACCGTTTACGTGCTAGAACAAGGCGGTGGTAGCGGTATTTCTGTATGGACGTTAAACGGTGAGTTAATCACTCGATGGCGAGGGAATCCTGACGCATGCCGCGCTGCCCACGGAGGGGCCGTAGATTCAAATGGGAATTTGTACATCGCTGAAATAGGAGAGCCGGGTAACGGACAGCGGGTTACAAAATTCAGCCAAATTTAGCCCATTATGCAGTTAACGCAAATTGACTTCATCCGGTGATTTCACGTGCAAAGTTTGTGGACAAAGACAGGTAACTATCCCCTTTCTTGAGCTTCCTGGCCTGGTCGATCGAAAGACCACCGTACTCGTTTCGCCAACGGTAATAGGCCTGCTCGGTTACCCCTATCTGCCTGACTAACTGTCTCACCTCTGGCCAGGTTCACTTCAACTTCTCGGAGTTTCCGTAAGATCTGCGCCGGACTGTGTCTTTTTCCTGGCATTTATACCCCCTTCAAGAACCAGGGTTTCTAACATTTACCCTGGACTACTTTTTTTGGGGCAGATCAGGCAGGAAACGCCGGAGCCCCGGTTCCGTCAATTATTAGTCCGCCCTGGAGAACCAAATCAAACATTCTGTTCAACCTGGTGCGTTTGGACCGCAAACCGACCGACAAACGTGTGATTCGATCTGAATCCACCGTATGTCCCCGGTGATGCAGATGAGCCTGTTCCGTGTCATACTATCGCGCGCCTTGATATTCACCTGAATCGTCGCGGAGGCGCTCATGGTAGACGAAGATCGGAGAATAATCGCTCATCTTTTTCGGAGAGCAGGATTTGGAGCCGCTCCTGCCGAAATTGATGCTGCGACGGTGGTCGGTTACGAGGCCACGGTAGACGATCTTTTGTATCCAGAGGGTCACGAGCGACCTCAGGAGGATCTTCTGGAACGGTTCCATTCGGAGCATTGCGACGAAGAATCGCCGCGCTGGTCCGCCCTGAAATGGGTGTACCGCATGATTAACAGCGACCGGCAGCTCGAAGAGAAAATGGCATTGATGTGGCACGGTGTTTTCGCAACCGGCTGGGCCAAGGTTACCAATGGACAAATGATGTCCAGGCAGTATGAGATGTTCCGCGACTCCGGCCTGAGCGGATTTGGCATGTTATTGCAGAAGCTGTCTCGCGACCCGGCAATGATTTACTGGCTCGACCAGCACACAAACCATGCCGATGCCGTCAACGAGAACTACGGGCGCGAGTTGCTCGAATTGTTCAGTATGGGCCGGGGCAACTACACCGAAGACGATGTGCGCGCATGTGCACGTGCGTTCAGCGGGTGGACAATGACCCATGTACTGCCACGCTACCCAACGGGATACTGGCCGGCCGATTTTGTGTACCGCGCTGAAGACCACGACGATGGTGAAAAAACGTTCCTGGGCGAAACAGGCAACTTCAACGGCGACGACATCATAGAAATCATCATTCGCCAACCGGCCACGGGAACATTCGTGGCGCGGGAGATATACAAGTTCTTCGTGGCTGATGAACCCGATGAAGCGGCTATCGAACAGATAGCAAACGCATATTTCGTCAATGATTTTGATATACGCGAGGTGATGAGGTTCGTTCTCAAGTCCGACTTCTTCAAGGCTGCGACATTCAAGCGGGTCAAGAGTCCGATCGAATTTATCGTGGGGACATTGAGACTCACCGGACAGCACCGCGACGCGTACCAATTTGGCCTTGCTGAGGTCCCCAAGTTATCGAGGATGATGGGCCAGGAAATCCTGAACCCACCGACTGTCGAGGGCTGGCACACCGGTCGCGAGTGGATCGATTCAGCATTCCTTGTTGAACGGGTGAATTTCGCGACCGAAAAACTCACCGATACCGAAGCGCCTGGAATAGTCGACATCGCCCGCCACCTTAGCGACACCCGCACATCGATCTCATCGGCAGATCTTTTGGAACTTTGCGCGAACGAATTCGTGTACATCGACCTGGATGACGCGACGAGAGAGGTGATCGCGGAAGAGTTGTCGATCCCGGAGGAAGTGGCTTGCAGCGGTGATGAAGTCATCGAGGCCGTTGCTGAAGTTCTGGCTCTGATCGGGGCTTCGAAGGAGTACCAGATGGCGTAACCGCCAAATTGAAACTGATTTCGACTTTATATTGGCCTGGCCGAATGCACGATGGGAGAAATTACGGATATGGCGCTGAACGGGACAAAAGTGACCGACGGCAAAGAGCCTGTGCTGGTTGTCCTCCAACTGTCGGGTGGAAACGACTTTATGAACACGGTCGTGCCGTACGGCGACCCGCTGTACTACGATTTTCGCAAGACGGTCGGCGTGTCGGAAGAGGATGCACTGCACATAGACAGTCGGGTTGGTTTTCACCCGGTGATGACCGAGATCAAGTCGATGTTCGACCAGGGCGACGTAGCGGTGATCCAGGGTATCGGCTACCCGGAACCCGACCGATCGCACTTCAGATCAATGGACATCTGGCATACCGCCCAGCCACACGACTTCAGCGATGAAGGCTGGCTCGGACGGGTAATTCGTGAGATCGATCCTGGCAAGAAGAATGTCGTGACTGGAGTCAGTTTCGGCGCTGGTCTCCCCAGGGCCATGTATCTCACCGGAACACCGGCGATTTCGGTCTCCGAACTCGAGAGTTACGGTCTCCTCACATCGCTATCCGGGAACAAACACCGGCGAGCGTTGAACGCATTCACACGCATGTACGTGCCCGAGGAATTTGAAGAGGGCGCAATGGTGATGCAGCACATCGGCCAGATTGGAACGGATGCCCTGGCCGGGGTCGACATGTTGAAAACGGCCCCGGGGCTGTATTCCTCGAGCATCGAGTACGGTGCCGACCCACTATCGCAAAGCCTGAGGGGCGTCGCCCAGGTCCACCTGGCTGGACTGGGTACAAGGATCTTTTACGCTCAACATGGCGGATACGATGTTCACGGGCGGCAGGTCCAGACACAGGAGAAGCTGTGGGGCGAGGTATCGAAGGCAGTCGACTCGTTCTTCGCAGACCTGCGTGAGCACGATGCAGCCGAACAAGTAGTCATGCTTGTGTTTTCCGAATTTGGAAGGCGCGTCCGTGACAATGGAAATGGCACCGACCACGGCTCAGGTGGGGGAGCATTCATGATCGGGAGCAGGGTGAACGGGGGCCTGTATGGCGAGTACCCGAGCCTTGATCCGGCCGAGCAAGTAAGCGGCGATTTACGGTTCAACAACGATTTCCGGTCAATGTATTCGACGGTCCTCGACGATTGGTTGAACATCCAGCCGGATTCGATCGTGAATGGTCATTTCGAAAAATTCGACGGCATTCTCGCACCCCTGACGTCCTGAATCGGACAATCTCGCAAGGAAAGGACTTATGACGACAACCTCGCCCTCGAAATCGAAGACAACAGCGGCCAATTTTGATCCTCTAAAGGGCTATCCGGCAATGATGCGCGTGGGCCACCGCTATGAAAGTACACTGGGTCAACGCCTCGCACTGGGCGGGTTTAAAGGACCACAGGATGTGGCTGTCGGGCCTGATGGATGGCTGTATGTTGTCAACCGATACAGCGAAGCTGGATCGG
>Ga0066376_10001120_pt1 | contig 26049 bp, 23 predicted proteins | sample Knorr_S15_td_Bot_FD_77009 | JGI IMG/M metagenome (GOLD analysis project Ga0066376, IMG submission 77009) | Marine microbial communities from Southern Atlantic Ocean transect - Knorr_S15_td_Bottom_ad_5009_LV_A | ecosystem: Environmental > Aquatic > Marine > Oceanic | place: Southern Atlantic... | reverse complement strand
TTGCAGATATTCTTGAGGCCCCTCTCTCTGTGGCAGAAGGCCGCCCCCCTGTCCCCCCTGTTGCCTTTTGAGCGAACTGCCATAACAAGATTCGATGCACCCCACCAGCACGAGGCTAGGTTCCGTATCATTGCCGAAGAGCCATAAGAGAGGGTTAAACAGGGTAGTTTAGCCGTCGTTTAGTGGGGATTTAGTGGGGATAAAAACAATGACCTAGCTGGAATAACAGCTAAGCCATTGTTTTAAATGGTGGAGCCGTGGGGAATCGAACCCCAGACCTCTACAATGCCATTGTAGCGCTCTCCCAACTGAGCTACGGCCCCTTATATCGGTTTTTACGTCTTAGTTTTTGTCTTCGACGCCGTCGTCAATGTGTTCCTTGACCTCGGACACGTCATTATCATCTCGGCCGAGATCGGAAGTGTCTTCGATCAGGGCATCGTCCTTTTCATCGTCTTTGCTGTCGCCGCCATCGATCAAATCGTCGCCTTCAAGAACCGGATCGGTGGCATCCGAGTCTGTGGGGGCGCCAGCGACAGGTTTGGGAACGCTACTGGCGGGCGCTGGGGTCTCCTTTTCCCCCACCGAGCCGACATCCTGCTCAATAGCCTTAGCCACGGGTGCCGGACGTTTCGGTCTGGCCGGCGGGTTCGAATTGAAGGGGGTGCTGCACTTCGGGCACTCAATATTTTTTTTCTTCAGGTCATAGAAAGGCTCACCGCAACTACGGCAAGACCGCTTCATTCCCCATTCAGATTTAGCCAACCGGTGTCCTCCTTGGCTTTAAAAATCGATTTAGAAGTGCCAATTGCCATTTTCCACGGGTTCTGTCAAAAACAAAAATGACCATCACTGCAAAAAAATTACCGGTCGCATTCCGGTAACGGAACCCTACCACCGTCCCATAGAATTATGGTAGAGACAGCCTCTCATAAAGATGTCGACATTCAGGTTTCAATAAATAAGGATTTTCTGACTTGCCAGGCTTGCAGTCTAGCCCGACCGGCCCTCTTTCAGGTGTCGCAGCGGTCCCCGGCGATAAGTCGATTTCGCACCGGGCCCTGATCCTGGGCGCCCTTAGTGTCGGCGAGACCCGGATCACCGGCTTGTTGGAATCCGAAGACGTGTTGGCGACCGCCACCGCCTTGAATACGTTCGGTGCCCAGGCCATCCGCGAAGACGATGGTAAATGGCGTGTCTTCGGGCGCGGGGTGGGTGGCTTAAGCGAACCGTCCGGGGTGCTGGATATGGGCAATTCGGGGACTGCGGCCAGGCTGCTGATGGGGGTCTCGGCCACACTTCCCTTTAACACCACTTTTTCCGGCGATGCGTCGTTGTCGAAGCGCCCCATGGAGCGCGCGATGATCCCCTTGCGGCAAATGGGCGCCCAATTCACGGCGCGCGACGGCGGTTGTCTGCCGATCACCGTTAGCGGCGCCCAAGCGCCCATCCCCATCACCTATGAACTGCCGATGGCGTCGGCCCAGGTGAAAACGGCGGTATTGCTGGCCGGGCTGAATACGCCGGGCCTGACCACGGTGATCGAACCCCAGCCGACCCGTGATCATTCGGAACGGATGCTCGCCCATTTTGGCGCCGAAGTGGTGGTCGAGGACACGCCCGATGGTGGCCGCCGGATCAGCTTGACCGGACAGCCGGAATTGACGGGTCACGGGGTTACCGTTCCCGGCGATTTTTCGTCGGCCGCTTTTCCCATGGTGGCGGCGCTGCTGGCGCCCAAATCCCGGATCACGCTTTCCGGTGTCGGCATTAACCCGTTGCGGACCGGGCTGCTGGAAACGCTACTGGAGATGGGGGCGTCCATCGGTGTCGAAAACCGGCGAAGCTTAAGCGGCGAAGAGGCCGCGGATTTGGTGGTCGAAAGTTCCGCGTTGAAAGGGATCACGGTTTCTCCATCCCGGGCGCCGTCGATGATTGACGAATACCCGGTATTGGCCGTCGCGGCAGCCTTAGCCGAAGGGGAAACGCGGCTTGAAGGTCTGGCCGAGCTTCGGGTTAAGGAAAGCGACCGCCTCGGTGCCATGGCCAAGGGGCTGGCGGCGGCCGGGGTCGATGTCACGGAGACCGAGGATTCTCTCACTATTCGAGGCGGCGGGGCGAAACACCCCGGCGGCGTTCAGATCGAAGCCCATTTGGATCATCGCATCGCCATGGCATTTCTGGTTTTGGGGCTGGCCACGGAACGGCTGATTTCGATTGATGACGCGGCGACCATCGATTCCAGCTTTCCGGGTTTCGCGGCGCTTATGAACGGCCTCGGCGCCGACATCAAGGAATGTCCATGATTATCGCCATCGATGGGCCGGCGGCGGCCGGCAAGGGCACCCTGGCGGGGCGGTTGGCGGACCACTTCGGCCTGGCGATCCTGGATACCGGGATTTTGTACCGGGCCGTCGGCATGAAACTGGTGCGCGAAGGCGGCGACCCCGATGATGCGTCCGCCGCCGCCGACGTCGCTAGGGCGTTGGCGCCGGCAGACCTGGATGCAGATGATCTCCGCACCGATGCCGCCGCCGACGCGGCGTCCCGGGTTTCTGCGGTGCCGGCGGTGCGCCAAGCCTTGTTGGAATTTCAGCGGGCCTTCGCTGAAAACCCACCCGATATTGCCTCCGGGAACGCAAATGGGGCGATTCTCGACGGCCGTGACATCGGCACCGTGGTTTGCCCCAATGCGGACTGCAAATTGTTCATTACCGCCGATGTTGAGGTTCGTGCAAAAAGACGATTTTTAGAGTTGCGGGAACGGGGTCTCGACGCTATACATGGCCGCGTTCTCGCCGATATGAAGGAACGGGATGCGCGCGATAGTGATCGTGCCGTGTCTCCGCTGGAGCCGGCCAAAGACGCTCTTCAATTGGATACCAGCGAAATGGACGCCGATCAGGCATTTGCCGCGGCCCTAAGTTTCATTACATCCGAGAACAAATAGTTTGTGACGTTCTTGATTTCCCTGCATGGAAGGCCGGGATGGGGCGTTGTTTTTAACTGAAGACCGCCGGAGACAACCGGTTGGCCAGCAAAGCGCGAATAATCGCGATTGATAAGGAAATAAGGATCCCATGGCTCCTGAAACAGATACTGCTCAAGACACCGCTGCCCCCATCGTAAAAGAGAATTTTGCCGACCTCCTTGAGGAATCGCTTGGCGAGGACGGGCGCTTCGAAGGCCGTGTCGTCAAAGGCACCATCATTGCCGTCGAAAATAACGATGTGTTGATCGACGTCGGCCTCAAATCCGAAGGCCGGGTGCCGCTGAAGGAATTTGGCAACGTCGGCGAGGAACTCAACATCAAGGACGGCGACATCGTTGATGTGTTTGTTGAACGCTACGAAGACCGCGACGGCATTGTCCGGCTAAGCCGTGAAAAGGCCCGGCGCGAAGAAGCGTGGACCAACCTGGAAAAATCTTTCAAGGCGACCGAGCGCGTCAACGGCGTTATTTTCGGGCGCGTCAAGGGCGGCTTTATCGTCGATCTTTCAGGTGCCGTGGCGTTCCTGCCGGGATCCCAAGTGGATATCCGCCCGGTGCGCGATGTCACGCCGTTGATGAACACCCCACAACCGTTCCAGATTTTGAAAATGGACGCGCAACGCAACAACATCGTTGTTTCCAGGCGTGCGGTCCTTGAAGAGACCCGCTCCGAAGCCCGGTCCGAGCTGATTTCCAATTTGACTGAAGGCCAGGTTCTCGAGGGCGTGGTCAAGAACATCACCGATTACGGTGCCTTTGTTGATTTGGGCGGCGTCGATGGCCTGCTTCACGTTACCGACATTGCTTGGCGCCGCGTCAATCATCCCTCCGAAGTGTTGCAGATTGGCGAGACCATCAATGTTCAGGTGATCCGCTTCAACGCCGAAACCCAACGCATCTCGCTGGGCCTGAAACAGTTGGAAACCGATCCCTGGGAAGGCGTGGAAGCCAAATATCCGCCCGAAAGTAAGTTTACCGGCCGGGTCACCAATATCACCGATTACGGCGCCTTCGTGGAATTGGAGCCGGGCGTTGAAGGGCTGGTCCATGTTTCTGAAATGAGCTGGATCAAAAAGAACGTGCACCCCGGAAAGATCGTTTCCACCAGTCAGGAAGTCGAGGTCATGGTACTTGATGCGGATCCCGAGAAACGGCGCATCTCGCTGGGCCTCAAGCAATGCCAATCCAATCCGTGGGAAGGGTTTCAGACCAAATTCACGGTCGGCTCCGAGGTTGAGGGCGAAATCAAAAATATTACCGAATTCGGTCTGTTTATCGGCCTGGACGGTGAAATCGACGGCCTGGCCCATCTTTCCGACCTGAGTTGGAATAAATCCGGCGAAGAAGCGTTCACCGATTATAAGAAGGGCGATTTGGTCAAGGCGAAGGTGCTGGATGTGGACGTGGACAAAGAACGCATCAGTCTCGGCATCAAGCAATTGACCGAGGACACCGTCGCCGCAGAGCTTGATCAACTCAAGAAAGGCGCTGTCGTCACCTGTACCATTTCAAAAATCGTCAACACCGGCATCGAAGTCATGGTCAACGAAACGCCTGGGTTTATCCGCAAGGGTGATCTCAGCCGCGACCGTTCCGAACAACGGCCCGACCGTTTCGCCACCGGCGAGAAGATCGACGCCAAAATCACCCAGGTCGACAAAGCGTCGCGTAACCTGACCCTGTCCATCAAGGCCCTTGAGGTCGAAGAGGAAAAGAAAGCCATGAAGAATTTTGGCTCGTCGGATGCGGGGGCCTCCTTGGGCGATATTTTGGGCGCGGCTATTCAGAAAAAGGCCGTTGACGACAAAGATGGCGATAAGGCCGAAGCTGAGACCATGAAAAAGGCCCCGGCCAAGGCCAAGGCTAAAGCGAAGGCCGACGATAAAACCGAGGACGATAAGGACGCGGATAAGGCGGAAATGAAAGAGACTAAGAAAAAGGCGCCCGCCAAAGCCAAAGCCGAAGATAAGGCGGAAAAGAAAGAGACTAAGAAAAAGGCCCCCGCCAAAGCCAAAGCGAAAGCCGCCGACAAGGCTGATGATAAGGCTGAGAAGAAAGAGACCAAGAAAAAGGCTCCCGCCAAGGCGAAAGCGGCGGATAAAAAATAAACTGCGGCAATAATTAAGGATCAGCCCAAGATGTCTCTCGACGCGGATCTAGTTGTTGAAAGACGCCGCCTGAAAAGGCGCCTTGTCTTTTGGCGGGTGTTGGGAATTTCCGCTGTTATTGCCGCCGTCATCGCGGCGGTTGGCCAGTTTGATTTGGTTGGCTCGAAAGACCACATCGCACGGATACAAATCGCGGGCATAATTGTTGACGACCAAGCCCGGGACCAAGCCCTAATAACTGTCGCCGATGACGATAAGGTCAAGGCGCTGATCGTCAAAATCGACAGCCCCGGCGGCACCTATGTTGGCGGTGAAGCGATATACCAATCGCTGCGCATGGTTGCAGAGAAAAAGCCGGTGGTCGCGATGATGGGGACAACGGCGGCATCGGCGGGATATATGTCGGCATTGGGGGGAGATCACATCGTCGCCAGGGCATCAACCCTGACGGGTTCTATCGGTGTTCTATTACAAACCGCCAATATCAACAAATTAATGGACAAAATCGGCGTTGATCCGATCACCATCAAAAGTGCGCCGTTGAAGGCACAGCCTAATCCCATGGAACCCTTTTCGCCGGAAGCCCGCAAGGTGACAGAGGAACTGGTCGCCGATTTCTTTGATATGTTTGTCTCCTTGGTGTCGGAACGCCGCTCCATGTCGAAGGATAAGGTTCTAAAATTGGCTGATGGCCGGGCTTTTAGTGGCCGCCAGGCGTTTGCGAACGGGCTTATCGACGCCATCGGCGCAGAGCCGGAAGTGCGCAAATGGCTGGCTGAAAAACATAAAATTGCCGATGACCTGCCGATTAAGGACGTGAAAGTGGTCGATGACGACAAAACATGGCGAGATTTGCTCGATTCAAAGATCGGAAAATTTCTGTTTTCTGAAAGACTTAGTCTTGACGGCGTGATCTCCCTTTGGCAACCTAACCTCTGGTAACGTCGTCCGATCATGCTCTTAAGGGGGTATGGGGGTGAAAATGGCCCCGCCGAAGATGTCGGGCGGCGAAACAATCGGATACCTAGTGCTAATGGGGGAAAAGGTGGCATGACCAAGTCTGAATTGATAGCATGGCTTGCCGCGGCGAATCCGCATCTTTACCAGCGGGACGTAGAGCGCGTCGTAACCACAATTTTTGATGAAATCACCAATGCCCTGGCCGTTGGCGACCGCGTTGAATTGCGCGGTTTTGGCGCGTTTTCGGTAAAACAGCGTGGTGCCCGGATCGGGCGCAACCCGCGGACCGGTGAATCGGTGCAGGTGTCGGAGAAGTTCATCCCCTATTTTAAGACCGGCAAGCAAATCCGCGATAAAATAAACAGCGGTAGTTAATCGCTAATCATTGGCCTCTTCCTTATTAGGCGGGACTGTTAGGGCCGGGCTGGTAAGGCTCAACAAGGATCGACACCCGTGGCCAAGGTTTTCTTCTGGATCATCGTTGTCCCATTTGCGGCGGCGATCATCGTTTTTTCCGTCAACAACCAAACCGAAGTCCGCCTGGACCTGTGGCCGTTGGATGTGGTGACGGTACCGTTGCCGGTGTTTCTGATCGTGCTGGTCTCCCTGGTTGTCGGGTTCTTCGCCGGCGGGATGATTGCCTGGGGCTCGGCCGGCCGGACCCGGTCCCGGGCGCGTACCGAAGCCCGGCGCGCCGATCAGGCCGAACGGGACCTCACCACCGCCCAGAACCGCATCGACCGATTGTTGTCAGAGGCCGAAGACACCGACCGCACCATCCCGATATTGCCGCCCGCGGCTTAAGGCCCCCTGCTGGCATTTTTGGGGGCTTAAGGCTATAAACCGCCCGATTGCTGGAAAAGGGTGAATGCCGGTGAAACCGTCCGATAGAATTTTTGTCGCTCTCGACACCACCGATCTGAACGGGGCGTTAACCTTGGGCCGAAGCCTGAAAGGGTTGATCGGCGGGGTTAAGGTCGGCAAGGAGTTCTTTACCGCCCTTGGCCCTGAGGGCGTGCGTGCGGTCAGTGAATTGGGCCTGCCGGTGTTCCTGGACCTCAAGTTTCATGATATCCCGGCGACCGTGGCCGGCGCGGTCAAGGCAGCATTGGCGTTAAAACCGTTCATACTTAACGTCCACGCATCAGGGGGGGCCGCGATGATGCGGGCCGCCGTTGATGCGGCTGGAAATAATGCCGATAGGCCCCTGGTGTTGGCGGTGACGGTGTTGACGTCGATGGGTGATGATGACCTGGCCGCGGCGGGCATCCCGAACACGGCGGCCAACCAAGTCCTTCGTTTGGCCAAATTGGCAAAAGACAGCGGCGTCGACGGCGTCGTTTGTTCGGCCTTGGAGGCGGAATCATTGAGGGCGCAATTGGGAGATGATTTCAAATTGGTTGTGCCCGGCATCCGTCCCGAATGGGCCGCCGCCAATGACCAAAAACGCATCGTCACGCCGTCTGATGCGGTCGCCCTGGGCGCCGATTACCTGGTCATCGGCCGCCCCATCACCGGCGCCGAGGACCCCGCCGAGGCGGCCATGCGCATTACCGATGAACTGGGCACATGAACATCGATGTTAAAATCTGCGGGTTGTCGGACCAAGCCGCCGTTGCCTGCGCCGTTGACGGCGGGGCGGCGATGGTGGGGTTTGTCTTTTTTCCGGCCTCGCCGCGCCATTTGACGCCCCAACAGGCCGCCGCCCTGACCGGGGATGTTCCCGATAATATTATTCGCGTCGCCCTGACGGTGGACGCCGATGACGCCCTGCTGGCCGATATCGCCGACACGGCTGGCATCGACATGCTTCAGCTTCACGGGCAGGAAACGCCTGAAAGGGTGAAGGCCATACGTGCCCGGTATGGCATGCCGGTGATGAAGATGCTTCCTATTGCCGCCGCCGCAGATGTTGCCGGCCCCGAAGCCTATGAAGACGTTGCCGACCGGTTCCTGTTCGACGCCAAACCGCCTAAAGACGCCACCCGGCCCGGCGGCAACGCCGAGGCTTTTGACTGGGACCTCCTTAAAGATAATTCCTGCCGAAAACCGTGGATGCTGGCCGGGGGATTGACGGCGGAAAACTTGGCCGAAGCGGTGAAAATTAGCGGCGCTGAGGCCGTCGATGTCTCGTCCGGGGTCGAAGATGCACCGGGGGTCAAAAGCATCGATAAAATCCGCGCATTCCTGGCCGTGGCCAACAGTCTTTAAAGGGCGGAAATTGCCAACAAAAAACCTGTTTTTAGGGGCGCTTTTAAGGTTAATTAGGCGACAAGCCACCGCCCGGGGAAGATCATGACGAAATTAAACACCTACCGCGCCGGTCCCGATGAAGCCGGCCATTTCGGCATTTATGGCGGACGTTTTGTCGCCGAAACGCTGATGCCGCTAATTTTGGAGGTCGAAAAGGCCTGGAATAGGGCGCGCGACGATACGGCGTTCTGGGATGAATTCCATCATTTGATGAAACATTATGTCGGCCGACCGTCGCCGTTGTATTTTGCCAAACGCCTGACCGAGCATTACGGCGGCGGCAAGCTGTATTTCAAGCGCGATGAGCTCAACCATACCGGCGCCCATAAGATCAACAACACCATCGGCCAGATACTGCTGGCCCGGCGCATGGGCAAAACCCGCGTTATCGCTGAAACCGGTGCCGGACAGCACGGCGTCGCGGCGGCCACCGTGTGTGCGTTGTTCGGCCTGCCGTGCGTCGTTTACATGGGCGAGACCGATATCGAACGCCAGGCGCCGAACGTTTTTCGCATGAAGCTGCTGGGCGCCGAGGTTCGTACCGTGACGTCAGGCACCGGCACGCTCAAGGACGCCATGAACGAGGCGTTGCGCGACTGGGTGGCGAATGTGGATGACACCTTCTACATCATCGGCACCGTCGCCGGGCCGCACCCCTATCCGGCTATGGTCCGCGATTTTCAGGCCGTCATCGGCAACGAAGTCCGCGAGCAAATCCAAGACGCAGAAGGCAAAGGCCGCACCCCGGACAGTCTGATTGCCTGCATCGGCGGTGGTTCCAACGCCATGGGCCTGTTTCACCCCTTCCTGGATGATGAAGACGTGCGCATCATCGGCGTCGAGGCCGCCGGCCACGGCATCGAGACCGGCGAGCATTGCGCGTCCTTGACCGGCGGCAGGCCGGGTGTGCTGCACGGCAACCGCACCTACCTGTTGCAAACCGAGGACGGCCAGATTCTGGATGGTCATTCGATTTCCGCCGGGCTCGACTATCCCGGTATAGGGCCGGAACATTCGTGGCTGTTCGACAACGGCCGGGTCGAATACGTATCGGTAACGGATAATGAAGCGCTGGAGGCCTTTCAGTTGTGCACCAAAATGGAAGGCATTATCCCGGCCCTGGAACCCTCCCATGCGCTCGCCCATGTCGGGAAAATCCTTGGCGATTTGCCGTCAGACCACGTGATGGTGATGAATATGTGCGGCCGCGGCGACAAGGACGTTTTCGCCGTCGCCAAGATGCTCGGCGTCGAGGTGTCGGAATGAGCCGCATCGCCGATCGTTTCGAAGCGCTCAAAGCCGAAGGCCGGGGTGGATTGGTCACCTTCGTCACCGCCGGGGACCCTGACCTGGACACCTCCCGTGAGATACTCTTCGGGTTGGCCGCCGCCGGCGCCGACTTAATCGAGCTGGGGATGCCGTTTTCCGATCCCATGGCCGATGGCCCGGCGATCCAGGCCGGCTCGCTGAGGGCGCTGAAAGGCGGCATGACGCTGAAAAAGACATTGGCGTTGGTTGCTGAATTCAGGAAACGGGATAACGAGACGCCGGTGGTGCTGATGGGCTATTACAATCCCATTTACATCTATGGCACCGACGCTTTCACCGCCGACGCCAAGGCGGCCGGGGTCGACGGTCTAATCATCGTCGATCTGCCGCCGGAAGAAGTCCATGAGATAGAGGGCCCGGCCCGGGCCGCCGGAATCGACATCATTTACCTGACCGCGCCGACATCCGACGATGCCCGCTTGCCGGTGGTGGTGGCCCGCGCCTCGGGCTTTGTATATTACGTTTCCATCACCGGCATCACCGGCACCCGTTCGGCCGCCATCGGTGATATTCAGTCCGCCGTCGAACGAATCCGCCGCCACACCGATCTGCCCATCGGTGTCGGCTTTGGGATCAAAACTCCGGAACAAGCCGCCGAGATTGCCTCCGTGGCCAATGCCGCCGTCGTCGGATCAGCCTTGGTAGACATTATCGCCGCCAACCTGGATGCCAAGGGAAAGCCCAAAACGGGTTTGGCGGGAAAGCTGCTGGGGCTGGTGGCTGACCTGGCCGCGGGTGTGCGCGGCACCGGGAAAGAGGTGGCCTAGACCCATGAACTGGCTCAAGAATTTCGTCCGTCCCAAGCTCCAGAAATTGGTCGGCGGCGGCAAGGATATCCCGGAAAACCTATGGCACAAGTGCCCCGAATGCACGCAGATGATCTTTCACCGGGATTTGGATAAAAACCTTCACGTTTGCCACCATTGCGGCCATCACATGCGCATTAGCGCCCAGAAGCGCCTTGAGATGCTGTTTGACGACGGCGCCTTTCAAAAGGTCGAAGCGGCGCTGACGGTGGAAGACCCGTTGAAGTTCCGCGACCGGCGAAAATACACCGACCGCCTCAAGGAATCCCGCACCAAAACCGGTAACAACGATGCCTTGATCGTCGCCCATGGTAAAATAAGCGGCATCGGGGTCGTCGTGGCGGCGCTGGACTTTTTCTTCATGGGTGGTTCCATGGGGGTCGCCGTCGGCGAGGGATTATTGACGGCGGCGCGCCTGGCGGTGGTTCAGGACTCCGCCCTGATTGTGGTGCCGTCTTCTGGTGGTGCGCGCATGCAAGAAGGCATCTATTCGTTAATGCAATTGCCCCGTTCGATCATCGCCGTCGAGGAAGTCCGCGACGCCGGGCTGCCTTATATCGTCATCCTCGCCGATCCCACCACCGGGGGCGTGTCGGCGTCGTTCGCCATGCTCGGCGACATTGCCATCGCCGAGCCGGGTGCGGTGATCGGTTTCGCCGGTGCCCGGGTGATTGAGCAAACCATCCGCGAAACGCTACCGGAAGGGTTCCAGCGTTCAGAATACCTGTATGAACACGGCATGGTCGATATGGTCGTGCACCGGGCCGAGCTTCGCGACGCCTTGGGCCGGGTGTTGTCGCTGCTCAAGAACCAAACCCCGGCGGCGCATGTGCTGCCGATGTTGGATGCCGACGCCAAAGGTACCGGGGGCGTCCCCAATATCCATAATCCCGGCAAGCCCGATAAGGGCTGAGCCTTTCAGGCGGACCACAAGTCCTGTGGAAAATTCCCCTGACCCCATCCTGGATCGATTAACACGGTTGCATCCGAAGCTGATCGATTTATCACTGGACCGGGTATACCGGCTCTTAAGTTTTCTCGGCGACCCGCACCGGTTGCTGCCTCCGGTCGTTCATATCGCCGGCACCAACGCCAAGGGCTCGGTGATTGCGATGATGCGCGCCGCCTTGGAGGCGGCGGCGTACACCGTCCATATTCACACCTCGCCACACCTGATCCGGTTCAACGAACGCATTCGCTTGAGAGGTGAGTTGATTGGCGACGCAGCGTTGAAAGACCTGCTTGAAGAATGTGAAGCGGCCAACGCCGGAGAGGCGATCACTTTTTTTGAAATCACCACGGTAGCGGCGATATTGGCGTTTTCCAGAATGCCGGCGGATATCGTGTTGCTGGAATCGGGGCTCGGCGGGCGGCTCGACGCCACCAACGTCATCGACGCCCCGGCGCTGACAATCATCACGCCGGTATCCATGGACCATCAGCAGTTCCTGGGCGCGACACTGGCCGCCATCGCCGCGGAAAAGGCGGGAATCCTCAAACCTGACGTGCCTTGCGTCCTGGCTGACCAAAAACCCGAGGCCTTGGCGGTGATCGAGGTAAAAGCCGCCGAGATCGGCGCGCCGCTTTTCCTCGAAGGCCGCGATTGGGGGGGGCGGGAATTGCCCCCGCCCAATCTTGCCGGGCCGCATCAGCGCCGCAACGCCGCCATTGCGGCGGCGGCGCTGGACCATTTGCCGGGGATCACGGTTTCCGATGAGGCCATCACCAAGGGGTTTGAAAACATCGACTGGCCGGCCCGCATTCAACACCTGCAATCCGGGGCCTTGGCCAGGATTTTGCGGCCGGACCAGGAACTGTGGCTCGACGGCGGCCACAACCCAGCCGCCGGTGAAGCCATTCGGGACTGGCTGGCACTGGAACAACAAAAGCCCCTGCACCTGGTCATGGGAATGCTGAACAGCAAAGATCCCGACGCCTTCCTGGCGCCATTTAAAGACCGCATCACGTCGCTCCACGCCGTCACCATCCCCGGAGAGGCTAATAGCCTGAGCGCCGAAGAACTGGCCGATAGGGCGGCGAGCGTTGGTTTGGCGGCGACAACCGCGGAAACCGTCCGCAAGGCGTTAGAGGAAATCGTCCAAGATCAACCCGGCCCCGGCCGTATCCTGATCACCGGCTCGTTATATTTGGCCGGAAAGGTACTGGCGGAAAACGCCTAGACAGGTTTAGACTCCAGCCCCCAACTACAGGAGACAGCGATGATCGTTGAGCAAGTTTGGACCGGCAACGCGTACCGGAACTTCAATTACCTGATTGTATGTCCCGACACTGGCGAGGCCCTGGCCATCGATCCGCTGGATCATGAAAAATGCCTGGGCGCCGCCAAGGATAAGGGCTGGAACATCACCCAGGTGCTTAACACCCATGAACACCACGATCACACCGGCGGTAACGCTGCGGTCATCAAGGCGACCGGGGCCAAGTTGCTGGCCCATGCCGGCGCCCAGGGGAGCATTCCCGGCATCGATAGGGGCCTGGCTGCCGGCGACGTCATTTCGGTCGGCAACACCGTCGAATTGGAATGCCTGGACACGCCTGGCCACACCATGAGCCACATCTGCATTTTGTCCCACACCGACCAACCGGCGTTGTTTAGCGGTGATACCTTGTTTAACGCCGGTGCCGGCAACTGCCACAACGGCGGCCATCCGGAAGAACTGTTTGATACCTTCGCCAGTCAATTGGCGAAATTGGGGGACGACACCCTGATCTATCCGGGCCATGACTATCTCTCCAACAATCTGGAATTTACCCTCGACCGCGAACCCGATAATGAGCGCGCGAAAACGCTGCTCGGGGACGTCGCCAGCCAGGACCCGGCCGAAGCCATGGTCACGACCCTCGGTCTGGAAAAAGAGATCAACACCTTCTTCCGGCTGCACAGCCCCTCGGTGATCCAGGCGCTGCGCGAGGTATTCCCCGATATTGGCGACGCGCCGGACTCGAAGACGGTATTTCTGAAGCTACGGCAACTTCGCAACGACTGGTAGGGCCATGACGGTCAACAATGATTACTGCGCCGATCTCGGCCCTGCCACCGGTTCTTACCGGCGCGTGTTGTGGGCGGTGCTGGTGATCAACGCGTCTATGTTCGTGGTCGAAATGTTCGCCGGGGTGTGGGGGAAATCGGTGGCGTTGCAGGCCGACGCGCTGGATTTCCTGGGTGATGCCGCGACCTACGCCATCACCCTGATCGTGCTCGGCATGAGTATCCGCTGGCGGGCCGGTGCCGCGATGATCAAGGGGCTGACCATGGGCGGTTTCGGCATCTGGGTACTCGGGAATACGGTTTATCACATGGCCCGGGGGACGCTGCCGGATTTCGCCATCATGGGCGGCATCGGGGCGTTGGCGTTGCTGGCCAACGTGATCTCGGCGGGGTTGCTATACCGGTATCGTCTGGGTGACAGCAATATGCGTTCGGTGTGGTTGTGCTCGCGCAATGACGCCATCGCCAACATTGCCGTGATCCTCGCCGCTAGTGGTGTTTGGGCGTCGAAAACCGGGTGGCCGGATTTGGCCGTCGGCGTGGTGATTGCCGGACTGGCGCTGACCAGCGCCGTCACCGTGATCCGGCAGGCGCGCGGCGAAATTAAGTTGGAAACGGCTTAGACGTCGGATAGGCGGCTACAGGACTTCTTCAAGCCACGCGGTCAGCGTGCTTTTGGGAATGGCCCCGATCTTGGTCGCCGCGACCTCGCCGTCCTTGAACAGGATCAAGGTGGGGATACCCCGGACACCGTATGTGGAAGGCGTCAAGGGGTTTTCATCGATATTGAGCTTTGCCACCGTCATCCGGTCGCCCATTTCGCCCGCCAGTTCTTCAAGTGCCGGGGCGATCTGTTTGCACGGTCCGCACCATTCCGCCCAGAAATCAACAAGCACAGGGCCTTCCGATTTCAGGACATCGGCATCAAAGCTATCATCGCTGACGTGTTTTGGCATTTTTATGAATCCTAACAACCCTTAAGAACAAATCCCGCGCGCCCCAAGGGCTGAAAAAAGCAGAGGATTTATTGGTTACCATTGAAGTTGAATCTAGGCACGGCCCGGTTCCCCGTCAAGGTGCGTGGGCGGCTAACATTTCATCGCTCAACGGCATCAGCCGGGGACCCAATGTCCACAATAGGACGGCGCGCACCGGCCGGTCCGGATAGACTTGGGCCAGCGCCGCCTGATAGGCCGCCATCTGGCGCAGGTAGGCGGGGGCGACGTCGTGCTCAGTTTCCGGCGGTGGCCGGTTGGTCTTGAAATCAATGACGATGACGGCGTCTTTGGTGACCAACAACCGATCGACCTGTCCCGTCAGCACCTGGCCTGTCTCTGGATCACCGACAATGCCGGTGATTGGCACTTCGGCCATGCTGCCGGGGCCGAACAGATCCGCATGGTCCGGGTCGCCCAAGACACTCAAGGTTTCGGCCAACAAGGCTTCTTGTTCCTTGGCCTCCAGTTCCAGCGACGGCCGCGCCAAAAACACCTTTGCCCTGGCCTCACGTTCATCTAGGGCAATGTCGGGGAGGCTTTGTAATAGACGGTGGACCAGCAGCCCGCGTTTGAACCGCGCCCCGTCGTCATCGCTTAACGGCGAAATCACCGCGGGTTCGTCGCCGGATGGGCGGCTGGGGGCGAGCGGCCGGGTCGGCTCCGGTTCCGGCGGTGGCGATCTTAAGGCCCAATCGGGGGCGGGTTCCATGATTTGCGTGCGTTCGGTCACGGTACCGATGCCATCGGGCCCGGATTCCTGGGGGGTCGATAATCGCCACACTGCTTCGCCCGTCGGCAGCTGAATTTCTTCGCCAATGTCCTGTATTGCCGGTTCCATCAGATCATACCAGCATCCCTCTGGGCGGCCGTTCTTGCCTTCCCAACCGCCGATATACAGGCGGTCGCGGGCGCGGGTCATGGCGACGTACAGAAGCCGCCGGTATTCCCGCCGCGCTTCTTCCTGGGCCTGTTCGCGAAGATTTTTGGTGACGGCTTCTTCTTCATTGCCTGACATCCGCCAGATTACGGCTTCGGGTACATTCTTATCATCGTCGCCCTCCGGCCAGTGCAGACGGGGAGACAATTGGGCGCCCTGCATGGAACAGGTGTCGGGAAGAAACACGATTTCCGATTCCAGCCCCTTGGCGCCGTGGACGGTCAGCACCCGGACTTCGTTCAGCCCGCGTTCCATCTCACGTTTAACGTCAGTCTCGCCCCGTTCCAGCCAATAGAGGAAGCCTTCCAGCGATCCTACGTGGTCACGCTCAAAATCTAGCGCCAGGCCTAAGAACACATCGACGGGTTCTCCCGCTTCCGGACCTAAGTGGGCGAGCAGGTCCCGCCGTCCGCCACCGGCTTCCAACAAATGGGCATAGAATTCATAGGGCGGGGTGCTGTCGGCGGCGGCCAACAGCGAAGACAGTTTTTGTTCGGCTTGGGCAAATTCCGGTCTTTCGTCACGGCGGTCGCGTAAAGCGCCCCACAACGTGCCCGGGCGCTGGTGGGCCAGATCGAACAGCATTTGGTCATCGAATTCGATAAAAGGCCCTTTGAGGACGCTGGCCAGGGTCAGGTCATCGCCGGGCAGCAACGCGAAATGACCCACCGCCATTAGGTCCATGACCGCTAGATGATCCAATAGCTTCAGCCGGTCGCGCCCGGCGACGGGGATCCCCCGGCGTTCCAGGGCGCGCACCATGATGTCGGCAAAAGCCCCACGCGTGCGCACCAAAATCATGATATCGCCGGGCTCAATGGGTCGCCCGGCGGACTCCAGAACCTCCTTGCCCCGCATAGCATCAATGGTTTCGGCGATTCTATCGGCCAACCGCGCCGCTGGGCTGGCCTGGCCCATTTGGTCCAGGGGCGCGTCCCAGGGGCGGGTGTCCGGCACTTCCTCCGGGCTCAGCGTCGGCCACAATTCGACCAGCCCGCCCTGGCCTTGGCGTTTGGAATGGTGGCGAATGGGCTTGTCTTCCCAGGTCAGGCCATCGGCGGCGGCCTCAAAGCCGAACACCGCATCGACGGCGGTGAGGATCGCCGCTGTTGAGCGGTAGGATACCGCCAATTCGACCTCCGGCAGGCCTGAGTCCACCACCGCCGCCTGAGAGCGGAAGTGATCGCGCATGATGCCGAACCGTGCCGGGTCGGCGCCCTGGAAGCTGTAAATGGACTGCTTTTCGTCGCCGACGGCGAACACGGTTCGGTCCAGCGGTCTCAACTGGTCTCCGGCGCCGAGGCCGGTGAAGAATTCCCCGCTAAGGCCGGCGATAATCTGCCATTGCTCGGGGCTGGTGTCCTGGGCTTCATCGACCAGGATATGATCGATGCCGCCGTCGAGCTTGTAATGCACCCAGGACACGCCACCGCCGCGTGACAGCAAATCCTGGGCCTTTTCGATCAGGTCGTCGTAATCCAACAGCGCACGGGTGCGTTTGATACGCTCATAGGCCGCCAACAGGGCTTCGCCGACAATCAGCAGCGATTCCGTCGCCGCGGCCATGGCGCAGGCTTTCAGCCGCTGGACCATGGCCAGCAATCGTTCCTGTTCGGTCCTGAGGATGGCTTCCGCGCCGGGATCGGCCTCATCCGTACCTTTGGTGGTGATTTTTTTGCGCGCATCTCGGTCCTTGGTGAGAAACTGATTAGCATAATCACCGGCAAGGGCATTGGCGCGGTGTGCCGGTGTCATCGCCAGCCAAGCACCGATGCCCCTGGCCCTTTCCTGGTCGGTTTTGGTGCCGTGACCGAGCGCCTCGACCGCTTGTTTCAATCCCGCCGCATCGAAAGCGGTATCGGTGGCGGCGGTGTTTAAAACAACGTCGACGGTTTCGCCGGGGCCGAGGCCGAGGGCCTGGCGAACCGCGGCCATCAGGCCCTCATGCCCGCCCCGTTCAGCAACCAGGCGTTTAAAAACTGCGCGCTTGTCATTAAGTTCCCGCATGACGTCGGCGAATTGGTCCTGGTTGACCAGCCCGGCCAGATGGTTGAGCGCGGCGCGGACGCTTTTTCCTTCCTTGCCGCCGCGGGTTAACAACCGGTCGCGGGCCTCATTGCGAAGTTCGCTGGCGCGGCGTTCGTCAATGACAGAAAAGTGTGGCGCCAGCCCGGCTTCCACCGGAAAGCGGCTCAACAAGGATTCGGCGAACGAATGCAAGTTGCGGACCCGGATTCCTTCCGGTGTTTCCAGCACCTGGGCGAACAAAGAACGCGCCCGCGATATCTCCGCTTCAATTGGCGCTTTATTCAATAGCGCTTTGAGGTTTTCCTCCAGGGTGTTGGCGTCCATGGCCGCCCAATGGCCGAGCCGGGTGCTGAGCCGGGTGGCGACTTCGGCGGCCGCCGCCTTGGTGAAGGTCAGGCACAGTATCCGGTTGGGCGGGGTGCCGGCGACCAGCAGCCGCAGGATCCTCTCGATCAGGACATGGGTTTTGCCGGTGCCGGCGTTGGCCGACACCCAGACCGATTGCGTCGGGTCGGCGGCGGCGACCTGGGCGCCCGTGAGGTCCTGCGTGGGGGCGGGTCGTTTGCTCATGGCACCTCTTCCGTGCGCCCGCGCCATTCCAGAATTCGCGCCAGATGGTCGTAGTCACCAGTGTACTTTAAAAGCATGGGCCGGGGTTGCGACAGGTAGGGCATGTTGGGGTCGTCGTATTGGGCGATCATATCGCCAAGGCCCTTAAGTGTATTGTCTATGGTCTCGGCGATATCGAGCTTGAGCACCCTCTCCTCGCCGGGCTTTTTGCCTCCTGAAAGTGACAGATAGACCAGTTGCGCAATCTTTTCGGCAGTTAGATTTTCGAATCCGCCGGTTTGGGCGATGGCCGCTTCCAGCGGTAATTGTGGCGCAAACTGTGTTTCCACCTGGGCCGCCGATGGCGGCGTCCCGGTCTTGTAATCCATTACCGCCAACCCGATGTCGGCGCGATGGTCGATACGGTCGGCCCTGGCGGTCAGGGTGAACGGCCCGGCAGGACCTTCCAACACCAAACGGCCCTTGATTTCCCTAGCCAAGTTTCGGAAACCGGCCGCGCGCCTGACTTTTTCGTAAGTTACGAACCATTCGGCGATGCGTTCGAACCGGGGCCACCAAAAGGCCTCGACGCCGGGCGGCACCTGGGATCGATTGAAAACATCGCCGCCGATCTCCAGTAATTTTTTCTCGGCGTCGGCGGGAAGGGCGTCGGGGGTGCGTTCGAGAAATTGGTGAAGGATGTCGTGGATGATAATGCCTCGGTCCGCCGCCCCCGGCTCAGAATCGATGGGCGCTATGGGTTTTAGGCCCAGAATATGGCGGGCATAAATGGCATAGGGGTCGCGGAACCAGTGTTCGACCTGGGTAACGGACAGTTGCCGGGGCCGGGCATCGAGAGGCGGGGTCGGCCTCGGTTCGGAAACCGCACGGCTTTGGTCCGGCTTATCAAGCGCATGAACCCACGCCAACCACGGCTCGGTTGCGGCGAAGCCGGTTTTGATCCCTTTTTTCTCGAGCACGTTGTCGAGCCGCAATAACCAGCGCGAGGCCACCTGGGGGGTGCCGTCAACCCGTTCGGAACGAGTCAGCACCACCTGCGGGGCGGCGAAGGCCTGGGCGAAGTCGTGCGCCGCCAAGCCGATACGCCGTTCCGGGGCGGGCAAGCCGAACCGCTTCAACATCGGGCGGCTCATCCACGGGCTGGCCTTGGCTTCTGGCGGCCAGGTATCGTCATTGAGGCCGCCCAAAATCATCACATCGGCCTGTTGCAGCCGCGCCTCCAGCAGGCCCCAGATATGCAGGCGCGGATGACGGCCAAAGCGCGGCCGGACCATCCTTCCGGCCATCAGGGTTTCCAGCAACGCCGGGTAATCGGTGGCGGTGACGGTCTCAAGCGCGCCGCCGGCGTCCTTCAGCTCGGCAACAAAATTTGCCGCCGCTTCGCCCGAATCCCCGGCCCACAAGCGCCCGGCCCCGTCCGATACCTTATCCGCCGCTAAAGCCTCGGCCATGTGGACGTGCGCCGTCAGGAAGCTTGTAAAATTTTTGCCACTTCCGTCCATCACCCTGGCAAAGGGTTCGATCAGGGTTTGCAGACGATCAATAAAATCCTTCAGGTCCCGTCCTGTTTTTTTGTTTGCCTTGGCGGCCGCCTGCAACCCCTTGATCCCCGGCGCCAGACGCGGCCCACGCAGAAGGTTGACCTCCAACGTTCTCGTCAAGGCGCGAAATGCGCCCGCCGTCATGCCGCCCGCCGCCAGCGGATGCTTTAAGGCCGCCAAGAGGGATACCGGTGACAGGCCATCGGCAAGCATGCGTGCCGTCAGCATTAGAAAGGCGCTGGGCAGAGTCTGGGCCAGAGGCAGCCCAGCGGAATCATCAACATCGATCCCCCACCGCGTCAATTCCGCCGCCACCCGCCGTGCCAATCCCCGGTCCGGTGTCACCAGGGCACACGTCTTCTCCGGCGCCTCGAGCGTTTGGCGCATGATCAGCGCAATCACGGCGGCTTCCTCGCGCGGCGTCGGGCAATCGATGCGGGCGATCCCGTTGAGCGCATCTTCGGTTTCCTTTTTACCGGGCAAGGGGGCTTCCACTGCCCCGGCAGGCGTGAGTGCGGTATGAAAAAGACGCGCCCGTGCAGATTGTTCGGAGGTGAACCCCGGCGCTTGCCAAAGCCCGACGTCCTCACGCTCGACGCCCAGATGCGTCAACAGGCGCGCCAAGCCGAATTGAGGGTGATGGTCTTGCAAGGCGGTCCAGGCGTCGTTGCCGGTGTCAACATCAAGTCCGGGCAGGACCACGGCGCCGTTGTCAAGATTGGCAACGACCGCCAGCAAATCGGCGGTGGCGGGGATCGAGCCGGTGGACCCGGCGGCGATGACGGGGCCGGTCGGCGGGGTATCGGTCCAGGCTCGGCCAAGTGCCTCGAACAAACGATTCCGGCGATCGGCGGCGTCAATGGCGTCGGCCTCAATGAGCACCTTGGGCCAGGCGTCGGTCAGAATGTTCAGGAAGGTGAGGGTATCCTGCCAGTGTTCGGCGAATTCCTCGGGGGCTAAGTCCGCCAGCCCATCGAAGGCCAGACGTTCGGTGTGGATCTGATCCAGCAATCGGGCCAGTTCCAGGCCCAGATTGGCGGCCTGATCGGGGCTGGTACCGGAATCGCGGGCCATGACCATGCGGGTCAGGATTAACTGGCGTTGCAGCCCCGACAGGGCTTCGGGCACGCTGAGGCCCCAATCTCCGGTGTCAGGCCCATCGTCGCCTAAGCCGCCAGAAAGCAGAATCTCGTCCTCGTCCAATTCGCCGAGCGCAATCATTCGCGGCAGAAGCAAGGCCTGGCCACCGCTTTGCCGAAGGAAGGCCTCGGTGAGGCTGCGCCGGGCGCGTTTGGTCGGTATCAGCACCGTGACCCCGGCCAAGGCCAGCGGCTCAACACCGACACGGTCGCGAATGCCAGCAGCGAGCACATCGACAAAGGGCTGCCCCGCCGGGATGGTATAGACCCGGGGCGCGTCTTTCGCGGTTTTCATGGCAGGTTGCGGGGCCAGGTTGACCTCCCTCAGCGCCGTTCTTTGCCGGCGTAGCGGAGATGCATATAGGTTTCCGCCTCTTCCAACCCTTGAGGCGTGCCGACATGGAACCATTCCCCATCGTGGACGACGCCGAGCAGCCGACCGGATTCGCTGGCCCGGTCATAGAGGAGATTAAGGGAAAAGGCGCCGTCCGGCGCGGTCTTGAATAGTCGCGGGTGCAACATCTGGATGCCGGTGAACAGCCATGGCGAGACTTCACCTTCCAGACGCCGGGTCAACACGCCGTCACCGAGGGGGGCGCAGAAATCGCCCAGGCCGGTATAGCCATACGCCTCAACGGTGGAATGCAGCAACAACAAGCCGTCCATGGTGTCATCGTCCCAGGTGTGGGCCATGCGCTGAAGCGCATCATAGGGGCCGTTGAGCCAGAAGGCATCCGCGTTGACGGCGAGAAAGGGATCGTCGCCTAGAAGCGGCAGCGCCTTGGCGATTCCGCCGCCGGTATCGAGCAGGTCGTCTTCATGGGATATTTGAAGGACAGGTGATTTTCGTCCGCTCAGATGGGCCTGCAGTTGTTCGGCCAGGTAGTGGGTGTTGACGACAACCTCGCCGACGCCGACCGCTTCCAGGCGATCGAGGGCATGATCGATCAGGGCCCTATTATCGACCTGGACTAGCGCTTTGGGCAATGTGTCGGTGACCGGCTTTAGCCGCGTGCCGAGACCGGCAGCCAATACCATGGCTTTATAGGGGATCATATGTTGATGCCTCGTTTTTCGGGTGGGAAGTGGGCGTCAAACCAAGCCGCCACAGGAGCCAGCACCGGATGGGGGAGGGCGTTTTCCAACAACCGCCAAACCCTCGGGAGATGATCAAGGTAGGCGGGTTTGGAGTCGCGGCGACTGAGCCGGGTGAAAATACCGATGACCTTGGCGTGACGCTGGGCGGCAAGGATGGCGAAGGTAGCTTCGAACGCTGACCGGTCGATGTCGGGGAAGGCGGTGAGGTAGCGTTCCAGCATGGCTTTCTTCAGGGCGTCGCCGACGTCGCGGCGGGCGTCTTCCAGCAGCGACATCAGATCGTAAGCCCCGGGCCCTGAGACGGCGTCCTGGAAATCCAACAGCCCGCACCGGGCGACGCCTTGACGGCCGTCCAGGATCATCAGGTTATCGACGTGAAAATCGCGAAGCACCAGGGTTGGCGGTTGGCTGCGAAGCTGGGCGAAAACCGAAAGCCAGGCATTCCGGTAGGCGTTTGTCACGTCATCGGGGGCGTCACCGCCGAACACCGCCGGCCAGGTCCAGTCGACCAGCAGCAGGGCTTCGTCGAGAAGTTTGTCATCGTCGTAATCCTTGAGCCCCGGCGGCATCACCCCGGTGGCTTCAATTCTGTGCAGTTCAATCAACACATCGACGCCGAGTTGATAGAGTTCCGCCTCGGCGGTGTTGTTCGATGATGCCAGCAACCGGGTAAAGGTCTCGTCGCCCAGATCCTCGATGATCAGAAAACCGTTGGCCTTGTCCTTGGCGAAAATGTCCGGCGCGCTGAACCCCAGCGATTTCAGATGCCGGGCGACGGCGACGAAGGCATCGACGTCCTCGACCGGCGGCGGGGCGTCCATCAACATTGCGTTACGGCCGCCCAGGGTCAGGCGTTGATAACGGCGGAACGAGGCATCTCCAGGCAACGGGTTGCGCTTGGCGCCCTGCCACCCATTTTCGGCAAGGAAGGCATCGATCACGGCTTCCCGCTCAGTCATCGCCTACCCTCTCCAACAGTTCCCCCAGGCGTGCCGTCCATGATCCAAACCCTTTTAGGGCGGCTTGGCGTTGCCCGGCCCCCTTGACGGCCCCCTGGGTCAGGGAAAGGTCGAGCCGGTCGGCTGGCAATAGGTTCTTCATCCGGTCCGGCCATTCGATCAACGAGATGCCGCCTGAGAAGGCTTCCTCCATGCCTAGTTCTTCCAATTCGCCAGCGTCTTCAATCCGATACAGGTCAAAATGATAAATCCCCCCCCCACCGGCGTCGTCATAGATCTGCACCAGGGTGTAGGTCGGGCTTGGGACCTCTTGCGGGGTTCCGGCGCGGGCATTGATAAAGGCGCGGGCGAAGACGGTCTTGCCGGCACCCAGATCGCCCCAAAGCGCGATTACATCACCGGGCCTGGAAACACTCGCCACCGTTTTGGCCAGCTCGGCGGTGGCCGCCTCGTCGGCGAGATTGATGACCCCCGGTGCGTCACGGCGTTCTCTCGGTTCAGGCATCGTCATCGCCGGCGTTTCCTTTATCCGGTCTTTTGGCCGGCAGACGGCAGGTGATGGTGGTGCCGCGGCCGGGCGGCGATTTCACATCGACCGCACCGTCATGCAGCGCAATAAAGTTACGAACCAGGCTGAGGCCCAGCCCGGCGCCGCTTTTATCGGCCTCGGGGTTGCTGCCCTGGTCAAACGGCTGGAATACCCGTTCACGGTCGGCCTGGGGGATGCCGATGCCGGTGTCGGCGACGGTGAGGATCAAGTCATCGTCTTCGCGCCGGGCTTCCAGGCGAACGGTGCCGCGTTCCGGGGTGAATGTGGTGGCGTTGGTGAGCAGATTGAAGATTACCTGTTTCAGCCGTTTTGCATCGGCGTCGATCCAACCGATATCGGGGGGGCAGTCGAACTCCAGCTTTATCTCTTTCTTTCGCGCCCGGTCCCGAATCAGGTTCAGGGCCGACACCAGAAGCTCATGCACGTCGAGGGTGTCGCGGTCCAGCTTCAAGCGCCCGGCCTCGATGGAGGCGAGGTCAAGGATGTCGCCGACTACCGCCATCAAGCCGTTGGTGGTTTCAAGAATGCCTTTGGCGTATTCGGCCTGGCGGCGGTTTAGCTTGCCGAAATATTCTTGGCCGAGCATGTCGGCGAAACCGATGACGGTGGTCAGGGGCGTGCGGACCTCAAAGGACACATTAGCGATGAATTCGTTTTTCAGGCGGTCGGCCTCGCCTAAGGCCTCTGCACGCTGGCGAAGGGCGGTTTCGACCTGGGCGGTATCGGTGACGTCCAAATAACTTAACAGCATGGCGCCATCCGGCAACGGCAGGTTGGCGTAATCGATGACCGTGCCGTTGGCCAATTCCAACTTTCCGGTGCTTGCCTCGCGGCGCATTAGCCGGTTGACCACCATGTCCTTGTGTACGCCCCAGCTTAAATCGTCCCAGCCACCTTCGACTGTGAGGTGTTGGCGGCTGTGGTCAACGAAATCGGAGACATGAAAGGCGTCGGTGAGCATCGCTTCGTCCAGGCCCCAAAGGCCCATGAACACCGGATTGAAAAGCTTCAACCGGCCATCGGCGCCGAACACGGCAATGCCTTCATGCAGGTTATCGAGGGTTTCCTTTTGCACCGCAATAAGGGATTTAAACGACCGCTCCAGGTCGAGACGGTCGGAAACATCGTCGAAAACAAACACCAGCCCGCCTTTGCCTTGGCGGTTGACGAGGGCCCTGATGGCGCGCCCGTCGGGAAGGTGCATGAGTTCTTCGGAAGGTTGGGTCAGGGTTTCAAATTGTTCCAGTAGGCGCATCTTATAATCCCGGAAATCGGACAGTTCCGGCAGTTTCCTGTGTTCGCGCAGCCGTTCCAGGATTTCACCCAATTCCGGGTCACCGGCTAGCCAATCGGGCTCCAAGTCCCAAAGCGTGGCGTAGGCGGCATTGAAAAACCGGAGCTTGGCGTCGGCGTCGAAAATGGCGATGCCGGTGTCCAAGGTTTCCAGTACGGGGTTGCGCTCGGCGCTGAAACGCGCGAGCTCATCTTCCTTGACTTCGGATTCGGTGCGGTCGATGGCAAAACCGATGGTGCCGCCGGTGGCGCTGGCGTTGCTATCCCCGTCTTTCGCATCGCCGCCGCCCAGGATACCCAGCGGCGTTTCCGAAATCTCCAGTAAACGCTCCTCGCCGCCGGCATTGACGTGCATCCGTTCGGTGACGGTGCCCCGTTGTTGGCGGGCGCGGGCCGCCATGCCGGCGTCGGCGGAAACCACATTGCGGGCGGCGTGGTTGATGAAGGCCAAGGAAAGTTTTGAATCCCGCAACCACACCGGCAAGGGCATGGCGTCCAGCAACGCCGTCAGGTGGCGGTCTTCCAGGCCCGAGGTGTTAATCGACGATACCCTGCGCCCGACACCGGTCTCCCCGGTGCTGGTGATATCACGCATCCACACCATGTCAGCTAGCACGTTCCCGTCATCGGTTTCGGCGCGCCCCCCGATCGCCTGGATGCGGCGGCGGCCCGAGATCAACATCACATCAAAGGGCGTGCCTGCCCCGCGCAGCAGTGACACGCATTGTTCCAGCGTCTTCAGGGATTCGCCTTCGAAACGCTCGCGCAGATCGTCATAACGCGACAGGATGCCATCCTTGAGGTTTAGCAATACCGCCAGTCGCCGCGAACAGGTGAAGCCGCCATTGGCGTGATCCCAGAGAAACAAACCGTCCGGCGTTGCCGCCAGCATTTCCTTGGCCTTGAGGGCCACCGCCTCCAGCCGTTGGCGTTCGGTCTCAACTGCAGTCAGTTTTTGGCGCTGCATGATGAACACCACAAACCCCACCAAGGCCGCCACGGCGGCGCCGGCTACGAAGGCTTGAAGCGGATCAATATCGGTCAGCACCGAAAGAGATTAAACGGGTGCCGGAACTCTGACAATAAGAAGGCCCGCATAAGAGCCAACGCAACGCCCCGACTTACGTCTCAACTTGGGTTCGGTAGTCCTCCGGCGTCATCGAGAAGGTCCAGGCCACGGCGTGGGCCGGGGTCAGGATTTCATCGCCGCGTTCATCAAACCGGGGAATCGACAGGTAGTATGATTTGTGAATGCCGTCGGGCTCGGGCGTCGAATTAATGACCTCGACCAGGCGCATGGGCTTGAAGGCACCACCAAAATACCGGTGCCAGAGCCGGCTCGGTCGAGAGGCCATGGGCGAGATAGGCGTCCCGCCAGCCCTCCAGCAGCATTTCCTGTTTCGGGGTTAGACCCTCAGTCGGCGACGAACCGAGCCATTCCAGCATCGAATTCCCGTTGTCTGATCACCCGATAAAGAC
>Ga0066376_10001119_pt1 | contig 26051 bp, 21 predicted proteins | sample Knorr_S15_td_Bot_FD_77009 | JGI IMG/M metagenome (GOLD analysis project Ga0066376, IMG submission 77009) | Marine microbial communities from Southern Atlantic Ocean transect - Knorr_S15_td_Bottom_ad_5009_LV_A | ecosystem: Environmental > Aquatic > Marine > Oceanic | place: Southern Atlantic... | reverse complement strand
TCCGGAGCCGCGGCCACCAGCATGCCGCCTCCCCAGAACTCGAACCCGGTGACGCTGTTGAGTTGATCGGCGAAGATGACGCAGCGGTCGGCGACTCCGTCGCGGTTGTCATCGGGCAGGCAGAGGATTCGGTCGGTCCGCGGCTGGGTGGGGTTCCAGTGCGGGTAGGAGGGCCAGACCGAGGCGAAGAGTCGTCCGTCGGTGTCGACGGCCATCTGCACCGGGTTGACCAGTTCGGGGAATTGTTCTTCGGAGGCGAACAGGTTGACCTCCATCCCCTTGGCCAACCTCATCCGCTCGATCGCCTTGGTCCCCGCGAGGTAGGGATGTCGACCTCCGGCCAGCGGGCCGGGCTTATTCGTCTTGACCTGCAGCAGGCCGGGGATGTTGTTGTCGACGATCTTGTGTTTGCGTCCGGCGGCGACGGCCCAGACCATCTCGTCACGATTGCCGGTCATCACGTCGAAGATCTGCATCTCGCGTTGCATCACGTCGGCGTTGGACTGGCCGAACCAGGCCAGTCGCGAGCGGCCTCCGAAGACGTTGTAGCCATCGACGACGCGGTAGCGGCTGAACCAGTAGTAGCTCTTCTCGAGCACCGCCCGCTGCAGCCGTTCGATCTCGGCACTCTCACGCAACGTGCTGCCGGGCCTCCCGAACAGCTGCCGCATGATCACTCCGGCCAGCAGCCGGTTGCCGTGTTCGAGCAGGTGGATGCCGTTGAGCGTGAGGTGGCTGGCGTTCTCGGCGTAGAGTTGTCGTGAGGGTGCAAAGAGGTCGACGAAGGGGACGCTCTGGGCGGTACAGACCTGTTTCATGGCGGCCGAGTAGAGGGCCAGGTTGCGGTTGTTTCTGGAGCCGTCGGGCAGGTTGGGGCTGTTGAGGTTTTCGTGAGCGATGGGTGAGAAGACGACGATGCGGGGTGCGGACTTGCCGTTGTACTTCTGAGCCTTCATGCCGGTGAGCATGCCGGCGAGGTCCTTGCGGAACGTGGCCAGGCCAGGTTGGCCGCGGAGTGCTTCGTTGTAGCCGAAGAAGCAGAAGACGACGTCGGCCTGGACCTTGCTGAGCCACTGGTCGGCGCTGCCGAAGCTGGCCGAGCGGGGCCGGGTCTTGACCTCGTCGCCGGTGAACCCGAGGTTGCGGATCGTGAGTCGATGCCTGGGAAATTCGGCCTGGAGGTAGGTTTCCAGCCAGCCGTGGTGCTGCATGCGGTCGGCGAGGTTGTTGCCGATGATCGCGATGTGGTCGTTGGGATTCAGCTCGATCAGGTCAGCGGCGGTAGCGGTGGCGGGCACCAGCGAGTTGGCCAGCAGCAGTGCCGGGACGAGGCAGCGGGTCAGCAGTTTGGGTGTCGACATCGGAGGGGGTCTCTGGACGGGGAGTCTCGATGAGTTGTCAACGGCTTCGAAAAAAAACGGCCCGGCGGTCTGCGTGACCGCCGGGCCGGAAAACACGTCGCAAAGGACGAATCGGAAAGCGGCCGATGTGGCTACTTCTTCTTCTTTTTCTTCTTGTCCTTCTTCTTATCTTTCTTCTTATCTTTCTTCTTATCTTTCTTCTTATCTTTCTTGTCAGCCTTTTTCTTGGCTGGTGGTGGGTTCTTGGCCTTTTCGAACTTGTCCTTGGCATCGGCGGCGGCCTTGGTGGCTGCGGCGATGGCCTTCTTAGCGTCGTCTGCCTTCTTCTTGGCGGCGTCGGCGGCCTTCTTGGCGTCGGCGGCTTTCTTGGTCGCGTCGGTATTGGCCTTATCGGCGGCGGTCTTGGCTTCGGTGGCCTTCTTGACCGCTGCGGCGGTCGTCTTCTTGTCGTCGTCGGTCTTGGCGTCCTTGGCCTTGGCCTGTGCGTCGGTCAGGGTCTTGGCTGCGGCGGTGGCCTTGGTCTTGGCATCGGCGGCAGTCTTGGCGGCTGTGGTCGATGCGGTGGCGGAGGTGGTCGAGGCCTTGGCAGCATCCTCGGCGGCCTTCTTGGCGATGGGGATCTTCTTGACAGCCTCCTCGGACTCGGTCTTCAGCGCCGCGAGGGCTCTTTTGGCGTCGATCGCCGCACGCCGCTTCTCGATCTCCGGGTCGGGAATCACTCTGAGTCCGGCCACCGCGGTCTTGATCGTCTTGATCCCGCTCTCGCTGATCTTGGTTTCCCAGACGTAGAGTTTCTTGAGTTTCTTGAGACCCGCGAGGTGCTTGAGTCCGGCGTCGGTGACGGCGGTTCCGTAGACGTTGAGGTACCGGAGGTTGGCGAGTCCCTTGAGGTGGGCCAGGCCGGCGTCGGTGATCTTGGTCTTTTCGAGGTGGAGCCGTTCGAGACCTCCGAGTCCGGCGATCGCTACCAGCCCCTTGTCGGTGACCTCGGTCCCTCGCAGGTTCAGCGAGTGGATGTGCTTGATGTTCTTGAGCGGTGCCAGCTGCTTGTCACCGATCTTGCCATCGGCGAGGTGGTAGGCGATATCGAGTCGTCCGTCGTTCTGGGCGACCTCGAGTACCGAGCCTCCGAACTTCTTGATCGCGGCGACGGCGGCTTTTTCGGCGTCACTGAGCACGACCTTGGGCGGAGCCTTTTCTTCGGCCTTCTTTTCTGCCTTCTTTTCGGTCTTCTTTTCGGTCTTCTTCTTGTCCTGGGCAACGGCCGTCGTTGCCGACAGCGGTGCGGCGGCCAGCAGAGCCAATGTCAAGAATGCGATCAAGCTTCGCATGCCAGTCTCCTGTACGGTCATCCCGATGGTGATTACGTCGATTACACGAGTCGCCAGCGGTCGCTGCGACGGGTTGGATTGTACCAGCACGATGGCCGGTTCGGAAAGCAACAGCTTGCCGTGACTGTGATTGCGGGTCCCAACGAAGTGGTCTCGCCCCGCCCGGGCCAATCGACTACTTTTCCACCTCCCGCGGCCGTCGAGAGTCTGCGCGATGGCGACGATTTCCGTTCTACGAACTCCCCCGACCCCGATCCACCGGCTCGGCAGCGCGGTCCTGTCGTCCGTCGAGTCGGTTGGCGACTTCGCGTTGTTCTCCCTCGGCGTGCTGCACCAGTTGGTGCTGGGCCGACCGCGTCGCCGCGTGATGCTCGAGACGATGTACACGGTGGGGGTGGGCAGCATCCCGGTGGTGGTGGTCACCGGAGTCTTCATCGGCATGGTATTGGCCGTACAGGGCTACGCGTCGTTTCATCACCTGGGGATGGAGACCCGGATCGGTTCGGTGATCAACGCCTCGCTGGTCAAGGAGCTGGGTCCGGTGTTGGCGGCGACGATGCTGGCCGGGCGAGTGGGCAGTTCGATGGCGGCCGAGCTGGGCACGATGCGAGTGACCGAGCAGATCGACGCGATCCGCGCCCTGGGCGCGAACCCGGTTCGCCAGCTGGTGGTGCCGCGATTCCTGGCCTGTTTCCTCTTGATCCCGATGCTGACGATCGTCGCCGACACGGTGGGGATCATCGGCGGCTGGGTCTTTTCGACCCAGTTCCTGGACGTCAACAGCCACTTCTACTGGGTCCACAGCCGATCATTCGTCACGGCATTCGACGTGATGACCGGCTTGATCAAGAGCGTGTTCTTCGGGGGCGCGATTGCGCTGGTGTCGTGCTACCACGGTTTTCATTGCCAGGCGGGGGCCAAGGGGGTGGGTCGAGCGGCGACGGTTTCGTTCGTCGTCTCGTTCGTCGCCATCCTGGCTCTCGACTTCTTCCTCGGACTGGTGCTGGACACCGGTTACCGGATGGCCTACCCGGCCCCAACAAGTTTGCTGTGAATCCAGAGGCCCGGCGGCCTGCTGCGCATGGACCGATCAAACGCCAGGAGACCCGCTGCGGTGTCGACTCACGATCAACCTCAACCGACGCTGGGGTCTCCTGAGCCCGATGGCCAGGCGGTGGCCGATCCGGTGGTGTTGCGTGGAGTCGGTCGTCGATTCGGGGATCAGCAGGTGCTGCGGGACCTGACGATGGAGGTCCGCCGTGGCGAGACGCTGGTGGTGATTGGCGAGAGTGGTTGCGGGAAGAGCGTGACGTTGAAGCTGATGATGTCGTTGATGCGGCCGACCTCAGGCGAGGTGCGCTGGGACGGTCGGTCGGTTTCGGAGCTGGCCACCTCAGAGCGGGATCGACTTCGACTGCGGTTCGGCTACGTATTCCAGAACTCGGCCCTGTTCGACAGTTTCGACGTCTTCGAAAACGTGGCGTTCGGGCTGCGGGAATCGGGCATGCGGACCGGGCCCGGCGGTCGTGACGCACTGGGTGAACTGGGTGAACTGGATGAACAGGAGATCCGCGCGATGGTAGTCGATCGACTCGAGGAGGTGGGTTTGTCGGCGGAGGTCTGCTCGAAGAAGCCGTCGGAGTTATCCGGCGGGATGCGGAAGCGGGTGGCATTGGCCCGGGCGTTGGCGTTGGAGCCGTCGGTGATGCTCTACGACGAACCCACCACCGGCCTGGACCCGGTGATGACCGGCGTGATCAACCGTTTGATTCGGGGCGTCCCGCAGCGTCGTCCGGTGACCAGCGTCGTGGTCACTCACGATCTCTCGACCGTGCGTGCCGTTGCCGACCGCGTGGTGATGCTCGAACCGGTCTCACGGCTGGCCGAGGGTGAGCCGCAGGCAATTTTTTCAGGGAGTATCGCCGAGGCATTGGCCTCGAGTGATCCTCGCGTGACCGCCTTCCTTCACGGTGGCGGCGATTCGTTGGAAAGGGAAGCGGGATGAGCGAACGACAGTTGCAGTTCCGGGTCGGCATGGTGGTGATCATCTCGGGCGTCTGTGCCGCGGTGATGATCCTGCAGTTCGGCGAGTTCGCTGCGTTCTGGCGGACGCCCTTGACGGTGGCGATCCACTTTCCGTCCGCCGCCGGCGTGCAGCCGGGCGGTCCGGTCGAGATGAATGGCGTGGCGATTGGGACGGTGCGGGAGGTTTCGATCGACCGCAGGCGGGGCGGGACCCGGGTGATCGTCGATCTCGAACCTCGCTTCGGCATCCGCACCGGCGCGAGGCCGCGGCTGGTCCGGAGCCTCTTCGGAGACACGACCGTCGAGTTCACACTCGGTGGCAGTGGCCGAGCGTTGCGGAGTGGGGACCGGTTGCGGGGAGATCCCTCGCTCGACCCGATGCAGTTGGTCTCGCGGCTCGACGAACAATTGCGAACCACGATGACGTCATTGGAGTCAACCAGCCGCCAGTGGTCCGACGTGGCCGAGAACATCAACAGCCTGGTGGGCGGGCGACGAGGTGAGTTGGAGGGTGCGATCAGCCAGTCGGCCGACGCACTCCTGCAGTTCTCCAAGACCATGTCCACGGCCAACGACCTGTTTGCCAACGCAAACGAGGTACTGGGTGACCCGCGTCAGAAGGAGAACCTGCGGAAATCGCTGGACGCGTTGCCGAGGCTGGTGGGCGAGACGGAGTTGACGTTGCGAGCGGTCCGAAAGACCGTGCTGACGGTGAACTCGAATCTCGAGAACCTGCAGGGTGTGACCGATCCGTTGTCACGCCATGGCGGTTCGATCATCGGCCGGCTCGACAAGACCCTGGGCAATCTCGAGATGCTGACCGGTGACCTGGCACGGTTTTCCAAGACGGTCAACAGTCCCGAGGGATCTCTGAACCAGTTGGCTCGCGACCCGACTCTCTATCGCAATCTCAACGATTCGGCCACATCGCTGGCGGTGCTGCTGAAGAACCTCGAGCCGGTGATCCGCGACCTGCGGGTTTTCAGCGACAAGGTGGCCCGTCATCCCGAGTTGCTGGGTGTGGGTGGGGTGTTGAGGGGGAGTGCGGGAGTGAAGGAAGTGCCGAGATCGGCTCGACGCGGTCCCCCGCTGCCCAACAAGTAGCCCCGAAGCAGCCCGGCTACTTCCCGATCCGGGAATCGCTCCGCAGCGAGTTGGCTCGATCGAGTAGCTCGCTTTGCGGCACGACGACAGAGGGTTCCATCGTGAACCGGACCTCGCGGCGGTCGGCGACGCTGCCGGGCGAGAAGTTATCGGAGAGGAAATCGAGCGGAGGCACCTGGTACCAGGGAGGTGCCAGGCGGACCTTTCGCGTCTGCGTCTCGAAGCCGGGCTTGACCAGCCTCACTTCGCGTGTGGCGTAGTAGGTGAATTCGACTGCGGTCGGCGTGAAGCCGGCCTCCTTGCCATCGACAAACACGCGAGCCCCATCGGGCTGGCTGCGGAGCGTCAGGCGTCGGTGGACGCAGCCGGTCGAGGTGATTGAGGTGATCGAGGTGATCGCCAGCAGGGCGGCGACCAGGACCGTGTTTCGCCGAAGGGTCATCACAGGCGGGCTCCAACGCATCGTTGGCACTTCTGGGTCGAGTGGGGTCGGGTGGTGGCGGGATCAGTCGGGTCGGGAGTGTAATTTCGGAGTGGTCGATACGGCAAGACCGTTCCGCCGCTTCGCCGCATCGGGCATCCTCTTGTCGTCGACTTGGAGCGGATGATAGACTCGCCGGTCAACGCTGCTCGCCGCCAGTGGACATGGAGGTCACGATGGTCCTGGTCCGATCGATTCGGCGCAAGCTGATCGTCGGACTTGCGCTGGTACTGGTGATGATGGCCACGCTGTCGATCAGCGGCCTGAGCGGGCTGTGGTCGTACCGCCAGGCGGTCCGTGAGTTGAGCTTCAGCGTATTCGAGGCTCCTGACCGCGAGCGGCTCGAGGCGGAGCTCGCGGCTTTGGCCACTCCGTTGCTGGACCAGCGAACAGCGATCTCACGCCAGGACCTGATCGATCGTCACCGTGGTGCGACCGAGGCACTCTCGGAATACCGTTCGCGTTGGGGCCGGCTCGAGCGATCGCCTGAGAACCGATCCAGCCGAGCGGTCTCACGTCAACTGCTGGCGCAACTGGACAGGCAACTGTCGGAGATCAGTCAGACACTGGCCGGGGCGGGGCGGTTGGGGGCCGAGGAACGGGTCGGATTGGGAGTGATGATGGCTGCCGGGTTGCGGACCGCTCGGTCGCTGCCGGATCCGCGAGCGGGTTTGCGTGGTCGATTGCGTGAGGCGGAGGGAGCGTTGGCGTCTCGGACTCGCTGGCTGGTCGGTTCGACCATCTCCGCGGTGCTGCTGTTCGTGGCCTTTGTCCACGCCGGGTATCGCTGGGTCTTTCAGCCGATCCGGGCTCTGCACGAGGGGGCACGACGGGTCGCCCAGGGGGACCTGGATTACCGGGTCGAGTTGTCGACCCGGGACGAGATGGCCGAGTTGGCCGAGTCGTTCAACCAGATGACTGAACGTTTCCGCGACATCCGCGACGACCTCGACGACCAGGTCCGCGACCGTTCGCGTCAGCTGGTTCGCTCGGAACGCCTGGCGGGGGTCGGCTTCCTGGCCGCGGGGGTGGCTCACGAGATCAACAACCCTCTGGCGGCGATCGCGATGGCCGGCGAGAGTCTCCAGGAGCGGCTCGAGGCGTTGCTGGGCCAGGCGGCTCCTGACGAGCAGACGGTGATTCGTCAGTACGCGGAGATGATTGGCCGCGAGGCGTTTCGTTGTCAGGAGATCACCGCCCGCCTGCTCGACTTTTCACGCGGCCAGGACACCTCCCGGGAACCTCACGACCTGGTCAAGCTGGTCAACGAGGTGTTGGCGTTGGTGGGTCACATGAGCCGATTCCGGGATCGCGTGATCACGTTTGCCGCCAGCGGTACGTGTCAGTTGGAGATCAACGGTCCCCAGATCAAGCAGGTGGTTCTCAACCTGGTCGCCAACGCGTTGGAGTCGACCGGTGAGGGTGGTCACCTGGACATCGAGCTTGTGAGCCAGGCGGACCTGGTGACCTTGAGTTTTGCCGACGACGGCTGCGGGATGGCGGCCGATACGATCGAGAATCTCTTCGAGCCGTTCTTCACGACCAAGTCGACGGGCCAGGGAACCGGGCTGGGGCTATCGATCAGTCACAGGATCATCAGCGACCACGGTGGGACGATCGAGGCGAGCAGCGGCGGTGTGGGGCAGGGCAGCCAGTTCCGCCTGCAGCTGCCTCGGCGTACCGGGCAGCTCGATTCTGAGTGGTTGGGTACAGTGTCTTCGCAGGGGTCTTCGCAGGGGTCGTCTTAGGGGTCGTCTTAGGGGTCGTCTTAGGGGTCGTCTTAGGGGTCGTCGCAGGGGTCCGGGGCGAGTCCTGGTGGAAAGGCAATTGAGGCGGACGGAGAATTCTGATAAGAGAGGGGTCCGCGGACGGGGTCACGGTGGACCTCGAGCAGCCGCCTCGACGGAACCAAGGAGTGGGCGAAGGCGTGGACAGCAGGGACGCTGGAGAGCAGCAGGGCGATCGCGATCGCGGTGCGGTGACACCGTTGCGGGTCCTGTTTGTCGATGACGAGGCTCCGATCCGCGAGGTGATGCGAATCGAGTTGCCTCGGATGGGTCACGACGTGACCGTCTGCGAGGACGGCGAGGCGGCGCTGGAGGTGCTGGCCGACCAGCACTTCGACGCGGCGATCGTCGACCTGAAGATGCCGGGGATCTCGGGCTGGGAGGTCACCGACCACATCAAGGGGTCGGCTCCGGATACGTTCGTGATCATCCACACCGGTCACGGCGACATGCAGCAGGCGATCAAGGCGGTCCGTCATCGCGCCAACGACTTTCTGAACAAGCCGTGCAAGCTGTTGGACATCCAGCAGGCGCTGGCCCGGGCGGCGTCGTGGCGGCAGCAGAGTCGCAAGACGCAGGCCCTGGAGACCCGGTTGAAGGCGATCGAGGGGTCGACGGAGCTGGTGGGCGAGACCCAGGCGATGTGCCACGTGGCGACGCTGATCGAGCGAGTGGCTCCGACCGATTCCAGCGTGCTGGTGCTGGGCGAGACGGGGACCGGCAAGGAACTGGTCGCACGGCGGTTGCACGAATTGAGTCCACGTTCTGCGATGCCTTTCGTGCCGGTCAACTGCGGGGCGTTGCCCGAGCACCTGGTCGAGAGCGAGTTCTTCGGTCACCGCAAGGGGTCCTTCACCGGTGCCGATCGGTCGCGGACCGGCCTGTTCGAGGTCGCTCATGGCGGAACTCTGTTCCTCGATGAACTCGGCGAACTGAGCCGTTCGATGCAGGTCAAGCTGTTGAGGTTTCTCGAGTCGGGCGAGATTCGTCGGGTGGGTGAGAACGAATCGATCCATGTCGACGTGCGGATCGTCTGTGCGACCAACGGGGACTTGTCGGGCATGGTCGCAGCGGGCACGTTCCGCGAGGACCTGTATTTTCGGGTCAACACGTTCGAGATCCCTCTTCCGCCTCTGCGAGATCGCCGAGGCGACCTGCCTCTGCTGGCCGCCGTGCTCCTGGCCCGGGCCCGGAAGCGGCCGCTGGCTGATGACGAGCAGTTGTCGGCGGAGGTGCTGGCCGGGCTGGCGACTCATGACTGGCCGGGCAACGTCCGCGAATTGGCCAACGCGATCGAGCACGCGGTGATCATGGCCGGGGACCGAGAGATCGCCGTCGAGCATCTCCCTGTGCATTTGGCAACCAGTCGCCCCGGAGCGGTAGCGGTTTCGACGTTTGCGATGCCCAGCCAGGCAATGACGATGCGGGAGATCGAGCAGCAATTCGTTCTCGGCGTGCTCGAAAAACATTCCGGTGACAAGCCGAAGGCGGCCGAGGAACTCGGGATCGCGCTCAAGACGTTGTACAACAAGGTGAACCAGTACAGCGCCGGCGCGGTGGACGCGCCATCGGAGATCGTCGCGGGCGACTGATTCGGCTTGGCAAAGGGTGTCCGACGATGACGACGGTCCTGGCGATTCATGCTCACCCCGATGACATCGAGTTCCAGTGTGCCGGCACGCTGCTGAGGTTGGCCGAGCGGGGCGTTTCGGTTCACGTGGCGACGATGACCCCCGGCGATTGCGGCAGTGCACAGCTGTCGGCCGAGGCGATCTCGGAGGTGCGGCGGGCCGAGGCGATTCGGGCGGCACAGTTACTGGGAGCCGTGTGCCATTGCCTGGAGTTCCGGGACCTCTCGATCGTCTTCGACAACAAGTCGCGTCAACGCGTGACCGAGTGTCTCAGGCAGGTCCGACCCGACCTGGTGCTGACGGCTCCCCCGGTCGATTACATGCCCGATCACGAGATGACCAGCCTGCTGGTCCGCGACGCCTGCTTCAATGCTTCGATTCCCAACTACGCAACCGGCGCCGAGTCACCTGCCGAGCCGATCGACGCGATCCCTCACCTGTACTACGTCGATGCGATCGAGGGGGTCGACTGGTTTGGTGAGTCTCTGCCGGCGGGGATGATCGTCGATGTCAGTGCGACGTTTGAGCGGAAGCTGGGGATGCTTGCGTGCCACGAGTCGCAGCGGGCGTGGCTGCTGAAGCAGCACGGGATGGACGAGTACCTCGAGAGCTGTCGGCGATGGGGGACGGCTCGCGGAAACGAGATCGGCGTGGCCTACGGCGAGGCGTTCCGACAGCATCGGGGGCATCCGTATCCCGGCGACAACCTGTTGGAGCGGCTGCTGGCGGATCGGGCACAGTGACCTCGACATCGGCCGCGGGATGGTTCAGAATCGCCGCCGTGCCCGAGGCACCTCAGCACCCTGGGACCGAGCGAGACGACGATGACCGACGCAGCTGAAACGACTGTGCCCGAACCGACTTTCAGCGCCGAGGAAGTGGCGGAATTCGAGGCGACCGACAAGAACGTGGGCAAGACGATCGGCGTCATGCTGGCGGTGCTGTTCAGCCTGTTTGTTCCGCTGATGCTGTTTTTCTGGCTGGGAGTTGACACGGTGTCGGCACTGGATGACGACGTCAAGCTGAAGGCGAGCCAGGGTGCGGCCGAATCGCCTGGCGATGACGCGCACTAGGCGTCGTCGGCTGAGATGACCAGTTGGTCGAGTCTCTGGCGTGCGGTTTCGGCCCAGGGGCCGCGGACGTCAAACGTCAGGTAGCGTTCCCAGTGCGGGACGGCCTCCATGGTGCGACCGAGCCGGTGCAGGATCTCGCCCTTGTGCCAGTGGGCATCGGGGAAGTCCGGGTGGACCTTCAGTGCCACCTCGAAGGCGTCCAGCGCCTGCTCGAACTCGCCCAGCTCCGCGTGCAGGCAACCCAGTTGCGTCCAGGCCTCGATGTAGTCGTGATCGCGTTCGACCGCGGCGTGGTAGCGTTCCAGTGCCGCGCGGGTGCGGCCGCAGCGGTACAGTGCCTCGGCGAGGTGGAAGTGGGCTTCCTCCTCGTCGGGACGCTCCATCAGGCACATCCGAAACGCCTCGATCGATTCCTCGGCCGAGTCCTCCTCGAGCAGCTGCCGTCCCTGGTCGAACCAGTCACGGAACCCCCAGGCCTTGTGCGGTCCTTCGGGTGACCAGCCGGTGATCGGCAGCGGGCTGCGGAACCCCTCGTCTGCGGTCTCGAGCTTGGCCGGATCGTCTTCGTCGTCGAACCCCAGCAGTCTCTGTCCACTGGCCGGCTCGATCAAGCCTCGCTTGTCGCGGAAGACGATGCGAGCGTCGCGGGCGAGCATTTCGAGCTGGTCGAGCGAGCGGTTGCCGTTCTGGAACAGCGGAGCCAGCTGCCCCAGGCTCCTCTCGATCTCGTCTCGAGGGACTCCATCGGCGAGCAGTTCACTGAGTCGTCGGGCGCTGGCGACGTCGCGGAACGAGAAGTACGGCAGGCGGTGCACCTTGCGGAGCGGAGTGATCAGCCCGGCTCGTTCCCAGCGACGGATCAGGTGCACGGTGACACCCAGCAGTTGGCTGAGCATCGCCGGTGTGTAGGCCTTGTGGATTTCGGTTCGCGACTCATCGAGACCCAGCAGGTGCAGCCACTCCGATTCGCTGATCGTCCGCAGCGGCAGCCCTTCTCGAGTCAGCTCGTTGGCGTCCTGCCATTTGACCGACGGCTGCCCGTTGGCCTCCAGCGGCCAGCCCTCTTCACCCACAACCAGCATGGTCGTATTGCGGTGAACGTGCCCGCTGGACGTGCCGCCGTTCCGGGCGACCAGGTCCATCGCCTCGCGGTGCGTCATCGAGGCCAGGACCCCGGTGAAGGCGACCTGTTCACCCTGCAGGCAAGGCGAACCGCTCAGCGGATCCGGAGCCGGGTCTGGCGAGGTGTCGGGCACGGGCCAAGAGGGATGAGAGGGATGAGAGGGATGAGAGAGACGGAGTTGGGTGGAGCAAAAGAGATAGTGGCAAAACGGCGTGTCGAGGTCTATAAACGGTCGGTCTCGAGTGAGAGGGCCGAGGCGTCTGGTGCCGTTGAGTCGGGCAGCGAGATGAGGCTCGCAGATCGGACGTGGCAATTCAAGTTGATCGAGTCGACCCGGGGGGCGGGTTGTCGAGGAAGGGAGTCCGGCCTGCGATGAGTGATCTGAAGCAAGTGGATGCTGCGGTGTGGGAGGCGATCGAGGCGGAGGGGGTCCGGCAGGTTGACGGGCTCGAATTGATCGCCTCGGAAAACTACACCAGTGCTGCGGTGCTCGAAGCGGCCGGCAGCGTGCTGACCAACAAGTACGCCGAGGGGTATCCCGGTCGCAGGTACTACGGCGGATGCGAGCACATCGACGCCATCGAGAGCCTGGCGCGGCAGCGGGCCTGCGAGTTGTTCGGGGCCGAGCACGCCAACGTGCAGCTGCACTCGGGCAGCCAGGCCAACATGTCGGTCTACCTCACCGAACTCGACCCCGGCGACAGCTACCTGGCGATGGACCTCGCCCACGGCGGCCACCTGACTCACGGCATGCACCTGAACTTCTCGGGCCAGCTCTACCAGGTGGCTCACTACGGCGTCCGCGAGGACGACCATCGGATCGACTTCGACCAGGTCGCCTCGATGGCTCGCGAACTGAAGCCGAAGATGATTGTGGCCGGAGCGAGTGCATATCCGCGTGAGATCGACCACCCGAAGTTCGCCGAGATTGCTCGCGAGGTGGGTGCGCTGTTGATGGTCGACATGGCCCATTACGCCGGACTGGTCGCCGCCGGGCTGCACAACAACCCGGTCGAGGTGGCCGACTACGTGACCTCGACCTCGCACAAGACGCTACGGGGACCGCGGGGCGGGTTCGTGCTGACTCGCGAGGACAATGCCCGGAAGCTGGACCGGACGGTCTTTCCGGGCATGCAGGGAGGACCATTGTGTCACATCATCGCCGGCAAGGCGGTTTGCCTGGGCGAGGCCTTGGAGCCGTCGTTTCGTGATTATGCCCAGGCGGTCATCGACAACGCCCAGGCACTGGCCGAGACTCTTCTCTCGGGCGGCATCCTGCTGGCAAGTGGTGGGACGGACAACCACCTGATGCTGGCCGACGTGACAGCGATCGGCCTGACCGGGAAGATTGCCGAGGAGGCGCTCGAGGCGGCCGGGATCACGGTCAACAAGAACATGATTCCGTTTGACCAGAGAAAACCGCTGGATCCCAGCGGTGTGCGGATCGGCACCGCGGCGTTGACGACTCGAGGGATGGGCACCGGGGAGATGCAGCGGGTGGGGGGCTGGATTCTCGAGGTGCTCGCTGCCGCCGATGACGCGTCGGTGGGCGAGAGGGTCCGCGGCGAGATTTCCGACTTCTGCGGCGACTTTCCGGTGCCGGGGCTCGTGTAGCGGCGGGCGTCAGTCGCCCAGCAGCTGCAGGTCGTCGACGGGGATGACCGAGTTGAGGCTTCCGGAGCGGAAGCCGTCGAGGTCGATTGTCACGAAGGCGAAGCCCAGTTCGCGGAGCCGGGCGGTGATGGCCTGGCGGTTTTTCGGGTCGAGGATCCTGGGCAGTTCTTCGACAGGGACCTCGATCCGGGCCAGCTCGTTCGCCTCGTGTCTCACCCGAAACTCGACCAGCCCGAACTCCTGCCGCAGAAAACTCTCGGCCGCATCGACCCGCCTGACTCTCTCGGTGGTCACCGCCACGCCGTAGGCGATTCGACTCGAGAGGCAGGGCATGGCGGGCTTGTCCCAGACCGGCAGGTCCCAGTGCCGTGCCAGGTCGCGAACGTCCTGCTTGTTGATTCCGACCTCCAGCAGCGGGCTGCGGACGTCGTGTTCATCGGCGGCGACCATTCCGGGGCGGTGATCGCCCTGGTCGTCGACGTTGGCTCCGTTGGCCATGACATCGACACCGAGATCGGTCAGTCGCAGTTGCAGCTGGTTGTAGAGTTCGTTTTTGCAGAAGTAGCAGCGATTGGGTTCGTTCTTGAGGTAGTCGGGGTTGTCGAACTCGTCGGTTTCGATGACGACGTGTCGGATGCCGATCTGCCGTGCGAGGTCTTGGGCCTGTTCCCGTTCTCCGCTGGCGAGGCTGGCGCTGACGGCGGTCACGGCCACGGCGTCCTGGCCACAGGCTTCGTGGGCGGCACGGGCCACCACGGTGCTGTCGACCCCGGCCGAAAACGCCACCGCGACCCGTCCGTAGCCGGCGAGAGTGGCCAGCAGCGCGTCGAGCTTTTCGAGCAGGGCAGGGGAGAGGGCAGGGGAGAGCGGTTCGGACATGTCAGAGAATACGCTGACGGATGAAACTGGGAGAAACAGCTGGCGGTGGGCTGCGGTGGGCTGCGGTGGGCTGCGGTGGGCTGCGGTGGGCTGCGGTTATCCTGTGATGCTAGCATAGCTCCACCGGTGGGCTCAACGAGATGCCCGTCGGTGGTCGATATCAGTAGCAGTCGGTCCGGCGGCGGTCTTTACCGACCTCGTGGATCGCTTATACTGAAATGACCGGCGGGGACGCTCGGGCGGCTGCCCGGGTCGATGGGACCGGGGCCAGGCGTGACGCTGCTGGTGGTCAACAGGGCAAATGGGGTTTGGGCGTCATGACGGCGAGACTTACGACCGGTTTGGTGGCTGATGTTCTGGCCGCGGCGATGCTGGTGACGGTTGCGACCGAGTCGGTCACCGCCGCACCGACTGCCGCTCAGCGACGCGAACTGACTGCCGCTCGGCGAACGATCACACGGGCCTCGGCCCTGATCCGTCGCAAGAAGCTGGACGAGGCGGAGAAGTTGCTGGGTGAGGCCGAGGCGGCGATCAAGAAGGTGATCAAAGCAGCCAAGCTGAAGCCGACCGATCGCTCGGTCGCGGGGCTGGTGAAGTTCCTGACATTGCAGAAGCGGCAGTTGGCGATCAAGCGAGGCAACAAGCCGCCGAGTAATTCTGATAAGTCGGCCAAGCCGATCAGCTTTGTCAAAGACGTCGCACCGATCCTGGTCGCCCGCTGCGGCACCTGTCACGGCACTCGTGCTTCGGGTCGCCTGAGGCTGGATACGTTTGCCGGATTGTCTCGAGGCGGTCGGAACGGTCCGGCCGTGCGAGCGGGCAAGGCGAGTGCCAGCCTGCTGGTGCAGCGGATCGCCGCCACGAACCAGGCCCAGCGGATGCCCAAGAGCGGTGCAGCGTTGACCCGCGAGCAGATCACCACGATCGCAACCTGGGTCGCCCAGGGAGCCAAGTTCGACGGCGCCGGCGCGAACACTCCGTTACGGAGCCTGAAGTCGGCAGCTGGCGGGACCCCCAAGGGGACCCCGAAGCCGACCACGGTCAAGATCGTCAAGGCCACGGGCAAGGAGAAAGTCTCATTCGTCAGGGACGTGGCTCCCACGTTGACCACCTTGTGTGCCACCTGTCACGGACGCCGCAATGGTCGCGGCGGGTTCTCGCTGTTGACCTTCGAATCGATGATGAAGGGCAGCGACAGTGGCCGGGTCGTGCTGCCGGGCAACCTCGAGGGCAGCATCATCTGGCGTCGCGTGGCGGCCCTGGACAAGGACAAGCAGAAGATGCCGCCGGGCAACCGGGCGATCCGCCGCGAGTTCTTCAACAGCCTGCGGACATGGATCCAGGAGGGTGCGAAGTTCGACGGCGAGTCGGCGACGGTGCCGCTGAGGTCGCTGGTGCCGACCGACGAGGACAAAAAGGTCGAGATGCTGGCAAAGCTCTCGACCGGAGAATTCAACGACTTCCGCGAGGAGCGGATCGACGAGCTCTGGGCACGCGTCTCGAAGGACGACCGGCCCCGCTTCGTCAAGACGGCCGACTTCTTTGTCTACGGTGACGTTCCCGCGACACGGTTGCAGCAGATTGCCGAGTGGGCTGACGATCATGGCAAGCAACTGCGGACGATGTTTGGCGAAAAAGGCGAAAAAGGCGAGAAGGGCGGGAAGAGTGGCCAGTTGTTCAAGGGACGCCTGGCGGTGGTCGTGTTCAAGGAACGGTTCGGTTACACCGAGTGGAACCAGGTGGTCCACAACCGCCGGACGCCTCGCGCGATGTCCGGCCACTCGGTCGTCACGCCGTCGTTCGAAGACGCCTACATCGTGTTGCAGGATGTCGGCGACGTGGTGACTCCCGATTCGGCGGGGATGAAGATCCAGCTGATCGATCACGTGACCGGTGCATTTCTGAAGCGCAGCGGCAGCCGGTTGCCTCAGTGGCTGGTCCGCGGCGTGGGCCTGACTCTGGCGGCGAAGTCGGATTCGAAGAACGAGCACATTGCCGGTCTGAGGGACGGCGCGGTCGCGGCTCTGCAGGGGCTCACCAAGCCCGAGGACCTGTTTGCCGACGGCACCTTTTCGCCTCAGCAGGTCGGAGCCGTCGGGTACACCCTGGTGAGGTTCATGATCAAGGCCGGAGGTGGAGGTCGATTCGTACGGTTTGTCCGCAACCTGCAGAACGGGACCGGTGTGGCAGCGTCGGTCAAGGCGATCTACGCGCCGACGGATCTGAAGCGGTTGGCCGTGGCCTACGTCCAGAGTCTCTCGGGCAAGAAACGCTAGCCGACGAGACGGGCCGGGACCGGCTCGATCGACAGGGATGGCAGCATGAGCGACGTGGTGGTTGTCGGTGGCGGCGTGATCGGGCTGTCGATCGCCTGGGAATTGTCCCGCCACGGTGTCTCGGTCAAGGTACTCGAGCAATCCGACTTCGGCCGCGAGGCGTCCTGGGCGGGGGCGGGGATCCTGCCGCCGGGCAACCCCGACGCGGCCGTCCACCCCTACGACCGCTTGCGGGGTGAGAGTTGCCGGCTGTGGCCAGGCTGGTCCGAGACTCTGCTCGAATTGACCGGCATCGACAACGGGTTCCGCAACTGCGGGGGCCTGGAGATCCGCCTGGCGGGCCCCGAGGATGAACTCGACAAACTCGACGAGCTGTTCGCTGCATGGCGTGACGAGCAGGTCTCGGTCGAGTTGTTGAACCGTGACGAGCTGCTGCAGCTCGAGCCGGCACTGAATCCTTCGACGGTCGTCGGCCTGCACCTGCCTCAGAAGTGCCAGGTCCGGAATCCTCGTCACCTCAAGGCGCTGCTTTCGGCCTCGGCAGCAGCCGGAGTGGAACTGATATCGGGTGCACCGGTGCTCGAGCTGGTTCGCGAGAACGGGCACGTGGTGGCGGCGCGGACCCAGGACGGTGAGCACCTCGGCGGCCAGTTCATTGTGGCGGCCGGTGCCTGGACACCGAGAGTGCTGGCCGGCTGCGGGTCGGACGTGGCGATTGAACCGGTCCGTGGCCAGATCGTCCAACTCTCGGCCCGACCCCTGCCGTTCACTCGAGTGATCGGCCTGGGATCCCGCTACCTGGTGCCTCGTCCCGACGGCCGGATCCTGATCGGTTCGACCGAGGAATGGGTGGGATTCCAGAAGGGCAACACGGCCGAGGGTGTGGCGGGGCTGATCCGGTTTGCCCAGGAACTGGTCCCAAGCCTGGCGGGTGCGGAATTCGAGCGATGCTGGTCGGGTCTGCGACCCGGTGCCGCCGACGGGCTGCCCTTCCTTGGCCCGGTCCCCGGTCACGACAACCTGCTGATCGCATCGGGTCACTACCGGGCCGGCCTGCAGTTGTCTCCGGCCACAGCGGTGCTGATGCGGCAGCTGGTGCTTGGCGAGGATCCGCTGGTGTCGCTGGAGCCGTTTGCCTGTGATCGGGTTTCCGGAGTCAATGGGGCGATTCCCTCGGCTCATTGATCGATATCCGTAGCCAAATTCGTGAGAATTCGGGCTGGCGGGTGATCTGTCTGAGTTCTTGTGAATTCCGCTGCGTGCTCACCGAACCGGTGATATGTCTACGAAGCCATCACCACGAGTCGTCATCATCGGAGCAGGTCCCATCGGGCTGGAAGCCGCGCTTCGCCTGAGTGCGGCCGGGTTCGAGACGGTTGTCCACGAACGCGACACAGTGGCCTCAAACGTGAAGCGATGGGGTCACGTGGAGCTGTTCAGTCCGTTCGTGATGAACTCGTCGTCGGCTGGTCGGCGGGCGGTCGGGGCGGATCGACCCGATGACGATGCTTTGCTGAGTGGCGAGGCGTTTGCCACGTTGTACCTGGAACCATTGGCTCGGTCGGTGGGCCGGCAGTCGGTGATTCATGAGCACTCCTCGGTGGTGGCGATCAGTCGCGAGGCGACCTGGAAACACCACCTGGTGGGTCGGCGTTCGGAGACGCGGGACCGGTTCCTGTTGTTGATCGAGGGGCCTGCGGGCGAGAGCGTGGAGCGGGCCGACGTGGTCCTGGACTGTTCGGGGACCTGGGGCACTCACAACCCGATCGGGGCAGGGGGGATCTGCTGTGTGGGTGAGCGGCGTGTGATGGAGGTTGGCGACTACGAGATCCCCGACGTGGGTGGCGAAGGGGCCGAGCGGTTCGCAGGCCGGCACACGCTGGTGGTCGGCAGCGGACATTCGGCGGCGACGGCGGTGGTGGCGTTGGCCGGCCTGGCGGAATTGGCTGAGTCGGCCACGGAGTCGTCCGCCACGCGAGTGAGTTGGATCACCCGCGGTCAGCGAGCGACTCCATTGAAGGCAGCCGCCGATGATCCTCTGCCGGCACGGGCGGCGCTGGTGACCGCGGCCAATCGACTGGCAATCGACGACGACTCGGTGGTCGACTGGCTGCCGGGTGTGCTGGTGCTGGGCGTTGATGGAGGACCTGGCCAGATTTCGGTCGCGATCGATGACCCTCAACGCGGTCGAGAAGTGATTGCCGCCGATGTCGTGCTGGGGCTGACCGGGTGCCGGCCCGATCGGTCTCTGTATGCCGAGCTGCAAGTGCACGAATGCTACGCGACGGATGGGCCGATCCGGCTGGCGGCACAGTTGCTGGGTGAGACTTCCGAGGATTGCCTCGAGCAGGTAGTTGGAGGGATCGAGACACTGCAGTCGCCGGAGCCGGATTTCTTCATCCTGGGCTCCAAGAGTTACGGCCGCGACTCGAGATTCCTGCTGCGGGTGGGCCTGGAACAGGTCGAGTTGGTGGCCGAGTACCTGGTCGCGACGCACGCTGGGCAACGGGTGGAGTCATGAGCAACACGGTGTCCGACGCGGGTCGGGTTGAGCTGAGTGGCCTGGACGAACTCTGGTTCCAGGTCGCCGGTACGCTGTGCAACCTGACCTGCACGCACTGCTTCATCAGCTGCAGCCCTCACAACGACTCGTTCGGCTTCCTGTCGCTGGAGTCGGTCGAGGCGGCGTTGGCCGAATCGGTCGGGCGGGGTGTGCGGGAGTATTACTTCACAGGGGGTGAGCCGTTTTTGAATCCCGAGCTGGTCCCGATGCTGGAGTTGGCTCTGGGATATGGTCCGGCGACGGTTTTGACCAACGCGACGGTGTTGAAGGACGAGTGGCTTGAGCGGTTGCGGGCGGCCGAGGAGCGCGGGCCGTACAGCCTGGAGTTCCGCGTGTCGATCGACGGACCCGACGCAGCGACCAATGACCCGATCCGGGGCTCCGGGACATTTGAGCGGGCCATGCGCGGTGTCGAACTGCTGGTGCGGCATGGCGTGCTGCCGATCATCACGATGACTCGGACGTGGCCCGATGGTGACGACCAGCGGGTGCTGGGCCGGTTCCGCGAGGTATTGGCGCGGCACGGATGCGATCGGCCGCGGTTGAAGGTGCTGCCCCGGCTGTTGATCGGGGCCGAAGCGGAAAGGACCTGCGGGTATGGCGAAACCGATCGAGTGTCGGCTCGGATGATGCAGGGGTACGACAGCGATCAGTTGATCTGCAGCCACAGCCGCACCGTGACCGATCGGGGCGTGTTTGTCTGTCCGATTCTGCTCGATGAGCCATCGGCGAGGTTGGGCGCGACGTTGGAGGAAGCTGATCGGTCGTTTGTGCTCGATCACGGTGCCTGCGTGACCTGCTACCAGTACGGAGCAATCTGCACCAACCCGTCGGGGCAGGCCTTCGAGCAGATGGTGGGACGGGTTGAGGAGACGGCAGGTGATGGGGCAGGTGATGGGGCAGGGGAGGGTGTCACGTGAGGCTGGCGTTTTTCGGGGGCCTGTACAGCAACTACCTGGCGTTGGAGGCTGCGATCTCCGATGCACGGCGACGTGATGTGCAGGAGTTGTATTGCCTGGGAGACATGGGTGCGTTCGGACCGCATCCGGACCGGGTGGTGTCGATGTTGCGTGAGGCGGAGGTGTTCTGCATCCAGGGCAACTACGACGACAGCATTGGGAACGAGTTGTCCGACTGCCAATGCGGGTACACCGATCCTCGAGACAACCTGTATGCGCAGATCAGCTACGACTACACGCTGTCGAACACGAACCGTGAGAACCGGCGTTGGTTAAAGCAATTGCCGGTGTCGGCGGACATCGAGCGGAACGGGGTGCGGATGCACCTGTGCCATGGCAGCCCGCGGCGGACCAACGAGTTCCTGTGGGAGTCGACGACCAGCGATGCGTTCCTGGACCGGTTGATCGAGCCGAGTGGTGCCGGGTTGGTGCTGGGGACCCACACCGGCCTGCATTGGACTCGGACCACTCCGTGCGATCGGCGGTTCGTCAACGTCGGCGTCCTGGGCCGTCCGGCCAACGATGGACAGACCCAGGTGTGGTACACGCTGGTCGACCTGGCCGAGCGGCCGGCGGGGCAGGGGGCTGAGGTACAGTTTGTGCCGGTCGATTACGATTTCCGGCGTCTCTCGGGTGAAATGCGGCGGGAGGGATTGCCGGAGGAGTTTGCCGAGACGATCGAGACGGGCTGGTGGACGACGTGCCTGGAGGTTTTGCCGTCGCGTGAGCGGCGGCGCGGGCGGTGTTAGGTCAAGCGAGGCAGGGTGAGCATGCGAGCGGTAATCCAGAGGGTGTCGCGGGCGAGCGTGACGGTTTCCGGGGAGGTGGTCGGGGAAATCGGTACGGGCCTGCTGGTGCTGCTGGGTGTCGAAGAGGGGGACACCCAGGACGACGTGGTCTGGATGGCGAACAAGGTGGTGGGGCTGCGCGTGTTCGCGGACTCCGAGGGGAAGATGAACCTGGACGTTGGCGAGGCGGGAGGCGCGATCCTGGCCGTCAGCCAATTCACTCTGCTGGGCGATTGCCGCAAGGGTCGCCGGCCGAGCTTCGTCGCCGCGGCGGGACCCGAGGCGGCCAATGCGCTGTACCGCAGTTTTGTGGCGGAGGTGACCGGGCAGGGACTGGAGGTGCAGGAGGGACGGTTCCAGCAGCAGATGGACGTCGAACTGGTCAACAACGGGCCGGTGACACTGCAGATCGACAGCCGACACCGCAGCCGACACCGCCGGTAGTCACCCTTCCCCTTTGCGATCGATACGTTCGACACGTTCGGCGGCTCGGCCGTGATGCGGCCGCAGTTCCAGGCAGCGGCGATAGGCCTCCAGGGCCGATTCGCGTCGGTCGAGGTGCCAAAGGCATTCGCCGAGGAAGAAGTTCGATTCGGCCTGCCGTTGATGAGCGATCGGTGCGGCGGCCTCCAACAGCGTTGTCGCCAGCTCGAGCCTGTTCGCCCGAAATGCCTGCAGACCCTCGGCGTGTTTCTGAAGTGCCTCGAGCCGATCGACATCCGCTGCCTCGGATCGCTCTTTAATAAAGGGAGCCATCAGGCGGCAGATTTCCGGGTCGAGCCGGTACTGCAGAGCCTGCTGAAAGATCAGGAAGACCTGGAGGGGGTCCTGTTGGGCGGCGTCCATGGCCAGTGCGAGCTCGATCAGCGTGTCGGCGGTCGCTCCGTCGCGCTGGATCAGTTGTTCGAGCAGAGTGACGGCCGCATCCGGCTGCCGGCGTCGCAATTCGATCCTGGCCAGCAACCGGGCAATGCGGGGTCGGTACGAGATGCTGAGGATCGTGGTCAGTTCGTTGGCCAGGGAGTCGAGATTGCCCGGGGTGTTCAGGTGGCCGGCTCCGACAATGCGACTCTCGAGGCCGAATTCGTAAGACCGTTCGCCAAGATGGTCAGCGACGGCGTCGGTCGCAATCGACTCGGGCGCCCGCTCGGCCGTCTCCCGATCCCGACGAGCCGCCTCGTCCTTGCCCAACACCTCCGCCGCCCTGGCCCGCAGTTGGTACAGCCGGTGCACTTCGGGGTGCTCGGCGATCAGCCCATCCAGAATCGGCATCGCCTCGGTCGAGCGATCGGTGTGGACCAGCAGGTAGGCCAGCAGGTACTGGCCGGCCAGGTGATTGGGACCGATCAGACGCAGTTCGGCTTCGGCTTTCTGGTGAGCGTCGTCTCGAAGGTGATTTCGGGCGGCGATGTAGCGGCACTCGTCGACTCGACCGAGGTCCAACCGAGCGGCCTCGAGCAGCCGTTCGGTCGAGCGGGCAGTTTGTCCCAGCCGGTTGAGCACCAGGCCCGACCAGAACCAGTTGGCTGCTGATTCGGGTCTGAGCGTGATGGCCTGCTCGAGGCACTGATCGGCTTCGGGAAAGAACCCGTAGACGGCGTAGGCCTGTCCGAGAGCGAGCAGGTCGCCGGGGCCCGGGTTTTCTGCCAGCACCCACAGTCTCCGGAAGTCCCTCGCGGTCTCGGCATCGACCATTCCGGCGGCTGGAGGCCGGGGCGGGGCGGGGCGACTGGTCCGTTCGAAAATGCACCACCCGAAGACGGCGACGTCGATTCCCAGCAGCACGATGAGCAGGATGATCCGACTTCGTCTCATTTGCGGTCTCCGCTGCCGCTGAGCCAGGTCGTGACTCCACCGAGGCGTCGGAAGGGCGGGATCACGTGCCATCCGCCGGCGACGATGTCGGGTCGGCCGTCTCGATCCAGGTCGCCGGTGGCGACGGTGACCAGGTGGGTGGGTTCGGAGGCGATTTGCTGGTGAGTGAACTTCTGGTGCCCGTCGTTTTCGAGCCAGACCAGGCTGGCGCTCTCGTCGCGGTGCCATGCGTTGAACATGCTGACGAGCACGACATCGTTGTCACCGTCGCCGTCGAGGTCGGTGACCGAGGCGGCGTGGGCACCTCCGAGACTGCTGATGCGGTGGACCGTAAACGACCACCCGCCGGTGTTCTCGAACCAGAAGCAGCCGTGGTAGGGCTGAGGGTAGGTGTAGGCGTACTCGAGATTATCGCCGACGGTGACCAGCAGGTCGATGTCGCCGTCGTTGTCGAGGTCGGAGGTGATCAGCCCCGACCCGCCGATGTCGAAGTTCAGCCACTTGTGCAGCAGTCGCTTTTTGAAGCGTCCGCCGCCGGTGTTCTCGAACCCCCAGATCTCCTCGTCGTCCTGGGACACGTTGGCGATGAGGTCGAGATCGCCGTCGCCGTCGAGATCGGCCAGCGGGACGTTGATGGTGCCGGGTGCATAGAGCAGTAGGTGGTCGCGGAATCGGCGTTGGCCCAGGTTTTCGAGCCAGAGCACGCGTCCGCGGGGGTAGCCGAATTCGGCCACGGCGAGGTCGAGATCTCCGTCGCCGTCGAGGTCGCCGGCCTGGATGTCGGCGATGCGGCGGGTGCTCTCCAGCAGGACGTGCCGAAGGTAGCGGTCTCCGTTTCGTTCCAGTAGCAGCACACGGCCGACATGGCTGTCGTCGGGAAACGCGCTGCCGAGGATGGCGACGAGTATGTCGAGGTCACCGTCGTTGTCGATATCGACCACGGTGGCGTGGGCGGGTGTGGCCATGTCGGCACTGATCTGGTGCTCGGTCCACTCGCCATCGCTGCCGCGTTTGTAGGACACCAGGCGGTGGGCGAGGGCGTCGCAGGCGAGGATTTCGGGGTGTGAGTCGCCGTCGAGATCGACGATCTGGACGTGGCTGATCCGGGCAGGGTGCTCGATCACCGGCCCCATGCTCTGAGACTGAAAGGGCAAAGTGCTGGCCGGATAGACCGAGCTGCCGTTGAAGGCGGGGTTGGGGGAGCCCCGGGCCGGCAGGTGCGGCCAGGCGATCCAGGTGGCCAGCGGGACGGCGACGATCAGGGTCAGTAGCGCGATTTCCAGGCGTCGGCTGCGGGGGCGGGCCGGTGTGTCTTGGGGGGTGGTGATGGGATTGGGCCGGTGGACTTGGGATGGAGGGGTGTTGGTGGATCGTAAGGGGTCAGGCCCAGATATTCGCCGCACGGCGGCGAATATCCGCGTCTGACCCCGGTAGACAAGCTGGCGGCGAAAATCCGCGTCTGAGCCCGGGGGTTCAATAAGTTAACATAACAGACATTATCGGACGTTCCTGTGGCAGGGAATCAGCTGGGGCGGATCGAGCGCGCACAGAAACGACCCCCACTGAATCGCCAGGCCGATTCTTCGGCAGCGGAGTCAGGAATCGACGCGCGCTGAATCGGCGGCTGCCTGAAGGCCGACCGCGATCCAAGAATCGGGCCGAGCTGAAATCCGAACTAGGAACCGGTGTCGGCATCAGAATCGCTGACCGCCGTTTCTTCGAACACGCCCAGCCGCCGGAATTTCTCGTACCGCCGATCGAGCAGTTCTTCGGATGAGAATTCTGTGAGTCGCCGAATCGCATCGAGCACAGATGCCTTGAGAGTCATCGCCATCTGGCGGTGATCACGATGTGCCGCTCCCAGCGGCTCGGGAATCACCTCGTCGACCACTCCCAGACGCAGCAGGTTGTCGGAAGTGAATTTCAGCGCCTTGGCCGCTTCCTCGCGATACTGAACGTGTTTCCAGAGAATCCCGGCACAACCCTCGGGGCTGATCACCGAATAGTACGAGTACTGCAGCATGGCGATGTGGTCGCCGATGCCGATCCCCAGTGCTCCCCCGGACCCCCCTTCCCCGATCACGACGCAGACGATCGGGGTTTTGAGCTTGGAGATTTCTCGGAGGTTGTAGGCAATGTTGTAGGCCTGGCCCCGTTCCTCGGCCTCGATCCCCGGAAACGCTCCGGGTGTGTCGATGAAGCAGACGATCGGCAGTCCGAACTTGGCGGCCATCTGCATCTTGCCCAACGCCTTGCGGTAGCCTTCCGGGTGAGCCATCCCATAATTGTGCTTTTCGCGTTCCTTGATGCTGCGTCCCTTGTGCTGGCCGACGAAGAGCAGCTTGATGGAATCGATGGTGCCGAGACCGGTGAGCATCGAAGGGTCGTCTCGGTAGGCCCGGTCGCCGTGCAACTCGACGAACTCGTCGAAGACCAGTTCGAGGTAGTCGAGAGTCTGCGGCCGCTCGGGGTGACGTGCGACCTGGGTGATCTGCCAGGCGTCGAGTTCGGAGAAGATCTCACGGCGCTTCTGAGTGATCTCGAGCCGCAGGTCGCGGATTTCGGAACGGATCTCCGGCGGCGGATCGTCGTGTTGCTCGAGATCGGTCAAACGATCCTCGAGTGCGTAGATCGGCCGTTCGAAGACCAGTTGATTGAGAGGCGGCATGGGCGATGGAGCGTTGCGACGTGGAGGCGTGGTTTGCGTTGCGGGGTGGAAACCGAGTGTGAGGTCAGGACACGGCCAATCACTCGATATCGGGCAACTCCTCCATCATCGGCAAGTCGTCTTCGGGTCCGGGATCCGTTGCGCTGCCTGGTGCGGGCAGTTGAGGCTGTGGGGCGGGAGCGGCCGGAGCGGCCTGTCCAGGTAGCGGTGGCTGCGGTTGTTGTGATGGCTGCGGTGTGGGCTGCGGTGTGGGCTGCGGTGTGGGCTGCGGTGTGGGCTGCGGTGTGGGTTGAGTTGGCAGAGGAACGGGGGCGGCTGGCATGGCGGGTTGGTCGGCAACCGGCAGTGCGCCCCCTGCCCCGGGCAGCGGCGCTGCGGGCATGGGTGGGACCGGCACTGCGGGCACGAAGCCGCCGGGCATCGGCATGGCTGGGGGCATGCCAGGCATCGGGAGCATTCCGGGTACGGGCATCATGGGTGCGATCGGCATCCCTGGCATGGGCATACCGGGCATCATGGGTGCGGTGGGAATCATCGGCATCCCGGGCATCCCGGGCATCCCCGGCATCCCCG
>Ga0066376_10001118_pt1 | contig 26052 bp, 22 predicted proteins | sample Knorr_S15_td_Bot_FD_77009 | JGI IMG/M metagenome (GOLD analysis project Ga0066376, IMG submission 77009) | Marine microbial communities from Southern Atlantic Ocean transect - Knorr_S15_td_Bottom_ad_5009_LV_A | ecosystem: Environmental > Aquatic > Marine > Oceanic | place: Southern Atlantic... | reverse complement strand
TTTTTTTCCACTAACAATGTCAATCAGACTTGGAACCGTTCGTACCTGAAAGCCCTCATTTTGCAACCGCTCAACGACTGGCGCTCTTTCCCAGCCCCTAAGCGAAGGAATGGAAAGGAGGACCGTTTGTACATTGTGTTTGGCAGCGAAGTTTTTTGCATTTTCGGGAGAAAGCACCATCATTCCGCAAATGGTGATTCCTTGCTTGGATGCATCGTCATCGATAAAGGCAATAGGATGAAATTCGCGCTGTTCATCTGTTTGGAGAGAGACGGCTAGTTGGGCGCCTACATTTCCGGCCCCATAAATAAGGACCGCCTTTTGGGCACGATTCCGGCGCTTTCTTGAAGAGATGAGCGACGAGAATAGTTCACGGCTTCCAGAAATAAACATTGCCGCCAGAGGGGCTTCGATGAGTAGCGCGAGCTGCGGGGTGGCATTGGCAGGGGAAAGAAGGAGCAGGACGAATATGGCAATGGAAGAAACCGTCGTGCCAATAAAAACATTTTTCGAGAAGTGCTGGACCCCCGAAGACAGCTTTTGGCGGTAAAGACCTAGCCAGGCAAAAATAGGAACGCGGAGAAAAAGCACTGCTGAGGCCATCCAAATGAAGGGTACAAGTTGTTGCTGAGGCGTCCCCTGTTGGAGTGCTAGGGCAAGGTACATGGCAAAGAAAGTGCAGCAGATATCTGTGGTTAGCAAAATGCTCTGTTTTTGACGGCGGCCCAGGCCGTCAATGAAAGACAGTAAGCGGCTACCATTTTTTTCTGGCTGGAGGTTCCCCGAAGGGAGGCTAGGTTCCTTTAGTTCGGAAAGGCTGGCCGGGCTTGTCTGGGCGGTAGGAGGGGCTAGGTGCCCGCTTCTTTCTGCCGAGGTGGATTTTATTGATGCCATTTCCTTAGCCGACCCAGGTGGGTTGGGTAGGAGGGGGAGAATAGGTGAATGGTTTCAAAACTTGGTCCACAAAAAAAAGGTGGGAGAAAATTCGACTGGGAAAGATTCTAGCGGCCCCTACTCCTTTTTGTAAAGGGAGTTAGAATCGTTGCGATGAATAAAGCGGAATTGGAGGTGGGGTTGGCTGGGCTGGCCGGGTGCGGCGGCGCTGGATTTCCGACTTCCTTTAAATGGAATGCGGTTGCTGGCGAAGTTGCGGGTGATGGCTTCATGGGAGGCAAGGTAGTGGTTTGTAATGCCGATGAGGGGGAGCCAGGCACCTTTAAGGATGGCTGGCTACTGCGGGAGCGGCCGTTGGAGGTGTTACGGGGAATGGTGCGGGCGGCTGAGTTTGTCGGCGCGGGTCGGGCATTTATTTATTTGCGGCCCGAATATGGGGCCCAGCGGGCGGCTTTGGGTGCGGCTATTGGTCAGATGGTGGCGGCAAGTGAGTTGGCGGCGGGGTCGGGTGCGGTTTGGCAGGGGGATGGTTTTCCTGGTCGGCCGGCCAAACTAGCTGGCGAGGAATCTGGTTTGGGTGGGGTGGAGGTCGGCAGTGATATGGCCTTGGCCAGCTTGGATTGGCACTTGGGCCATGGGTTGATTCCCGAGGAGGGGGCTACGCCGCGGGCGGCGGTGGGTGGGCCCCGGGGTGAGCGGCGATTCCCGTTGCCGCCGGAGCGGCTTTCTGCTGAGGAGATGGCGGCGTTGCAGGGGGGCAGGAACGGAGCGGTTGGGGAAACGGGTGGCGGCGGTTTGGTGAAGTTGGATTTGTGTATGGGCGGGGGCGCGTATATCTGTGGCGAGGAAACCGCGATGTTGGAATCCATGGAGGGGCGTCGGCCGCAGCCGAGGCATAAGCCGCCATTTCCGACCCAGTGTGGTTTGTGGAGTTTGCCAACCTTGGTTAATAATGTGGAAACCTTTTGGTGGGCGGAACGTCTCCTGGGTGGGGACGTGGGCCCGTGGGCGGAGGGTGAGGCATTGCGCCTTTATTCCCTATCTGGCGATGTGGTAAAGCCTGGGATTTATGAAGCCCCGGTGGGCATTACCGCGCGCCAGCTGGTGGAGGAATTTGGTGGAGGAGTCCAGGACGGCGCAAAAGTGCAGTGTTTTATTCCCGGGGGAGCCGCCACCGGGGTCCTGCCTGCCTCCTGCTTGGACACTCCCCTGTCGCCTGCGGGGCTAAAAGAGGTTGGTACTGCTCTAGGCACCGCCGGTGTGGTAATTTACACTCAGGAAAGTGGTCGCCAAGTCACTGAAAAAATAATGCGCTTTTTTGCTCAGGAATCATGCACCCAATGTACGCCGTGTCGCATTGGCTGCAGCAGTTTTGCCGATGATTTGAATGGTCCACCCGACGATTGGCTGGTTGCTTTAGAAAAAGGCAGCATTTGCGGCTTGGGCTTCACCGCCCCTTTGGCGGTTTACCAATATCGGCGTTGGTTTAAATCTGCAGGAGTTGGCGTATGAGTGATAGCTCTCCCAACGGCGTACCAGTTTCCGAAGCGGCCACCCTCCATTTGGACGGCGTGGAAGTTGCCATTGAACCGGGCGAAACAATATTGGATTTGTGCCGACGCGAAGGCTTGGAAGTGCCGACGCTTTGCCACGACGATCGGCTAGAACCTTATGGCGGATGTCGCACTTGTTTGGTGGACTTGGAGGGCGCACCAAGACCCGTGCCGGCTTGTAAGACCAAAGCCGCAGCCGGCATGAAACTGGAAGCTAGCAGTAAAGGAATTGAAGCTATTCGCGCCACCATGATGGATATGTTTGCGGCGGATAAGAAAAAACTGATTGCCGCCGGCCACACTCACTTCGAAGACCGCAACCGGTTTATTGGATTCAACCCAAGTGACTGCATTTTGTGTGACCGCTGCGTGCGGTACTGCGATGAAGTGATGCAATGCAATGCGCTGGAGCACGTCGGCCAAGGCGACTGGGGTTTTATCCAACCCACCGACGGCAAGTCCTTTTTGGACACGGACTGTGAGCTTTGCGGCGGCTGCGTCAGCACTTGTCCAACCGGTGCTCTTTACGACAAACAAACCACCCATGAACCGGACAAAAGTACCCGTACGGTTTGCACATACTGTGGGGTGGGTTGTGTCATAGACTTAGAAACTTTTGAGGGCAAGGTGCAAAAAATCACCGCGGAGGTCGGCGTGGGCCCAAACAATGGTGATTTATGCAATAAAGGAAAGTTTGCCTGGGAATTCATTCACCACGATGAACGGTTAACCCAACCTTTGATACGCGGTGAAGACGGGAAGCTACACCCGACCGATTGGGATACGGCACTGAAAAAAGTAGCCGCCGGTTTAAGTGAAGTGAAAGAAAAATACGGGCCCGACGCGCTTGGTTTTCTAGCGTCCTCGCGCTGCACCAACGAGGACGTTTACGCTATTCAAAAATTGGCGCGTGCGGTGATTGGCACCAACAACGTACATAGTTGTGCGGCAACCTGACACGCTCCCACCGTATATGGCCTGGTCAGGTCATTGGGGGCTGGGGCAATGACAAATTCCATTGAGGAAATTGAGGATGCGGAAGTCATGTTTGTTATTGGCAGTAACACCACCGAAGCCCACCCGGTATTGGCTTTGCGCATGAAAAAAGCCATGCGGCGTGGTGCCAAGCTCATCGTGGCTGACCCGCGACGTACTTGGCTGGCGGAACGCGCCACCATCCACTTGCCCCTCCGGCCCGGCACAGACATCCCGCTCGTCAACGCAATGGCTCACGTGATTTTGGAAGAAGGCTTAGAAGACCAAGACTACATCAACACCCACACCGAAAACTTCGAAGCTCTAAGAGATGCGGTTTCCAAGTGGACTCCTGAAAAAGCCGCTGAAGTTTGCCACGTTTCCGCCGATGACATCCGAGAAGCGGCGCGCATTTACGCCACTCACGAAAAATCAGGAATTTATTACACCTTGGGAATTACCGAACACATTTGCGGCGTAGACAATGTGCGCGGACTTTCCAACCTGGCCCTGCTGACCGGGCACATCGGCGTGCCGTCGGCAGGGGTAAACCCATTACGTGGACAAAACAATGTTCAAGGATGCAATGACGTCGGCAATAATCCGGTTTATCTTCCCGGCTATCAAGAAGTGGCCAATGATGAAGTGCGGGAACGCATCGGCAAACGATGGGGGGTAAAACTCTCCAAGGTTCCGGGCAAACGCTTGGACCAAATGATGGACGGATTGCATGATGGAACCTTGCGCGCTTTTTATGTCATGGGTGAAGATCCGGCAGTTTCGGAACCCAACGCAAATTTGGTGGACAAGGGCTTAGCCAAGTTAGATTTTGTGGTTTGCCAAGACATCTTTTTGACTGACACCGCCGAACGCTTTGCCCACGTTGTATTACCAGCCACTTGTTTTGCCGAAAAAGAAGGGACGTTTACCAATTCGGACCGCCGCGTCCAAAGAGTACGCAAGGCAGTGGAACCCCCGGGTGAAGCCAAAGAAGATTTGTGGATTTTGCACGAAGTCGCCCGTCATCTTGGCGCTGACTGGGGGGACGCTAATCCGGAAGAAGTTTGGAACGAATTCGCCGACGTCTCGCCCAGATTTTTTGGCATCCGGTACGACCGCATTGAAGAAGAAGGCTTGCAATGGCCGTGCCCGGACTTGGACCATCCAGGGACAATCTATTTACACAAAGATGGCCCCATGCGCGGCAAAGGCGTTTTTTACGGACTCGACCACGTGCCTCCTTGGGAAGAGCCAGACCAGGAATTCCCCTTCCTGCTAACCACCGGCCGGACCCTGTACCACTACAACGCCGCCACCATGACCCGCCGCAGTAAAGGCAATATGGACAAGCAATCTCGGTGCCATCTTGAGATTTCTCCTGACGACGCCCGCGACCTCGGCCTAAGCGATGACGCCCCAATCAAGATTCAGTCCCGCCGCGGGGAGGTGGTGGCCAACCTGAAAATCACCGACGCGGTGCACCCTGGGGTTTTGTGGATGCCCATGCATTACGCCGAAGCACGGGCTAATTTGCTGACTGGAGACGGAAAAGACCCCCTAATCGGCACTCCGGAATACAAAGTTACCGCCGTACGGTTGGTTCCCCAATCCGTGCCCGTGTAGACTCCAACTACCATGGGATGGGAAGGCCTCCTCGTTGTCGTTCTGACGTTCGCCGTCCTCATTCTCCTTGTACTGGAGAAGGCGTCGCTTGATGCAATTGGCATCGGCTTGCTGGTCATTCTGGTCTTGGTCGGTGAAATTTTCCACCTCATTGACCCGTCCTTCAATCCGGCCGAAAACCTGCTTGGCCTTCAAGAAGCGCTGAGCTTTTTTGGCAACTCCGCAGTTCTAACGATTGCTGCGCTCTATGTCATCGGCGAAGGCCTGACCCGAACAGGGGCGGTGGAATTTTTAGCCCGGGCGGTTTTGAAATCCAGCCGTGGCAGTGAGCGGCGCATGGTGCTATTGGTTTCGCTCATCGCGGGTTCTTTGTCGGCGGTTTTGAATAACACCGCGGTGGTGGTGGTATTCATTCCAATTCTCATTGACTTGGCGAAAAAAACCGGCATTGCGGCGTCCCGGCTAATGATTCCATTGGCCTTTGCCACCATCCTCGGCGGCATGGTGACCTTGGTCGGTACTTCCACCAACTTGCTGGTTGCCGGCGTGGTGGAGTCCATGGGTATCGAACCTTTGGGTATGTTTGAAATGACGCCCATTGGTTTACCTATCCTTTTAGTGGGCGTGGTGTTTCTCGTCCTGTTCGGAAAACGCCTCCTGCCGGAGCGTCATTCCTTAACCACGGCCATGGCCGGAGCCAAAGTTCGGGAATACGTGACCGAACTTCAAATTGGCCCGAAGTCCCCATTGGTGGGCTTGAAGTACGCCGACGCTTTTAAAGAAGCCCGCGTGGACATGCTGTTTTTTGCCCGCGGCGAAGAAATGGTTTGGCCTCCTTACACCGACGCCATTATTCATTCCGGTGACGTCGTCATGTTGCGCGGCAATGTAGATTCCCTCGCCAATTTGCATGATGACATGGAGTTGAAGCTGTTTAACGACGCCCACTTTGACCCCAAAACGATGCAATTTTTTGAGTTGGCGGTGGCGCCACACTCCACTTTGGTCGGCCGCCAAGTGGGGGACCTCCACCTTTGGCGAGATTACGGTGCCCTAGCGGTGGCGGTTTTGCGGGATGGCCATCACATCCGTGACCGTGCTTCCAAACAACTTTTGCAGCCGGGTGACTTACTTTTAGTTTGTGGTGACGACCATTCCGAAGCAAAAATTCGCGCTAAGTCGGATTTCTTTATGCTGACCGGTGGCCACCAATGGATTGTGTTGCGCGCCAAAGGAAGACTGGCGCTTGGTATTTCCCTTGCTGTCATTGTTGGCTTCGGATTAGTTTCCTTTAACCACTTGGGCCGACTTATCCCGCTGATTGCCTTGGGCGGCGCCATGGCCATGGTGGCCAGTGGTTGCCTAAGAGCGCGCCGCGCATACCGCGCCGTGGACTGGCCGATTTTAATTTTTGTCATCGGCACCATTGGCCTAGGTACCGCAATGGAAAATTCTGGCGCGGCGGCATTTTTTGCGCATTACCTGGTGGACGGTTTAATTGGTTTTGGCACCGTCGCAGTGCTGGCCGGGCTGACCCTTTTGTGCACCGTTTCCACCGCTTTGATTTCCAACGCCGCGGTTGCGGTATTGCTGACCCCCATTGCCATCAACGCTGCTATGGGGGTTATTGAAGCCCAGCAATTGGTTGGCGATGCCGCGGTTGCCGTGCAGCGGGCGTTCATCCTGGCGGTGGCCTTCGGCGCCAGCATCTGTTTTGCCACCCCAATCGGCCACCAATCCAGCTTGATGGTTTACGGACCGGGGGGCTATCGTTTTTCCGATTTCCTTCGCATCGGTATTCCGATGAGTATTTTGGTGTGGGTGTGCGTCGTGGTGGGCCTGCCCCTCATGCTGGATTTGTAGGTAGACTGGGGCAAGCGAATTTCCGCAACTCACCCCCTTTCCAGGGGTTCAGTAACCATGACCCAAAACACCACCCACGTGCTCCTCATCCTCCTCGGCGGCTTTGTCGGAGGGCTCGCCGGTAGCGCCCTTATGGGCGGTAGCCCTGACACCCCTGAGCCGATGATTTCTGTCGACGCCGGCCAAGCTGGGATGAACGATCTTTCTGTTGAACTGGTAGATCGCTTGCAAAACGTAGAAGGCTCTATGGCGGGCTTAAGGGCAACCCTTGATGACATGCGCGCCCAATTGGCGGACCGTCGGCGAGAACCTTTGCCTCCCGTAGATATTCGTAACGCCCAGGGCGGAGACAGCCGACGCGCTACTCGTGGCGGTTCTGCTAATTTTGGCCCTTCCGGTGAATTAGAAGAACGGTTTTCTGATTTTCTAGAAGAGCGTGAAGTACAAAAAGCCGAAGAGCGTCGGGAGCAAGAAGCGGACCGTCGGGAGCAACGCGTAGAGCGGCGCATTGAGCGTTACGCTGAACGGCTTGGCTTGAATGATTACCAATCTCAAGAAATGGCCCGCATCATGACGAATGCCGACCAAAAGCGCTCCGCCTATTTTGTTGAACTCCGGGAGTCCGGTGATTTTGACCGCACTGCGGTACGCGAAGCCATGCATGAAATGTCCGCCGGCACCAATGACGAGTTGGCTCAGCTTTTAGATTCTGACCAAATGAGTGAGTACGAATCCATGCAATCGGAAAGTCGCGGAGGTTGGGGCGGTGGTCGTGGTAATGACCATGGCGGAAACAGCCGCGGTGGAAACAGCCGCGGTGGAAACGGCAACGAGTTTTAATTCGAAAAACCGAGGCTCCCGGTTTAAATCGGCCGGAACATCTCACCGACCGCTTGTTCACAGGCTAATGCCAAAGAACGGCGGTCGGTATTTTTTTTTGGCAGGCCAAAATATGCGTCAACCTGAACCGGGCCGCCGCGAAATAAGCGGATTGCGTGGCGAATGACGTTGGATTCATCTACCCAAACAACCTCTGGTCGGTTATAGCAAAGAAAAGCTGGGATACATGGCGCGGAACTTGCGGCGGGGGCTGCAAAAAGTGAACGTTTGAATGGTCTCATGATTTTGCCGTCACCGCACCAGCCTTCGGGAAATAAAGAAATGGTGGCGCCGCCATTTAAGAACAGACGCAGCTCTTCGACCACTCGTGGTGCGTCACTGCGTTTTTCTCGGTTGATAAAAATGGTCCCGCCGCAGCGGCAAAGAAAACCCATTACTGGCCAAGCGGCTAGCTGGGATTTTCCCACAAAGTTAGATGGGTAAAGTGAAGCTAATACCAAAATATCTAACCAAGAAACGTGGTTGGAAACGACAAAGGAACCCGTCGGCGGAAGATTTCCGTGCACGGTTATTCTAATGTCATAAATCCACAATAATCCCTTGGCCCAGATTTGGTGAGCCCGTGCGCCAAGGCGTGCTTTTCTTGCAGGCCGGCCAATGACAAAGAGAGAACCTACTAACGGGATGGGGACCACGATGATGGTCCACAGAGAGGAAAGGATGCCGCGAATCAAGCCTGCCTAGCCTTCTTTAAGTTCGGTAAGAATTTCAGAGAGGAATTCTTTACCATCTCCGAAACACATGTAGCAATTGTCCCGTTCAAAAAGTGGATTTTTAATGCCGGCGTAACCAGGGGACAGGGAACGTTTAATCATCAGCACAGTTCCCGATTCATGAGAATGCAAGATAGGCATTCCTGCAATGGGTGATTGGGGATTATCAATTGCATCGGGGTTTACCACATCGTTGGCGCCGATGATGACGGTGACGTCGGTGGTTTTGAAATCCGCATTGATGCGTTCCAGTTCCCACAGCTGTTCGTATGGGACATCAGCCTCGGCGAGCAAAACATTCATGTGGCCAGGCATGCGCCCGGCAACCGGGTGAATGGCGTATCGAACCGTGACGTCCCGTTTTTCCAACTCTACACCGAGCTCTTTCACTACGTGCTGAGCTTGGGCAACCGCCATGCCGTAGCCGGGAATGAAAATGACCGATGTAGCGCTTTCCAAAATCATCGCCGCCTCTTCAGGTCCGGCGGATTTTATTCCCTCATAGTCAGTCGCGTCTGTGCCGCCCACCGAAGCGGTGTCACCCCCAAAGCCGCCGATTAAAACATGCAGCAAAGAGCGATTCATGGCCTTGCACATGATGACCGTCAAAATCATTCCTGCGGCACCAACCAAGGCGCCAGCGACGATGAGCAGGGGATTGCCTATCACGAAACCAGCCATGGAGGCGGCAATTCCGGAATAGGAATTCAGCAGAGAAACCACCACCGGCATGTCGGCACCGCCGATGGGCAAAACTGAAACAATGCCAAATAATGCGGCGCAGCCGATGAGCCCGTACATCAAGACGTCGGCATTGTTGTTGGCGTCAAAACCGGCAAGGTAGCCACAAGCTAAGCCGCCGAAGAGAAGGCCAGCAACCAGGATGTGTCGGCCGGGAAGGACCACCGGGTTGCCGGATATTTTGCCGGACAGTTTGCCCATCGCCATGAGTGAACCGGTGAAAGTGATGGTTCCAACCATCACCGAAAGGATGATAGCCACTGCCCATACGCTGCCACCAAGGATGACATTTTGGGAGGTGACGTCGGCGCCAAAATCACGGCCCCAGAATTCAGATAAGGCCACAAAGGTGGAGGCGAGTCCGCCGACCCCATTTAAAAGGGCGACCAGTTCTGGCATGCCGGTCATTTGGATTCGTTTTGCCATGAGGGCACCAATTCCGGCGCCGATGGCCAAGCCGACCAAAATCATTTGCCAACTGAGTTTGATGGGCCGAAGCACACCTTCTATTTCAACCGCGCCGGGAGCTGCCAAGGTGACCACGATGGCCAGCAACATGCCGAGGGCGGCCAAACCATTGCCACTGCGGGCGGTTTTTACTTTGGAAAGCCGCTTGATGCCCAAAATGAAAAGGGCGGTGGCCAAAAGGTAAAGAAGTTGCGGAAGGCTGGTGTCCATGTTTTGGTACTACTTCTTTTTCTTGGAGGCAAACATGCTGAGCATGCGGTCAGTCACCATGAATCCGCCCACCACATTGATGGTGGCAAAAACGATGGCGCAAACTCCAAGGACGGTAGCGATGGATTCACCGACGCCACCCTCGTCGCCAAATTGGGCGCACATCAAAGCGCCAACGATGGTGATGCCGGAAATTGCGTTGGCGCCGGACATCAACGGAGTGTGCAAGGTAGGAGGCACCTTGCTGATGAGTTCGTTACCGGCAAAAATTGCCAGCACAAACACAAAAAGCATGAGGAGTAGAATCATGAGTTCGCTCCTTGAGGAGCAAGGGCTTCGGCGAGCGCGGGGTTGCGTACTTCGCCTTGATGAATGGCCAAGGAGCCGTTGATGATTTCATCTTCTAAATCCAAGGCGATGCTGGGTTTGGAGTCATCCTTATCTTTAGTAGTGATGTGCTTGATGACGGCCATCAAGTTGCGGGCGTAAAGATCGGAAGCGTGGATAGGCACGGTGGCCGGTAAGTTGGGTATGCCGACGACGGTGACGCCTCGGTGAACCACGTTTTTTCCAACTTCGGAAACTTCGCAATTGCCCCCTTGTTCGACTGCAAGGTCAACGATGACCGAGCCGGGTTTCATGGTTTCGACCATGCTGGTTGGAACCAACAGCGGCGCCCGGCGTCCCGGAATTTGTGCCGTGGTGATGACCACGTCGGCGTCGGCAACTTTGGCGGCAACCGCTTCGACTTGACGTTTTTTGTAATCTTCCGACGCTTCTTTGGCGTAAACGCTGGATTCCTCAGTATCTTCATCAGGCTTCACTTCAATAAATTTGGCACCGAGGGATTCCACTTGTTCTTTAACTTCGGGCCGAATGTCGGTGGCTTCCACTTGCGCGCCCAGGCGTTTGGCGGTGGCAATGGCTTGCAGCCCGGCCACGCCGACCCCAAAGATGACGACTTTGGCAGGTTTTACGGTGCCAGCGGCGGTCATCAGCAAAGGGAAGTACTTGCCCAAAGTGGAGGCCGCCAACAAAACCGCCTTGTAGCCACCAATGTTGGCCTGCGAACTGAGCGCGTCCATTTTCTGGGCCCGCGTGGTTCGCGGGATGAGCTCCATTGCCCAGGCCGAAATTCCAGCCGCTTGCATGGCGGCGGCCTCTTCTAGAAATTCTCCGCCGCGCAAAAAGGAAATGACTAAGGCGCCTTCGGGGTAGGAGGCAATTTCCTCGAGGGTTGGCGTGGCCACTTTCAAAATTACCTTGGCGTTGGCGGGGCAAGTGCTGCCGGCGGGGATGACGTCGGCACCCGCAGCGGAAAAAGCATCGTCTGCGTGGCAAGCGTGGCCCCCGGCGCCGGCTTCAAGAATGACCTGCAGACCGTCTTTGGTCATGCGGGCGGTGGTTTCCGGGGTTGCGGCAACGCGAGTTTCTCCCTCGCGGATTTCTTTGGGAATGAAAAGGATGGTCATGGATTCTCCTTCTGGAGTCCGGCTAGTTTAAGGAACTCATCCGGCCGACATCATTTATCCTTGGGGCGTGTCCGCCTTTCCCCACCCGGGTTTTTCCAGCTACCAGCTGGTGGATTCGGGCAATGGTGAAAAGCTGGAGCGTTTTGGCGAGGTTTTGTTGCGGCGGCCGGACCCGCAGGCTTTGTGGCGGCCTCGTTTGGATGGTGGTGTTTGGCACAAGGCCGACGGCCGATTTGTGCGCGAATCAGACCGGGGCGGCCGATGGGAGGGACGGGCGCCGAAGACTTGGGAGATTTCCCTTCAAGATGCGGTGAAAATCCGCATTCAGCCTACGCCGTTTAAGCATGTGGGGATTTTTCCGGAGCAATCCACCAATTGGGAGTTTGTGGCAAATCAAGGTCAGGTGATTGCTGATGCGGGGGTTGCTAAGCCAAAGTTGTTAAATCTATTTGGCTATACCGGCGTGGCCAGTTTGTTGGCGGCGTCACAAGGTTGGGAAGTGACTCATTGTGATGCCAGTAAAGCGTCTTTGGATTGGGCAGCGGAGAACGCTAAGATTTCTGACTTGGAAGGAAACATTCGCTGGGTGTTGGAGGATGCGGCAAAGTTTGCCGGTCGTGAACAACGGCGCGAAAATGTTTATCACGGTATTTTGCTAGATCCGCCCCATTATGGGCGTGGTCCTAAAGGCGAGAAGTGGCAGTTTGAAACGGGCATTGCTCCTTTGTTGCAAAGTTGCGGTGCTTTGCTTGCCGATGTCCCCGGCGCCTTCTTAATTCTGTCTACCTATGCCATTGGTTATACACCGATTGCATTTGAAAATATGCTTCAGGAAATTCCAAACGTGAAAGTTCAAACCGGAGAATTGGCTTTGCCCGAGGAAGATGGGCAGCGCTTTTTGCCCTGTGGGTTTTGCGCGCGCGCTGTGCGGATTTAGGGCGGTGGCGCGGGCCTTGGAGCCCGTGTTGCCGGCTCAGCGCAGGTCTTGGCCAACAAGCAAACTGACTTTGCACAGGGCAATATCAATGACTTGAACGTAAACCACGCGGCCGCGAAGGGTTGCAGGAACTTGGAAGGTTTCGAAAAGTCGGCCGGCGGGGTTAGCGTGGGCCATGCGACCAAGGGTAGGTTGGTAAATATCTAAATACAAACCGGGGCAACCCGGAACTGGGTAACTGCCGGTGGAAAAACCGTAAACCACCGCTAGACGTCCAAGGGGAGTGAAGCCGCGGCCAGTTAGATAGTTTTCATGACCAGCAATGCCCGGCAAAATTGGCGAAAGTGACGGCTGGTCCAAAATGGGTGAAAGGAGAAAAGCCCGCTTGACGTCGGTGGCGTCCAGACCTGTGGCCATGATTTCCCCAAGCTCATTGATGTCCCCGGCGGAAGTGAGAGTGATGCCGCCGTTGGCAGGGATACGAGTGTTTAAATCAATGGCAACTCCGTTTTGCCACAGCACTGCACGTTGCAAACCATTTGCCAAAGCGGCGTTACCGACAATGCTGCCGAAGTCATTGATGCCGCGTGCGTCGGAAGTGCCACCGCCTAAACTCGGCAGTTGAACCATGTTGCCATTTTGCCAGAGAAAGCCGACGTATTGACCAGCTGGAGTGCGCGACAAACCTACGATTTGTTTGGAACGATTGATGGCGAAGGCGTTGGAGTAGCCGTCACCTAGATGACCTAAATCCATCAGGCTGCCGCCTTGCCACAAAAAGGCGTGGAGTTTTCCGGCAGGCGTACGGGCAAATCCAACCACATCTCCAAAGTCATTAATTCCGCTAGCTTGGGATTCTTCGCCGCCGAAAGTCCCTAAGTCTTGCCAATTTCCTTGGTAGCGGAAAAAAGCGCGGCGTTGATCTACGATTCCTACTGGATTTTGAATGGAGTAGATTCCAATTTCCATGCCGGCGGCATTGACGGCTTTAACGGTGCTGAAATTACGATTGCCAACATGAACGTCATGGGTTTGGGTTCCATCCCAATGGAAAGCATGTATGTTTTGGGCTTGGGCGGAGGACTGACCGAATACATAGCCCTGAATGTTGATAGCGTAGCCAAAGGCCAGATTTGGAACAATCGGTGGAATATCGATGAGCTGCTGGCCGTCATAAAAAAAAGCGTGATAAGCGGTGAAGCCGGGGGGCGCGGGGATTTCCATGGCGCCGGCAACTTGACCCCGGTCATTCAGCGCGCCCGGCCAAGTATCCAAGTTGGGGGCCGCCCCGCCGAGGTCGTTGACGGTGTAGTCTTGGGCCCAAGGGATGGCCAACAGGGCTGTGGATAGAAAAATCAGCACCTGCCCACCTTATCATGCAAAGCCAAATGCTGGAGGTCCTCCATGTCGATAATCACGTTCTAGTGGTCCACAAGCCTGCCGGCGTGCCGGTGGTGCCGGATTCCAGTGGGGACCCCTCCTTATTAGAGGAGGCGAAAGCGTGGGTGAAAAAGGAATACCAAAAACCGGGCGAAGTTTTTTTAGGCGTGGTGCACAGGCTAGACCGGCCGGTTTCCGGCTTGGTGGTGTTCGGCAGAACCAGCAAGGGAGCGGCGCGTTTATCTAAAGCTTGGCAAGAAGGGCAAGTTTTCAAGCGTTATCAAGGAATGAGTTTGCAGGCGCCGTTGGAGCCAATCGGCCAAATGGAACAATGGCTTTTGAAAGACGGTGAAAAAAATAAAGTTCACGTTGTGGCCCCGGAGTCACCAAAATCCAAAAGGGCTTTGACCAAGTGGAAAAGCGTGGGCGAAATTGATGGCCAACATTTTTTATGGCTGGAACCTTTGACCGGCCGCTCCCACCAGTTGCGGGTGGTTTGCCGTAGCTTGAACGCCCCCCTAGCTGGAGATTTAAAATATGGAGCAACTTCAGCATTTGGCGACGGCCGACGTATTGCTTTGCATGCCGCACGCTTAGAATTTCCGCACCCAACTCGGAAGGAACGTATTTGTATTTCTTCCGATGCCGACTTTTGGCCAACTTCCCTACCCGAATAAACCCTTCATCATGTGCTCGATTTTTGCCGTTCTTGGAATCCACGGGGATCATGAGGCGACTTATCGCCAAGCCTTGGAAATGTCCAAGCGCCAGCGCCATCGGGGACCAGACTGGTCCGGAGTTTACGCCGGTGAAAAAGCAATTTTGGTGCATGAGCGCTTGGCGATTGTGGGGGTGAACTCAGGTGCACAGCCGCTTTATAACCCGGAAAAAACTCATGTACTGGCGGTGAACGGTGAGATTTACAACCACAAGGAGTTGGAGGTTGGCTTGGCAAAGGATTTTGTCTTCCAGACTGATTCTGACTGCGAGGTTTTGTTGGCCCTTTATCAGGAAAAGGGGGTGAATTTTTTGGATGATCTCAATGGAATTTTTGCGTTCTGTCTATATGACGAAGAGAAGGACGCCTATCTCATCGGCAGAGACCATTTAGGAATCGTCCCGCTTTACACTGGCAGGGACGCCTTCGGGAATTTTTATGTTGCTTCAGAAATGAAGGCGTTGACGCCCATATGCCAAAGTATTGAAGCGTTTCCTCCCGGCCACTACTTGTGGAGTGAAGATGGTGCGCCAACGGCGTATTACCAGCGGGATTGGGAAGACTACGCCGCGGTCAAGGAAAATTCTGCCAACAAGGAAGATGTTAAATCCGGGTTGGCGTCGGCGGTGAAACGCCAACTCATGTCCGACGTGCCGTATGGGGTATTACTTTCCGGCGGCCTGGACAGCTCATTGATTTCCGCATTGACGCAAGGCTTTTCGGCCAAGCGGGTGGAGGAAGATTCAAAGACCAAAGCATGGTGGCCGCAGTTGCATTCTTTTTCTGTGGGGTTGGAGGGTTCACCGGATTTAGCGGCGGCGAAAAAAGTAGCGGTAGACATCGGCACCATTCACCATGAGGTGGTCTTTACCATTCAGCAAGGAATCGATGCTTTGCGTGATGTGATTTACCATTTAGAAACTTATGACGTCACCACCGTGCGGGCGGCAACCCCCATGTATTTAATGGCACGGCGAATTAAAGCGATGGGCATTAAGATGGTGCTTTCCGGCGAAGGTGCCGACGAACTTTTCGGCGGTTATTTATATTTTCACAAGGCTCCCAATGCGCAGGAATTTCACGAAGAGTTAGTTCGCAAAGTTAAAAACCTCCATTTGTTTGACTGCCTGCGCGCGAACAAGTCCATGGCTGCTTGGGGCGTGGAGGCGCGGGTGCCATTTTTGGACAAAGAGTTTGTGGACTTGGCCATGCGGATAAATCCGCAGGCGAAAATGTGTAAAGAAGGCCGCATTGAAAAAAACATCCTTCGCGAAGCATTTGAAGGGGAACTCTTGGAAGAGGTGCTTTGGCGCCAAAAAGAACAGTTCTCCGACGGTGTCGGCTATAGCTGGATTGATTCCTTAAAGGAACACGCCGGCAAACAAGTCTCCGATGATGAGCTGGCTGGCGCGGAGCTTAGATTCCCCATTCACACGCCGGATACCAAAGAAGCTTATTTTTACCGCACTATATTTGAAGAGCATTTTCCTGGAGATGCAGCAGCCCTATGCGTGCCGCATGGAAAATCCGTGGCCTGTTCCACTCCACAAGCGCTGGCCTGGGATGCATCTTTTCAAAACAATGCGGACCCGTCAGGACGGGCTGCCGGCGTTCATCAAGACGCTTATCGCCCGAGCTGAGTGTAGACCGTCAATGGCGGCGGACACAATTCCGCCAGCGTAGCCAGCCCCTTCACCGCAAGGATAAAGCCCAGCCAAGGTAGGCGATTGCCGACTTTCGTCATCTCTATCAATCCGAACCGGCGACGAAGTGCGGGTTTCTACCCCAATCAATTGGCTGGTTGCGCCGACGTATCCTGGAATTTGCTGATTGAACCGTTCCAAGCCTTGGCGCAAACGACGCAGAACTCCTTTGGGGAGGATGTCGGCAAAGTCAATCGCCTTTAGCCCTGGCAAGTAACTTGATTCCAAAGGTTCCGACTTTTCTCCAAATCCTTCTACGAACTCGTCCACCCGTTGGGCTGGCGCACGGTTGTCACCACCACCGGCGTGACTGGCTAAAACTTCTAGTGCGGTTTGCAAGCGGATGCCAAACATAGGGTCCAGGTCTGGGTGAATGGGCAAGCGGCCCTCAGCGACTTTGATGGAATCGCCGCCGCGTGGGTCGACAATTTCTTCGTGCAGCAAAGGGTGATTGGAAATTTCGGCGGCCTTTTTCAAAAGTTCCCCCCATCCCCACCGCCAACCGCGTTTCCCACACCAATCTTTCGGTTGGAGTTCCACCACCACGCCACTGTTTGCGTAAGGGGAATCCCGTTTGGACAAACTCATGCCGTTGACGACCAACGAGTCGGCTTCGGTTTGGGTGGGGACAATCCATCCACCGGGGCACATGCAAAAGGAGTAAACTCCGCGCTCGTCGATTCTTGCCGAAAGCTCATAAAAGGAAGCTGGTAATTCGGCTTCTTCGCGTTTGCCGCGGTATTGACGGTCATCCAGCCACGCCTGCGCATGTTCGGCCCGCACCCCAACTGCAAATCCTTTGGGCGAAAGTTTGGCGCCAGCATTTTTGGCGGCCACCAGAGCGTCGGTGGCGGAATGGCCGGTAGCAAGAACGACGGCATCGGCGCGAATTTCTTCGCCGTTTTGCAGGGTAACGCCGCAAACGGTTTCATTTTCTACCAAGAGGCCGGTGACTTTGGTATTGAATTTCACTTTGCCGACTTTGCGCAAAGATTCGCGCATGGATTTCACAACCTTGGGTAAGCGATTGCTGCCAATGTGCGGCCGCCAAGACCACAAGATGCGACCGGGGGCGCCATGCGAAACCAAAGTTTCCAAAACACTGCGCACATCTTCTTTCTCGGCGGAGCGTGCATAAAGTTTTCCGTCGGAATAAGTTCCGGCGCCACCTTCTCCAAAGCAGTAATTACTTTCTGGGTCAGCGGGGATGCCGCGATTCAATGCGGCAATGTCTTTGCGCCTTTCTTGCACATCCTTGCCGCGCTCTAAAACGGTGAAGCGGATTCCTTGACGTGCCAGCTCTGTGGCGCAAAATAAACCCGCAGGACCGCTGCCGACAATGATTACATGTGGGCTTTCTGGATTGGGTTCCGGAAAAGTTTCCGGATCCCGAGGTGGCGGCGGCGGAATATCTTCGCCAACTTCATATGCCATCACTTCCAAGCGCCAAGATTGGTGGCCTTTGCGAGCGTCTAAACTCACCTTTTGAATATGGACTTCAGCTATGGTTTCAGGATCAATCCGACGCGTTTCCGCGGTGCGCAAGCGAAGGTCTTCTAATGGAATGGTTTCAGGATTCTGATGAATCCCGAGCCGAATAGCTTGTGTGAATGGCATGGTTTAGCGTTTACCACCACAGGCGACTGCGGTGAGGTGGACGATGTCGGAAACCCCGATGGAATGGGGCTGCAGCATGTGGACCGGTTTTTCCAGACCCAACATGACTGGACCAACCACGGAAGTGTCAGTGAGGGAGCGGACTAAATTGAAGCCGATGTTGGCGGCTTCTAAGTCTGGGAACACCAAAATGTTGGCGGGCTTACCGCCCAAGCGGCATTCGGGGTATTGTTCTTGCACCAAGGGATCTAGGGCGCAGTCCACCCGCATTTCGCCATCGATCAAAAAGTTGGGGGCTTCCTCTCGAGCAAGCTTGACCGCCTGGCGAACTTTTTCTGCACTTGGATTGGGACTTCCGCCAAAACTGGACGAAGAAAGCATGGCGACCCGTGGTTCAATGCCAAACCGTTGCATTTTTTCAGCAGCGAGAATGGCGATTTCAGCCAAATCTTCAGCGGTGGGGTTTTCGTTAATTGCGGTGTCCGCGAACGCCAATAATCCATTGGCGGTAAACATTAAAGTCATGCCGCAGGCGCGGCGCACCCCTTCTTTGAGGGGAATGACCTTGAGCATGGGGCCCATAGTTTTACGGACATGCTTAGTGAGGCCAGCCACCATGCAATCTGCATCTCCCATGCGCACCATCAAAGGCGCTAACCACTGAAAATCTTTTACCCGAGCGCGGGCATCTTTCAGCGCCAAGCCACGGTGCTGGCGAATTTTCAAAAGTTCTTGGGCGTACTCTTCGGCGCGGGGAAATTCGTTGGGATTGATGATTTCCACGCCTTGCATGGAAACATCGTGCAGCTCCGCCTTTTCTTGAATGATTTTTGGATTGCCGATGAGGATGGGGTGGGCGATCCGTTCTTGGACTACGGCGGCGGCGGCGATGACCGCACGGTCAGCCTCACCTTCGGGGTAAACTACGCGTCGCTGGGCACGGCGTGAGCGAGCAATCAGTTCGCGCATGAGTTCCCGTTCTTGGCCAGTCCGTTCGCCAAGTTGGCGTACGTATTCATCCAAATCTCGTGGCGCTTTGGCAACGCCGGTTTCCATGGCAGCTTTTGCGACTGCCACTGCAACCCGGCGAATGACGCGGTGGTCCAAAGGCTTGGGGATGATGTATTCCCGCCCGAACTCCAAACTATCCAAGCCATAAGCTCGGGAAATATTGTCTGGTACCGGCTCACGCGCAAGGTCGGCAAGCGCATGCGCGGCGGCCAATTTCATTTCTTCGTTAATCTTGGAAGCGCGCACGTCTAGGGCGCCGCGGAAAATAAATGGGAAGCCAAGCACGTTGTTGACTTGGTTTGGAAAATCAGAACGGCCAGTGGCCATGATGACGTCATCGCGAGTTTCTTGCGCCACGTCATAAGCAATTTCTGGGTCAGGGTTGGCCATGGCAAAGACGATTGGGTTGTCCGCCATCGACAAGAGCATTTTCGGCGTGACCAGCCCGCCGACTGAAAGTCCGAAGAAGGCGTCGGCACCGTGCAAGGCGTCTTCCAAGGTGCGGGCTTCGGTTTCTACCGCGAAGGGCTCCTTGTAAATGTTCATGTTTTCTTGGCGTCCCTTGAAAATAACTCCGGCACGGTCCACCAAGTAGACGTTTTCTTTTTTTACCCCAAGGGTGATGGCGAACTTGGCGCAAGTCATGGCCGATGCTCCGGCGCCACTCACCACCAACTTTAATTCTGCCATTTTTTTGCCGGCGACTTCGGCGGCATTGAGTAGTGCGGCGCCAGAGATAATGGCGGTGCCGTGCTGGTCATCATGAAAAACCGGAATGTCCAATTCTTCAATCAATCGCTGTTCAATTTCAAAACAACGCGGCGCAGAAATATCTTCTAAGTTAATTCCGGCTACGGTGGGGGCGATGGCCTTTACCGCGGCAATAATTTCCTCGGTGTCTTGGGTGCCTAGTTCAATATCAAAGACATCAATGTCTGCAAAGCGTTTAAACAGGACCCCCTTACCCTCCATGACCGGTTTGCTAGCCTCCGGGCCGATATTACCTAGGCCTAAAACTGCGGAGCCATCGGTGACCACGGCCACCAAATTTCCTTTGGCGGTGTATTCGTAAACCATGTCCGGATTTTTTTCAATCTCACGACAAGGTTCGGCCACACCCGGACTGTACGCCAAAGACAAATCAATTTGAGTTAAGGTCGGCTTGGTTGGAACAACTTCAATTTTCCCTGGCCGACCAGTACGGTGATATTCAAGTGCTTCCTTTCGGCTGGTGAGTTCACTCAAGTTTATGCCTCCACCGCAGCTTCCGCCGTGCGAATTCCCGCCACCGCAGCCTCATGGATTTCTACCGACGCAGTTGCTAACACACCGCGGTTTTCTACTAGCTTGTTGCCTAAGGTGAAATCCAGCGGTTTTCCGTCGATGTCGGTTACTTTGCCACCCGCTTCTTCCGCAACAATCACTCCGGCTACATGGTCCCAAATATTTTCTCGATAATCTGGCCGAGACCGCGGCCGCACATAAACTTCGGCATTGCCGTCGGCGAGAATGCCGTATTTAACTTGACTGTCATAACGAACAAAGCCACCTTTCATGCCAGCGTGCTCCATCATGGCTACCACTAAATTGGGGTCACCATGGGCAGATTCCACTGAACCTAAAACCCGGCAGGCGTTTAAATCAGTTGCGTTGGTGGTGACGGAAATCTCCTTCCCGCCATCAAGGGGTACCCGAGTGGTGCCTTCGCCTTTTGCGGCCACATACAAAACACCCCGTGGACCATCGGGTTGATTCAAATCTACCGGCAAGTTTGGGCACACCAAAACCCCGGCATAAGGAACGCCGTTTTTCAAAATTCCGATGGCTACGGCGTATTGTTCGCGGCGTAAAAATCCTTTGGTGCCATCAATGGGGTCAATGCTCCAGGTGAATTCCGCACCTTCATTTCCCTGATGGTCAATCCATCCGCAGACTTGGTCAAAGGAAACCTTTTCACCTAGGTTTTCAGAAACCAATTCCACAATGTGCTGGGCACCTTCCTCGCCGGCGGATTCTTTGAGATGAAGGGAGCCTTCTTCGGCAACGATGTGATGCTCTGGGAATGCGGCGGCAATTTCCCGCAAAATGACCGCTTGGCAGCCGTAATCGGCCAAAGTTACTGGAGATTTGTCACCCTTTTCCAAAGACATCGGCGTCCCACTCAGTACCGCCCGGCAAATTTCGGAAGCACGCTCACCGGCGCGCCGCGCCACGTTTAAGAGTTGGGTGGAGGAAGCGGACATGGGTCGGAATTCTATCCGCGCGCTAGGATGTGGCCATGGCAGTCATGGTCATTTGCGTGTATCAGCCCAAGTCCGGCAAGGAGGAAGAATTGCAAGCACTGCTGGGTGAACATCATTCCACCCTTCGCTCCTTAGAGCTGACTACCGATTTTGTTTATTACGCGCGCGCCGCCAATGGTTCTTGGTTGGAGTTGTTCGAGTGGGTTTCCGAAGACCACTCCCGGTCCGCCCACGATATCCCGGCGGTGATGGAAATTTGGGGCCGCTTGAGTGAGGTTTGTGATTTCAAGCCACTGGCCAGCCTGGAAGAGGCGAAAAGCCCTTTTTCGCATTTCACTCCGCAAGCCCCTTGAGCTTTCGTCGGTTTGGAAACTCTTTTGAGCCTAGCTCGCGAGCCAGCCACCATCCACCGGCAAGGCCACACCAGTAATCCATCGAGCCTTATCACTAGCCAAAAAATAAATGGCGTCGGCCACTGCTTCGGGGCTACCCATCCCTAAGGCGTGGCGTTTTTCTAAGTCCCGGCGTTGTTCCGCCGGCAAAGCTTCCAGCCAATCCCGGTTAATGTCGGTAATCACAAAACCGGGGCAAACGCAATTGGCGCGAATGCCAGCGGGTCCATAATCAATCGCCAAGGCTTGAGTGTAATTGATGACCGCGGCCTTGCTTGGACCATATGCGGCGCGGTTCTTCATTCCGGTTAAACCGGCGATGGAGCCCACCGTGACGATGGCGCCTTTGCCGACTTTTTCCATGTGCGGCAAAACGGCTTGGCAGCTGAAATGCACGCCAGTGACATTGACCTCAAAGGTTTCGTGCCATGCCGCATCCGTTGCCTGGGTGGCGTTGGCGCGTTGCGGATTGATGCCGGCATTGGCTACCAAAACGTCTACTCCGCCGACGTCGCTGACGAAATCTTCTACCGCTTTAGCCATCAGTTCCGGAGCACTCACGTCCAAAGCAAACACAAATGCTTGCGCATTGCCGCCACTGACTTCGGCAATTTCTTTGCAAAGTTCTCCAAGTGGTTCCGGCCGCCGACCTACCACCATGACGCTTGCACCTTCTTTTGCAAACCTCAACGCGGTGGCTTTGCCTATTCCAGTTCCAGCCCCAGTGATGACTGCGCGCAATTTAGCTAGTTGATTGGGGCCGAATAGAATTCAAAGCTGAACCCGCCTTCCACCAAAGAATTTGATCTTCGTTTAGGGTGTGGGTGAGGGCGGCTACATCGGTGGTGCCATCTGCATGATGAAAAATGGCCGCCACGTCAGAACCTGGCGCCAGCGTTTCTAAACCTTGCAAGCTGACGGTGTCCGCTTCTTGAACCTTTTCCCAATCTGCAGGGTCTGCGAAAACCAAAGCCAATACCCCTTGTTTTTTCAAATTAGTTTCATGAATGCGGGCAAAACCGCGCACGATGATGGCACCGGCGCCTAGTAAACGCGGACACATGGCAGCGTGTTCCCGGCTGGAACCCTCCCCGTAGTTTTCATCGCCGACCACTACCCAGAATTTTCCGGCGGCTTTGAGTTTGCGGGCTGCCACCGGTACTGCCACCGCTTGACCGTTTTCAGAATCTTTGGTGGTGCCAATGGCGTCGGTGAAAGCATTGGTGGCACCAATGAACATGTTGTTGGAGATATTGTCCAAGTGGCCGCGCAATCTCAGCCATTTTCCAGCTGGTGAAATATGGTCGGTGGTGGTTTTTCCTTTGGTTTTCAAAAGCAAAGCCATGTGCTGATAGTCTTCTAAACCCAAAGGCTCAAAAGGAGTCAACAACTGCAAGCGTTCTGAATCTGGCGCAATGACCACTTCGGCGTCTTTGGCGTTGGCGGCTGGGGCTTGATAACCTTCGTCGGCGCGCACAAAACCTTTTGCCGGGATGTCAGGCGCCGGCGCAGGAGGGCGGAATTGCCAATCACTACCGTCCGGCGCGGTCAAGGAATCTCGACGCGGGTCAAAATCTAAACGGCCGACGAAGCCCAACATCATGACCACTTCGGGCGAGCCAATAAATGCCTGAGTGTCTGGGTTGGCATCATTTCTACCGCGAAAGTTTCGGTTAAAGGAAGTGACGATGGTGTTGATTTGCCCTTCAGTTCCGTCTTCGCGCTGCCATTGGCCGATGCACGGTCCGCATGCGTTGGTTAGAACGGTGGCGCCGGTTTCCTCTAACGCTTGGAGTTGGCCATCGCGCTTAATGGTGGCGTAAATTTGTTCTGAACCTGGGCTGACCATCAAACTGGTTGCCAAAGGCTGGTTTTTTTCTTTTGCCTGCAATGCCACATCTACAGCACGGGAAATATCTTCATAAGAAGAGTTGGTGCAAGAGCCAATCAAAGCGGCGGTAATGTTGACCGGCCAACCTTCGCGCTCACAGTCTTCTTTCATTTCCGAAAGCGGGTGAACCAAATCGGGGGTGTGCGGACCCACCAAGTGCGGTTCCAAACTAGACAAGTCAATTTCAATGACTAAGTCATAATGTGCTTCGGGGTTGGCGACTACTTCGGCATCGGCGCAAAGTAAATCCAGGTTTTCTTCGGCCAAATCTGCCAAACCAGCGCGTTCCGTTGCGCGCAAATAACGCCCCATGTTTTTGTCATAAGGAAACACCGAGCAAGTAGCGCCCAATTCAGCACCCATATTGCAAATGGTGCCTTTGCCAGTGGCTGACAAACTGTCACAACCCTCTCCGAAGTATTCAATAATCCGATTGGTGCCGCCTTTAACGGTAAGAATGCCAAGCAGTTTCAAAATGACATCTTTGGGCGCCGCCCAGCCATCCAACTTGCCGGTTAGTTTTACGCCGACCACATTAGGCTGAAGCAATTCCCACGGAAAGCCGGCCATGACGTCTACGGCGTCAGCACCACCCACCCCAATTGCGCACATACCTAAACCGCCGGCGTTGGGGGTGTGGGAATCTGTGCCCACCATGAGGCCACCGGGGAAAGCGTAATTCTCCAACACAATTTGGTGAATAATCCCCGAGCCCGGCTTCCAAAATCCCAAACCATACTTGGCGGAAACCGACGACAAAAAGTCATAAACTTCTTTGTTCTCACTGTTGGCCACGGCGAGGTCATTGTCGGCGCCGACGTAACCGCGGATGAGGTGGTCACAGTGGACGGTGGAGGGCACCGCCGCCTCATCCTTGCCGGCCATCATGAATTGCAGCAACGCCATTTGGGCGGTGGCGTCTTGCAAAGCCACTCGGTCGGGCCGCAGGTTGAGATAGGCGGAACCGCGGGCGATTTCTTGTGAGTCGGCTTGGTCAAGGTGTCCCAGCAGGATTTTTTCCGAAAGTGGTAGCGGCCGACCTTCTCTTTTGCGGACAACTTCAAGGTTTTGGCGCATACTGGCGTAAACGTCGGCTACAAATTCCGGGGTGCTTTCAATGGCGGGCATCCCAAGATTTTACTTCGGCCTGCCGCCAAGTGGTTGAATTGCGGCGTTAAGCTGGGCCGCCATGTTGGTTTCCGAATCCCACCAATTTCTGTTCGTGCATGTGCCGCGCACCGGTGGAACCAGCATGCGTCAAATACTGACCCCGTATTCCACTCAAGGGTCCAAAGGCCGGGTCAACAAGCTGTGGTCTCGGCTGGGCTTGGCGCCCTGGAACCGACGCCATTTTCCGGTGCACACCGCTTTGAGTCAGGCCGAAGCTCAACTTCCGCGGCAGGTGTTTAGAGACTACTTTAAATTCGCCTTTGTACGTAACCCCTGGGAGCGTATGGCATCTCATTATCAAGCCCTTACTTTAGATAGGGGCCATCCGCGCCATGACAAAGTGCGGTCATTGGCCGACTTTGCTGAATACTTAAGCTACGAAGCCAACCGCGGTAAAGCTTTCCAGTCGCTATTGGTGACTGAAGCAAGCGGCAAACTCAGCCTGGATTTTTTAGGCCGTTTTGAAAACCTTGCGGCGGATTTTTCCGACGTCTGCGCACGCATCGGCATAGACGCTGATTTACCATATCTCAATCAAGCAAACCCAAACGGCTATAACTGGCGTGAGATGTACAATTCTTCATGCCAAGCCTTAGTAGCTAAACACTGGGCGCAGGAAATTGAAATGTTGGGCTACGCTTTTGATGAATTTAATTAAGAGTTGCCAAAAACTCTAGCTAACGAGACAATTCGGTTGTTATCGCGGGGGCCACAAAGTGGCGCGCTTCGGTCCGGCCAGCCAATCCCGCATGGCGGTTTCGGCATCTTCTAATTCTCGGAAGCGGGCACCGCGCAACATTTGGCTTACAGCCTGCTGACTGACGCCCAGCTCTTCGGCAACTTCGGATTGCTTGCCATGTTGGCGATAAGAGCGTACTGCATTGGCGCGGGATTCGGTCCACTCCGCAGTAAGGCTGCCGTGCAATTTGACTAAAGCCGACGCCATCCCCAATTCAGGTTGTGACTTGCTTGGCAAATCAAAGTGAAAAGCGCAGTTGCTATCGGCTTGCAGCAAAGTGGTGGCGGCCTTGTCTCTGATGACGGTGATGCGGCCAGCGGCTCCGGCGGGGGGGGCTGAAACGAGGGCGAAACGGACGTTGACGGGCCAAGTGGCCTCTTGCAGGGCCACCGAAAAATCAAAAGCCCGCTTGGAGTTATTAATGACCGCGGTGAGGATACGGCCGTCTTCGGACAATTCCATGGCGTCCTCCAAGAGGTTGGCAAACTGGGCGCTGAGGCCATCTACTTTTCCAGCCAAGGCCTGGGCGATTTTCTGCTTCTGCCGAGGCATGGCCGTGGCCGCTAAGCCAAATCGAGGGGATTCCACCATGACACAATCCTAGGGCATTGTGCAGCCAAGTGCTAGTCCCTTATGATGTGCCCATGCGCACCTTCCTCGCCCTTTTGGCCCTCAGTCTTTCTTTTGCTCTTCCCGCCTGTTCCGGCCCCGCCCCGGCCGACCAAGAAGCAGTGATTTGCTGCGGTGGCAATTGCGCGGCTCCGGCCGGCACTTGTTGCGCCGACGGCACCTGCCACGGCAACCACGCCGAGCTCCCGATCTGGGACGGGAACTAGGTC
>Ga0066376_10001117_pt1 | contig 26082 bp, 14 predicted proteins | sample Knorr_S15_td_Bot_FD_77009 | JGI IMG/M metagenome (GOLD analysis project Ga0066376, IMG submission 77009) | Marine microbial communities from Southern Atlantic Ocean transect - Knorr_S15_td_Bottom_ad_5009_LV_A | ecosystem: Environmental > Aquatic > Marine > Oceanic | place: Southern Atlantic... | reverse complement strand
TTGCGATAATCGCCGATCATGAAATCGACATTCTATCACATTGTCCAGACCCGTTCTGGGAATTGAAAATTGAATTATCTGCAGGTGATGCGAATTGGTCGGCTCGCTGGGAGAGAAAGAATCACAAGGATGATGATGAAAATCCAGAGTTGAAGGCTCACCGTATCATGGAGGCCTCAGAAAAAGAGATGCTGGAGAATGTCCTCAAGTCGAATACTGAGATTCAGGTAGAAGAGAACAGGCGTAAGAGTTTGGAAAAAGCCCCCTTGCCCTTTGATTTGACGGCATTACAGCGCGAGGCTAATGGAATATGGTCGTGGTCGGCCAAGAAAACCCTTTCATTGGCTCAAGACCTTTACGATACCTACAAACTCACGACCTATCCTAGAACCGATTCCCGACATCTGACCACTGATATGAGAGATTCAATAGATATCACGATTAAGAAACTCGGCGCACAGGAGTCTTATTCTGCGCACTCAAGTAATCTTAACTCGATGGGTTTGAATAATACTGAACGTATCTTTGACGATAAAAAAGTCAGTGACCACTTTGCTATTATCCCCACCGGTACACTTCCCGACCCCGATTTAGGAAGTGAACATTCACGGCTATACGACCTAGTGACTCGACAATTCCTCTCCTCTTTCCATCCCCATGCCGAATGGGAAGTTCAGAAGAGAATCGCGAGAATAGACGGTGAGGGATTTGTCAAAGAGGTGCGGAAAATTGTGATTCCAGGCTGGCGTGAGGTGCGACCAAAGAAAGACAATGTACCCGAGGGTTGGAATACATTGCCTAACTCGAGTTGTGTTGCCGATTTGGTCAGTAGTGACTTTAGTGAGGAGATGACCAAACCACCAAACCGATTGAAAGAAGCAAAACTTCTCAATTTGATGGAACATGCTGGTCGACGAATAGACGATGAGGAACTCGCCGAAGCACTCAAGGGCAAGGGGTTAGGCACACCGGCTACGCGCGCTGAGACCATTGAAAAGTTGATTTCACGCGGTTATATTTACCGCTCTCGAAATGGAACATTACGTGCGAGCGCTCTCGGTATTCGGATTATTGATGTTCTTCGGCAAATACCGGTGGTGTGGATTACTTCGCCAGAGTTGACAGGAGAGATGGAGTCGATTCTGGCAACGGTGCAAAAAGGCCAGTCGAGTCGCGGGGATTATATGGCAAAAATCAAAGAGATGGTCGGTGAGATGATCGATAAAATTCGCGACCACGACCGTTCGCAACTCTACAATAAAGTGCCATCTATCGGTGATTGCCCGCTTTGTGGTCTCGAAATAGAAGAGACGGCGATGAGTTATCGTTGCTCGGGAAATTCCGGAGCCGGCAAAGGTTGTGAGTTGATTATGTGGAAGGATGCATCAGGACGTTGGTTTGACCGCGCCACGGCAACACGATTACTAGAAAATGGCTCGATTGACAATTTGCATGGCTTCTTTAATCAAAGTGGTGAGCAGTATTCCCGTAATGTCGAGATGAATGGCGGCAAGGTAGTGGTTCAAGGAAGCATGGCAGAGAAATCAAGCGGTAGCGATGAAGAGGTTGCGGCCTGTCCTGTTTGCAAGAGTGGCACGGTGAGAATAGGCACTGAGCTCTACTCATGCGACGAGGAGGAATGCACCTTTAGAGGAATCAAGCGGGAAATGTGTAAACGCTCGATATCAAAGGAGGAGGTGCATTCTATTCTAACCACCAATAAATCACCTCTGATCAAAGATTTTATCTCAAAGAGAGGCAAAGAGTTTCCCGCCTATCTAGTATTGCAGAATGGCAAAATAAAATTTGAGTTTCCACCCCGAGAGGCCGACCCAAATGCGACGAGGTTTGAAGTCGTTGAAGGCGATGTTGGTATTTGTAAAAAGACCGGTGTAGCGGTAGTGGAAACCGAGACCCATTATCGCGCTACTGAAAACGAGAAGGGTTGCGAAATCAATATTCCACGCGAGATATCCAGTCGGGAGATTTCCAGAGAGGAAGCAAGCGAGTTGATAGAAAAGGGCAAAGTCGGCCCCTTTGAGGACCTGCTATCAAAAAGAACGGGCAAACCCTTCTCTGCCACCCTCTACCTCAAGGCGAATTTTCAAGTCGGATATCGCTTTGCCAAGCGCTGAATGTTCCAGCGCAAGCGCTCTTACGGGTGAATATTGTACACGTGCTCGCACCTAGGGTCGCACATCCTTCGATGCGAAGAGTTGACTGATGTACATTATCGCTGAATTGCTCACAATCAAGTGCTCGCCTCCCAAACCTTGACATCGACTCAGCCCGACGCACCCCTGTGGACGAATATCAAGTCCTGATCGTTGGCGCGGGCCCAATCGGCAGTAGAATTGCCACAGAACTGGCCATGCGAGATATTTCCGTGCTATTGGTAGAAGAACATGCAGAGATTGGCCGACCGTTTCAATGCGCTGGTTTGGTAAATCCCTCTTCGATGAATATGGTTGGACTAGAGGAAAGCATTTTGCAGAATATAGACGGGGCAAAAATCTACTCCCCTTCGGGAATAATGGTGCAGGTTGGCATCGAGGGTATCACAAGAACTCACGTCGTTTGTCGTAAGCGTTTCGACCAAGGAATAACCCGCCAAGCACAGGAAGCAGGAGCACATCTGTGGCTGCTCTGCCACCCGATAAAAGTTGAAAGTGCCGAGGACGGGAATGTGGTTTATCTCGAAAGAGAAGGGGTAAACGTGCAGGTTAAATGCAAATTGATCATCGGTGCAGATGGTGCTCATTCGTGGGTGCGGCGTAAATTTAAAATGGGCAAACCGACCGAGATGATGGTTGGTTTTCAAAGCGAGGTAGTCGGATTGTCCAGCGAGGATAATTGGCTGGAGATGTATTCTGGTGATGAGGTAGCGGCCGGACTTTTCGCCTGGGTAATCCCTTCGGGACTCGGCACTCATCGCATCGGGGTCTGGGCCAAAGCCGAGGACCTAGATGGTCGAAGTGTCGAGCAACTCTACGACACCCTCCTCAAACATCCGCTTTGGCGTGAAAAATTTTCCCACTGCAGGGAAATCGCTAGATTTTGTGGGCCTATTCCCTGTGGCTTGGTAAAAACCCCATTCAAAGATCGCGTCTTATTGATCGGTGACGCTGCTGGAATGGCCAAGCCGACTACCGGTGGCGGTATCGGGCCTGGTTTCCGCCAGGTCGAAGCGATTATCGAGAAACTAACGATAGCGATTCATGATGATAATCTGTCCAAAAAATCATTGGCTTCGGTCTGTAAATCCTACAAAGAACTCAGGAGAGACCAAGCGAAAGCACGCGCACTAAGGGATTTATTGGTAACCTTGCCCTCTGACCAGGAATTGGATTCACACTTTGAAATGTTTAGCCGCCAAGACGTATTGGATTTGATCAATAGTGAAGGTGATATCGAACACCCGGTGAGATTGGGTATGGCATTGTTGAGAAAGGTGCCGAAATTTCGAAAATTAGCAGTTAAGGCTGGAATAAAGATTATTTTTGCTTGAGGTTATTATATGGGAGATAAGATTAAAGTTATCCAACGGGCTAGATTCCCGCCCTTCGGAACCGATTCGTGGAAGGCGGCAGAATTGCCTATCAGTGAGGCGATTACCTATGAGTCCTCGCCATCTCCTGGCTTTGTGGTTGGGGATAAAGATGGTTGGTTTGTCGAGCGCATTGTCGATTCTGAGCAGACCTCAGCCTATAGCGGAGATTTTTCTTCAATCGTCAATCGCCAAAGACGTGGTTGGTATCTAATACCTCATCCCATCCACGCAGTTGCGAGAAAATTTATTACGTTTTCAGTAGCGATTCTGCTGCTGAGTTTGCTGTATTTAGCAATTACACCGATTCTTGAAAACGCTGGCATACCCACCTTTGGCACCACCAGTCTCAGACTCGGCTTACTCGACTATCCCTCGCTTGCAGTAATTGTAGTGCCATTAATGATGACACCTATCGCCTTGCGAATCGGAGCCAATCTCGGGGATTTAAGACGACAAAAATCCTTTCTTTACAACGCACCAAAATCGCCGGTCATCAAATTTGATGAAAGCAAGAATGATTGCGCTCTCAAAGGCAGATTGATATTTCCGGAAAAAAGAGATGACTGGGGAACTATCTCCATATCTTGGCGAGTAGGGGTATTACCGCCTTCACGTGAAGCGATCTTCAAGGCTCTAGGTCGTAATGAGCAGGGCCAACCACCACCAGGACTTGCTACACCTTTACCCCATTACTGGGAGCGTGGTCTCGATGATGGAACCGGAACCGGTGAAGATGTTCCAATGCAACGTAACGACTTACCAGGAGGTATTTTTCTCAGACCGTTGCGGATGATGGCACTTGGAGGACGGGTAAATATTTCCGAGGAGGGTATGTTCTCCTTAGATCCCCCTGCCGATATTTGGCCAGGGAGTTTTTACAGCGAATTGATTAGGATTCACTGGGAAATAGTCATTAAGATTCGTCGTGAAAAAGGTGGACCACTATTGTGGGTGCAGCCACTTATGGTTGGACAAAACGGTTCGGCGATCTGTGTTACCAACCCGCAAATAAACGATGGGCGCTCGGAAACCGTGCTATCGAAATCACAGTAGATTCTTGTGCTCAGTGTCTGTGTGCCCATCATGGGCGAGATTCGTATTGCGGTTCTCTTGGTGATTTCTCTGCTGCTTTCTGGCTGCACACAATTACTTGACGAAAGTGAATCAAGTACTGAAAAAGAGGGTGATTTGAACGACAAAAAACCTCTGAGCCTAAGCCTTCATACCTATGACCAACAGGGTGTTCTCGGAGATATTCTCAGGGCAGAGGGAATTTTGAATGCTAGCGATTACTCGAGGGTCGAATTGACCGCAGAATTCCTATTAGATGGGGTTTTCAAGGAGCAAGAGTATCGGATAAATTCAGCTGATGAACGGTTTTGGATCTTATGGGAGGTCGATGAGCCGGGTGAGTGGACGGTCAATATCATCGCTGAAGAGGAGTTACAAAGTGTGAACATTGTATGGCAAGTCGACATCGCTGCACCTGAGGAACAGAACGTCATCTTAAGCGCAGACACATTGATTGAATTGGCAGCACCGAGACCATATGTCATCAGAGGACAATTGATTCATTCCTATCCCGAGTCATGCACGGTAAGTTCAGAAACCTATGACGCGGTTGTGAGCAGTGATAGCACGTGGGAGATACCTCTAGGAATAGTCGAGGAGAATATCATCGTTGAATTGACCGCAGAATGTGGAGTCTGGACCACCAGTTATGATTCACGTACAGTGCAGATCACCATCGCCGAAGGCAATGATGCCGATGGTGATGGTATCGACAACGATGTCGATAATTGCCCAAATGGCTATGGCGAGGAGCAAGGATGGGTTTCCAATACCATCAGCGATGGTGATGGCGATGGTTGTCATGATGATGAGGAAGACCTCGATGATGACGGAGACGGTATCGCTGACCTTAGGGATAATTGTCATGATAGCCCCGGCTGGATAAGTACTTTGGCAAATGATGGCGACCAAGATGGCTGTCACGATGCCGATGATGACGATGATGATGATGGTGATGGTATTCTCGATGTCGACGATGCCTGTAGCCCGGGAGTTATGAATTGGAGTTCAAATCTCTACAATGATTGGGATTCGGATGGCTGTCGCGATGCCGATGAGGATGACGATGACGATAACGACGGAGCCGAGGATGAGGTTGACTCCTGCGTACGAGGTGAGCAATCATGGTTGCGAAACACCTCCACTGATTTCGATGACGATGGTTGTCGGGACTCGAGTGAAGATGAGGATGACGATAACGACGGCGTAAACGACGTCAATGGTAGCGGCGCCGAACTCGACCGCTGTAAATTCACACCTGCTGACGCTGAAGATGTCGATGAGTTCGGTTGCGCCGCTATCGAGAGGGATAGCGATGGTGATGGTGTCAACGATTCGGAAGACCTCTGTGAAGGCACTCCACTAAGCCTAGTGGTCAATGCTGTTGGCTGCGCCGATAACGATGGTGATGGCGTCTTCTCCAATGTCGATTCTTGCCCGACAAGCCCTACCCGGTGGACGGTTGATGAACAGGGTTGTATGGTGGTGGAAAAACCAGTCGAATGGAAAACCAGTGGTTATGGCACTGGCAGATATGGTACGGTTGCGAACTTCAATATTGCAACTTTGAGTGGTTCATGGTCGTTTCAAGGTAGTTGGACCGGTATGGATATGCATCTATTCCTCTTCAAATATACCGATAGTTCAGGAAATACCAACTCGGGCCAATGGTCTTCAAACCCGGCGGCAATGATTAGAAAATTACCGACCAATACCCACTTATTCTACGGCTCGTACGACAATAGTTACCATCAGGATGTTATCGACCAAAAAGCAAGGGTCGTGAGTGGTCTCAATAATGCTGAGGAAGAACAATGGATGTCTAATATCCACTTCGTCGACCAAAGAGCAGGTAGTATCTCAGGGGGTTTGGGTGGGCTGATCTCCAACTGGGGTGACCTCTATTATGGCATTGACCGATTCCAAAGAGGACGGGAGATAGGTTCGATAAATGACTGGATAAACTCAGGTAGTGATTCAACACACTGGGCCTATGAAGCGAAAACTTGGGACTATGAATTCAAGCAGGAGATCAGACTTAGCGACCCGGGAATCGACGTCGTCACCATCAGCCCGGGAGATTGGCACTCAGGCGGTTGGAGTGCAGGATATTCATCATTCTGGAATGCGACTATAGACCTACCAAATAATTTGGAGGAGTATGATACCCTTGAGATTTTTCACGAGCACACTTGCGAAGATCGCCGCGACATCTACGTCGATTCAAATGGTGATAAGAAAGGTTGTCACGAGTGGGATTATCTGGCCTACCTGAAATTGTGTGAATCTGTCGATAGTAATTCTTGCGGTCGAGAAGTAGCGCGATGGATCACCACCTATGGCCGAGAAGGACGCTGGTTAACCGATATCTCTCCCTACTTATTCATGCTCGAAAACGATGAGGAAATGCGCTTCAAATACGAAGGTGCCAATAGAGGAGGAATGACTATTAAATTATTATTTAGCAACTGGGGTGAAGGGAAGCAAGCATTCTCAGGTATCAAATTATTTGGCGGAGGAAATTTTGATGGCTCCTATAATAACGAGAGCAAATACAAACGCCAAGAGAACTTTACCGTGCCTGCTGAAGCCACAGCCGTGCGAATCGTCGCCACCATCACCGGACACGGATTCGGCCAAGATACCGCTAATTGTGCCGAGTTCTGTGACCACGAGCACCACTATTATGTCGGCGGAAATCACGCCTTTGAATGGCATCCAATCGTCCATGATAACCAAGGTTGTGAAAACGATATCGCCAACGGTGTCATCGCCAATCAATTCGGTTCATGGCCCTATGGCAGAGCCGGTTGGTGCGCAGGACAGAACGTCGAGCAATGGACCTACGACATCACCTCTTGGCTAGATATGAGCGGAGGAAATAATCACATCACTTACAAGGGTCTATTCAACGGTCAAGAATACCAACCGACTGATACCAATGGCGGTGAAAGAAAGATTCGTGCCGACATTTGGGTCGTCTTCTATCAAGACATGCCTTAGAATTGAGACGGTGGCGGGCTAGCCAACTCGCTAAGACTCTCGGCAATATCAGGAGTAGGCAATAACTCATAACGACTATTTCTTCGCCGTGGTGTGAAACCAGCACGGATGATGATTCTTTGTAATTCCTTCTCTGTAGCCGCAAATTTATCGGTGCCGCTCGCAGAGACCACGTTTTCTTCCATCATCGTCGAGCCAGCATCGTCAGCACCACCGAGAAGGGCCATCTGCGCCACGTCGAGACCCATTGTTGGCCACGATGCTTGGATATGAGGAATGTTGTCAAAGAAGAGGCGGGAAATGGCGATGTGGCGCAGATATTCGCTCGGTCCTGCTCCCAATTCGAAGCGATTGCGACCTTGATTACGGCGACCGTAGGAATTATTCTCCAATTGCACCGGCCAAGCGATAAAAGAGGTGAAGCCGATATTGTATTTTTCAAGACTTGAATCCTGTGATTCACGTACTCGGCGCATGTGTTCAACCCTCTGTTCAAGACTTTCACCAAAGCCGATGACATTGGTTGCACTGGTGATCAATCCCAATGACTGTGCTTCTGACATTACCTTCAACCAATTGGCCGGAGAGCCCTTCTTAGGCGAGATATCCTTGCGCACTTCATCAACCAATATCTCTGCTCCTCCTCCAGGAAGGCCGTGCATCCCCGCGTCTTTTAATTTCTCAAGCACCGCTAATGTGGATAAGCCTGTGACTTCTGCTATACCCTCGATTTCGATTGGCGAAAAACAATCGATATCGATGGTGGGATGGCGTTTGCTAATCTCTCTGAGTAAATCAGTATAATATTCGATGGGTAATCGCGGATTAACCCCGCCTTGCATCAGGATTCTAACCCCCTCAATATCTTCCAATTCCTCAATCCTCTCACTTATCTCAGCTACCGTTTGCGTATAGGTCTCCTCATGACCAGGGGGCCGGTAAAACGAACAAAATTGACAATTTATGGTACAGATATTGGTATAATTGATATTACGGTCGATCAAATAGCTTACCTCTTTGGAGCCATTCATCTGTTTGCGAACTTTATTTGCCGCGCGACTAAGTGCGTGCAATGGTGCTAGTGAATAGAGAATTACCGCATCTTCTGCACTCAACCGAGTTGTGCTTGAAGTACAGGTCTCAAGAATTTCTTGCCAAGACATGACCAACCCTCATGCTGTTCCAACAATACTCTCGATTTCGGCGATGGTCTTTGGACAATCACGTGACAATACATCAGGGTCGCCAGTGGTGATTAGAACATCGTCCTCGATGCGGATGCCGATATCGGCATATTTTTCTGGACAGTCGACATCGGTGCGCCAAGCACCAAAATACAATCCAGGCTCGACCGTGATCACCATGCCCTGCTCAAATAAGCGCGGCTTTCCATCGGGCTTGTAGATGCCAACATCGTGTACGTCCATGCCAATCCAATGGCCGGTATTATGCATGTACCAATTTTTTAATTCGCCGGTATTTTCATCGAGTGCATCGGAGAGGGTCTGCGAAATAATCCCTAAGTCTATCAATCCTTTAGCAAGACATTGGCGGGCAGCCTTATGTGGTGCATCATAGGGATTGCCGATTCGACATTGCTCGATTGCAGCCAATTGTGCATCGAGGACGAGTTGGTAAATCTCGGCTTGGGCCTTGGTGAATTTTCCTGAAATCGGCCATGAGCGAGTGATGTCAGCTGCATATCCGCGGAATTCGGAAGCAGCGTCGACCAATAGGATTTCACCACCATTACAAGGACAATCATTTACAGTATAATGAAGAATCGTTGCGTTTTCACCACAACCAACGATACAGGGATAGGCATTACCTGAGGTTGCACCATACTTGAATACGCATTCTAGAATCGCTTCTATCGCCCATTCACCGACCCCCGCTTTACTGTGTTTCATCGCTTGGATGTGAGCTTGAGCACTCACCTGTGCTGAATAACGCATCTGGTTGATTTCCGATTCTGATTTTCGCAAGCGCAGTTCAGCTATCAAGGAACTAGGGTCACTAATGGAGACCGGGCCTTTGCCAAAATGCTGTCGCGCCCGGTCGCGGCGCTTAATCGATTCATTCACTAAATCATCGACCAACGGATTGAGCCCTTGACGGATTTGCACCCTGCTGGCATCCTGTAAGGCGAGTTCGATGATGTCTTCCGCATCTTCGATTGGCGATGCTTCATCGATTGGCCACTCGCTAAGAGCGCCTTCAACCCCTGGCCGGCGCCCCTGCCAAATCTCACTTAAGGTATCAGACGGTTGGACAAAGAGTGTTACCCTCCACTCCCCCTTGACTTGATGAGCCATCATTATTGATTCGGGGTCAAACCATCCACATAGATATAGTAAATCACTGTGATTACGATAGGTATAATGAACATCATTACTCCTTATAGATTCGGGGTGAGCACAGATAATCAAAAGGTCATCAGCCTGTAGTTGACTGAATAATCGCTGCTGACGGGCGCGATACTCAGCATTGGTAATCGTCGCAGGCTGGACTGGAATACTGCGCTCGAGTTCTGCGAACATATACTTGCCAACTCACCTTGGTTCTTGGGTCTTACTATTCTTGTGCTGGCTCATCCCACATGGCCTCTACCGAACTATCATCGCCCTCAACCTCGGTATAGCGGTTATCTTGCCAACGTGGTACTGAGGTTGATGTCTCTTCACGAGACTGCGCATATTTGACTGCAAATACGATTAAGGCAATCATCACCAAAGCGATGGTTAGCCAACCGAGTACTGGGGTGCTATTCAACTCGCTTTCAGCAGCATAGACTTCGAGGACCATGCTACTGGTTCCACTTGCGCCACCCGCATCTATCACTTCTAATATCACCTCGTGCTCTCCGGGTTGGAGGTTGAGTTCAGATACATTCAACTTTGAAACAGTGGAGACCAATTCGCCATCGACGTACCAGCGGTGCACTAGCGATGTATTATCGCCGGGGTCATAACTGTCTGCGCTATCAAGAGTCCAATCCGCCCATTGTGGCATACGGTAGCTATGGTTATTCAAATCGAGTTCATCAAGACTGATGAATGCCTCTGGAGCGACATTCAAGACTTCGAAAATTGTCTCAATGCTACTTATTCTACCGCGCATATCGATGACTTCAAGGCGGACCGTCCAATTTCCGAGAGTCGTTGGGTTCAGTATCAGGCTTCTTAGACCTTGATATTCAAACCAAGCAGGATTGCGAGTAGTTCCATTTGGTGCGGTAATGTACCACACCACTTGTAATTCCGAAGTCCAAAATCCATCGCTGCTGGCACTGCCATCCAATATTATCGCAGATGATTCGTCGACACTTTTACTACAGTCCAATACCGCTGTCGGTGCTGATAAATCAACAGTTGTCATGAATTTAGCAGTTGCTGATTCAATGAGATTATTGTCACGCAAGATCAGTTCAAACTCCCAATAGCCCTCGGTTAGTGATAAATCACTATTATTCAAAAATAGGACACCATCATTACCATCCCAAGTTACGGCTTGTTCTAGTGATTGTCTCGTATTCGAATCGCAAACAACTCCCCATTGACAATATGAAATGAGAATTGTACTATCGTTTAAGGCACCATTTGCCACAATTCCCGTAAATGTGAATTCGTAATTATTTGAATCGGTGATTTCAACACCAAACGCTTGAAGAGCAGGAATAAATGGCCCCTCTCCAATAAATATCATTATTGACAGCATGAGATGATCGTTGCTGCCATCAATGCCTTGTATCAGATTGAGTGAACAAGTGCAATTGATTTCGGAAACGTCAATCGCTAATTGCCATTGCCAGCGGTTGACGGAGAGGGGAGTTACCTCGGAGAAATAAGATCCTCTTCCTAATATACCAACACTATCAAACAATATCCATTCCATATCAGTTGAATCACCAGAGAGAGTGCCAGTGATGTTCAGTGTTCCGTTGACAAAGGTGCCATCCTCAAAATCGCTTTCCAACTTGTGGTTGACAAAGCCATCATCGACATCTGCAGCCATCGAGCTAGGGAATAGAAAAATAGCGCACAATAAGAGGGAACTAATCGTCCTATACCGCGTACGCATCGATTTCCCATCCTAGTTTTAGGGATGAACCTTCGCTATTCCTGCTCCCCTTGTCAGAAGATATCACAATCTTGTAATTGATCGGGGAAACTTGTCGAATCCCGAGGGTTGGTATCCCACTTGTATTCACAATAATTGACATGACCATCACCATCGGTGTCGAGCAATCTATCAGCCGCATCATAGGGATCGAATTCGAAGTGGTATTCCCATCCGGTTGCCATACCATCATCATCGTGATCTTGGTAATAAACCTCGGGGCCGTCCTCTAACCCATCGCCATCGGTATCGTTGCTAATAGGATATGTACCATTTTGGAATTCCTCAAAATTGGTATAATTCTCCAAGTTATCATAGAAGCTCTGGCCGTCTGGGGTATCCGGGTCGATGTGGCAGCGGGAATTGGTCGGGTCATTATAACCGGGACAATATTTCTTGATCAAGCCACTGCGATCGAGACCATCCGAATCGAGATCCTCGCTACCATCACCGATACCATCGAGATCGCTATCGTACATCGAAGGATCCATCAAGCCTCTTGATCCGGTTTCAGAATCATTGCTTACCAAGCCCAACTCCAGAGCCATCAACGAGAATTTCACCTCCCAGCCATCGGGTAATCCATCACCATCGGTATCGTCATCAACCGGATTTGTATCCCAACGACCAGGTCCCTCGGCATCGGTGGTCAACGAATCGTTATCCACGTCGTATCCACTATCGCTCAATGGACTATTGGGGTCGAGTGCCCATCTGCCATAGCAATTACAAAGACTGTTTTCAGGAACTGCAAAGTTTGTAAGATTCATCTCATGAATCTCATATTTCTTTATAGGATAGAATCGTCCGACCCAATTTTGCCATAGCCAGCCTCCTGGATCTTTGCCGCACTCGACCATCGAATCACAGCCAGGAGGCAACCATATATCGGTAGCAACCCAAAGGCTGTGAGAACGGGAATTCTCTTCGACTGAAAGGACTTGCATCTCCCACCCATCGAGCATGCCATCCTCATCGGTATCGTTGATGATAGGATTGGTAGCATATTGCCACGGGCGCGGAATGTTGAGTACTTCCTCACCATCGATAAGCCCGTCGTCGTCGGTATCTGAATCATTAGCGTGGGTGTAATAATTATCTTGGCCCAAGGTGACCTCTTCACCATCTTCAAGACCGTCGTTATCGGTGTCGAACATACACGGATCGGTGAAATAGGGCACACCATACCATTCGAAATCCCCACCAGCCTCCTCATTATCTTTCAGGCCATCACCATCGGTATCGTCATTTGAAGCATTTGAGCCTTGAGCACAAAGCTCGCTAAATTCGGTCCAATCGCTCAGACCATCATCGTCGGAATCATAGTCGCCAGGATTGGAGGTGACCCAGATGCGATTTACCCCCCTATTGACGACGAGGATTTCCCAGCCCATGACCTCGATGCCATCTTTGAGGCCATCGTTATCGGTATCTGGATCCAATGGATCGGTTGAACGTGAATCGACAACGCCATCGCCATTGCTATCACGGGCATTATATTCCATCAAATTTGTGAATCTCTCATTTACTTCAACGATTATCATCATCACCTCAAGACGGGTGGTAATGATATCCCCAATTTGAACGTCAATCTGATTGACAAAGCCATCGACCGGTGCGATGATTGGCACCGTCACCCGGTTGCCTCCCGATTGAGTGACTTGGCCCCTGGCTAGGGTTTGATTGGTTACTACCTGATCATCCAATTCGACATCGATCGATATGATGGTCATATCTAGTATTAATTCAGGATAGGTTACCGAGCCGTCACCGTCGACATCATAGCCATCTCGATCAGGGTCTTCGTCGCCATTTGCGCCATTACGTGGGTCGAGACCATTGCTCGCTTCCCAGCCATCTGGCATACCGTCGTTATCGGTATCCTCCTTCCAAGGGCTGGTGAATTTCAATGGTCCAAAGATCAAAGAGACTTGGAATTCCTCGACATTATTCAGACCATCATCATCCCAATCCCCCCAGGCATCGCTGAGATTTGCTGGGTCGAGGGTTTCCTCTCGGGCTTGCGGTGAATCGCCGAGAGGATGCTCGCCTGGGTTGGAATAGCAATACTCGTAACCATCGGGCATGCCATCGCCATCGGTATCCCAATCGGATGGGCCATTCTGGTAACCATCCTCATCCATATCCTCTAAAAACCAAGCCAAACCATGGTCGGTAGCTTGTTGAGAGAATGGTGCCATACGTTGAATTGTATTGACCAAGGGCTTCATGCAATCATCGGCAGTACCGTTTTTTAATGTCACTATTCCAGCGGATATCTCAATTATATCGGCGATAAAATCTCCATCCGAATCCTCGAGGGTAGGATTGGTACCGTATCTCTCCTCTTCGAAATTTGCTAACCCATCTGCGTCTGAATCGAGCACCATATCACAGGAATAATCACCCATTGCATTTGCGAGGTCAGCCCAATCGGCTCGGCCTTCTTTACCATCATAGCGATTCTCAAGGTCGAGTTCTACCTCTGTGGTGAGCAATAGACAATCCCAATTGCCAGAGAGGGGGTCGAACATGGTAACATCACCGGTTGGTGTGGTGACATCGTGAGTATACATCGATTCCCAACGGTCGTTGAGGCCATCGTTATCGGTATCGGCTCGGCGAGGGTCGGTTCCTAATTCCTGCTCGACCGAATTGATCAACCCATCACGATCGGGATCTCCGCTAGGGCCGTCATCGGGGTCGGGCCAACCATTGGTCTCCTCCTCGATCTCCGCCTCATCGGTATCTGCCTCCCTCGGATCGGAAGAAATATCATCGGGTTCACCATTGTCCAGAGGGTCTAAACCATGTTCGATTTCCCAACCATCTCCTAAACCATCACCATCGGTATCTGGATTATTGGGGTCGGTACCATATTGAGTCTCCTCAAGAGTATCAGATATACCATCATTATCAGAATCAATAGCATCGAGTGCATTGGTTCCACCACCGGTTACATCCTCGTCAGCAGCCGATTCAAAACCACCCAAATCCTCGCTGGTTTGGAAGTAACCTGATGCACCTACGAATAACGATCCAAATATCATTGTCGATACTATTGCAACGTAAGCCATTTGGTTATGTGCCATCACCATGAATAATACCTCCTTGAGCGCAGACCGTGCGAATCACACTATGGTTATGAATCTTGACGGTGAATGAGCATCATTTGCTCGCTTAACCATCGCTTTAAGCCAATTGATGCAGGGATGATAATTCGATACACCAAGAACCTTTTATTCCTTTTAGTGATAGTTTTACAGGTCGGCCTTGGGCTCGTTGCCATGCTCCAGCGAGCATCCCCCCCGTAAGCGCGGCGAACGGTAGATGTTCAAAGGTTAATTCGACACCACCATTTCTATCGATTTCCTTGACTGAGATCGCTTTGCCAAAACCCTTTGTAGAAAATAAATTCTCGTAAACGCTTAGCCAGTGTTCGGGTTCAGCGATTAGAACATGTTGCTCACTGTCCAGGAATACCTGCTTTTGTGCTTCAGCCATAGCAATAAATCCATCGAGATAACCCTCTCCTTCTATCTGCCAATTTTCCTTTGTGTGAATAGTATTCAATCCAGCACAAGCATCAAGCAATCTGCTGAATAATCCCGCTGGCAGCAAGCAGTGCCTTTCGCCTTCGACTTCATATCCCTTCATCAATTCGAGTTGTAACGGGGTATTACCTGTAGAGTGAGCGTTTAAATCCCATTCCCGGGTCGGGGGTGGAATTATTCTTGGTTTATCATCACCGGTTGGCTCAAGGATTAGGTCGCAGAAATCCTTGCCCTGTTCTTGCCAACGCATTCGTAACCTTCCAACACTCAAAGATTCAGCAGCAGCATGGAGACAGCCGGCAGAAAAAGGGGTTATCAAGCGGTTATTGACGCTGAGGTTTTGCAGATCGGGTTGACCCCAACCGCGGCATTCCCACCTCTTTTGCAGCGCCTGAATGCGCTTTTTTCCTTTGAATAAACCACTTACCGCAAAAATATCCTCTTGGGAGATTTGCCATGATTCCTCATCGACCATACAATTGGCCAAACGTCGACCCATCGGAGCCGATATTTTTTCCTCGAATAATAACCACCAGGACTCGAATTCACGAGCCGAGTAAAACAGCCAAGGATTACCATTGCCATCGATGAAGAGACCTTCATCAACTGTGAAAGATGTCGCGACCAAATCCACTAATCGCTCATCGAGTTGCAAGTCGATGCCGTGAATAGAGTGCGCCATAGAGAGGCCATGCTAGATTCGCATTCATCAACCCTATCGTTATTAAAAGGGATAAGCGGATTCATTATTATCATTGAAACAATAACCGATTTCCTGATGGTTAGACTTCAATTCTTTTACATCTGCTCTGACTGATTTTGGCTCTTCGCCCTTGAGCAAAACACGGGCATAAAGTGTAGCTATCTGCTCCATCTCATCGACGCCCATGCCGACTCTGGTCATCTCTTGAACCCCAAGACGTAAACCACTTGGTGAAAGTGCTCTCGTATCACCGGGTAGCATATTCATATTGGTGATTATTCCCGCTTGCTCAAGAAGATAAGCTGCCTTTTTGCCAGCACCGCTGTCTATTTCACCATGTCTGGTCAGGATTTGATGGCTAGCTGTGAAGCCTCTGGATTCGGCGAGGACATCGAAGCCCTCTGCCGACATGGCGGCGCCGAAAGTTCGAGCATTAAGTATGATATCCTGCGCGTAGGATTGCCCATATTCAAGGAATTCGGCCAATGCCACCACTTTACCAGCGACGTGATGGAGATGATAAGAGGAGCAGGTTCCAGGGAATACCGCGCTGTTGAGGCGGCGTTGGAAAGTCTCGTCCTCACTACTGGAGATGATGAAACCACCTTGGGGTCCGGGGAAGGTCTTGTGACTACTACCAGTCATCACATCAACACCCTCCTCCAATGGTTTTTGAAATTCACCACCGGCGATCAATCCAAGGACATGGGCCCCGTCATACATCACCGTTGCACCGACTTCCTTTGCCGCAGCAGTCAATTCCTTCAAGGGGGTTGGGAAAAGAAAAACCGATTGGCCGAATAGGGCGATTTTTGGTTTGACCTCTCTAATCAATTCCGCAGCAGCATCGATATCTGGCTCCATCCTCTCCTCGTTCCAAGGATAGGTGTGAAGATCGAGATCTCTAAGGCCAACCGCCCCCATTCTAGCATGAGATATATGACCGCCATCAGCGGTGGAAACCGCGGTGATTTTATCGCCTGGTTTGGCCAATGCTTTGAGAGATGCGATATTGGAAACCGTGCCGCTTGTCGGTTGAATATTGATGAAAGGTGCTGAAAAGACCCGCCGACCCATCTCAATACCGAGGTCCTCGATGGTGTCAAAATCAGCGCATCCTTGGTAATAGCGCTTGTATGGCATCCCCTCGGCATAACGGCCATGTAAATCACTTGCAACCGCTTTTCTAACCAACGGTGATATGATGTTCTCACTGGCTATCATGCCCAATCCTTCACCATAGAGTTGACCGCTTTGTTCAGTCGCTGCCATCACCGCATTTGCTCGGTCTCGATTAGTGATCATCGCAATCCTTTACAGCCATGATGAAGCGGCCCTTGAACCCTTTGCGGAGATTTTTCTCAGCGCTTTGCTCTACGCGGTGGACCTGATGGGTTCTTTTGTCCAGTCTGCGGGCCACTACGCTCACTGCGGATGGTATTCATAGGGATTTGCCGGGTTTTTCCACTTACTTCCGACATGGGCTGTCGGCCGCTCCGTTGACTATGCGAGCGTAATAATCGGCCGGTCTTTCTCTGAATCATCTGTGAGCGGCCGCGATAAGCCACAGGTCCAATCAATCGCTCCAAGGCCGCCACGTCTGCCCCAGCTTCCTTGGGACGTTTGAGCCACCATCCATTCGATAGATTCTGCTTACGCGCATCCTTTGCCCGCTTGCTGGAATTATATCGGCGCGCAAATCTTTGCTTGAGCCCTTTCTCGCTACTCTTTGGTAATCGGGTAACCAACCACCCCGGGAAACCGACATCGAAAACCACACCATTCACCGTAACCAACAAACCCGATAAGAGAAGATGAGTGCCCACAGGTAGATCGGTTTGCTTCAACTCGACCTTGTGTCGCTTCAACCGTTTGGCATAAGCGACCATCGCTTTTTGATCGCGATGCTTAATGACTCTTCGCTGTTGCTTACGTAAGCGTCGATATCCGTGATGGAAGAAGATCAACGCCCCGCCGATAGCAGCGCCTTGAAAGGTACCTAATTCGGTAGTAGCAGCGATACCTATCAAAACCCAAGTAGGCGTTAGCAATAGCCAATTAACCACAAAGGAAATAATTCCCGTAGTATATATCGGCGTCATTTTCATGGCCACAGATTCGCTAGCTGCAATCATGATATTAGCGGTCAAGGCCTCGTCTACCCCGCCTTTGACCATCAATCCTGCGACGGGATTAACCGGTGCTTCATTGATCAGATTTTTGCTGCGTTTATGCGGAGGTCTGGTCAAGGCTACTTCCAACTGATCGCTGCTAACCTCCTTACCCATGATATTTGCCAAAGCCTTGACCCGAGGGTCGTATTCATCGGAAATCTCCAACTCACTAAGAATCGACAATGCGCTATGCCAATCGCCACTATCCAATAAACAAAGCGCAACCGCAATCCTTGGTCGCGCACCAAGAGGATTGTTCTTTACGGTTTTAAGTGCTAATTCAATGGCATCTTCGTGTTGATTCTGGGCTCGTAATAAGGCTACTTGTGAAAGCATTGCACATTGGGTCAGCGCATCGTGATGGATAGAATCATCACTTGGGGTTGGCGACCAATCCCGCAGCATACGCATCATATTGTGAAGGTGATCGATACACGGGTTATTTTCCCAATCCCATAGATCGTCCTCATCGACCGCACCATACCATGGGTCCATCCATTCGAGGATGAAAGAAAGTAATTCAGGCTCATCATAGCCCTCGGGTTGTTGTAGATTATGCAATGCTTCACGCGCCGCGTCAAGCCGACGGCTAGCGAGATGACCTACTGCGATAAGCATTCTCGCCTCATCATCTTCACCTCCGGCTTGAGCCAAAACTTTGCGCGCTTCTTCTATGGCCTTTGGCCATAGTCCTCTCAATGCATTTTCAAGCATTTTTGCACGGGCCTTTTCGTGACGAACCAAGGCAGGGTCCTCTTCGAAATCCTTGACTTGGAATCGAATCAACGCATCGATATCCTCGCTTAATGCAGCTTGGTCGACGGTATCACGCATCCAGTCACTACCGCCACTCATCACCGCACCTTCTCTTCGCTAGTCGGGGTTGAGATCGAATTTCAAACGACGTAGATGGCCGAATCGCGAGATCGAAAGAACCCAGGTTAGCAAGAAGATAGCCTGACCAACTGCGATGAACATCCAAGTGGCGAGCAGACGTACATCCTCTTTGAATCCCCTTTGTTCCAACCAATCGATATAGGGCATTAATTGGCCAAATTCCTTATAGCAAACCAAAAACAAAAGTAGAGCGGTATAACCACTAAACCCAGCGAATGCAAAGTAGAGAACCTTGCTTTGTGCCGCTTCTTCGGTGCGTATCTCACGCGGTGTAGCGAGCATGACACCACCAAGTCCACCAAAGGTCTGACCTCCGAGGTACAGGTTACGTAATAATTCAAAGATGAACGCCAGTCCGACCACCGCGATATTGATGGAGAGATAGACCGATAGGACTTGGGGCAGGGTTTTGAGATATTCTATCTGAGAGAATATCGGATGATATTGAACTAGGAGATAGAGTTCGTGGCCTATTATTCCACCGTAATTCAAAACATCTGTGGCGTTATCAGGCTTATTTACCATCACATGAAAGACTGTGACAATACCATTGATTGCGGTGAATGGCATGGTCATTAAGAAGAGAAAAAGAATAATCGAGAAAAATTTTCCAACGAATCCCACTTTATCTGGGTCGATCGGATTCGGACGGCCAATGATGGTTCGCCACTTTCCGATGACCAACATATTCCATGAAGCACCCATGATTCGACCATAGGCAAGAATGGTTGGAGCCATGAAAACCAACATTGCCACCGCATACCAAATAGGCATATCAGAAGCGACACCTTGCATCATTCCATAGACGATAGTAGCGATTGTAGCACTGACCAAAACCAGAAGGGTGACAAATCTTAGAACCAAGCTCTTGATCTTGCCCTTACCTAGACCCTGAACTTTCTTGCCACTCAATTGGATATAGAGGGATTCCCATGGCGAGATAAATACTGGGATGAGAAATAGAAAGCCGATCAATATTACGTTCGGCAGGTAGAACACATTGGGATTGAAGAATAATTCCGTGATCAATAACAGAATTGCAGTCATGGCCATCATGTATAATGCGAGCGCGAATTTGACCCCTGGTAACGAAAGAAGTTCCTTGGCGTCATCTCGATTGCTGGTCAGACGATGGATCTCATAGAGGTCGTCGTCGATCTCAAATCCAACTTGAAGCGAGGATAATTGCTGAGGGACCATCCATTTGCGCAAGATTATTGCTGCGATGATGGCAATGAAAAGCGGTATTAGAAGAGCGGGTTCAAAATCGGTATTTCCCGAGACGGTTGTTTGCGCAGATGCCAGCGGCAATAGACTGATGATGCAAAGGGGCACAAGCCAACTGCGCATGTCGGCCACAGTGGGTCGACCCACATCAAGCAATCGCATCTCGGGAACGGGTTAGGAATGACTCAATCCGGTCGAAGGCATCGTCGAGAACCGCCTCACTAGCGAGATAGACCAAACGGAAATGACCTGCGCCTTTAATTGGTGAAAAACCACTACCATGAACCACTAAAACATGTTCTTGATGAAGTAATTCTAGGACGAATGCCTTATCGTCAGCAGCCCATTTTTCATCGGTTAATCGAATGAACATGTAGAAGGCTCCGCCGGGATTTTGCACTTCCAAACCGGCGATATTGGCAATCCTTTTGATACATAAATCTCTGCGACTAAGCACGGTTTTTCGATAGTCTTCCATCCAGGAACGATCATCGACTAAACCGGCGAGATAACCCATTTGCGCTGGGGTCGATGCACAAAGACGGGAACGCAATAGGCGCTCTAATCCATCTCTAACCAAAGGCAATGAAGCTATTGGATCGTGAATCGCGAGATAACCGATTCGCCAACCGGGTGCGTAGTAAACCTTTGACACCCCATTGAGGGTGAATACCGGGACTTTGCTCGAGCGGGAAGCAACCGAAACCTGCTCGCCACTAAAGTCGAGACCGTCATAGATCTCATCGGCGATAACCATGCAATTAGGCCACTTCTCAGCGATGGCTAACAAGCTGTCTATCTCTGAACTAGTAGCGACATTGCCGGTCGGATTATTGGGGTTTATCAGCACCAATAGGCGGACCGAATCGTCCATTTTTTCTTCGATATCAGCCATGTCAATTTTCCAACCGTCCTCGGGTTTTAATTTGTATTCGATTGTCTGCGCACCAAACATCTGCGGATATGCCATGTACGGAGGATAGTGAGGTCCGGGGGCGAGAACCTTTGAGCCAGGTTCCAAAGTTGCGGCAAAAATCAACTGCAAGGCTTCGGTAACACCATGACATACATAGACGTCATCACCTGTACAATTCCAGCCCTTAGAACACTCATCAGACGCTATTGCTGTGCGTAAAACCGGCAGGCCATACGAGGGTGAATAACCGGTCTCTCCACGCGCTAAACTACTCTGAAATGCAGCGATCATATGAGGAGGGGTAGGTAATCCAGGATAGGCTATTGGATCACCGATATTCAATTTGATAATCTCATGACCTTGGGCCTCCAATTCAGTTGCGGGAACCACGACATCACGAATCGCATACTCGATTCGAGCCGCTCTTTCACTAACTGGAATCATAACATTTCCCCCAAACCACCAGCGCTACAGATAATTGAAAAATGCTCAGCAGCCACCGGTTGGACACTCAACCGTTGACCTCTAGCCAATAAGGGCATTCCTTCCAAGCCCGACATCTCTTTGAGTGTGGGCAAATCCAGATGGGGTTCAAAATCAGCGATTGGCTCGATGTCAATCATAAACCATCGCGGGGAATCTGGGTCGGATTTAGCGTCAAAATGATTGCTATCTATATCCCAAGAGGTGTAATCGGGATAGCCTTCCTTGCAAACTCTAGCCAAACCGGCGATGTGTGGCGGCTTGGTATTTGAGTGATAGAATAATACCAAATCACCGAGTTTCATCTCATCACGCATAAAATTTCTCGCCTGATAATTGCGCACACCATCCCAATGGGTCTGACCGTCTTCCTTGAGTTGGGAAAAAGGATAAACATTGGGCTCTGATTTGACCAGCCAGAATCGCGTCATGATAAGGGGAGTTCGAGTTTGCATTTCAAAACTCTCGTCACCATGCATCGATGATTTCATCCTTTGAACTAACCGTGATGACATCGCCATCGCCGTAGTCCTTGACATGGACCAATCCCAAGCGCTTGGCCATCGCCGAAGCACCGCCGACTGAACCGACTCCGAATTCCTCTAAGGTGACGAAAATAGCGGGTAATAACAATAGAGCACTAGCCGCCGAAATCCAGAGTAGGATGATGATTACGGTGACGAATGGCTTGATTTCAGGAATCGGGATTTGGTAAGCTGAAACCAGACCGAGTGTAGTGACTGTGGCCGCTTCAAATAACGACATTCCAGTCGAGACAGTGGCCGAGCGAATCGCCTCTATCCCCCCGCCCATTTCCTTGATACGGTTGGCTATGTGGATGGAGAAATCAACACCTACCCCTACCAGAATAGAACCGATCATCACCGTCACCAGCGATAACGGAACATCCATCTGCCACATCACCAACCATTGCATCGCCACCGTCGCAATCACCGGTGACGTCGTCCAAATCGAGAAACGAATATCCTTGTAAACCAAGGCTAAGGTGATCAAGGTCAAAGCGATGGCAAAGAAGAGTGAAGACCATTGTGAACTGACTATCAACTCATTGACAGCGATCGCTACCGCCCCAACCCCGGTGAGGTCGCCGACCTCTATTTTACCCTCATATGACAAGGCTGCATATTGATTGACTTGGGTGACAGCGACCTGGGTTTCAGCCACGGGAATAAATGGCATATCGACATAGACCAAATTACGTTTGAAATCGGTGGAGACGAATAGACCGCGCGTTTCATCGGTTAAACTGGCATAGAATACATCGAGTAAGAAGATTTGCGAGGCGGTAGAGCCTGGTAAGCCATAGAGTTGAGGAGTCATCAACAAGTCCCAGAATGTGGCGTCTTGGGTCACATCGCGATCGAGCAGAACCTGTGCGGTTTGACGAATGTCGTCGGGAACCCATGTTTGATTGATCAATTGGTAAATCGGAGTGCCGCTGGCATTGAAGCCGATACCGACGGATTTCATCAGGAAAACAACACTTACCGCGGTGGTTTGCTCGACCGTATTCAGGTTTTTCTCAAGTACCTCTATCTGTTTGAGACGCCCAGCGGGGTCATCATTGGTCGGGTCGCTATCATCGAGGTCGCCAGAGATATTTCCTTGGACCAGAACCATCCCTATCTGACCAGCATTGAATTCACGTGAATACTGTTTCATCTTGATTACCGGTTCTTCACCTTCCGGTGCCATTCCCAATAGATCGATATTTTCCTCGACATTCTGCTGGCCCCAATAGACCGAGACGATAATCAAGAATAGGAAGACCGCAATGACCATCCGTGAATAGTTGATCGGGATTTTTACCACAGCCTCAAATATCGGAAGTGGAGGGTGTTTTGGTTTTCGTAAATCGAGAAGCAAGGTGAGATTAGGCACCATTGCCATAGTCAAAAGATAAACTACGATAATCCCACCTGAAAGTGCGAAACCAACGGTGGCAATCGGTGCCATCGGCGTGAAGGTTAACGAGATGAAACCGATGACCGTCGTCACTGCCGAGAGGAATACAGCCTTGCCGGTAGAGGAAAGAGATTGCCGCATTTTCTCGTCCCTAGTACCATCCTCCTCGGCGTAGCGATTGGTGATATGTAGACCATATGACACACCTAGTGCCAATAATATCGGACCGACAATAATCACCGTCATCGTCACTTCATAATTCAACCATCCCATTATTCCCAAAGTCCAGAATACCGAGCAAAGTGTGGGCAAACCGGCGATTATTACTACCTTGATTCCTTGTAGTGGACGCCAAGAGCCGGTTTGCAATACATCGGAGTGGAATACGAATAATCCGCCGGCGACCAATATGATTGCCAGTGGGAATATCTGCCAGAATAATTTGAATGAAAACTCAGTGACCGCATTGGTGATGGGTACAGGTCCGGTCAAAGTCATGGTCAGGCCAAGATCATCCCAATTACACATACCCTCGTCCTCGTTATCGTAATTGCAGGGCTTGTCCTCACCGGAGATATCATCGAGCATCCCCTGGGTGGTTTCAATGATTTCTTTGGCCGGGCGGTTCTCGCTTACAGCGACGATCAACACCGCCCGATCCAAGGTGTAATCACCATCGGTATCGCGACTCAATTTATCCAACCCGGGGGTAGGAGTGCCATCATCTTCGTACATCTCGCCAATGATGGTATTGATTGTGGTTTGTGATGGAATTGAATATTCACCAAGCAAACTGTCGGTATTTTGCAATACATCATTGGTTTGATCAGCGATTTGGGCAGACAGGCAATCATCGGTCGTACCACTTGGACAACCCAAAGCCCCCAATTCTGTGACAAAGGCCTCTCGTACCCGCGGCGCGCTTGAATTTACTTCCTTTATCACCGTTGAAAGTGAGAGGACATAGATCACATCATCGCTTGGGTCCGATAATAAGGGATTCAATCTATTCTCGACATGGGCCATCTCCTGTAAGATCCTCTGACTTGTGATATTATTATCGGGCGATTCGATGTAGATGATCATCACATTGGTCGACCAATCCTTTTCCACTTCTCGAATATTGTCTAATACCGCCGAACCCTCTGGTAAGTAAACCTCCAAATCACCATTTACATTCAGCGATGGTTCGTCGCCATCCTTCAATGCGGTCCCATCGAGAAAACCACTGTGATATACAAAAAAGGAGGTTATCAATAGACAGACGACAACGGTTGCCAAAGGGAATTTGGTCAAGATCCCAGTTGCGCCATGACGTTGCCATTCCCTCTGTAATTCCTTCGGAGCATCGAGAACCGCATCGACCGCCTTCTTGGCATCGAACTCTTTTACCGCATGTGCGATTTTATCTTGACCATGACCGATTAATGAGAGAAACCTCTGTTGGAGAGAGGGGCCCTTTGGGCCATCTGCGGATTCGCTCATGTCTCCACCTAATCTATGGGCGATGCAAGCACATTTGAAGCCATGCCCTTCAGCAGTAATATTGACTGGTTTTCAGCCGGTTGAAATCCAACTCCCAGCAACCTACAACCAAAGTTCGTTGGCTAGGTTTCAAAAGTCCGTCCTTGCACGAGAGAAACGCTCTGGACCCCTAGGGTGATGGTGATTGATGTGGCCGAGGCACGACTTGAGGATAAGCGCTGGTCCGTCGATCTCGAAAAACGTATCCAAGAGGAACACTACGCCGATGAGCAAGCTTATGACAATCGTTATGGATTCAAGCCCGAAAGTGGCAAGGAGATATTTGTCATCGACACCCCACCCCCATATCCAAGCGGCACATGGCACATTGGGGCGGTTGCTCAATATAGCATGATAGATGTCATTGCCCGCTCACAGAGATTGCTGGGTAAGGAGGTCTACTTCCCTTGGGGAGTGGATAGAAACGGCATCAATATCGAATTCACTGTCGAACGCATTACCGGACGCAAGATGAAGACCTATGACCGTGCTGAATTTATCCAATTGTGTAAAGAGACGATAGAAACCTACACCCAAGCCATGCGTGATACCGCCGCAAGAGTAGGACTCTCCTGCGACTTTGCCCGAGAATATCTAACCGATGCTCCCGATTACCGTAGTGTCACACAAGCGATTTTTGTCGAGTTGTTAAAGCGCGGAGAGATCGTCGAAGACCTACGGCCAAATATTTACGACCCAATCGAAGGTACAACCATCGCCGAGGCCGAGGTTGAAAGAACCACGAAAATGGGTAAATTGATCGATGTACGGTGGAGCACGCAAGACGGGGAGACAGTAATCATCTCAACCACGAGACCGGAGTTGATCTGTGCTTGTGGAGTGGTGGTGGTTCATCCCGATGATGAGCGCTATCAACATCTGGTAGGAAAGCGCATCAACTTACCACTTGAAACAAGTGACCGAGAGACAAGTGT